>QGNH01001857.1_pt1 | contig 10045 bp, 13 predicted proteins | sample 1735481 | NCBI WGS metagenome assembly QGNH01 (sample SAMN09239004, study PRJNA386568) | Viral metagenome, whole genome shotgun sequencing project. | reverse complement strand
AGGACCTCTCCCATGTGCTACCAGTATTGCCTAATGTTGCCTGCCTTTGGGCGTGAATACGTCGCAGATATCGTCCTGTCCGAAATCGACGCAATCGCCCGCCAAACTTGGATGGAATACGTCATAGGCGTTCCCTGCCGAATTGTGGCGCGACGCTATATGTGACAAAGCCTATGCCTTGCATCCCCTGGCGGGGGCGCTAATGGATTGAACCTCAAGGGCCAATGCCCTTGGGGTTTTTTCTTGCCAAAGCGCCGGACGGCGCTTGACTCCACCCTTAGGTGGCCTTAGCTTGCTTGTGCCAAGGCGCTTTGCCTTGGCCCCGCCCCGCTTGGCGGTTTGTTCTTTTACAGGGGAATATGACCATGAGTGACAACGTAAAGACGCGTGCGCATGACGCCAAGGCTGACACCAAGGCGCACGCCAAGGTGGAGCCGGCAGCGCCCGCCGCTGCCGCTACGGCGGTTGAGGTGCTGGAATTGAAGGGGATTGACGTTTCCCTGCCAATTCGGTTCCACGCCGGCTTTGTCTGCGACGCAATCCATGCGAAGATCATCGAAACGGCCTGCCGTCGGCAGTTCAAAAACAACATGGATGCGAACATCGGCAACCGCGACAAGCGCCTTGCGGCAGCGAAGACCGATGCCGATAAGGCTGCCAATGCGCCCTATACCGCCGCGGAGATTGCGGCGCTTTGGGAAACCTACCTCCCTGCCATTGGCGACACGCCCCGCCAAGGTTCCGCCGAACGTATCGAAGCGGAAGCCCGCTACAACGCATACGTCGCTGCCATTGCGCAGCACAACGCCAACGTGACCAGCGGCAAGCCCGGTGTTTTCAGCGCCCCTGGCGTGCTGAAAAACGCGCTGATCCCTGCCAAGAAAGGTAAGGACGTTAGCGAGGAAGCGCACAAAGCCTACCTCGGGGAGATGGCGGAAAAGCGCCGCGCCTTCCTCGAAAAATTCGCTTCCATGCCGAAGTATGCACCTTTGGTCGAAGCGGAACGGGTCAAGCTTCGGACAGCGGCTAAGGCGGAAGACAAGCCGGACGTCGCCGCTGCGGGGGATGACGTTCTCTAGAGGGACGTAGCGCCCTACGGAAAGGGAGGGAAGGGAGGCAGCAATGCCTCCCTTTTCTTTTGGCTTGACGCCTAGCCTTCGGTGCCCTAGGACTTGGCTTACGGCAATGGTGCCGAACAGGGGATGCATACAATGCGGTTTGATATCTCTTATGACGATTGCATGACCATTGCCTTGGCTACCGCAGATGATGCGCGCCAAGCATGGAACAGAGGGCATCTTGCTACGGCTGAAGCCTCCTATCTCATTGCCATTCGCTTCGCTCGCAAGATTGACCAGCATGGCATGGCGGGCAGCTATCAGGCCGGACTGGATGCCATTCGACGGGAGAGCCAAGCATGGAACAGAGGGCAGCTTGCTATGGCTGAAGCCAGCGAAGAGCGTCGTCTACAATGGCTCGCAGGCCCCTAGCGCCTAGCGCCTAGCGCCCGCCTTTCAACCCCGCCCCGTTCGGCGGGGTTATTTTTGACCCTGCCTGCATACAAGCGTATGCGCCGCCGCTGGCCCTTGTTGCCGTAGGCCAACGATCCACACATTCGCACTCATGGCGCTTGCGCGGCCTGCAAGCCACCCTAGACGCCGCTCGCCGCGCCCCGCTACCTCCCTAGCGCCCAACCCTTCGGCGCCGCCAGCGCCCGCCTATGGCGCCGCAAAGCATATGCTAGAGAGTCGCCCTTGCGGACATGCTTTGCGCTCCGCTCGCCGCGCCCCGCTTTAGCACGCAAGGGCGTGTTTCATTTCGTTGCCGATGAAATGAATACCATAACAATCTGGGTCGCCATGCCTCTAGGAAGCCCGCCAGCGGCGCGTTCGGCTGATGCTGTCGCCAGGACCTTGTATTGCCCTTGCCCTTCCTAGCGCCTTGGCGACCCACATTTGCGCGTGTAACTATCCGCCTTCGGAACGCATTAAAAACCACACGGTTTAGTATGACCGGCTACGCTTGCGTAGCCTTGGCTACTGCCGAGTAGCTCCGTCTCGCCAGGGCGCCTGCGGCCCGTATCGTTTGATACGTAACTATTCGGCGCTACTGCCTGCGCCCCCTGATATCGTTGGATATGAAACTACCTCGGCCTGCGGCTCGGCCTGCGCCGCCTTCGGTATCGTATGATATGAAACTATCCGATTGGTATCGTTTCCAACGTAACTACCGGGTGCCGGATAGGGTCCCCTTCGGAACGATCCCGCAACGGTATCGCTTCGGCCCCGAGCTGAAAAATTCCAGATTTTTAAGCATATGCCTTACACCTTCCCCACCGCCGGGGCGCAAGCGCCCTTGCGTCAGCGCAAGCGCCATGTCATTATGCGCCAGCGGCGCGCAGGGCGCCAACTTTATTGTGCCGAGGAGCACAAGTGCCATGCCAACCCGAGACCTGATACCTTCGCGCGGCGCTGTCGCCGAACCGCTGTTGCTCGAAGTCGTCGGCGATTTGGAGCACGCTGACCTGGCGCGGCTGGCCGGGGCGCCGAATGTGGGCGTTCCGATCCTCCAAAAGCTCCGGGCCACGCATCACCGCCAAGCGGCCCTTTTGGCCGAAGGCCGCACCGTCAAAGAGGTCGCTGCTATCGTCGGCTGCACCACCGCGCGGCTCGTCCAACTTCAGACCGATCCGTCGTTTGTCGAACTCGTCGCCTTCTACCAGGACCAAATCATCACGACGATGCTGACGGACGCCAGTCGGATCAAGGACAAACTTGTCGACGTCGGTGAGATGGCCGTCGACGAACTCCGTGAACGCCTGGAAGACGACGCGAAGCGCAAGGCCATGCAGACCGGGAACATCATCAAGATCGCCGAGATGGCCCTGGACCGCACGGTGGCTCCGCCGCAAGTGGCCGCCAAGGGGAGCGAAGCTCCGGCGACGGTGACGATCAACTTCGGCACGCCCATCAAGACGCCATCGGAGCTGGCCGATATCGTTGTCGAGAAGCCAACGCCGTAAACGCCCGCGGAGCGACCGCGGATAGGGGAACTATGTATATCGAGAACGAAAAAGTGTTTCGCTGGCACTACTATTTTCTTCGGCTTGCCGAAGCCACGGCCTCGCTGTCCAAGGACCCGTCGACCAAAGTCGGCGCGGTTCTGGTCCGCAACGACCGAACAATCATTTCCACTGGCTTCAACGGCTTTCCGCGCGGCATTGCCGATCGGCCCGAACGCTTAAACAATCGCGAAGCGAAGATGGGATTGACCGTTCACGCCGAAGCAAACGCCATCCTCGCCGCGGCGAAGCACGGCATTGCCACGGCAGGCGCTACGCTCTACATGGTTTGGCACGACGTCACTTCGGGCATCTATAACGGCGGCCCGCCATGTTCGGATTGTTGCCTGGAACTGATCCAGGCCGGCGTCAGGCGCATCGTCATCTACAACGCTAGCGTGCCCGAACGCTGGGAGGCCAGCCTACTGCGCTCAAGGGGTTTTCTGGACGAAGTCGGTATCAGCTTGACGGAGCTTGAGCCGCCGGAGGCGCGGCTATGAACCCACTGGTGCCCTCGGAACTCAACGGCGGGACGTTTCCCGCCGACAACGGTGGGTTGCGTTACGACTCGGGCAAGCCCAGGTATGACCTGATCCCGCCCGAGATGCTGGAAGCCCTCGCCGAGTATTTTACCCAGGCCGGCGGTCCGAAGGGTGGGCCGCCCAAATACGCGCTGCGGAATTGGGAACGCGGCATGTTGTGGACAAGGTGTTTCGGCGCCATGATGCGTCACGCCTGGAAGTGGATGGCCGGGGAGGATATTGACCCCGAAACCGGCTCGTCCCACCTGATCGCGGTGATATGGAACGCCGCGGTTCTCTATGCGTATTATGCCCGAGGTCACGGCACCGACGATCGGCCGCGCTACGCTAGGATACCCTCCGGCCGCGAAGCGCCTTCCGGCCGCGAAGCGCCCGCGGGCGAAGCGGAGCCGCGTTAAGCATACACATGAGAGTCACCCTTTCCCATATCTCTAGCGGAGCCGCGCCATGACGCCGACCAAGCCCGTTCACGAAGACATTTATCAAGAAGTCCTCGACGTGCTCCGCAAGTATGAGCACGAGAAGGGCCTGTCGGCTATCGAAATTCTGGCGACGCTGGCGAATATGGTCGGAAAGTGCATCGCGATGCAAGACCAAACGAAGTATTCCGCAGGGGCCGTGATGCGAATGATCGTGTCGAATATCGAAATAGGCAACCAACAAATGATAGAGTCCTTGCGGTCTGCGCCGCCCGCCGGCTCCGCCTAGCGCCGTGGGGCGCTTTGCACCGTCCGAGGACTATCGCGTAGCCATCGAGATAGTCTCGGCTCGCCGGGGCGTCAACCCCCACCGTTCGGCGCGCGGTAGCAACGCTGCCGCAAAGCGGGGCTTGACCTACGAACGGCGCGTTGGGCGAGAACTAGAACGCCACGCAATAGAAGGACGCTTCACGAGTGTCGAACACGGCCCCTGGTTCAACTTCGTCGATATCTTTGGTCCCGCCGCCTGTTCCCCCGACCACATCATCTGGCTCGACCAGAGGCGGATCGTTGTTGTCGAAGTCAAACTCACATGGGTCCCCGTGGCCCTGCCAAAGCTCCGAGACCTGTATTTGCCGGTTGTGGAGCGAACTCTCGGCGTCGTGGCTAGGCCGCTACTGATATGTCGGGCTTTAGCCCCTGGCGCCCCTGGGTTCCACCCGTCGCTCGGAACGGCTATCGCCGATCCCGACAATCCCACCTTGGTCTGGCCCGCCCACCGGAGGATACCGTGGTAACACTCGTGCGCCCCCGAGGGGTTTGGAAAATGCCTCCGGCGGCGGAGCCGGACGAAGTCAAAGTGTGGCTCACCTGGGCCGGAAGGAAACTGTTATGCCTCAAAATTCGTTCTCCATTGCCCGCCGGATATCGCAGCTTTTGGCCCGACTACGCAGACGAATACGGCGCATCGGCGCAAGAGCGCCTGCGTGTTCCGACAGTTGGACCCCAGGAGGTTCGATATATGGAGATGATATTGGCGCTGCCTTCCGAGACGATCTCGGATATACAGAGGCGCCGGATCGTCCATGCTAGGTCTCTTATCCGCCCTATTGACGAGCGCCATGTGTTTAGCTACGGTCGCATAGCGGAGCGCGAACACATGGACGAGCGCAAGGCAGCTCGGCTCTACGTTCAGGGCGTTGGCGAGATAGCTCGGTTTGTTACGCTTGAGAAAGCATCCACGATACGGTCCTTCCTCGCCTATTAGTTACCAGTCACCTTGACATAGCTTCGCTTGCGCGCTTAGGGTCTCGATAGACTTGGCTAACTTGGCGCAGAGAGGTTCGGCCTTATGCGCTCCGTCAGTTGGGTTGTTCCCGGATAGACTTCGTCAAACTTTAGGCCCGAGGTCCAAGAGCCTCGGGTCTTTTTTCCGTAGGAAACTGCTTCGCGGTGACGGACTTCGTCCGCCCATACCTGTATCCCAAACAGGCCGAAGCGATGTTTTGCGTCGAACGCTATGGCTTCATCGAAGCGTCGACGAAGTCCGGCAAGACCGTCTCGGCAATCGCCTGGATCATCGAAAAAGCCCTGAAGGGCGTAGCCGGCCAGAACTTTTGGTGGGTGGCGCCGGGGTATAACCAGTCCGAAATCGCCTACCGGCGTATCAAAACGTCGTTGACTCGCGGGGCGTTCGTTCCCTTCGACACCCCGACGCCGCGGGTTCAGTTGATGAACGGAACGGTTATCTGGTTCAAATCGGCCGATAACCCCGATGCCCTCTACGGCGAGGACGTCTACGCCTGCGTCATCGACGAGGCGAGTCGCATCGCCGAAACCGCCTGGCACGCCGTGCGCAGCACACTGACGGCAACCCGCGGGCCTGTTCGGGCCATCGGAAACGTAAAGGGGCGCAAAAACTGGTTCTTCAACTTGGCTCGCCGGGCCGAGGCTATGATGCTCTCGGAACCCGATCCCGCCAAGCGGAACATGCACTATGCGAAGATCACCGCTGATGATGCGGTTGCCGGAGGAGTGCTGGACGCCGAGGAGATCGAAGATGCTCGGGCCACACTTCCGGAGTGGATCTTCCGGGAGTTGTATTATGCCGAGCCTGGCGATGACCTCGGCAATCCTTTCGGTATTGAGCACATTCGCGCCTGCACCACAGCGGAGCTAGCTCCCGGTCCCGTCGTTGCGTGGGGAATTGACCTTGCGAAAGCCCAGGACTATCTCGTCTGTATCGGGCTTAACAAAACCGGCGGTGTTGCCGCGTTCCACCGCTGGCGCGGTTTGCCTTGGCGCAAATCTATCCGAGCTATCTGGGAACTCGTTGGCGAAGATACTCCGGCACTTGTTGACTCCACCGGCGTCGGAGACCCCGTTCTTGAAGAACTCCAAGTAGAGCACGGGAACTTCCTGGGGTATCACTTCTCGGCCACGAGCAAGCAGAAATTGATGGAGGGTTTGGCCGTTTCCATCCAGGGCCATGAAGTGAGTTTTCCTCGGGGCTATATCACCCAGGAGCTTGAGAGCTTCGAGTATGCCGAGGTCCGAACGGGAACTCGCTATTCGGCGCCCGAAGGGCAGAATGACGATTGTGTTTGCGCTTTGGCGCTGGCGCGTCAGATGTGGACCGAGGTTCAGCCCGGCACCAATCTGATTGAATACTACGCGCAGCTTTCGGAAAGGATGAAGAGCCGTGCCAGCACGCTCCCCACCGAGCCGAAGCGCCCCTGGGAAGATGCAGGTGGAACCACAGGTAACGAAGTTACCGTTGGCTCCATCTTCGAGAACGAGCTTGATGCTGTCTACGAAACCGCGGTGGCAACGGCGTTGGGTGGATCGTCGCGCATGTGTTGCGCTTGCGGTCTTGATGTGCCCCGAGGCGCCCAAATCTCGGATGGTGAACTGATCTGGCACCCGGCTTGTGCTGGCGCTGCACCGAAGTTTTTCCGACGGGCGGAGCTTGTATCGGCATGACTTGGGACAACATCGTAATCGCCTTTGGCTTGGTGATGTTTTGTTGGATTATGGCCGAACTCCTGGGGTATGTATTCTGATGGCGCTGAACCCGGATGAAACGCCTCGGGAATTTCTGATCGTCCTGATTGCTGCGGGCCTGAAGGTCTTTGGCAATAAGCCGTGGTCTATTCCCGAACATTTCGATGTGGCAGAAAAGTTCGTTGCCGAAGCCGAAGCTCGCTACGGGAAGATAAAGTGAAGATCGTCGTCAGAGTCCGAGGCCGCCAGGGCGTCATCGTGGGGTATTGCCCCGGCAAGAAGAACCGGCCTCTGGCGATTGTTTTGACCGAGGGTAAGCTGGTCGCTGTTCGTCTGAAGGAACTTCAGTTGTCCTCGGATGAGAAAGTGACCGATCTGCCTCGCAAGCGGGAAGCGGCATAGGATGTTCTTGTCGATCATTAGCGCCAATAATCTCAACGCTATGGTGCAACTGGCGCTGAAGGTGCCCGAGGGCGACTTTGTCGAGGTCGGCGTCTATCAGGGCGGCTCTGCCTGGAAACTTTACGAAGTGGCTATTGCCCAGGGGCGCCGACTTCACCTATTCGACTCGTTTTGCGGAACCCCGGTGTTTACCGAAGGTCTCGATCACCACACCCTCGGACACGAGGAGTTCTACGCGCCTGACGGCACGATCGAGCGGATAGAGAAGGAAATGCCGCTGGCGCACATCTATCCGGGAACATTCCCGTATACGATGCCGGAGGCAGGACTCGGAAACCTGGCGTTCGTCCACGTCGACTGCGATCAATACGAGAGCTACAAGGCGTGTATCGCGCATTTGTGGCCGCAGGTGGTAGTCGGCGGGATTATGCTGTTCGACGATTATCCCTATCTTGCCGGCGCGAAAAAGGCCGTTGACGAGGCTTTCGCGCCGCACGAGCTGAAGCTTGCCGAAGCCCGCTATTACGTTGTCAAGCAATGACGTCCGACAAAGCCCATCCTTGCGTGTTGGAGGGGCGAGTGCGGGAACGGTCCCGCGGTCCTGCGATGCAGATGCCGGTTCGGTTGGACGACGGCGGAAACCTCTGGTTGGAGATTTCACCCGGAACTTCCGTTCGGGTGAATTTTTGTCCTGTTTGCGGTTGGCCCCGGACTCCGTGGCCGCATGAGAGCGGAAGTCCATCCGTTCGGGGTGCGTTAGCGTGATGTATTCGCTTTGTTGGCGAGTCCTGAGCACAATGGTTCTATATTGCGGGCAATCCCAACCGCAGACTTTGGCGAACAATACCTTTGCCATCGAAATGGGTCGGTATCAGGACCATGTGCAGGACTTTTCCGACATTAGCCCGCCGATACTGCTCCCCGAGGGTCCCGAAGTGAAGGCCGCGCAGCGCAGGCTGAAGGCCGTGAGGCAGCCCTGATGGTTGTTCGGGCCGCTGATGAAGTCGACGCTATCGCGAAGCGAGCCGCGGAGCTTGCGCTTGAGCGCGAAATGGCGAACGACATAAACAAAGCCTCGGGCATCTGGCTGAATGTCCACGCCGCGAAGGTGTATATTCGGCGCGCTAACGAAGCCGAGTCCGACTACGCATTTCGTGAGCGCATTAAGAACGAAATGCGGAAGCAAGGACTGATGTAATGTCCGGGGAATATAGCAATGAGGATTTCCTGGCGGCATTGCGCGAAGCTCAAGACTCCGCGAAGCGAGCAGGGCCGGGAACCTTTGCCGAATGGCAACAGGAAGCCTCGTTGCTGCGCAAAGCGCCTCGCTCGGGTGGTATTCAATCGTCGTTGGCGCATATGGCGCCAGGTTTCGGCCTTATGGGCTCAAGCCTCAACACATCGAGCCGAGCACCTACCGGCCCACGTAACCGTCCGTCAGGCAACGCTGCGGTAGGCTTGAAAGGAAAGGATGCCGAATGGTTCGGTTCCTATCCCGGCCAGCAGTTTGGCGCCAATACGGCGACACAGCCCGGCATTTGGCCGAGCAAATACGACTTTGCCCGGCCGGATCAGCCGCCGCCTTGGATCGACGACGTCAATATGAGTTCCATTTGGTATTCGCCGATGGAACCTGTGTGGCCCTTCGGTCCGCCCTACTATACGACGCCCCGCGAGTGGGACTTCCCCGTGGGATACAATATCAACTACGTTCCGAAGCGCCTAGAATTGAACGGAATGTTGCGTGGTATGCGTCGTTCGTGGGGTGTGCTAGCAACGATCATTGAGACCCGAAAGGATCAACTCCTTCGCCTCCCGTGGACCATTCAGGTCAAGAACAAGCCGAGGGCCTCAAGTAAGGCTGTCGATCAAATGAGGGCTTTTTTCCGTCGTCCCGACGGGAAATTGAGCTATCAGCAATGGACTCGGAAACTTTTGGACGATTTGTTCGTCCTGGATGCTCCGACGGTGTTCATGGAACGGGACCTGGGCGGCTCAGTTCGGCAAGCCCAAGTGTTGGATGGTGCGTGTATTTTCCCGTTGATTGACGATACCGGACGTCGGCCCGATACGATCTATACGATGGACGGCAATCGGATCAACTATCAGCATCGCCAACCAGCTTACCAGCAGATCACCTACGGTCTGCCGATGCTGAATATGTCCGAAGACGAAATCATCTACGCCATGATGAGGCCGCAGCCGGAGTTTCCGGTCTTCGGTTATAGTCAGGTCGAGCAAATCCTGACCGAGACGACGGAAGCGATCCGCAAGACCTTCTACCAGCTTGAGTTCTGGCGTGCGGGCAGTATGCCCGAATTGATCGTCACTGTGCCCGACAACTGGACGCCTCGGCAAATTGCCTCCTGGCAGGCCCATTTCGACAGCGTTTTGTCGGGCCAGCTTTCGCTGAAGTCCAAAGTTCGGTTTGTGCCGGGCGGCATGAAGCCATTTGATATCAAGAACGCCAGCGGCGAAAGCCTTTGGTCCCAACGGGATGAGTTGCTTGTTCGCTTGGCTTGCTATGCTTTTAGCGTATCTCCGACACCGTTCGTTCATCAGACAAATCGGGCCACGGCAAACCAGAGCCAAGAGACCGCCGAAGAAGAAGGTCTCTA
>QGNH01000302.1_pt4 | contig 10049 bp, 8 predicted proteins | sample 1735481 | NCBI WGS metagenome assembly QGNH01 (sample SAMN09239004, study PRJNA386568) | Viral metagenome, whole genome shotgun sequencing project. | reverse complement strand
TAATGTCGCGGTCGTGGACAACTCCGCAGTCAGAACAAACCCATTCTCTTATTCCAAGGCCTGCGATACCTTTCGGCCTCGACTCAGGGCGTAGCCCACAAGCCGAACAGGTCTGGGTAGTAAATCTTTCGTCGACTTCTAAGTAAGATGCTGAGTGCCTACTGGCTTTATAATTCAACATCGACCTGAATGTGGTCCAGCCCGCGTCTAAGACGCTCTTGGCCATCTTAGTCTTGGCTAACTGGGACGCACTCACGTTGCCGACTACTATTAAACAATTGTTTTTGATAAGTTTGTTTGACTCCTTGTGTAGGTAATCCTTCCTTACATTTTTAATCTTATCGTGTAAAACCTTAACCCTCTTTTTGTTATTGGCTCGTTGAGCTATTCCAAGTTTTTCCTCTAACTTACGGTAACTCCTGGGGTTTTCTATCTTTTGCCCATTACTTAAAGTAGCTAAGGTTTTGAGTCCTAAGTCGATGCCTACCTTACCTTGACCGTGTTCTTGGTCTTTTTCTACCTCAACTTGGAAGCAAACATACCAACGACCTCTGGAGTCTTCCACAAAACAACCGCCCTTAGCTCCTTCGGGAATTGGGCGGCGTTTTGTTCCAAAAACCTTGTAGGTTCTACCCAGATAAGTTATTGAATTTCCAGTAATTTGCCTAGATTGCTTAAGAAAAGGTATCCAACCCAGAGACTTCTTGGGACTAGAAGACCTACGGAACCTTGGGTTCTTTTTGTGCTGGTCTCTGGACTTTACAAATTGTTCGCAAGTACCATAAATAGATTGGCCATGAACCCCAAGGTCCTTAGAGGTGTTCCCGGTAAGCTTCTGGAAGTCGTACTGACTTGGCCAATTCCTTGCTAAACCAAACTTCCAATCTTGCTGGATTTTTCTTTGGGTACTTACCAAATAATTCCAAACTTGATTTATGGCAAATACATGCCTACGTAAGGCCCTTAAACCTTGATTAGATTTGATGCGATATTTGTAGGTGAGAAACATCCTATCCTAACACCCCAAAGATTGAGTTAGGCTACCAATTTTTAACCTCTCTGAGCTTTAAGGACGTCGTACCCATGCGTTATATAAGTGATTTTACCCGATGCATCAAATCCGTATCCGGGGAGTACAGTAATTAATGAACACCTACAATGTGGGTGTTGACCCGACATGCAGGGAATTTCACTACCTCTCTTTGAATATCCAGCGCTAACTTCGCTCAATTTATAAACACGAGGAGTGATTCCGTCAGGCAGTAGATGTACTTTCTTGCATGATGCACAAAGTAAAGAATCCCTTATTGGAATGAACGCCACTATAGGGTCACTCACGCCCACCAAAGTATTGGTTTTAGTAATTGCATCTAGCGTGCCAACGTTTCTAGTCCTGGTAGCTTCTGTTGCCGCAATTCTTTTAACATCGGCCGTCACCTTTTTCATAACTTCCGCTAGCTCACCCCCTAAAACAACTTGGGGGTCAACCTTACGGCCATGCAACTCCGCATCGGTAATAAATGACTTGACTGCATTAATTAATTGGGCCTTAGCCTTGGCTTTAGTAGCGTCCAAATAAGACTCTGTTGTAGATACTAGATGCTCTCTTAAATCGTCGCGTGGCTGCGCCCCCTCAGCCAGGCTCGACGAATCGAATAGCCCTGGTATGGAGAGACCATGCCGGTGCCCAAGGGGCTCTGTCGTCACCCTAATCATTAACTGCTTAGGGCCATACTGGCGCCCCAAAAGACGCGCTTTGGCCCTATTGAAAAGATGATCGACGGCCCTCCCAATCGTAGCTATGGCCGTTTTACCCAATAAATAACGCATTAGGGCTTAGTTTTTAGGGGCTGGTGAAATTCGGCCACTTCTAAAATGGCTTTAACAGCTTCGTCAGCGTCGCCCATAAACCCTTTGACAAAATAATCGACGGTTTTTTCTTGTTGCGCAATGAGTCGTCTTTTGTCAGGTGGCAGCTGAGCTTCATTCTTCCGCAGTAAATCAAAAGCTTGGTCAACAGACCTAGCTAATTCAGTACCCTGGCCACCCTGAGGACTCTGGCCATTAGGAGCCTGGGGGCCTCCAGGTTGTTGAGAGTTGGAGTCTTGACTCGGCTGGCCATCAGATTGGTCTTGACCCTGACTCGGTTGCCCAGGTTGCCCTTGCTGTGGTTGGACTTGCTGTGACTGGACTTGCTGTGACTGGGCTTGCTGTTGCTTGGCCATTTCCATTTGCTGTTGCATTTGGTACCACTGGAAAAACATCGGGTCCCTTCGGTAAGCTAACGCAGGGTCTTTAGAGGCTCCCTGAATACCACAAAACTTCTCTAGTATCTGGCCAACAGTAAAATACTGGTCTAGATATGACTTGTAGATTTGGTTTAATGGTAACGTCCCGCCCCATTCTTGCGTCATTGGCTTCTTCTCAACGCGCTCTAGGACGTCATCAAATGTCATCCAAATCTGCATGTCTTGTTGAGTTCTAACAGCTTCCTTTTCGGCGTTGTCTGTTTCTAACCCAACAAACTTGAACTGGCACTTATCAACCAAATTGGGAGCAATTAAAGGTAACAAGTGTGTGTTAATGAAATCTTCGAAACCGGCTAACAGCGGCCTAATACCAACATCACGCGCTGCCTCAAGCTTGAATTCGGGATTAGAATTGTGAGTTATTACGCCATCAACGACGAAAGCGTGAACGTCGTCAAACATTTCAACATCGAACATTTCGATATCTTTGCCCAAATCACAAACTGCGATCACTGGCTCGATATTATAATCATCAAACCAAGGCGGGGCCATAACCCCACTTTCACTCATTATTCTTCTCAGAAATTGATAAGAAACAGTTTTCTTTCCATTAAGAATAGACACCGTTGCGTCTCTAACTCCTTTCGTAAGTTCCTTAAAACCCGGAGTAGATAAACAGGGAGCTAGGCACTTTTTTACAACAGCAAAAGACGGTTTATCGTTACTCCAACTTTCGACCGTCTTGTCCGGTTGTTTCCAAGACTGAATAAAACCGACTTGATTCCAAAAAGCTTCTCGATCTTTAATGAAAAGTTTGTGACTAAATCTTTTCCCACCAAAACCATCGCGGGCATACCCCTTGGCTGGTAATGTTCGAATTCCTAATCCAATTAGCAATTGGCGGACCTGGTCTCTAAGGATATCGTTTTGAATAGTAAGGGCGACACTTCCTCTATCGTTCAATTTTCCGCCATCAGCAGAAAACAAGCCACGCAAAAACGCTTGTCTATAAGGAACAGGCAAAACGTGGAGCTTTGCCGGGATTACTTTACCATTAATTCCTCTACTTGATGGCTGAAAGCCGAAATCTATTAACCAACGATAAAAATCGGTGTCGTAAACCGTATTCCGGATTCTGTTTGGAGCGATTGACTTACAGCCATATTGAACGGCTTTCTCTTCCCTTTCTTCTTCAGTTAGAAACTTTTCCTCGTGGTGGACCTTAAGTCCCCAATTAGAAAGGATCTTTTCTTGTTTCTCCCAAATATCCCTCTCTTTATCTTGATGATAAAACAAGTGGATTTTAGCCCCAACCCGTTCTCTTTCCGCAACCAAACAACCGTCGCCAGTTAACCACCCCAAAGTTTCCATTACTTCCAAAGTAAGCTTTCTTCCTCTAAAAGAAGGAACCAGTTTCTCATTTCCGACCACAGGCTTTCGGCTTACAAGAACACCATCGCCAACCAGCAATTCCGATTGATGCTTCCAATCTAATTCGCCACATTCATTAATAACTCTGAACCTGTGGTCAGGGGAGGTTTGGAGCTTTACTCCACAAGCCAACTCGGTCTCTACCAAACGCTTCATCCCGGACTTGAAAGCCCGACCTTCGCCCCACCTGTCGCCACTCCAAAAGAGTCCAGCCCGTTCTCTTTTGTCTCCTACAAAGTGCCCAATTTCTAATAGACCGTATTCAGTAATGATTCTAGACGTAGGAGAAATACATTCTGACAAAGCCTGTGAATTAGTCCCTCTGGAAAGGTAAGACCAACCCGGTAATTCCTCAGGAGACATTAAGAAAGCTGTAAGAATTTCACGACAATTCATATCAGAAAGGAACTGGTATTCCATGTCCCTGCCCGCTCCAGTATCTAATGACTGCCACTGAATCTCTTCGTCTACCCCACAACCAAAGCACGGCATCCTAAAAGAATTTTGAACGTTGTTAATAGAAGCATTGAAATTCTGTTTAATGGCATGTAGGGTTTGTGGCGTAGCATCGTCAGACTTAATGACCAACATCCCTTTAGAGGCCCTTCCATTTTGGAACCACAGCTTGTTAAGGGTTGTGATGTTTATATGGGTAGTTACAGCGGAAATTACGGTATCGAGGGGGGTCACAGGAAATCCAGCGATCTCAACGTCCGGGACTGCAAAGAAGTTGTAAACCAGCATTTCGTCACGTGTAAACACTTCTTTTGGAGTCGTATCTACAACTTGAACCCAGGAATACTCTTGATTATCAAATTTCTCTCGAATTAGTTTTTGTCCCGTTACTCGACAAAGTAGGTTATACGCTTCGTCACGGATGGATTGCAATGCTGATTGATTATGTGTGGCTGGGTAAATTGTACCTGAATCGGTTGCGACAAAGTGGTGGAAAACTGGCTTGTCCGAGCCGTCGAGGTTTTGGGCCCAAACAATTTCGGTTGCTATCCTTCCACAAACAATAGCCGACCTAGTCGAAAGTGAAAGGTACTCGGCGAAAGTAGCTTGATGTTCATCAACGATTCCTTTGGTGTTGCCACAAGTAGAAAACAGGTCAATAGCATCTTGAATTTCTTTCTGGAGTTCCTTTTTACCTTTCTCATCTAGCTTATCTAATAGACCCGTATTGGGCTTGATAAGGTATCCCAACGAAAAACGGTCTGGACGTGGTCTACCGAAAGAGGCAATATGGTTTTGACGGGCTCTAACAATATTGGCAACTAGAGAATCCTGGATGGCAATTCTTTTTAGAATTGTATCGGGGATCAGCCTCATTTTGGCTTTATAGACCCCGGCATACTGATTAATCTGACTAGGATCCGCTTCAAACGCAAGGCGCTCTATAGTTCCTTGCCCATTAAGGATATTGATAATCGACTTAGAAAAAGACGGCTTCTCTTCCGGAATCCCGCGAGCTACTAAGGCTTTCTTTGCTAGCTCAAGGTGAAGTTCTTCTTCATCCTGGACATAGATTAAACGTGACTCTTTTTTATTTTCAGCCATTCTTGCCTACTTAGAATAAGACTTGTAATCTACAGGCACGCCCAGGAAACTTCCCTTACCCTTAGCGTGAGGCCCTTCAGTAACCTCAGGATTTTTAAGTCTTTCCTTGGCGGCCTTGGCATTTAATTCTTTTTGTTTTACGGGACTTTCCCACTCGGCCTTTAGCACTCCTTTCCCGGCGTGGAATTTGGCATGATTGGAGTGGACTTGGGCTAAATTATTGTGGTGGTCTACAAGAAACCCTATTTGGTTAACTTGCCCAGGAGGCACTCTAGACGCCATCCCGACTTTGGCTGCCGCGTCATGTAAAGCTGCACCAATTTCGTGGTGAGATACGGCATCCGGCCCCGAGGAAGCATGAGGGGAACCGAAGGTGTGGTTGTCGGCCAATTTAGACAAATGAGCGAAAGTTCCTGCTGACATATTAAGTTACTCCACTGAAATAAGGGTTACTGTACAAATTGCTGTCGACCGGTTTTTCAAACTTAGCCAATAGACGGTCCCAAATTTTTGAAAAAGACCTACTTTCCCGCAAACCCCATCGGCTAAAATTGGCTCAACACGACAAGACTCGTCAGGATTCGCGTTCATCTTCACGGCAATTTCTTGATTAGTTTCCAAGGCCACGAAGGTTTTCGCTGAAGAATAAATGTTCAAATACACACCGGCGCACGTTACAACTTCACTAGTTAAGGGAATCGAAGACCTAATGTCGACACTAGAAGCCGTCACCCGGATAATTTCGTAGGACCTTATAGCTTGTGCAGAAAAACCAGCAATCAAGTCTAAGGTGTCTCCAATTTGCACAGTACCACAACTAAAAACCTGAAACTGCGCAGCATCAGTAAGGGCCACATCGTCACTAGCGGCCTCATAAACCGTTCCCGGGGTTCGCCCTAAAGCAAGAGTAGTGTGGTCACTAGAAACCCCTAGAACAGTCCAATACCCCTCATTCATGGGGTTAAACAACGCCGTATCATTCGTAGTAATTCCAGGGATATAAACAGAATCACCAACTTGCACGCCACTAAAACTGGCCTTATTACCCAAAACCTCGGGGCCAGAAGGGTTAGAGGGGTCTGGAACTAACCCAACATTAGTTACTAAAACTGTCAGATTGCTTTGTGGTGTTACAACGATACTGTCAGTAAGGCCAAGGGCCCTGTCAACCCTAAAGACAGGAGCTGTCCCGGTACCTGTCCAAGCCAATCGATAAAGGTCTTTTGTCCCACTCAGGAGATTCAAAGAAAATTCCGTAGTCTCATTATAAGACAAATCCCTGGTACCATCAAAAACCTCAACCTCCTCAAGGGGTTGAAGTTCAAAAACTTGATTTATGGGCCTGCAAACTGGTAACGACAATAAATCACGCGACCAGTCACAAAGACGCCTTTTAGGGTTACCAGTTGGGCTAACGTCCGAATAAGCCAAGATTCTAGAGACAAAATTCATGTACGGCATGTGATAAAGATTGGGTTGGAAGTTTACTCAAAATTCCATGAAAGCCGCCCTCCCTTCCCTCTATTACCTTCAATCCCTGGTTTTTCTTCCTGTGATTTCGAGGACTTATCTTGGTCTTGATAGTAAGACCCGTAATTAAATTCGCGGCCATCTGGGGTTTGGATTACCATTCTTCTTTCTTGGGGAACCTTCTCTGCCGGCTGTACCCCAGTATGTTGAGCCACTATTTGACTCATCCAGTTGTCTTTATCATAATAACCAGACATAGGATCTGCTGGAAGGTTTGGGGATAAATCTTCTCGACTATCGCAGGCAACCGAGACGGTTCCTTTGGGTGTAAAAATGTTCATGATCATGTAGCGCAGTGCGTCATTCGAGTCATCATCCGTATCTTGAGGAACGTCCGTAGGTTTACCAGCCGAATCAGTTTTCCAGTGGTATTCCGAAATTTGTCTTATTAGAACATCGGTACCAGAATCTTCCTCTAGGTCCCTTACAATAAAAAGCTCTGGATCCCCCAAAAGTGGATTCATTTTGAAACGCACGATGTTAATGCCCGCAATCACAGACCCAGGTAGCTTTTTCCAGCGATTCATCCTGAAACCAGCACGCTTCATGAGCTTAATCATACCTGGGTCAGCCGTGTCTGGATAAATACTAAAGCCAATAAATTTAAGGGGTTCCATCACCTGAATGGTCTGAGCTGGATCCAATTCGGGTACTGAAAGTGCAGCTGTAATGAAACACAGCGGACCATCCTTAAAGCCACCTGTAAAGGCCATGCAGTGTGTGTGTCCAAAGTCTAGGCCTCCATAAGCTTCCAGGCCTCTTTCCATAAGGGCCTTAGTAAGCATCGCTTTAGTAAATTGATGTGGAAACGGCGGCAATTCACCAAACACTTTAGAGTAACATTGAGCTGGCGTTATCACATGACGAGACCTTTCGAAACGATTATATATCAGACCAATCGAAGCCGGCTTCCAACACAACAACTGCGCCTGAGCCATCTCTACGGTGTTGTTCCTGAATTGATCTTCAGTATGTTTGATAGGCTTTAGGAATCTAGAAGTACCTGGCTGCTTAGTGGCTAGCCTACCCCTACAAGCCGCGAACATCCTGCAATTAGTAACACAACCCTGAAAACACTCATCCTTGACGTACCTTTCCTTTTCCTTAAAAGGCATCATTTTATAGGTATCTTCGTCCACTACTTTCAAGTCTTCATTAGAACGATAGACAGTCAACTTGGGCAATAAAGGTAGATGTCTTTTTGCTGGACACCTTTGAGTAACATCTAGGATATTCCAATGCTTAACCATTAAGCCACTTTGATGCGCTCGGTTAATTTCGTCCTGCACAAGACCGAAAGCCGTTTTGCGGGTTGACGTAAGGACCGTCAGAGGCAACTGAGTGGTACCGTCTTCGCGATTTACAGCCGTTGGGATGTTTACCGTTTCCTGATATACAATAGGTTGCTGCAAAATGTCAATTTCATCCAAGACAAGGAGCAGGGCATGCTTCCCGTTAACTGATTGCATAGTAGCAACAACAATTTCGGCCCTATTAATTACCTCCACATATTCTTGGCCTTCTTCGGGAGATAATTCGTTGAACTCTTTTTCGGTTAAAACTAAAGAATCACCTCCCTTATGTCGGTACAGGACAATTTCAGTTTCTCTTACATTGTCCCCCCTAACGAACCCTCTAAAGTCAGGAAGCATGAAAAACTTCTTCAAATACCTTTGGGCATTTCGCGATTGCTCCTCAATTGAAGCTAGGTGGACTGTACTAACGTCAAGATGCAAAAGAGCTAGGACTTCTATTACAGATTCACATAAAGTCTTCGCCGAATCACGTGCTGCGTAATATAAAATTCTAGAAGCATCCTGATTGCCCAACCCAGTAAAATGTGCGTAAGTGTCCCACACCATATCTAATGGAGTGGATGTAGAATCCTCATCTACTATATCACCGGGCAAATCCAGGTCCAAGAAAACGTACACCCACTGCCGAAGTTCTTCGCGGGTATTACACCTACGGAAAAGATACTGGCGCTTTTCAATCTCCTGTTGCGTCATTTACCCCTCAGAAACCAAAACTAACGCCCGAACGGAAGACGAAATAGCTTGTAGACAATCTTCTAATGCTAGACTTAGTCGGTCAGGTGCGCTAGAAGCCTGAATCAAATCTTGGCATGCATCAAGGTCTTTTAACGCATGGACCAATGGCTGCCCAGCGTCTCCAAGAACCGATAGGCAACGGATTGTATCGAGAGTTAACTGTTCGTGCGTCTGTTGGTTCACCGTCCTATCCTCCAAACTTCTTCAGTTCTAGGGCTTTCTTCTCTTGGGCCCATTGCAATAGCTTGTCTGGAGAAATTGGTTGAGAAGGCTGAACTGAAATGTTCCCAGTATGTTCCACCCTTACATTCCTGATTTGGTCCCCCCCAGTCAATTTACCCAAAAGTTCGCCCAATTCTTTAAGCTGCCTTACAAGATTCACTGAAGTTGCTGAACCCAAATCTCGAATATTACCTGTCTGCAAAAAACGGGCAATATTATCCCCATGTTGTTTTCGTAAAGCGGCAATAATGTCGGCCGTCAATTCTAAGCCTTCTGCAGTAGCTTGAATAGCCCTAACCTTAGCTCGCTTGACCATGGTATCAAGATAAGCTCGCTTGGCCTCATACCAATCATTTTCAACGGCCATGTAAACTATCTGACCAAAACCAAACTGGAAATTCAGCTTGCGAATCTCTTCTAGGGTCTTCCCATTCAAAAAGAGAGCAAACATCCCCTCTTGAGTCGTTGGGGATATGGGGAAAGTACTGGAACCCCCTTCATTACGTTTTTCAACAAAAAAATCGTAAGCGTACTTTTCAGCTGGGGTAAGCCAATGCAATGGGTCGGACTCAACTACAACCGATTCTTCACTTTCGGGCTTTACCAGCTGGCTTACTACTGTTAGAACCTCGTCCCCGGGCTTTTCTACCATTTCTGATTCTTGTTCTATTTCCATTGTTTACCACAGGAAAGATTGCCACCCCGTTGACTTTTATCGTAAATGTCCAAGTATTTCCAAGCATTAGGGCAATACTTTTACCTAATTCTTGTAGTCGAAATCGATAGGCTTCATCAGGAACCCACCCCTTAGAATGATTGGCAATCCACAGGAAATTTACTGAATGATTCTCGATGTCTACGTGTGCCTCGGATTTTTCTAACTCTGGGTCAATTGTAAAAGGCCAAAGCTGTAAATTAAGCCTCTGGGCTTGGTGTATTACCCCAAAACGCTCCGTAAGAACCCTAAGCTTTAGAAGTTGAGTGGTAAAATCCGCCTGTTCTTTTT
>QGNH01000886.1_pt1 | contig 10051 bp, 22 predicted proteins | sample 1735481 | NCBI WGS metagenome assembly QGNH01 (sample SAMN09239004, study PRJNA386568) | Viral metagenome, whole genome shotgun sequencing project. | reverse complement strand
ACTGCGATCGATCATATCATGATTCGCGTGTGGAGTCTCCACCGTGAGTCTTGCCACGGAAAATTTAACGCTTCGCTCAAAGATGCAATTCGCGCCGCCATGGTGGCAATTGCATCCTCGCGCGAGTAAGGAGTCAAAAATGGCAATTCACTATCCTGGAATGCTGCCGATTGAATCGGACGCGGAAATGAAAGCATTTGAAGACAAGTGTTTCAATGCTTGGCTTGCCAAGGTTAGCGAGCAAATCGACAAGCTTTGCAGCTTGTCGATTGACGATCTGGACGATTATTGCTATCGCGAAGCTTACGAAGACGGACAAACGCCGTCAATGGTTGCGCGACATGCAATAAAGAATTCGGGAGGATAGCGCGCAATCGCGCGCTAATCTTCGCCTCACACGAAAGGACAGAATAACCATGAAAATTCTCCTCGCCGTCTCTATCCTCGCACTACTTTCTACTAGCGCGATTGCAGATCAACAGCGTATTTGTTGGAATCCAAGCGACGCGTTGCAGGTGTGCGAAACGTTGAATTCCGACGGTACAATTGCAGTCGACAATTCGACGTTGCCTAGTGTCAATCTGGAGTCGCTTGCTAGTGGCGAAACGGAATTCGATATGTATAGCGAAGCAACAGCAAGTTATGGTGCGACGAATGTTGTCACTGGTCGCGCTAGCGGCGCAAGCGCTAAGGCTAGCGCGAGCGGCAAAGCGACAAAGGCTAGCAAAGCGCCAAAGCTTAGCAAGGGTTCGACTGCAAAGGCCGCCACTGTTAAAGCAACAAAAATCCCGGTAGTCAAAATTCCAAAGGTTACAATGGGAAAGATGACAGCAACGAAAGTAACAACGAAGGCAATCGGCCACGCATCGCCAGTGCTAACGTTTCGCAAGACTATTCGTCACTTCTAAATCGACCATGCAAGCAGCGGAATATTACAGTAACGCCGGACGGTTGACCGATTAGACTATAGCAACACTGTTAAAGCAATACCAGCCGCGCGGTTATTACCGCGCGGCTTTTGTTCGTTCGTTGTCAACACTGTAGTTGCAGCAATCCACAAGCAACGCGCTAGCAATCCACGGCAACGTTGAAGGTTAGCGCGCGGGATTGCTGCCGCGTTGCTTTGCTCGCTAACATTCGCGCGCGCGTTGCCTCGGGCATTCTAGGCTTCCTGGCTTTTATACTGCCGTATGGGACCCATTGACCTTGACCATGGGGCCATTTTTTCGGCGGCGCCACTGTCAGGCTCGGGAAGTAAAAGGTAGAGGGACCCAAGGCGGGTAGGATGGGACCCAAGGCGGGTAGGGAGCTAGACCTGTCGAATCAAATTGACCCTATCCAATGTAAATCTTGACTTTTCCTAGCTTTTCAGGCACGGTTGATAATATTTTGAGGACGAAGAATGACAAATTCACCAGACACAGCCAGCAGACTGCTTCAAAAGCAGCTGCTCTTTCCGTATTGGTGTCACCCTGACGTGAAGTATTACGCTTCCGAATGGGAGCTTTTGCGCGACTGCGACCTGGGTGAGAAGCAGATCAAGACGAAAGGGCAGGACTACCTTCCGCGCCTAGAGTCCTTCTCCAACGAAGACTACATCGCCTATCTGGATCGTGCTGTGTTCTACAACATGGTCTCGCGCACGAAGAGCGGCATGACGGGCTTGATCTTCCGTCGTCTCCCCAACATTCAAAACAAGCCATCTAAGCTTGATCTGAACAACGTTGGACAGGAAGGCGAGGATTTCCGTACGTTTGCCAAGCTAGTGGCGCAGGAAATCATTCACATGGGACGCTGCGGCGTTCTATTGGATATGGTTCAGGACGACACGAGAACTACCCCAACTCTGCCGTACATGACCATCTACATTGCCGAGTCGATCATGACCTGGGGAACGGCAATGATCAACGGGCGCAAGCAGCTCGTCAAAGTCATCCTGCGTGAGATCGTCGAAGATCAGGACCCGGCGACCGGCTATGTTCGCTATCTCAATCGCTACCGCGTCCTAGAGCTGGAACAACAGCCTGACGGTAAGTACGTCTACGTTCAGAAGACTTTCAACCCGACGCGCACGGTTGCTGGCGGCGTCATCACCGGCAACACAGCTGCTAAGCTACCTAAAAGCAGAAAAGGTAAGCCCGGCACGCCATTGCCTCCCGGTCAGAGCGCGCTCGCTACTCCCGGCACGACAGCGCTATCGAACCCACATGGTTACTTCAATGCTGACTCCGATGGACGCACGACTGGCTCCGCTGCCGGCGACGCTAATATCTTCGGTGCTCCGGATGAAGTTATCACGCCGACAATTCACGGCGTGCCTTATGACTTTATTCCGTTTATCTGCTTTGGTCCACAGAACAGCACTATCGAAGTAGAGAAGCCGCCACTGCTCGACATCGCACGTATCAACATCTCGCATTATCGCAGCTACGCTCACTTGGAGCATGGTCGCTATTTCACAGCTTTGCCAGTCTACTGGACACAGGTTGAACAGAATGATGGCGGCGGCGAGTACACTATCGGTCCTTCCGTTGTTTGGGAAATCCCTCTCAACGCCCGTGCCGGTCTTATCGAGTACAACGGCTCAGGTCTCAAATATCTATCCGACGCATTGAAGGAAAAGGAAGACCAGATAGCTGCACTTGGTGGTCGTCTTATTGGTGAGAACTCAATCACTGGTACGTCGCAGCGTCCGAACTACTCGGCACAGCTGGCGGATCGTAACGAGCAAGCCATGCTGTTGTCGGTTGCCCTGACGATGGACTCCGGCTTTACCCGCATGCTGCGCTGGTTTTGCGGTTGGATTGACGTAGGTCAGGACGCGATCGACAAGTTCACCGTTGAGTTCAACAAGGACTTCATCTTTTCGAGCATCAGCGCCCGCGAGTTCCGCGCTATCGAAGCGATGTATCTCGACGGCGTGCTGCCAATCGAAATTGTGTTCGACTACTTCAAGCGTGCCGAAGTCATTCCCGATTGGGTTGACATTGACGAATTCAAGGTACTGCTTGCGTCCGCCGCATCCTTCCCGGAGAGCCCAAACTTCGAGGCGCGTCAAGAAGGCTATCCGGATGCCGGCGCCAAGATCGTCTCCGACGACAAGGAGCTGGATCGCGAGCTGCAAGTCGAGCTGCTGGAAATGCAGAACGAAGCAGCTTCCGGTCTCGCCGACGACGCAGCTGGTGCGCAATCTGATCTGCAAGGCGAGCAAGGCGATATCCAGCAGAACCTTCAGGACAACCAGAACGCTAATGCAAAGGACTTGGCTACTCACAATGCCGGCATTGCCTCGAAGCAGCAAGCCGATCAGCAGAAGCGCGCAATCGCCCTGCAACGCGTCCAGGCACGTCTCAACCGCTCGAACGGACCAGCCGGCATGCAGCCGGCTCAAGGCTCTCCACAGTCACGCCAAGCCACTCTGGTACGCGCTCAAACCCTACAGAGACTCGAAACCGGCAACGGTAACAAGGGCGGTCAAACCCAAGAGAACACATCGAAGGCACCAACAAGCAAAAACAGTGGGCAAACCCAAGAGTTCAATATCAAGATGGGTTCAACCCTAATTAGTGCGAAGTCGAAACCTGCGCCTTCGTTCGGTGGAGCTGGCTCAACCAAGGCGCCGTCAAGCGCTACGGCTAATGCTGGCGGTGGTACACCGAAACCTCAAACACAGACTTAAGCATGAGTACGAACTATACTCCGGAGTGTCACATGGTAGATCATCCATTCACTGAAGCATTCTTAGCCGGCGCCACTGTCATGCGTGAATATCTTTCGCGCTTCGTACAGCAAGGCGGCGATAGCGTAACTGCGCAATCCATGCGTCTCAACTGGAATCCGAATTGGGGTAAGGACCCTGGCTTCGAGCAAGTCCTTTACGATGAAATGATGAACTGGAAAGTTCTGAACCCGAAAGAAAACGAACATGAAGCTAACTAAAAAGACGATGAAGACAAATCCAGTCGCGCTTGTAGTGCCAACTGCAAGCGATGTGTCGCTGCAAACCTACATCGAGCAACTTGTTGAAGACAAGAGACAATATCTTGAGACCTTGATCAACGAGAAGAACAGTCATTACGAGATCGCACACAAGACGCTGAAAGAGCAATTGACCGATTCGGTTAATAACTCGAAGGAAGCGCTTGCCGCCGTCTCCAATACCGCCAAGGAAGCTCTCAACGCTGCTAACGCAACCACCAAGGACGCGCTTAACGCCGCTAACATGAACACCAAGGACGCGTTGAAGCTGGCGACCGACAACGCCGACAAGAACTTGGCGACCGCCATGACGGCATCGGAAAAGGCTATCGCCAAGGCTGACGTTGCCAACGAGAAGCGTTTCGATAGCGTCAACGAGTTCCGTGCGCAGATGAAAGACATGCAAGCGTCTTACGCCACGACAAGCGAGCTAAAAGGATACATCGATCAGCTTAGCAACGTCAGAGAGCGCCTGGATCGCAGCCAAGGAAATCAATCCGGACAGTCAGGCGCCTGGGGATGGGTTATTGCCATCATAGTGGCTGTCGCCACTTGCGGTCTCGTGCTCGTCGACTTCATGGGACAACATAGTTCAGCGCCAGCGCCGCAAGCCATGTATTCTGCGCCAGCCGCTGCGCCAGTGCCGCAAATCATCTACATCCCAGCGCCAGCATCACAAGCCGCTTCTGCCGCAGCCGCAGCGCCGGGACAAGTCATCATCGCGGCGCCACCAAAATGACCACCCAAGTTTTCATCATGTATGGCGCTGGCGGACCAGTTTACTCCGGTCCTATGGAAACCGTTCTCGCGCCAATGCTTCGCGCCATCTCGGGCGTCGCTGTCCCTCCGACAATCGATTGGACGAAATGGGAACAGATCGTTGGCGAGATCGGCAAGCTGCCGGCAACTGACAAAGTTGTTCTCATTGGACATTCCCTCGGCGGCGCCATGATGTCTGCGATTGCTGACAAGGTGTATCCACGCACAGTCGACTTACTGGTTGGATATGACTGCACCGAGTGGTCTGAACAGACGTTGAAGAGTAACGTCAAGTACATCCTGGACTATCACGGTCACACCTGGGTCAACATCTTCGGCTTTGATTTGCTGTGGGACCCGACCGCCGTCTATAAGGAAGTCCAGCGCAACAACGACTATCATGTCGGCTTTGCCAGCGACAAGTTTCTGCACAACCTCACCTACGAAGCCGTCCTGGCGCTCTCAAAAGGACTGCCAGCAATAACATGACCGTTACAGTGGTAAATAAGGACATCAGCAAGCACCAAACTACCTGTTTGGGCTGCGCCTCTCGTTTGGAGTACACGGCGGCTGACTGCAAAGGCTGGAATTCCGGCGTAGCTGTCAACAGGTTCATCGTTTGTCCTGGCTGTAAAGTCAATGTGTACGTGACGCCAGATATCAAGGAAACCTAAATGACCATCTCAGTCAAAATCGAACACTGCAACGAAACCGTCCCGAAGTACCTCCTTGTCGAGACCTTCGAAGATAACGGCAAACTGCTTAGCAGTCTCCCGATCGGACCCGGCGGCGTTCGCCACGTCACCGTTTACGGCAAGCAGGTTATTCACGTAACCGAAATGGCTGTCGCGCCAGTACCGCAGCGTCCGGACTTAGAGAACTAATGCTGTGGATTGCTTTATTTCTCAGTGCCGTTGGGGCGCTGTTAGTTAGCACTCCGCCGATCGTGTTCTTCCTCAGCAATCTCTTCCTTGTTCAATGGCTGATCCTGACGTGCTCGATTTCTTTATTAGGTATAGCACTATGCCTAATAAAGTCATCTCGCACAATCAGCTTTGCCATCGCCGGCTTGTTCCTGATAGAAGGATCGATTGCGCTCACTTTGCTAGTCAGGATTCTCCTAAGAGAACCATCGCTTAATTATCTGTTCCCTTAACAATCCCTTCCATCCGTTCAGCTCGAAGTCCGCCTTCTGCTCTTCATTCAGAGCAAGATAGGCGCGTCCGATGATAACCGACTCCTTCGCCAGCTCGGCGACTTCCTCCTTCGACAGGTGCAGCCCGACTTGAGTGTCGTTGGCAATCATGATGGCGATGTAAGGGTCGCGCTGTTTCATTTAATTACCTCTTGCCGGTTTGATGCAATCGCGACCGTCCCAGGTTCCGCAATACGAGCTTTCGCATTCGGTGCATTGGTAGTGCGGGTGATCCTGTCCAGTCACCCACAGGATTATGAAAGTGTGACCGCCGCACTCGCACTCGCCGATGCCGCCGTCAAAACTGTCGCCAGTCCTCTGGTTGATTATTTCGGTTGGCTTTAGCGTTAGCATTATCCAGTCTCCTCATTATCGATAGCGATCTTGTCAATCGGTATGATCAGGTCTCCAAGCCCGACGAGCATCTTGCCGGCTCGGTAGAGCTGACCGATGGAAACGCTTTTCGCCTTGGTGTCGTCAAGCTCGATGTAACCATTCTCATGGAACTTGATAACCAGCTCGCCGATCATTTGTCGTTCCTCAACAGCTTCCGCAGCGCCTCGGTCTGCTTCCAAATGCGCAGCTCGATCCTGGCGGTAAAGGCGCTCTTGTCTTCCGGCAAAATCAGCACCTTGTAAACGCTGTCCCTGGCGTGAAGCAATCCGTTCAGCGCCAGCACGCGCTCCTCGAATTCGTCGAGTGGTGTCGGCATAAGATGTTCTCCTAAGATTGTCATTTGACTATTGGATAGGTGCGCGCCAGTTCCGGAACCGTATTTTTGATCCAGCGCTCGATAGGTGACAGGCGGCGGCGGTGGCGCTCGAATCGTCTGATAAGCTGTCCAGCTCGCCCTTCCGAAACGTGAAGCCGCAAGGCGATTTGCCGATGTGTGAAGCCACACTGAGACATTCGCCAAGTCATATAAGAGCGATCATACACTTGCTGCGACGCAACTATGTGTGCCGGTGGATCAAATCGACGCCAGAGTTCCATTAGTACACCAGAACTTGTCGTGTTTTTCGTTTCGTGTAGCCGGGTGTGATCGCGATTATCGACGCCTCCACTTTGACGACTTCGCCATCGTACTCAACGGCGCGCTGGCGAGCAATATTTTTGAACTGGCAGGCGATGTAATCCCAATCGCGGATCAGGTATTTGCGCTCTACCGACACGCCACGATAGTTGATCAGCTTGCCGTGACGCATGACAGCCCATCCGCCGACGCGTCCCATAAATCTAGCCATCAGTGTATCGTAGTATCAGCATATAGTTGCAGCCATTCTTGCGAATGTCTGTTACCTTGCCGCACCTGTCGCACGTCGCCGCCGTGTAGAAGGTGTTAGCTTCTTCGATCGTCAGGCGGTTGTCGCACTCAGTGCAAGTGAACTTTTGATAGACCGTGGCTCCGCCGGCAACGAATTCGCTCGCCGTCTCGAAGCAGTCCTTCAGCGGGTGATCAGCCATCAATATTTCCTCATGTCTGGATGCCGGTCGATCTTCGCGCGCAGCGCGAAGTACGCCTTCGTCCAATCCGACTTATCTTTCTGTGTGCCGGCGCCGTGAGTCTTGAACCCCAAAGAATTGATATCACAGGTATGCATCGTACACAGCGGGCGTAGGTAAGGTGGCATCACGCATCCTTGCGGTCCCATGTATGGGAGAGTATCAACGACAGCCTGCTTCTGGACCTGAACTCCGAACTCCTTCGCCAACTCTTCTGCCATCGCGCAATATTCGAAGGCGCAGCAGCGGAACTGGTGTCGACTGGCTACAGCGCAAGCCGCGCACTCGGGCTCGGTCAGCTTAGCCATCTCGTCAAACAGTGAAATTAAACTTTGTGCGATAGCCATTACAATTTCTCGGCGGAGCGTATGAGCGCCAAAGACATGAGCCACAACATCAGCAACAGCAGCGTGAATAGGAAATCGCCGATATCGAAAAACAACTGATGCGCGCCCTGGTCGGCTGCTGTCCATACGACAAAAAGCACGCGCAGGGCGACGAACATCGCTAGCAACCGCAGGACCGCGCCTGCTTCTCTTTCAACCTCGGCTTGGTTCATTTCGGCGCCGTCACCTTCCATCCACGGCGCTTCAGCTCGCGCGCCAGCGCATTCACAGCGTCTTCCGGAACGTTGTCGTCGCGGTGCATCGCCCATCCGCTGTTATGTCCGACGACGACGACTTGGTAGAAGTCCGCGTGCTCTTGTCCGACGATCGTCAAAGCGCCAATATGGATTCCACGGTTGGAGACGGCGTTAGCTTCATTGCTTCCTAGTGATCGATTGCGCGCCGAGAACCGGGTCACGGCGTCAGCGACGCGCTCGCCGAAACCAGGATCGTGACGGATTGAGCCGGTCGCATCGTTGAGGATCACTGCGACGGAATTGTATCCCATGGTTCGTTCCTCCTTTGTTCATATGTCAATACAATTGTCCGAATTCTGTTCACGCTTCGTACCCCATCGGCGGACCTAGTAGCGTCCGCGCACCGTCGCTCCGTTCGGCATTTCATTCCGAATCATCCGACGTGTCATTCTCTCTGCGCGGCGCTGCGCCTTCCGATTCTCATAGTCGCGCACTAGCCTGGGAGTTTCAAGCCCCAAACCGACAACAATCTCGCGAGCCGCTGCCTCTGAGATACCGAGCGTAAAGGCGATCTCATTGTAGCGCTTGCCGTGCTTGACCATCGCCGTTGTCATTGACTTGCGTTTCCGGTCCCTCTCGATTTCGGCGGCATTGACCACTGCCGTTGTTATTGACTTGCGTTTCCGGTCCCTCTCGAATTCGGCGGCCTTGATCAGCTTCTCACGCTCGGCGCGCGGGTCATTCGGCGGGCGTCCCTTGAAAGGTCGACGAAACTTCATGGCTTCCAGCATAATCAAGGCCGGGATATGCACGGTGGCGGATTCATACAGTATGTAAATGTCATATGGAACCCGCAACCGTTCCGCCATTTCCAGCTGAGAATAGCGAAGTGTCTTGCGCTTGTAGATCAGACTGTCAGCGACAGTCGAGAAACGCTCTGTTCCTAACATTTCGTGTAGCTCCATTGCTTGAAAAATGTGTGTTCGATACGTATGTGTGACCGATTGGACTATGATTGTCAACTGGAAACGAAAAATGACCCGTTTTGAAAAATTCAGTTGACATTTCAAAAAGTGTCGCTATATTGGAAAAAGAATTCGCCAGCGCCATACGGGAGTGGCGCCCCATCATTCGAGAGACTTCCATGCATTCGTTAGAGAAAACAGTCATTAGCCAAGCCCTGCCGACCACCGGCGGGACGTGGCTACCCGCGTCCACGAAGGACGTAGGTGTCTAATCGGGTTATCCTTTTCTTCAGTGCGAACTGGAATGGGTAGCCCGCTTCAAGCGGGTTTTTTGTTGCCGTCATTCCACGGCGCCGGGCAAAATCCGGTACCGGAAATGACACGCATCCGGCAGGCAACGGCGAGCTATCTGGCTCGGGTTCATTGACATCGTTGATTGTCCAGATTTGGCGGCGGCTTTCGTCTTGTGAAGCCGCTAGGGTAACTCCGACCGTCTTCATGTCGCGAGCCGCCGCCGATCTATATATGCGCATCGAGAAACGTCCACGGGGTCGTAACGTGGTTCAAGTGCTCGGTGTGCTTCGCCGGCTTAGCTCATTCGGTAGAGCACCTGTCTCGTAAGCAGGGGAGAGAAGATCGAAGCTTCTAGTCGGCTCCACTACCTATGCTGGTAAAGTTCTGTTGGTGGAACGCCTGCCTTGTAAGCAGGATGTGGCGGGTTCGAGACCTGCTACCAGCTCCAATATTGCCTGTAGTCCATCCCTCCAAGATAAGAGACGGACGCGACAAGCGTTGACAACGAGAGAGAATTCGGGAAACTCTCCGGGCAGTGTGTAATGTGTTTATCCAGGGAGGAGACGTTGGTTCGAATCCAATACGGGTGGCGAAAAGCTCTCCGTTCGTCTAGCGGCAGGATACCTCCCGCGATAAACACATACAATGCTGTCATAGCTCAATCGGCAGAGCGCTGCTTCGGTAAAGCAGAGGTAATCGGATCGTAACCGGTTGACAGCACCAATACATGCGAGCGTGGCGGAACTGGCAGACGCGCTGGATTTAGGTTCCAGT
>QGNH01001905.1_pt1 | contig 10054 bp, 10 predicted proteins | sample 1735481 | NCBI WGS metagenome assembly QGNH01 (sample SAMN09239004, study PRJNA386568) | Viral metagenome, whole genome shotgun sequencing project. | reverse complement strand
CAAATTACAAAAAACACATTTGCAGTATAAAGTTATTGACTTTGGTAAAATTATGGATGTGTCTTATTTGACTCAAACTCTGTCCTGATAATAGGTTTCATTTTAATTCCAATATATCCACGATGTGGTTTATCTTTGTAAATGATATTTGTGTTCCTTTTGAGACCATATTGATCAACTAAAATTTGTTTGATCCTTTTATCACTAATATGATGCTGTTTGAACACAATAAATTCGTTGAGTTCAGTCGATGTCATAGAATCACATGACTGGTTGGTAATCTCAAAATTGGTCTTGAAAAAGAGATAGTCATCCCCTTGATCAAGACGATGCTCAATGTTTTGATTCATAATCACCTCACAATTAGCTACCGCATGATTCTGATAAGCATGTAAAATAACATGAATGAAGGCATTACTAAAATTAGGTTTTTTGATTTCATGTTTAATTTCAGGATTTTTGAGTTTCATAAAGGTCAATTCTGCCTCAGTCAAATCCGTCAATGAGTCAACAAACTTGTTATGTAATGTAAATAAAACCATCGACTCACACGTATCACTGGGAACAACTTTCGGTATCTCGTTAACACAAATAAATGGACGACCTCCAAACGCAAAAGAGATCGGTTCTTTATAGAGACCACGTGCAATTTGAGCATCCCCACCTGAAGCCAACGATTTGAGAATGACCCCATTCATCTTAGCATTATTGTCCTCCCCATCAACTGAAGGATTTTGTTCGTTTCCAAAAATCAGTCGACACCAACGCATGGGTAATAACCAACTCTTAATTCGTGCCTCGTCACTACCAAGTCCCTTCTTGTAGAGTAAATTGTTATAATCAAAAAGTCCAACATATTCACCAAATGATGCAATCAACATATCAGTAATTACACCTTTACCTGAATTGCGTGCCCCACAAATGATACTCCAAATTTTATCAAGATAACAACCAGCAATTCCACGTGCTAAATGTTCCAAAAAGGTCTGTTTTGTGGGTTCTTGTGAAAAAATCGAAAGCAGGACTTGATTGACACGATCCACATCTTGTTGTGTGTATCCTGATAAATCATCAGGATCTAATGACTGACATAAATGGGGAAAATTCTTATTGAGACGGAGTGGTGTCAGATCCTGATCATTTTCCTCTCGAAACACACCATATTGTTGAGTCTCTGAATTTAACTGAGTAAAATCATAGACTCCATCCAAAAAGAAAAGTTTATTGATTGATTGATTGATGGAAGAGACGATCACTAAAAGTATCATCTATTGGTGCCATTATTTCAGCTTTCTTGATGATTTGTGAACAAGCATAACTATTCCTCGAATAAGAGACAATTTTACCATCTTTGTTGGTTTTCCTAATGTCAAGATTGGTACATTGTAAAAGCAATTCATTCGTGACTTGTGTTGGTTCACACGTCCATGTGTGATAATGTTCGGTTCTGATGTACAACTGATTTTGACATCGATAGATGTGACCTGTTAAATGTTGAAGTAGGATTTCTGCACCATCTGCATCGTCTTCAACAATACTCCCATGATCGACGTTTCCTTCTTGAAAATCATCAAGATTACATTGAAATGATCCCAAATTAAGCACCAAATCGATTGGTTTCTGCACAAATGTTAGATCATATCCAGTCTTTTGAAAGACATAGGTGTTCAATTGACTGAAAAAGTCCGAATCTGGTGTCAAAATGTCCTTTGGTAACATGAAACCATCAAAACATAGAACCACATTTTTCAGAGAGTAATTATGATCCCTCAAATAAGAAAGACACGTCATCAATATTTCATTCTCTAATTGACAGAGAATATGGTTAGTGACTCGTCCTTCGAGATTATGACCATCAACTTTAGTTCGACTCTTTTTGACTAATTCGATGATGTCTTGATTTTGTGGTTGCTTGATAATTTGTTGATGGATGTCCGTTAGTTCTCTCTTAAATGGTTCAAACCATGGAACGAGTGAATATCGTTTTCCTCCATTGATGACCGCCAAAAGACATTGTTTAGCTTCTTGTTTTGAGAAATTATGGGCATGTATCAAGTCGGTCAGATATTGTGTTCGGTTTTGAATATATTTGAGTAATTCAGGACATGCGATACTGTTCTTTTGACAATATTGAACCAACATGGAAGGTTGAGCATTAACAATATCCACATCAACATACAAATCATGACAGATCGTATGACGAAACCATTTATTGAATGATTGAAGACCCAGCCCATTAACAACAAATTGACGTCCTTGTTTCTTCCGAATTTGTGAATACTTGTAAGTGACTGGAATTTCACCCAGACGTGAGTTAGGTAGTAATGTGGCACGTTTTAGATAGTTGGTAATGATTGTTTTAGGGACGTAGACTTTGTTATTGACTTCCCAAGTATCTTTGCCATTATCACGAACTTCAATGTGATCCCAGTTTTGCAAAATGGTCAATAATGAGATATAATCGAATTGTTCAACTGATTTGAATGAAATTGTTGTCATTTTCTCTCCTATAATAAGATAGAATAAAATTGTTTTTAAGTATAATTCCAAAAAAAATGAATTCATTTATTTTGGAATTGCATTTGAAATTATCAATCTTATTATATTTAGAAATATAATCATACTTGAAAATATATTGAGCTTCAATGGATCGTCGAGACCCTATTTCACTTGAAGCCACTTACACAGACTCTGATGGCAATACAATTGTGAAACAATTTCGGTCTTTAAATCAGGCAGGAAAATTTTTTTCGTTAAATTTACAAACATTGAAAGAACTCTCACTGGGTGGGACACCGAAATTGCATGACAAAGTTCCTCACGATTTGGTAATCATCAGAATACCTCTTTTACCAAAACCAGAAAAAGTGATAATCGATTCGAAAGATGCAGTTTGGCATTGCGATCTATGCAACCGAGACATTAAACCCAAATCAAAGTATTCACATGTGGTTTCGAAAGGACACTTAAAACGTATGGAACAGCAGACATCCGTGGGATCAGCACCAGTAGCGACATCAGTGCCAACAGCGATATCTGCACCAGCTCAAATTTCGTGACACAAGTTTCATTCGTTATTCGACGGAATTTTGTTGAATTATGATCTCTTTGTTATGAGACTAATTTCGAATCCCATAGTGATTATGGCATTATAACACAACAAATAGAGTCTTTGATGTGTTATAACGTCTCAACCAATCTTTCATCCGATCAAAAAAATTGCTCAGGATTGGTTGTTGTCGCAAAAGACACACATTTGAGAAAATCCAATTCCCACAGAGGAATCTTGTGCATTGGGTGCGAAGAGAGTGGTAGTGTTGATAAGGACAGCAATAATAATAATGAACAAATCAATTGGTAATTTCTCCCAACCCCAAAGTTTGAGTCCGAATCCCCTGACACAAACGCATATTAAACTGATGACAATTTACCACAAGGTCTGTCGACTGGGATATTTAATGTCATCAATCACATGATGTAGTAGATCAATATCACTCCCATCATAGGTAATTGGATGATAATTGGGATCAAAAATCACACCACGGCGACCTTTTGATAAGACAATTGGACGATCGATGTCAATATACTCCAAAAATGGAGTGTACCGATCGTCATGGTTAATAGCGAATTGCGGATCTATTTCCTTGTTTAATAGTGCCGTTAACGCCTTGTACACAATCGTCATTGCATCACATAAGGGGATTAATTGCTCTGGAATTTGATAACGACCAACCAACCGGCCCACTTTCTGATAATGTTCCAATGTTTGATTATTATTCAATGGATTACCGACCCAACGATGCTGGATGGGATCATTATAACAACCTAATTCAAAATCTATCACTTTGATGTGATATTTTTCATCAACCAAAATATTACCACAATGAAAATCGTTGTGAATAATTTTCTCTTTTTCCATAATTTTTAGCACATCAAAACATTGATGCAAAATGTGCCGAACGATATCAATTGAGTTGTTGGTCATAATAACATCATAGAATGTTTGCGTTCCAAAACGCTCCATAATAAAATATGTCGGTTGAATTTCATGAATTTTCACCACATAAGGTGTCTTTAAACTGAGTCGCACCATAAGATCAACTTCAATGTGATTTGATGGATCAAGATATTTTTTGACATGATCATCCTCAATTATGACATTGGAGTGTTCTTGTGCTCCACCAATTAATCCCCTTTTTCGCAAACGTGTCCATGTTAGTCCTCCGATGAGAATATTTCGACCAGTGATTGGATTTTTAATACTCATTTTTGATATATTATATCAAAGAAATTTGAAAAAAACGGCAGACACTTCATATTTGGATGACATTAATCAAAATTACTACTCCAATAATCAGCCATGTATATGTGTATTTTGCTTTGGATCGCCACTAGATCGCACGTGGTCGGAGATGGTGTTATGTGCTGGAAAAATAAGAAAAAGACCAGATGCGGTTAGTTAAATCGTAAGAAGAATCTTGGGTAGCTTGCTTGTTAGCAAGCACCCGATTCAAAAATCGATTTAGTTAACCTGATCAGGTCTGTTAAAGAAAAAATTAGCACTAATTCACCCTTTTGACCTTGATCTTTTTCGGATTACCACAAAAGCATATCCATTCTTTGGATATGCTTTGATGGTCTCTTTACAAAGAAACCCTAAATTTTGAAATATCAACAACTATTATTGCTGAGTTATTTAGTGTCATCATTTTTTTTGTGGTGATTCTGTCATTTCTTCGGTTTCTTCTTCTGGTTGTTCGTCTGACACATCAAGTGTAATAGTCATAGAATGATTCAACATATACTCTTGATAAAACAACACATACATATCATATTTAGGATCACTACTTTTGTGTGGACATAAAATATTTGGATTCTCATAAAAATGTATGATTGGTTTCAGTTCCCTATGTAAATCTATCTGATCACTCCAAACTTCTGTCTGTAATATTCGAATCACAGAATACCCATGATTCCATGTGAATCAGGACGTCTTGTTAACATTCAACTGATGATACAAAAAGGTGCTAATGATTGGGATGCGGGACTGATATCCGCTTGTTATGGAGGCCATTTGGACATCGTTCAGATGATGATACAAAAGGGAGCCACAAACATCAAACGTGCATTAGCCGCAGCCACACAACAGGGGTATCTCAACTTCAAGCAAGAAATGGCCGCAAGCATACAAGGGTGGAATGTCAACAAAAAACTTTCCGAGAAGGAAAAAGTAAAAATCGCTGAATACTTACGTTCACTGCAAGAAACTCATAAGTCCAATCCCAATCCCCACATCAATAAACTACCAACACGTTTCTCAGTCAAGGGAATACAATTTGTTCAATAATCACTGCCAGGAGAAGAAGGGGAAGAAGGAGCAATTTATGAAAAATCAGATCAAAAGCATTAAAACTTGAACATAAAAATTTTTGGTTTGTCGAATCGTCATAAGAATCTTGTATGTGGTCATAACAAGGACGCCACTATCCAAATTACAATGGGAAAAATTGATTTTAATTTTAATGATCTAATACAAAAATCATAACAATCATAACAATCATTACATCCAATTATGACAACAACAACTGCACACAAAACTGACCTGCCTTCCTATCAGAGGTGGAAGATGAATATGGACATCAGACAAGCCCATATGACACCAATTGAAAGACAAATATTTAACATAACCGGACATTTTGGTGAATGTCAGTGGCGTGTCAATGATTATCTATGTGACATTCTCTCTGATTATGAGTATGCCTCCGACTTAGTTCGTCTGGAACTAATACACCAAATTGATCAGCAATACCCACACCAAGTGCCGATTGATTTTAAGAATTACTCTTATGACTACTTCATTCAAGTGATAGAAGATGAAATTTGTGCAACACAGGATGCAATTGAAAAAGAAACACTTCGCACCCATCCAGAATTCAATCCAGATAACCACCCTATTACAGAAGAGGATCATGTCGCTTCAAAAAAAATGGAGATTTTCATGATTGACACACTCTTCAAAAATTGGTCTCTCGATTATCACCTCAAACGTTTTGAAGGTAAGTATAAGGGACTTCCTTATCATCTTTAATCGTCAGACACATAAAATGTCCACCACACACGATTACATCCACCTATAATTTTGATTTGTTTGAATCAAAATTACTCTATATTTACTTTGTTTGCTTTGGATAGATGAGACATAACATCTCAATATCTGTTGGCATGTATTTATGGTTGGATTTCAGAGATTATATCCTCAAAATTCAGAGAATAATGTTAATGATTTTAACATTTAAAGGTGTTTGTCTTTGATTTTGACTTTGTCAAAATCAAGGAAATTATCCTCATAAAATCAATGATGTGTTATGAGATTTATTATTACAACCATGTCCGAATAATAAAGGTTGCTAAAATCATGACATTATTGTGTGATTTTAATTTTTTTAATGAAATCCATGAAAATTTTGGATCAGATCCGAAAATTAAGATCCCTTTGTCTATAGGAACTCCAAAGATCTTTGGATGGTCAACTAGGATCATGTGTCTTTAGTCAAAGACACATGATCAGTCAATTTTTTATGTACCGTAATGTGTATAAAACTTGTTTTACCACATATGATAGACCCTTTTTATTTCTCTCTAACATAAACATAAATTTGATTTTTCCAAATGACTCCTGTTGAATCATTATCATCACATGACTTCATCCAACACCAAACCCATTCTGATCCATCCAATTCCATCATTCGACATTGAATCCAATTGGAAGAGTCTATGTGTCCCTCACCTCAAAAATCTTTCACTATGGACCTCAATCGTTAATGGACTACTCAATTATTGCCCATACATCTTGTCTGATAACGCACACCTCAACCAACCTGTCTCATTTTGCACCTCAATCAACAATGGTCCTTCATCTTTTACATCACGCATGTCCGAAACAATCGGTGATGATTACCTTGATGTCATCATTAAGACACTAGACCAAATTGACCTCTTACCTAAAAGGTATTTTCGCCTTGATGATGAGGATGATGTAAAATATCAAATCGATCGGGAATTACTGATGACCTATGCCCCTTGGAAATGGGTCTATGATGAACCCGAATTATATCGGATCAGTGGACAATGCCACACTTGGAACCCAACCTTCACTTGGACCTTAGCTCATTTGGTCTTTCCTGATGTCAAATGGATGATTCGATCCAATGAATTACATACGACCATCGTCGATCAAGACCAAAAAATGTATTTTGATCCATTGGTTGAAAGTGCTGACATTACTCAAATGATGAACGACAAACCCTTTCAAGATTACAATTCACCTGATCAATGTCCATGGCTCAAACACTTCGAAATCTTGGTCTCTGGTGATGAAGACCAGATTGAAATTGAGCTACCAGATCAACATGTCCATAAATATGTCAATTTCAGTTAATGTAAAGAGTCTTCAAAATATTCTTTGTGTCAAAAATTTGATTTAATTTTTAAGGAGGATTCTAACACTAATTACTTAAATCTCAAAATGACTGAACAACAAATCCACATGGCAATTGTGTTTATCATCTATTTATTCGCATTGGTGTCTGCTAATCTGTATTCTGGTGATTGGACTGGTGCAGCTAGGATACGTGATCAGGGAAACACTGGTATGTGTTGGGCATTTGCCACCGTAAGTTATGTTGAGGCAATGTATAATTCACTTACGGATAATTCAATGTTGCTTTCAGCGGAACAAGTTGCAGATGCAGTATCTGGATCATGTGATATATATGGTATGCCTGGTGGAGGTTTTTCACAATGTGGACTCAACTACGTACGTGATAATGGTATTATGACTGAATATAATTATCCATTCACGTACGAAAAAAATATATATTTTCGATATAATCCGTTGATGGTGACGTCAATAGGTATTGAAAATATTTCGTATCATTGGAACATAGTACCATCATACGAGATCATACGAACCACATTATTATCTCATCCAATATTAATATCAATCAATTTCAAACCAACTCCAGATTGTGACGAAGAAAATATTGTATTGGTCAACGAAACTAATCATGCTGTAATGATTGTTGACGCATATATTGATTCATATGGTGATGCATGGATTGTATATCAAAACTCACATGGAATTGATTGGTGTAATGATACTGATCATGCAGGGTATGGACATTTAAGAATTTGTGTTGATGGTAATTGTTATAATAATCGTGGTGTATTTAATGACTGGACATATGCTGATGTTTACGATAAAGCATCTCGTGTTGATACATACACGGAAATATCGGCAATCGCTGCAATCGTCAACAATCTATCGCTCGTCGTGCTTGCCGTGGTTGCAACGATCGCATTGGCAATTATTGCTGCAGTTGTTCTTGTCATCTCATTAATCATTCATAAACGCATGACAAGATCCTTAGTTGTGCCTTTACAGAATTACGCTGAGTTACAATCGATCGTCAATCGTTAATTGTAATACTCAAACACAATGATCAAATGATTTTCTGGGAGATTGAATCAAAAATTCGGATCATGTCCAATTGTCGATCACCTACATAATCATTTAAATATGACATCAAAAAATCGCCCAAATTTGCTTTGGATTGCCCACAGATCGCACTAGGTCGGAATGTGGTGTTGGCGTAGCTTGTGCTGGAAAATAAGAAAAAGACCTGATCAGATTGGTTTGATCATGAATACAATACAAGGTAGCTTGCTTGTTAGCAAGCACCCGATTCAGATCTCAATGTAATTAACCTGATCAGGTCAGTTGAATACGGATTAGCACCAATTCACCCTTTTTGACCTTGATCTTTTTCGGATTACCACAAAAACATTCCCTTTCTTTTGATCAGTTTTATGGTCTCTTTACAAAGAGACCATAAAACGGATCAGATCCAATATTTTTAATACCTTTTGAAGGTTTTTTTGTCAAGAAACCATAAATTTTGAAATATCAACAACTATTGTCACCGAGTTATTGTTGTTCTTGGACAGGTGTGTGAAAATCAAGATGACATTTTTATGATTCGCAACATCCTAGGTTTCCTCAAAGTTCATCACATAAATTGGTTGTTCTAATTCTTTCAAACCACAATTTTTAAACATTTGCCTGTGAATTTCGGAATATACAACACAATCATATCGACCAATGTACTTCATAGTCTGTGACATCGATTGTTCTGGATGATCTTGAATGTATTGAAAAATTTCTGGTTGACAATCATGATCTTGACACAAACGAGCTAGTTCCAAAACATCTTTGGTTAAAATTTGTGACATGACATGTTTGTTGTAGGCTAATTTATTTGCTGTACGACGAAACTTAGGTTGATACCCAAATTGCATATAATAAGGATCCTTACCTTCCAACTGACGTGTCTTCTCTAATTGAAGAATCAGATCAAGTTTCTTAGGACAACGATAGTGGGCATTATCAACTAATTCAATTTGAGTAATACCTAAACTCCGATGATGCTCAATCAGGAATTGAGTCATGACCTCGACATAAATCTTCCCAATTTTATGAGGAGTCGAATGATAATCCGTGCAATTGAACGCCAAAACAAGATCTCGCAATTCAACCACATTGGGACGCTCTTGAGTAATTCGACCATAGACACAATAATGCTTCGAATCATCATCGATCGGCGAGATCAAGTAAATAGAACCCAAGTTCTGGTCTGATTGATCCCTAACTTCAAAGTAACGAATGCGTAGATGATACTCTTGATGACCCTCAGATCGTGTATAAATGTAGTCTTGTGTGCCTCCGCCAGTTTGCTCAGGTGGAAAACAAAGATATGGTCCAGGTTCGTCATGTTCAAAGAAACTAGGTGCAAAAATTCGATCATACCAACTATCAAATTGACGTTGATTTGTAATCTTTGTGAAAATATGCTTCCTCAAAAATTGATAATTATCAATCATCACATATGGATCTGCCGAAGTTTCATGAGTCGTCATTTGAGCACTTTGTGTTATATTAACTATCACAAAATAACTTTGTATCGCTTTATTTTGTGATAGTTAATATAACACAAAG
>QGNH01001111.1_pt1 | contig 10054 bp, 15 predicted proteins | sample 1735481 | NCBI WGS metagenome assembly QGNH01 (sample SAMN09239004, study PRJNA386568) | Viral metagenome, whole genome shotgun sequencing project. | reverse complement strand
ATGGCAATGGCGCAAGAGGAAATGAAGAAACTCGGTCTGCAACCGCCAGAGGAAGGCGGAGGGAAGGGTGGTGGAGGCGGTAAGGGTGGAGGCGGAGGATTACATCCCGGTGGCCGTCCTCCCTCAAATTCCAAGAGTCCTAAAATCTCCCAAAAGGGCGGAGCGGGCGGGGACGCAAGGACAACGGTGAAGACTTCGTAAGTAACATCTCAAAAGAAATAAGGAGAGGGAATGACAAACAAACTAAAAGTACAGAAAGATTTCCTGCTCACAGAGGGGAGCGCGGAATTGCCAACAGACCTTAACGAGTGGGCTGAAACGATGCGGAAGACAAAAGCCACAGGGAAAATAATTGCGGTCTGGAGTAATGGAGGACTCGTTGGCGTAAATATAGAGCAGAAAACTCGCGCCACAGAAGATGAATCTGTAAAAATGAGGAAAACGGTTGGTGTTGCCAACAGTAATTTGTGAGGTATTTCCGGTTAGGATGAAAATTCCGCTTGACAAAACTGGAATCATTGCCTAATGTTCATAATGAATTAAACGAGATACGCGCCTCCATAGTGGACAAGCGGCGGCTCTAGTCGGAAACGGCTGAGTCGCCGTTTTCTTTTTGGGTCAACCGAAACCACGAGGAGAACCCCATGGCAAAGCGTCATCACGTAGGTGGAAAAGCTGCCCACGTCAAGAAGGTTGCTTCAGGAAAAGCTCGCAGACTGAAGCGCCATGCAAAGGGCGTTGCTAAAAAACTTGCTCACAAGGCGTAAGTAGCCGCCAAGTAGTAGCGACCATCCACCCTCCACCAACCAAATCAAAGGAGAATCACCATGGCAAAGCATCGCGTATCACACAAGGGCAAGGCTCACGTCAAGAAGGCAAAGGGCGGGCGCAAGCGCCACAGCAAGAAGTCAATGATTAAGGCGTAGTTGTAGCCAACCAACAGGGAGAAGAAATGGCTACACCAGCAATGCCAACGCCGGATCAACAAGGTGGAGCGCCCCCTTCGGGTGCAGGTGCTCCACCCTCTCCCCCACCACCTCAAGGTGGTCCTCAAGGTGGTTCCCCATCTCAGGGGCCAGCAAATCAAATCCAACAGCTTCTTGGTAACTGGTCGAACGTTGCTCAGCAGGTATCGGCAGCGTATCCCCAGATTGCGTCACAGATGAACAAGATCGTTCAGGCAATAGGAGAGGCGCAGACAGCAATGGTTACGCCTTCTCAGCCAACTCCAATCTCGCAGCAACCACAGGTCAGTTAACAAACACAAATCCGGGAGGATAGTGAACCATGATTACACTCGCAGAAGTTTTGCTCAAATCGGGGTGGACACAGGAGCAGATTGATGCTCTTGACGCGAAGGCCAGAACTGGTCTCACAGATTACGTTACGGGAATCGAACAGACCGCCGCGCAGAAAGAAAAAACAGCATCGGAATTAGCGGTAAAGGCAGAAGCTGATAGGAAAGCGCAGGAAGTCGCAGCAGCAGCAGCCAAGACCGCACAGGACGCCGCCGAACTCCAGCAGAGAAGCGTTAAGGAATTTTGGGATAATACATACAATCCCGGCGTAGCTGCATGGGAAGCGGAAAGGGCTAAGTTAGCCAAGGCCGCAATTGATGCTTCGGCAGAAGCAGCGTTCTACAAGGCACAGAGAACCACATTGGTTGATACGCTTGGCATCAAGCCAGAAGACGCTCCAGTATTCAGCCCTGCCGCCGTAACTCCTCCCGCTGCCGATCCAAACAAGACTCCCGGAACGCCGACTTTCACAATCAATGATGTGCGCGACCAGTTGGGGACCTCTTTGGGTACAGTCGCCAATATTCAGTGGGAATACCAGACCCTTTACGGCAAACCAATGCCGATTTCTCCCACCGAACTTTTACGGCAGTCGGAAGCAAACAAGTTCAAAGACCCAGCCACCTACGCAAATTCGATTTTCAAGTTTTCTGAGAGGCGGGAAGAGATTCGTCTTGCCGATGCTAAGGCACATGACGAAGGCATCGCCGCCGCCGCCGTAGCAGCGAAGGATGTTGAGCACAAGGCGGAACTCAAGAAGATTCAGGATGAGTCTAACGCCAAGGAAAAGCTCCGCGCCGAACAGATAGGTAGCAACCCTGATGTCCACCGGCCTCCGGGTTCGGGGAAGTTCACCGAATTGCAGAGGGCGCAAAAAGCTGGAGAGCGCAAAGACCCCACAAGGATGACTCCGCAGGAGCGCCACCAGACTTCTCTCGACAACATTCACAAGGCTCTCGAAGAACGGCAAGCAGCAGTAGTGTAAGACAGAGTTTGAGAAAACAGCTTAAATAGCTGAAAGGAAAAGACATGCCGATCACACCAACAGATCCTACGTTTAGTGAAATTGACTCTACAAACCTCGAAAGTGTAAGGAAAGAGGTGGTCTGGAACAACTTCTTCGTGGGAACCCCATTCCTTGAAGAGTTGCGCCGTGCCGGTGTAGCCGATCCTTACCTTGGTGGCGCAGGCATGACGGAAGTCTTCCTGTATGGTCGCCCACAGGGTGCTGGTGTGAACCCCGGTCAGACGATCACCGTAACTCGTCAGCAGATCACAGACAAGCTGAAGTTCTACGAGAAGGGCTATGCGTCTTGGTTCCCGATGGACGACTGGGAAATGGACGATGGCTCTGGTACGGGTGGAGTTATTAACTCCGGTCCTGCCAGAATCTGCGACATCTACGCTATCTTCATGGAAGCGTTGGTTATGCAGATCAACACGATGCTTGAAATGGACTCGTACCGTCACGGCCAGCAATCATCTTCCACGGTGAGCGACAACCGTTACAAGGTGTCGAATGGCTTGGACGAAGCGCTGAATAACGGCATCGACACTTCGCTGTTTGGCAACCGCTACACCTCCTACGGCCAGCAGTTGCGTAACAGCGCAGTTGGAGCTTCAATCAACGTGACGCCGCTGTATCTTGGCGCACAGGTAACCACCGGCACCGCAGCAGCCCCTGCAACGTCAGGACCGGGACAAATCAACTTTGGTTCGTTGATGCAGCTTTGGTCGCAGTGCAAGATCACGGGTGGAAGGCCGAAGTTGGGCATCACAAACGTCTTCGGATTCAAGGCGATTGCGATTGCTCTTGACGCTTACCGCCGTGACATCTCGAACACAAAGCACGACATCACTTGGGATGCTCTGGAATTCAACGGTACGCAGATTTACTCCGATCCTCTGGCTCCGTCTGCTGTTGCACAGTATTACATTCCGCTCGCATCTGGTGGAGCATCGGGCAACACGAGTTTGGTGGACGGCGTTGGATCGAACACGGCGACGATCACCTACCAGACTCCACAATTCAATAACGCGAGCGGCGCACCAGTTACCCTGTCGCCAACAAACTCCGGTCTACCTTCGAACGCGCTCATTCAGCCATCGGAAGCGATCTACTTCTTGACGCCTGAGACGTTCAAGTTGCGTACCACGAACAAGCCCGGATGGAACTTCGGCGTTCGCAGAACGAGTCAGTGGAACAACGTGAGCGTGGACACGATCTTCATGCGCCTAGCGACAAACCTGTATTGCGTGCANNCCGAGACAGAACGCCTATGCGTATGGCTTTACATCGATTGGATAACCTAACTACTGTGTTATTATGTAGTTAGGAGGATTTTGGAAATGGCAAAGATGAAAGGAAATTACGGTGGTTCGGGGCTTCCTTTAGTGGGACAGGCTGGAGTGTATGCTGTCGCATCTAAGTTGGCTCTATGCGGACACAACGTACTTTTCCCTGCTGTGGATGAGGGATACGACTTGATGCTAGGAAATGGGTTGAAGATTCAAGTCAAGTCGGCTCGTCTTATGTTCCTTTCAAGGAAGAAATATCAAGCAGGATTGTATTCATTCAGCCTACGCAGGAAAATGTACGATCCTAGCGGCAAAAACAGGTTGTCACGCACAATGAGGCCGTATTCGGAAGTCGCTGATTTCTTTGTATTGTGGGGTGTAGAAGAGGACAGATTTTGGATTCTTCCAACCTCGATTAAGAATCAGAGAATAGATTTCGCTCGGAAGGACAGCATATCCACCAACATTAACGCTGGGCTTCAGAGTCATTGGCAGGTAATCGCAAAAGAAAAAGAAGCAGCAATGGAAGAACGCTGGGACCTCCTACAAGTATCGGGGATTAACAAGTTGATTGACAGCGCCGTGGTCGATGTTTGCCTAGCGCAAAAGGAGAACTAAATTGCCACAACAGCAAGCACTGCCAACTTGGTTGGCGCTCAACAATGTGAACTCCCCGTACCAGTCAGGCCAAGGGGATGCTGTAACCGGATACCCTTACCCGGCTGGCGGCTTGAATCAGGGCGACTACTTCGACGTGACGAATGACGAAGCTCTTGGTATGTCGTATCCCACTAACGGTATCCTTTACAGCGGTCGCTATCGGTATGTGCAGGTTGACTCTGGCGCAACCGCAGCGAACGTGAAGACGGGAACGGTTGGCTTCATCCGCGCAGGATCGTCAGTCAAGACTGCTGTTGTACTGACACAGGGCAGCGGTCAAACAGTCGGCACTTATCAAGTTGCAGCGCCAGCGGGCAGCGGCGGCGGATCTGGAGCGGTGATTCAGGTTATCGTTACAAGCGCAGCCGCAATTACTGTCTCGGTTGTTAACGGTGGATTCGGATACGTTTCGGCTCCAACGTTCACGCTGGCAACGGGCGGAACAGTGGGCACAGTTGTAGCGCAGTTGAATGCTCCGTCGATGAACGTGATTACCAGTGCGGACCTTGCGATTGGCACAGCTTCAGCAGGCAACGCTGGAATCGGCCCGGTTCACCCAGTGGTGTTTTTGAACACGATCACGCCCGGAAACTTCGGATTCATTCAGGAACTCGGAGTTGCGACAGTGCTTTCTGGAGCGGCTACGACTCAGGCAGCTAGCGGCAACGCTATTGTGACGAGCGGTAGCACGGCAAACGGAACGATGGCGGCTTCGGCGGCGACCTACAGCCAATACACCATCGGAACGGTCATTGATGCGATCACTGCACCTCTGGTCAACACGCCGTTCAAGATTCTGCTCACTGGTCCAGCAGTCCAAGACTAATCACCAAGGGGTGGGTAGGAATATCCACCCCGTAGGTTCTGAAATAAGGAGCAGAAATGAATCTCACGACTTTAACTCCGGTGAAGTATCCGATTCACACCGGCAATCGGGAAGTGTATGTCGGATATGGATACGGTACTGCTTCGTACAATCAGACGACGGGCGACATAATTGCGGTACCATTCACTCCGTTCTTCATTGATGCAGTGCTCGGACTTGCGGTGACAACTGATGGAACCTACATTGGCGTTCCGGTTCCGATTGGTGGAGTCGCAGGCGCAGCAACATGGGCAATCTTCTGGTACACATTCTCTCTGACAGGAACTCCGGGATGGGTTCCTCTCGGCAGTGGTTCCAGCATTTCAACAAAGCAAGCCCAGTTGACATTGATTGGTGGGGCTTAACAAACGAGTTTTTTCACAAGGTCTGACTTCCCTCTCCCGGTGAACCAGACAAACGAGCGCCCTCTGCGGACTCCGGTCTTCGGAGGGCGTTTTCGCAAGAAACGAAATTCTAACGCAAAGGAGAACTGAGATGCCGAAGATTCACAACAGAGTTGATCCAAGGAACGCAAAGCACACGGTTTCGACAAACCACCATAACAAGAAGCATTCGACGATTCATGTCCACAAAACTGGCGGCAGCAAGCGCAAGGGTTCTAAGAAAACCATACTCAAGTAACGGAGGCTCTACATGGCAAAGAAAAAGCACACGACAAACTTCAAGGCGGAGCGCATTGCAGGCTTCCAAGATTTGGAAAAGAAGTCTGGGAAGAAGAAGCACAGCAAGAAGCGCGTAGCTGGAAAGTAGGCAATAGATGGCGACCAACGAATACAACAACTCAGGTGGCGGGTCTGCGGCGAAGATCACGCCTACGAAGTACGTGGTTGGTGGCATTCCAGTATCAGGAGAAATTGACCTGACAAGAAAGACGAACGAAGAGTTCACGCGATACTGGAGGGAAACAAACCGTGTCTACGAAAAAGACGAAGACTAAGGCCATCTACGACGACCACGATGACGCGCACTTTGACGGGAATCCTGCCTACCGAAAACGTCATGTGACGAAGCGTGCGGCTAATGCGCGGACGGAGAGAAATCTCCATAAGACCGCGAAGCAGCCGAATCGCAAGCAGAAATCACGTAAGCGCGTTGCGGGGAAGTAGGGAGTGAAAGGTGGCTTTTGCCAACATGGTGCAAGAGATTCTCGGTATCCCCGGTATGAACCGTGGACTCGCCGCCACGCGCATCAATGAAGCCTTTACCAAGATACAAAACGAAAATGTTTGGTCATTCCAATGCGTGACTAACGGTTGGTTAACTCCGAACATGCTGGGCGGTCAAAACTCTTCTTTCCTAAGTCCGGGCACGATCACTGTAGTTCCATTCACAACCACGATCACAGCGGATGCTGTGGCAACAGCCGCATGGACGGCAAACGTTCCATACCCTCCATTGTTGACGCAGCAGCAGATTCGCATCCCTCTCTATTCTCTCTATTCCATCATCGCTCTAGGAAATAACGGAACGGTAGCCTATGCGACCGTTGTGACCCCCGGCTCGGGCCAAACTCCCGGTGTTTACACGATTCCTGTTCTAGATCCCGCAGTAGGCGCTGGGGCCACGCTGTCAATCACTGTGAATGCTGATGGAACTGTCACTTTACCGCCTGTACTCTTGAGCGCAGGAACTGGCTACACGACTCCATACATCACATTTGCCGAAGGTGGAACGTCAGCAACGTTTTCGATCACGTTGATTGCGACAATAACTATTGACCGTCCTTGGACTGAGCCTCCACAAGTCAATTCCAACTACGCCATTTATCAGGCATATTATGCAGCACCTCCCGGCTTCAAGCGTTGGTTCAACATACGAGACACGACCAACAACGAGCAGATGGACTGGTGGAGCATGACCCAGATTGATCTCTCGCAAGAAGACCCTCAGAGAGAGAGATATGACCAGCCTGAGTTTGTGGTTCCTTTCGGGATTGATAATCGTCCGGGAAGTGCAACGCTCGGGCAGCAACTCTATGAGTTATGGCCGCATCCGATCAGCCAACTTCCGTACACATTCATGTGTCAGTGCAATTGGCCAGCGTTGGCAATTCCAACCGATACCGTTCCGTATCCACTGACAGAAGGATTACTCAAGCATAGGACGTATGAAACGGTAGCTCTCTGGAAAGAGTCGCAGAAGGGCGACGAAATGGAAAGAGGCTCTGGAGCGAATTGGCAATTTTTGGTCAAGGCTCACCATGAAGAGTACAAGGACGATCTAAGACAAATCAGAATCATGGATCGTCATTTGATGGAACTGTACTTTACGAAGGCCCGCATGACCGCTCCATTTAACGGCGGAGAGCCATTCACAAACACTAACGGAACGGCCAATGTAGGCAGTTGGTAAGGAGAAAACAATGCCAGCTTATCCCGGAGCCGGTTTAGCACTACCTCTTGCGTACACGAAGCAAGGACTTTTTTGGGCTGGAGAAACTGTCCCTACCACGTACCCCGGATGTTTGAGTATCGCCTTTCAATTGCAGAGGGTGGATGCGACTTTCTATCCGTGGGGCTTTGCGGTTGAAGTTCAATTCTTAGGAACCCCCGGCGTGTTTGACGTTGACATTATGGGAGCTGAAACGGACAATCCTGCGAATTACATCAAGATAGGTTCGATCTCGGCGGTGACATCGCTTGTCGCTGGAAGCTATGTTGGCCGTTTCGATACGACAGCTTTGTATCCGAAGTTTGTTGCTCTCAACATGACCACCCTTGGAACGGCAGGCCCAGTAACAGCAAAGATTTCAAGGTAACCCTATGATGAAAAGGATTCTGTTCCTTCTCGCGCTTTTGTCTCCCATCGCGGCTCATGCTCAGACTGCGGCATGGAATGGTTCCTGCGATCAGGAAGCAACTTCGGCTGTAACTTCTGGATTGCCTAGCACGAACAAACTTCAAGGGATCGTACCTTACTGCACTGTGACAGTGTACTTAACGGGGACTCTGACAAAGGCAACGATCTACAAGGATGTGATAAATACGCCGCAGACGAATCCCTACCAAGCACCTGTAAACGGAAAAGTTCTTTTCTACGCGGCGCAAAATACAGGCTACGACATCGTGGGTAGCGGCGGCTTCGCGCCAAACACCTATCCCAGTCCATTTACGATTTGTACCGACTGTTTAACAGGTGGAGGCAATGCTGGAAGCGGTTTGACAAACTTTGCGGCTGGATCTTTACCTCCACTCTTTACAAGCAGCGTAGCCAATCCAACCACCACACCGTTCCTCTCTTTCGTCTTGCAAAACGCGGGTTCTTTCCAGTTCTACGGCAATTTCACGAGCGGCATAGGACCGCCTTCATTCTGGACTTTAGTGCCGGGTCCGAATGCGACTATCACGGCAAACACTGTACTTGGTACTGTGACCATCAATGCGGCTGGATGTATTCCTAGCGGTGGGATTGGAACGCTTCAGGCTTCTAATGGAGCGGGTGGGTGTCAGGCGGCTTACGTTCAGGTGGACGGGACAAACTTAGCTGCGCCAACCCCGGTCAATTTCGTGGACACTGCTTCGGTGCAATGGAGCAATCCGTCTTTGGGAATCATTAAAGCGACAGCCATCGCAAACCTTGCTCTTCAGCAGTTCGTCCAAGCTCCTACTTCTGTTTACCAGACCTACATCATGTACCCGACAGTTGGCGTTGCTAATCCGGTTACATGCGTGGCTGTTGCATCTCCGCAAAGCGGTGCCATAGGCTCATGCGGAACGGGAAGCTATGCTTCGGTTACATGGAGCGGCTTTTCTTTGCCGGGAAGCATTACATCGGCGAGCATCCACGCGATCATTCCATTCCTTGTTGGGTATGGTTTAGACGGGTCTACGCCTCCAGCTTATCCGCAGAACACTCAAGCCTGCACAGGGGGTTTAGGAGCATTCTTTGTCACTGGCGGGAACGTTTTCAATCTCGGAACTTATTTTCAGGGAACAGTTCCCTCTCCGACCACGTTCAATTTCTCGACAGCAACTTGCACGGCGATAAGTCAAAACTCTCTTCCTCTCCAGCAGGCAGGAGGCGGTCAGGTCATCAATGGAATCGGCTACATCATTCAATACACAGGCACCGCGATTCCGAATAACCTACTTCAGATCGTTCCTCCGCTGGCCTACTCTGTTGCCAACAACTCTCTCTCGCTTCCGCTTCCGTATAACTTCGCGGCGGATACGAACACTTCGACTCTGAATGCCTATCAGATTCAACTTCCCGCATTTCAAGGACTCCAGCCGGGAGATGTGATCGAGTTCCTGCCATACGCCGCAAATACAACAACCACTCCAACTTTGACCGTGACGGATGCTCTCTATAATACTTACTCCGGGACGATCATCAAGCAGACCGGGGGCGCTCTTGTAGCGAATGACATCAACCCCATCGAGATCAATTACACCTACGCCGGAATCGCCGAAGTGATCTGGGATGGTCAGTTCTACGAGTTGCAGAACCCGCAAACCGGAGGAGGAGGAGGAGGAGGAGGCAGTCTTTCTGGCATGACCGCAGGACAGGTTCCTATCGCAGCCACAGGGTCTACTGTCACTAGCAGCGAAGCTCGGGCAGGAAGTGGGGCGGCAATTACGACTGGACCGGGGAGCGGCGTAACCACACTTGATCTGACGGAGTTCACGGGTACCGGAGGCCAGATTGCCGACTCAGGCATTTTGGCGTCTCAGGTAGTCAAGGCATCATCACCCGGTGTTGGTATCGCTCACTTCGCAGGATCGACGCAGACGGTTACATCTTCGGCGGTAAACCTCGCCAGCGCGGATGTGACAGGGTTATTGCCTCATGCCAACATCGCAGCTACGGCAGTGACGCCGGGTAGTTATACAAACGTCAACCTCACAATAGCTGCAGATGGTTCGATCACAGCGGCAGCAAATGGAAGCGGGGCCGCACTGTCTGGTCAGAC
>QGNH01000387.1_pt1 | contig 10071 bp, 11 predicted proteins | sample 1735481 | NCBI WGS metagenome assembly QGNH01 (sample SAMN09239004, study PRJNA386568) | Viral metagenome, whole genome shotgun sequencing project. | reverse complement strand
TGTGGGGGGGCAGACTGATGAACGCTGGAACCGCCATTAACGGCTATTTCAACCCTCTTTCGGGCCAGAGTGTCACTGCGGACGCTTTTCCCTGCCCCGCGTGCGGAGTGCTCATCTGGACCGGACACGACCATGAATGCGGCGGGCAGATCAAGGGCAATCCGGTGAACGTAACTATCCGGCCGTCTCCCCATGAGCACGTCTGGACTATCGGCCACGTCGCCACTGAGGCCGTGACCTACCCAGGTTCGGTCGTAGGCGTCTGGGCACAGGTCGTCTACCTGTTCTGCCAGTGCGGCGCCACGAAACGGAGCATCCCCGAATGACTGCGCCCTGGCGCAACACACTGCTCGTATACCGTTACAATGCTGTACATGGGAAGACCTAGACGCGAGACGCAACGGTGCTATACCTGCCGACAGTGGCGACCGTCGGCAGAATTCATTGGACCGTGGGACAAACGCTGCGCCCCTTGTCGCCAATCTGAAAGCGTAGCTCTGTTAGCCAAGACCTCTCAGGCTCCTGACCTGGAGGGCGAGATGTGGCGACCCGTGGTGGGATGGGAGGACATCTACGAGGTTAGTTCGGAAGGCCGCGTGCGCGCACTGACGCGCATTGTGAACCACTGCTCTGGTGGTCGGATAGTCTATGGGCACCTAGTCAAACCACAGCGCCACAAGGCTGGATATGTGGTCGCACCGCTTGGTCGGGGAGATCGAGTCACGACATACCTAGTCCATAGGCTTGTGGCCGAGGCGTTCATAGGTCCGTGTCCTGTCGGGCATGAGGTCAACCACAAGAACCTCAACAAGAAGGACAATCGCGCAGACAACGTGGAGTACGTAACACGCTCGGAGAACCTATTACACCGATCCCGGGCTGGCATTGGCCGAGGCGAGAGTAATGGAACGGCCGTACTCACCTCGGAGCAAGTGCATGAGATCAGGAGGAGACACAACCGTGGTGAAGGGTACAAACGCATCGCCCGAGAGCTTGGACATACCTGGGGCTCAGTCAGAGCAGCAGCCACAGGGCGAACGTGGGCGTGGCTGGAGGAACCGAATAATCGGCCTGGGCGAGGAGGACCCGACACAGCTCTTAGCGAACCCGTTTAACTTTCGTCTCCATAATGGTCCGCAACGGGACGCACTACGTGGTTCGCTAAACACCGTCGGCTGGTCTCAGGCTGTTGTGGTGAATCAGCGCACGGGCTTTGTCGTTGACGGTCACCTTCGCATCGAAGAAGCCCTCTCACGTCATGAGAAGACTGTTCCGGTTCTATACGTTGACCTCTCGCCCGAGGAGGAAGCGATAGTCCTGGCGACGCTCGACCCCATCGCCGCGATGGCGGACCGTGACCAAGAAAGGCTGAACGCACTGCTAGCTGAAATACACGTGGACGATGAGGGGCTACAGGCGTTGCTCGACTCGCTGAACAAAGCGCTGCCAGACGAGCCAAAGAAAAGTGGAGGGCATGAGATTCAGTGCCCCGAATGCGGCGCGACCTTTACGCTCGGCGGCTAGAGTGCTAGGATAGGTGCCATGAATACCATCGACCGCGACCCAAACAGCTACGCCCCTGTCGAGGGATGTCAGTGCAAGATCTGCTTCTGGTGCCGCTACGGCTATATGCCGGAGGATGAGGAAACGTCTCTGCCTCAGCGTCTGGTCCGACCTGCCGACCCAGAGTGGGAGACGCTGCTACGGCTATCGGCCAGGGTGCGGGCATGAACTGGCAGACTGGCTTCGACTACGAGCGCCAGGAGCCGACGGTAGGCGTCGAACCCGTAGGATCACAGTTACGGCTCGGCTCGTTTCTGCGCGTTGTCGCGATCACGGCGACTGCCACACCCGAGGATGACTGGAGCATCGGTACGACCGTTGAGGTCGTCCCCTCGCCTCTCGATGCCGCATGGGCTGAGGCCGAGGTGTGGCACCCGAACCTTTGGCCGACGCACCTCATGGATGGAACTGTAGCCTATTGGACTGCCACGGTGACGCGAGAAGGCCCGTTCTATTCATGGGCATTCGAAGGCCCCACTCCCGTCTCCGCGCTCCGCGCACTGACTGCAAACTGCGAGGCGAGGGATGAGTGAACCGACCGTGCTCGAAACCACAGTCAAGGGACGTTGCCCTATCCGCAACGAGGGGCACCGCTGCAACCAGCCCATGGGGCACGAGGGCCTACATAGCGCCTTCGGGCATCTGTGGGGCGGCGTGGCTATAGTTCACAAGGGAGAGAAGATCGTCCCCGCGAGCGACGTCGCCAACTACCTGCTGGATCAGGAGATAGGAACAGCATGAAGCGCCAGACGAAGAAGTGGATAGAGAAGGCGAGCGAGTTGCTCGGGGATGAGGGCTACATCGACGAGGCTGATTTGATAGTCGCCGTGCTTGTGGCACTGGACACGAAGCTGCCGACATGTGTCGCCAGACCGCACCGCGATTACACACGCGAGTACATACACACGTGTCGCCATGACGGCGATTGGTACCATTGTCGCTGTCAGCGGTGTGGGGCCTCCTATAGGGAACACGAGCGTGTAGGTGAGTGACACCGAATGTGACGAAGGGTACTGGAGTTGGAGCAAGCGTCGAATGGACGCGCTACCCTCTAGCTTGGTGGTGGGCAGCATGGAGCCGTGGAGAGCCAGGTTCCCATCCTCTAGTGAACCGCCAGGCGGATTGTGGGGACTTCCGGTAGTGGTCAACGCTAACCTCAAGCCCGACCAGTGGATACTGGTAGACGCGGACGGCACTATCATCTTGGCAGGGAATGGTATATAGTGAGCCGCACTACAGGGAACGGCAGACCTGAGGGTTGTACTTGTCACGTGATTGGGCTCAACGCGCAAGACTGGTCGGCTCATACTGCCACGGTCTCGCCGATGGCACGCGACGACATTGTTGGATACGACTGGCAGCCCGATTGTCCGATCCACGGTCTGAAGTCGGTGTGGTATAGCACCACGGGCAAGAGCCATTTAGACGCCACGTCTAGGGAGTCTGTTCGCTTGCAGGGGCTAGCGCGGAAGGCGCGCACCGCCGGACGTGCCGTGTGCAAGGAGTGCGAGGAGTTTCAGGATGACTGCGTCTGCGTACTTCCCTGCCCATTCTGTGGAGGTAAGGGCTATATGGTCAAGACGCTCCGTGCAGGCTACGAACTCTGGATGGACGATCCCGACGCATACGCCTATCACGTATGCTGTCGCTCCTGTGCGGCCGAAGGTCCGTGGGCGAAGTCGAACGAGAAGAGTGCCTTCCGACAATGGAACCACCGCGTATGAGCCCGCGCGTCGCCAAGCCCGCACCTAAGCCATGTCGGCATCAATGGGGCATCTGGCTAAATGACACTGTTCCGCACGACCCTATGCCGATTGATGGGCCGATGTGGGAGTGGTGTCGCCGTTGTCACAAGGTCCGCAAGCCGAAGATAGTCAAGCCTGCCCCCGAGGTCCAGGTGCAACCCCTGGCTGAAAGGTCCTTAGTGGAGGACCAGGGGGCACCCCTAATCACCCCCCTGGAAGTCCTGCAAATCACCCCCTTGGCAGAGCGACCCGCCTATCGCACCAAATGCACACCGGAGGCCAGGAAGGCGATCCTTCAGGCATTGGAGGTGGGAGGCATCTCACTCACCAAAGCGGCTCAGGCGGCCGGAATTCACAGGGACACCATTTATCAGTGGATAAAGGACGATCCTACCCTTTCCGACGATATTTATGTGGCACAAGGGCGCGCAGTTCTGCGAAATGCCGCCAATTTAGCTACGGCCGCTAGACGCGACGTGCGGGCTATGCTGGCACTAGCGGAGCGTGCCGATCCAGAGTACTGGGAGCCTCGGCCTATCAGGATCGACCTGCGTGTCATCGCCGCTCGCGTAGCGACAGAGTTGGGGCTATCAGATAACGAGGCGGAGGCCATTGTCGAGGAGATGAAGCGCCTGAACGAGCCCGAGGCTGAATGCTAGGCCCAAACACGCCGGTTTCTCCCGAGCAGGAGGAGGAGGTCACTCAGCTAGCCAGGCTCGCAGCTCGCAACGTGCTGGCCAGACGCGCTGCTCCGCCGAGCCATGAGGGGTGGGCCAATGGCACGCAGGACTTCGCCGAGAAGTTCCGCCACTTCAGCCTGCCGACTCCTTGGTTTCACAAGGTCTGGTATACCGCGTTCGATGACCCAGACCTGACCCACATCTACATCCAGGCGGCTCGTGAACACGCAAAGACGAGCGCCGTGCTGACCTACGCGCTGAAGCGGCTATGTGAGAACCCCCACGTTCGCATCGGCATCATCTCAGGCTCTGACCCACTGGCGATGGCCTTCCTCCGTGAGATCAAGTATGAGCTGGAGTCAAATCAGGAACTGATCCACCTCTACAACCACGACAAGCCATTCGTTGGCGACAAGTGGACGGAGCATGAACTCGTCCTGAGCACTGCCCGCGATGGCCCTGAGGGGATAAGCGGCAAGGACGTGTCGGTCTTTAGCGTCGGCCGTGGCAGTCAGATCAGTTCGCGCCACTGCGACATCCTCATCGCTGACGACGTGGAGAGCGCGGACTCGGTAAAGAGTGAGACGGTTCGGAAGAACACTCGTGAGTGGTGGGCGCGTGAAGTTGGCCCTGTCCTGTCTCCTGGTGGCATGTTCTGCGTGGCGGGCTGCCTTGTTACGGGTACGCCTGTTCTCATGGCTGACGGGACATGGCGGGCTATCGAGCAGGTGCGCGTAGGGGAGAGTGTCTGGTCTGTTGATGAGAAGGGGCAGAGCGGCTCAAGGACAGTAGAGGCCGTCATAGACCAAGGACTGGCGGATACATTCAAGGTCAGTTTCGGGACCGACCACAAGGGTGCAAAGGGAGCCGTGGTGGCTACCGCCAATCATCCATTCCTGACGGCCCGGGAAGGCCGCCTAGAGTGGGTTCGTGCTGACGAACTACGCAAGGGCGACTTGGTGGCGGAGGTAAAGGAAATCCCGGGCGCTTCGCAGTTCGACTGGGTGACGGACGACTTCTGCTGGCTTCTAGGGTATCTTTTTGGTGACGGTTGGGTCACGCAGGATCGCTCGTTTATCGCGTGTGCTCTGGGGACCAACGAAAAGACGAACGAGCGAGTAATGGACGCGCTGAAAGACTGGTTCCCGACGATCAACTTCTTCCGCACTCCGTTCGGGTATATCCGAGCCGGGGTTCCGCGAGGTAGTTCCTATATCGGGGCCAGCAAGCTGATTGCTCGGGCCTTGGCCGAGTACGGGCTTGGTAATAAAGCCCGAGGAAAGCGTGTGCCAGAGTGGATATTCAAGTCCACTCCCTCTCAGCGCCGTGCCTTCCTTAAGGGCTTTTGTGAGGCGGATGGCCACAACTACAACGCGAGCGGCATGAAGGACGGCTATGCGGTTGAGATAGCGAACGAACTTCTAGTACGCGATCTCAGACGTCTCGCTTTGACCTGCGGTGTTAGAACAGGAGTAGTGAGTGGTCGAGAGAGGATAAACAAGGCTCCGCACTCACGCGAAAAGACGAGGGTGTGGTCATGGCGCGTATCGCTTAACTTCGGCTGGGCAGATCGAATGGAGCGAGGTCCCAAGAAGACCAACACGGGAACCATCGCCTACCAGAAAGAAGTTAGGGCGGCAGCAATCCTTGGTCCTGGATTCCGCCTTTCGTCGGTTCTATCCGTAGAGCCTGCCGCGCACGAACAGGTTTGGGACTTGACTGTTTGCGGCACGCATGCCTTTGTCGCGGATGGGTTCGTCGTTCATAACACGCGCAAAAGCTACGATGACCTCTACGCGCACCTGATCGCTGACCCAACTTGGACTGTTCTCGACCAGGCTAAGTCCGTGTTCGATGCCGATGGCAATCCGATCTGGCCCGAGATGTGGGATAAGGCAGCGCTGCTCAAGCGCAAGGCTCAACTCGACGCGCAGGACGTGTTGGCCTGGCCACAGGAGTATCTCAACGAGCCTCTGCCGTCAGAGACACAGATGTTCCACCCCGAACTCTGGCCGCAGTACGAGGCGGAGCCCTGGATCAGGGCTAGGGGCATGACCGTCCTTCAATACTGGGACCTGGCCATCAGCGAGAAGACGACGGCGGACTTCACGGTCGGCGTGTGCGTCGGGGTAGACGACGAGAACAACATCAACCTGCTCGAAGTCCGGCGCGGTCACTGGGCATTCAACCGTACCTTGGACGAGATAGGCGCGATGGGGCATGCCTGGCCGACCATCTCTCGTATCGGTATCGAACAGGTCGCCTATCAGGCCGCCGCCGTACAAGAGGCGCTGCGGCGCACGATGCTGCCTATCGTCCCGATGGAGCCCGATAGGGACAAGGTCACGCGTGCGAGGCTCCTAGAGGCACGAGCGAACGCCGGGAAGGTCTACCGCCCCGCCAAGAGTGCGTGGTGGGCGGACGCGGCGCAGGAACTCCTTTACTTCCCGGCTGGCGCGCATGATGACGTTGTAGATGCGATGTCGGGCGCGGCATTGATGGCGGGCTGGTCAGCCGACTCAGTCTCCTGGGCCTATGGTGTCTGGACCTGTCAGAAGTGCCAGCACATGTTCACATGGGACCCGGAACGGCCTTGCCCCAAGTGCGGAACAAAAGCACCTCTCACCTTTGCGAACCCCGAGATGGAGTCCTACGGCCGGCTGCTAGAGGATCAAGGAGAGGCAGCAACCACCGAGCCGATCCCTGTGTACGAACTGCCACCACCCGTGAGCTTCCCGTTGCCACCCAGCCCGAACGTGCCGCCCGGTGGTAGGCTTTACGACCTAGAGGTGGTCCTATCAGGCACGGACGAGGTTGCTATCGCTACGCTTCGTTCCGCCGTTGAGCAGATGGGCACGTCTTTGGTCGAGCGCGATGGGCATTACTTCGTCCCCACCTCGAACGCAAACCGCATGAGGCCACTCCTGGCACAGCAGGGGTACGTCCAGAGCGTGATCTAGACGTTGCCTCAACTATTCCGCTGCCGGAAGGTTTGAGGCAACGTCGATTTCGCTTGACACCTGACTTGGGACCTGCTAGGTTACAGATGCCCCGAGAGGGGCTGGGAGCCCGGAGAAATAGCGGCTAGCGCATTCATGACCTCCCACGGCTCCAAAACGGACGCCACGCCGAGGCCCTAATCAGCCTCACGCCCGTAGGCATACGGGAGCCTGCAGTCAGGCGGTGTGGCGTCTTTCCACGTCCTGTTGACAGGCGTGCTATAGTGGACACCTACTTCCGTGATGGGGACGCCGCGACGACTTGCAGCGGGAGTTGCTGAGGACTCGGTAGTGCATCTCGCGGATGCGAAGCCCGACCTCAGACTGAATGCCCCGGCCGGGCGACTGAGACCCCCGCTTGCCTCTGCAAAGGTAGGCGGGGGTCGTTCTTTGTCCGCTAGCCTACAGAACTGTATCGTTCGAGCGAACGGGAGACACCACTTGACAAGTGGTCTGCCGCTCCCTATGCTGCGGGATAAGCCGCTGACGACACTTCAAACTCGATAGGCGTAAAGCCGAAAGGGGGAGAGAGATCGTCGGGCTGCTTGAAGGAGCCAGGGCTCAGGCCAGGATCACGAGAACCGCCCGCAAGGGTAGGCACGGGAACCGGAGGCGGAGCGCCCCCTTCACGCTAAGCGCGGGCTGGCTGCTCTTAGACTACCTGGCGGTTATGCAGCCGGTTCGTCGCGCCACATCGGGCTTCGCTGGCGTAACTGGACAGCGTGGCAGATTTCCAATCTGCGGGTCTGGGTTCGACTCCCAGGCGAAGCTCCAATCCTGCTAGAATGCGCCAACGTTCCTAGCGTGAGGTAATCGAGGCAGCCACGCATGGCGGATAGCGGCCAGGTGCGTCAACTGGTACCGTCGAGATGCCTGCCGGACAGTCCCGTAACCGGCAACTAAGCTGAAGGAGGAGAGCATGGACATCACGATCACCGAGGCCCTGGCGGAAGTGCCGACCATCGCCAAGAAGATCGCACACAAGCAGCAGTTCGTGCAGGACTTCCTGCATCGGCCGTCAGCGGTGCGTGATCCTCACGAGAAGGACGGCGGCTCGGTCGAGCTGATCAAGCGCGAGCTTCAGGCCATCGCGGACCTTGAGCAGCGACTCATCTGCATCCGATCAGGCATCGCCCGCTCCAACGCGACCACGCAGATCACAATTGGCGCTGCCACGCGGACAGTCGGGGACTGGTTGACCTGGCGGCGCGAGATCGCAGAGACGCAGAGGATGCGGCTCAACGGCATGTCGGGCATCCTGCGCCAGTTGCGCGCCAAGGCGACGCAGCAGGGCGTCAAGGTGTCTGAGAACCCCGAGGGATTCACCGACTACGTCATCAACATCAACGAGAAGGACCTGTCCGACCAGATCGAGATGCTGGACACCACGCTCGGCACCCTCGACGGGCAATTGAGCCTTCGCAATGCAACGACCACGATAAGCCTGCCGTAGCGATGGCAACGATGAGCCCGGCGGAGCTTCGCGAGAGCGGACTCCTCTATCACATCAACGAAACTTGCCTCTGGCCTCTAGGGCTGGCATTGTCGGTGGAGTTCGATCCTGAGACGGGCGAATACGGCCCGAACCTCGCTATCCAGGACTATGGTGAGGTCATCCAAGACGGTGTGCGCGATCTACGCGCCCGCGCCAACCAATGGCTCGCCGAACGGGTCAAGACCGTGAAGCCGTAGCTGGCAGCAACCTTAACAACTGAATATGCGCTTCGGTGGCGAACAGAGAGAAGGCTGAGGACCTAATACTGGCGACCTTGAAAGTCACCGGTCCATGCTTTTGGACTTAGCCCTGCAAAGGGCAACCCCGAAAAGCTCAGCGTTGAAAGTGGAAAGCTCCCTTTTGTAATCGCTGATAAGCTGAACGGGCAAAGCTGCACAAAATCCGCCAACCAACCAAGCCGAGGACGGAAACGCCTCGGACGCCATTCTTCAGACTGGCGATCTCGTGGGGGCGGCTGCAACTAGGAGCGCTATTCAAACTCAGGCACCTACATTTGGGTGCCTGAACTGGCTCTATTCGGGTGCCTGGTGCCAGAACCGTAGCATAAACGCTACGCTGTTGGACTCTTTCTCCAAGGAATGCCCGGGGCGGGGCTTGCATTGCTTGGATAGCCAGTGCTAGACTTAGGGCGACGGCGTAGTAGTAAGGCACGTCCGAGGCTAGCGAACCGGCGTGTAGAACGGGAGGATTGCTTCTCCAGATGCAGGCTCCGTTGACCGCCCGCAAGAACGGTCAGCAGTACCTGCCGCCGCCCAATAATGGTCCGCTGGTGTAGCGGAAACATGCCACTCTGTCGAAGTGGAGTCAGGAGTTCGACACTCCTGCGGACCGCCAACTACATACGCCCATAGGGCAGTGGTGAGCCGATACGTCAGTTGTACACTCGTGGAGATGCGGACACCCGGGGCCGACGACTCCTGACTCGGTCCCATACAATTTCAGAGTTCTCGGCAGGAGCAACAACGATCCTGATGGCTGTCAGGGTAGTGACTCTCGACAAGGCAAGACCGTCAGCCATATCTCTTCGCTGTCGAGCGCTGGAGGCAGGCCAGGACGGACCCGAAGTCGGTCAGGCGCGCTCCTGCCGAAAGCTCTGAACCAATATTCACTCGAATGCCTATATTCACTGCTGCAGTGAATATCAACGTCCGGTTCGTCTAGTTGGCAGGATGCCAGACTCTCGATCTGGGAACGGGGGATCGTGGCCCCCACCGGGCACCAAACCAAGGAGGACGGGATGCCGTCGCTTAACCGTTGCTCGTTTATCGGGAACCTGGCCCGTGACCCTGAAGAGCGTTTTACCCCCAACGGCCAAGCCACAACGCAGTTCACAGTTGCCGTCAACCGCAGCTACAAAGACGCCAGCGGAGAGTGGAAGGAGGAGGTCGAGTGGGTGCGATGCGTGGCATGGGGTCCGCTCGCTGAACGCACCGCCGAGAAGCTGCGCAAGGGAAGGCTCGTGTACGCCGAGGGACGCCTCCAGACGCGCTCGTATGAGAAAGACGGGCAGAAGCACTACTCGACCGAAGTCATCGTTCACACGGTCACCGCGCTCGACAAGGACGACA
>QGNH01000310.1_pt2 | contig 10072 bp, 13 predicted proteins | sample 1735481 | NCBI WGS metagenome assembly QGNH01 (sample SAMN09239004, study PRJNA386568) | Viral metagenome, whole genome shotgun sequencing project. | reverse complement strand
ATAAAAAGGGTAGCTTTTTGGGGTCGCACTCACACAATGCTGATAGCTGTTCCGGTGTATATCCTACACTGTCCGTTATACAAATTCTTCCATGATAGATTGACCGTCCCGCATGCCTCAACAACCTAGTAAACAACCCTTCTTCTTCCAAGGTCCAACCTTCCTGTGACATAATTCCCTCTAGTGTCCAAAGTCTTATCCACCGCATAGGTGAATCCATACAATTATCCCTCCATATAAATTAAAAGGCGTAGCTCTCTATAAACGGGAAAGGGGTTAGCTAAGCCGTTTAAAATCGCTTTTGGAAACGATTTGAGAGTCTACGCCTTTTTTGTTTTTCATTTTCTAACCCCTTCACAAAACCGGAGATACTTTTTGCCTAATCCTTACTCTCTAACCTTACTCTAGAAGCTTACTATAGATTTAGTAAAAGTCAATACCTCAGCTAGAAATTACTTTTTGGTTTTTCTCGTACGCCTCTATCTCAGCGGGTGTGTATCTCCTATATGGCGACGGTTTCCTTCCGGCTTTTGCCGTCTGTCTGTCTTCATGGTGTAATCTTACTAACACTTTGCTATTGTGTCAAGAAAAACTTTCATTAAAAAACACATACAGGTGTACAAAAAGCATACCGAACAAAAACCGAAAGCATTTTTGCGCCACAAAAACCCGGAAAGTATTGACACCCCCTAGGGGTTTGTTACAATATCTAGTCATGGAAGTGGATATGGTTAAAATATAGGGCCAGGAGGATTAAAGTTTTGTTGCCTTCAAAAACCCGGAAAGCATTATCACCTAAACAGCTTTTAGCTATTGACCTACTAGTCTACTCAGACCTTACTCATATCGCAGTCTCTAAGCAGGTGGGTATCAGTGAGACCACCTTATATCAGTGGCTTAAGCATAATGTAGCTTTTTTGGAGGCATATAATTTGCAAAGGCAATCTTATCGTGCTATGCACGGCAAAGGCATAGACAGGGCCTTGATACAGAGCGCCAGCAATCCTACAGGCAAAAGCTCTGCAATTGACAGGCGATTATACTATCAACTACAGAAAGAGATATTGCAAGACCAGGCCATAGTGCCGGTGCAGATTATGGTTGGAGACCTGTATAGGCCGGATGCCTGGGTAGAGGACACAACGGAAAATAAGGGGAATGTAACGGAAGTGAAACTCGAAACCGAAGAAAAGGCCTGTAATATGTCTCAAAATGCCGGGAAACACCTTTCGGAGACTCAAACGCCAAAGCCTACTTTAACAGGTACTTACTTCCAATTGGAGGATGACCTTTGATAGCGATGGCCCTATGCTATGCCAGGGAACATGCAAGAGAGGTACGGGCCTGTGAGGACTACTATGGGAAATATTTTCCGGTCTATTCCAGGGTATGCGATTTCACACTAGAGAGGGAAGAGGACTGCCGGAACTCGTTCCGGGTGCTTTACCCCGGCGTGGATATTTGGATTACCCTGGACACGGATGAAGTCATACCAAGGCCTGATATCTTAACCATGCTTGATGTCCTCAAGACCGGGAATTACGGTGTCGATATTTGTGCCATGCACATCCTGGACTACATGACACCTGACAAGGTACTCAAGCCCCAAAGAGAGCACATCCCTACTGTCGCTGTCAGCAAGTGGGTAACCTTCACCGATAAGAGATGCTGTAATCGCAGTAAGGTTTATGTCCTGCCGGGGATTATTCATCATTTGTATTACTTGCATGAGTCAACCAGGTCCGAAAACTACAGGGCTAGGGGTATAACGGGCCTGGAGGAGATGCGAGGGAAACAGGAAAGCATTAACGTGCCTAGCGATGTAAGGGAGTTTCAGGAGATGTGCTTATGATAGTTTCAATCCTTAACCTTGATCAAGAGCTGACAGCCATGTCTTTAGAGGCCTTCCACGGATGGCCTGATGCATTGGATATCAGGAAGGAGAGCGCCGGAAGCATAGACCTTTACGAGTCTATCCATCACAGGAGGATTAATTATAGTGATTTTACGATAGCCCTTGATGAAGACTGCTTTATCTTTAACAGGGATGAGCTCATGGACACCATAGACTATATGAGAAAGTACGGGTATGACTATGCGGGAATGCCTGAGATTGGGGTATCAAGTCATCGTTTCGGCGGGAAGCAATACACCAACAGTTTTTTTATGCTATTCAACGGGCCATTGATATATCAGAAGGGAATCACAGGGGAGAATACTTATTGGGAGAACCCACCTAAGCCAAGGGAAGATTACTGGAGAGTCTTTAGGGCAATGGACAGTGAGGGAGCGAAGAGGCTAGGGCTTAAAGGGCGTGACCATCCTACAGACCCAATAACAACCGTGCTAGAGGGAATCAACGGAAAGGACATGCTTTATCATACATGGTTTGCAAGGGAGTATATCTCGCCTAGGCACAATGAACGGATTAAGGCCAGGTACCAGGAGGCTAAGGAATTATGGAGCAAGTAGTAAGCGCTTATCATCCACATCCTAAGCAATTAGATGCTCACAAAGACCCGCATACTTATATCGGGTTCGGCGGGTCAGTTGGTTCAGGGAAGACAGTTTGGTTGGTAGAAGACTGCTATCGAATGGCCTTATACTATCCTGGGATACGGCTATTCTTGGGGCGCAAGATAGCAAAGGCTTTCAGGGAAACGACCTTGGTAACATGGGCCCGGCAGATACCCAACGGAGGTTATAAGCTCAATAAGTCAACTAATCAAATCACGGTGTATACAGGCCAGCAGAACTCAGTTATACAGTGTGGAGGTATTACAGACCACGCAGAACTAAACTCTTGGTTATCGGCGGAATATGGCGGGATATACTTTGACCAGGCAGAGGAACNNGGAACTAAGCCCTGATAACTTTGCCACGGTATTATCTCGATTAAGGTTTATTTTGCCTAATGGGAAGAACCCTAAATTCAGGGCGGCGTTTGTGGCTAATCCGGCGAACTGTGCATTTAAGAAGCTGTTTATTTCAGACCCAGGCGTGAACTATTCGTTTCACCAGGCGTTACCTTCAGACAACCCATCATTGCCACCTGACTATATTCCTAGGCTAAGGGAGTTATATAAGTACCGACCAGAGCTATGCCAGGCTTTAATAGAGGGGAACTGGAATATACTAGAATCGGGCAATGTCTTAATTAAGTCTATGTGGGTAGAGAAGGCCCAAAGCTCTGTTTTGCCTGGTGCTTTCCAGAATAAGAGGATAATAAGCATAGACCCATCTAGATTTGGCGAGGATGAGACGGTTATTTACGGCTGGGTAGGAACTAAAAAGGTGGAGCAGGATATCTTTTCGGGTATGGACGGGTATGGAATAGCGGCAAGGGCATTAATGATCCAAAAGAAGATGGGAGCGAACGCCATTGTAGTTGACGGAGTCGGGGTTGGAGCGTCCACGGTAGATGCATTAAACCATTTAACTAAGGACGATAACAATATAACCATCATAGAGTTCCAAGAAAGTGAGAAAGCCTCGGATTCTCAACGGTTTTATAACAAACGTGCAGAGGCTTACTGGGAAGCGGGGGAGATGTTCGCTGAGGGTCAGGTATGTTTAGATAAGTCAGACGATGTTTTGGCCCGTCAGTTGCCAGAAGCGACATATTCCTTCTCTGGAGGTCGGATTTTAGTAGAGGCAAAGGAAGATATTAAGAAAAGACTAGGCCAGTCACCGGACAGGTCGGATGCCTTTGTAATTGGACTATGGTATTTAAGGCGTGCGCCGGAGATCAGTCTATTAAGAACTGAACAGAACCGAGAAACGTCAACGGAGAAGTGGATAGCGGAGAGGGAAAGGGATATGTACTCTCCCAATACCGGAAGTTACCAAAATAATTTAAGTAGGTAGTATTAAGTAGGAGATGTTCGGAGATGTTCGGAGATGTTCGTGGTTGCTATTTTTTTATTTAGTGGTATATTTCAACACGGAGGGATATCTACATAGCAGTTCCTTTAGATTTAAAAGAACCGAAGCAAGTTCGTAAGGGTCACCGCAAGAAATTAAAATTTGAGAAGTCCAAGAAGAAGTCTTGGGGGGCAACTGTCCGTGAAGCGGCTAGTCGTATGCCTAACATGGAAAAGTTTATCTCCGAATGTAAGTCTGCGTACGATGACGCAAAGGCTTCAACTGAAGATTGGGTTAATTCACAAAACAAACTTTACCAAAGACGGTATGGGATCAGACCAAATCGAGTAACCTTCCCGTGGTACAACGCCAGCAACCTTCATTTGCCATTACAAGACAAAACCGTACGAAAACTTAAACCGGAATACACAGGGATCATTTGGAACACAACCCCCCTTTGCGATATGCAAGCAGTTGACAGCGGAAATCAGGAAAGGGCCGAGAGACTAGCTTGGCATATGGACTGGTTAATACGAACCGAGATGAAATGCTTTCCGGAATTAGTTATGCTCTCCGACAGAATTATGCAGAAGGGTTTTGCTATAGTCAAAACCGTTTACGAAAAGAGAACTGAGCCAAGAACTATTACGATCATGCGTAATGAGATGTCAGAGAAGATAAGAAAAGAACTTCAAGACCCGGATCAGGAGACGATCTTAACTGACCCGTCAAGAATAGATATGTTGTTTGAAATTATGGCGAACATTTGGGGTTTCGACCGCAACGACCAAGAAGATGCCGCTAAAATGCTAAAAATAGCAACGGAGTTTTACAAGGGAACGGATGTTTTTGAGTTTTCTATTGATGTGACGGTCTATGACGCACCAAAAATTATAGTCTTAGACCCTGAGTTCGTAACTGTGCCGGTAGATACAAATTCTATGCTGGATTTAGAGAAGGCACGATGGATCGATGTGGTTACTCGTATTAGTCCGCAGGAATTATGGAGGCTGGCCGAAGAAGGCGAGTACAATATTGACACAGCGAAGAAGATTTTAGAGAAACACCACATTAACCCAGAAGATTTAGCTAAGTCAACATTCAAATCTACGGGAACAAAGGCTTCTTCATGGTCTACAACCCAAAAAGACATTAGAGAGGGTATCAAAGACCGTGACACCAAGACAAACTCACTTGTTATCCATGAAATGTGTACGTGGTATGACGAAGATGGAGACGGGAAAGAAGAAAGGCACGTCCTTGAATACTGCGAGGACTATTTAAAGGATGAACTCAAGTTTATTCCCTATCCCTATGACATGCTTGGCTGGCCCTACGTCAAAGTTCCTTTTGAGATAACGGATGACAGGCATTATTCACCCAGGGGTTCAGTGGAAATACAGAAAGATATCGCTGACGCTCTTGATATTCAGGAAAACCAGAAGATCAACAGACAGACATTAGAGACGACCCCGACCCTGGCCTACTCTCCGTCCAAGTTCAATCCCAAGAACATGACCTTTATCCCTGGTCAGCCGGTAGCAGTTGAGGGTGATGTAGACAAGGCCATGAAGTGGCTTTTGGCCCCTGGCAGTGATTCGAGTTACATCATGGAAGAGGCGGCACTGAAGATGTGGGGCGAAGAAATGATTTCTGGCCCAGACATAGCCTCTCCGCTTAACGTGGTGGGTAAAAATAAGATGTCGCAACATATGATGCAACAGATTTCCAGTGACCATATTTCAACACGTCAACTAGACTTGCAGATATTCCAGGCGGCATGGGCTTTGATATTTGAAAAGATTTGGTCTTTACATATTCAGTTCGGGCCAGATGTCTTAACGTCCTACGCAGACGAAGACAATACCCTTAAACAAATCACCAAGTCAGAGATGTTCGGTAAGTTCTTATTTACCTGTGGGGGGAGATTCGGAGCCTCAAACCCAATACTAGAAGCACAGAAGGCGGCGAACAGAATTGCCATGTTCAGGGGAGACCCTAGAATAAACCAACGTGAACTATATCGTGATTACCTAGCGAAGCAAGACCCTAGGCTTGCGAAAAGATTACTAATTGATGAGCAACAGGTTCAGATGGCGGCTCAAAGCCAAAAGAACGAAGAAAGAACGGACGCTCTTTTGTTCGGGAAGAAACCTAAGCAAGTACAGCCAAAGGCTCCAAGGGTCACGGGGGGTCAGGCAGGGCAACACAATGCTAACACAACGGGGGTGATGTAGTGTTACCAGGTAATCCGAAAGAAATTATGGAGCATATATCTAAGAACGAAGCGACACCGGAAGAGATTATTTCGCTTGGCGAGACCATGCGAGAGTTTAGAAGCGGAGACATTTACGCCGCACTAAAGATAAATGCTGATGTTTCTATCCGCATAAAACTTAGTTCTAGCGAGGTTACTCATAGTTCAGACTACGAATTAGGATATCTCAGGGGTATTCAATACCTTGAGGATTCTATTAATGGCATGATAGTTTCCGGTGAGCAAGTTAAAATAAATCTTGATAGGGAAACCGAACAAGGTGTAGAGGGGGGAAACCCTCCGTTAAGGGTTCCCATATCTCCCAAGAAAAGGAGGGGCTAAATGAAAGACAAGAAAAATTTAAACTTAAAGAAACGTAGCCGATGGCGAGCTATTATGAAAAAGGATTCCAAGACCATACCCGTAATGAAGGTGCATGCTCAAAAACATGTAACGCCTGCAAAGTCGGGGAGCAAAGTTAAGTATTCCGTAACAGAGTTACAGTTAGGGAAACACAAAGTTTAGGAAGATTTTGGGCTAATCGCACAGCCAGACCCTCAAGTCTTAAAACTGTGATGACCCTCATGTCGTTAAACTGTGAGATGCGACCCTCTGGCAGGGAACAAAAGCCTGGTTCGGAACGGAAGGAGCAAGACAATGGCAGAAACATTACCAACAGAAAAAGAAATGGAGGAGCTTTTAAAGAAAGATTCTGAGGAAGCCAATCCGGAGGAAACTGAGGAAACTCCAGAAGGTGACGAGGAAACCATCGAGAAGGAAGACGAACCCGATGAGGAAGCTGAGACCGAGGAAGAGGAAGCCGAAGAGGAACTTCAACCGAAGTCAAAGGCTAAGGTTCAGGCTAGAATAGATGAGCTTATTTCCGATTCAAAGGCAACCAAGGAACTTTTGAGAACCGAGAAGGAAGCCCGCTTGGCATTAGAAGCCAAACTAGCTGAACAGACAAAGGCTAAGGACGAACCAGAATACACTTGGGAGCAGTTGCAAAATACAATTGATGACCCTAGCCAAACAGACCAGACCAAATTCTGGGCGAAGAAGGAGCAACAGCTCTTAATAGCCCGTGAGGTCGCCTCTGACAAACTGTCCAGCATAGAGACTTCCAATCAAGAGCGACTTGAGGCGGCGGCTTCGATGACGAAAGCCATTGATGTCTATCCCGAACTCAANNGCAAAGAGCCGACCAAATCTTTACCGAGAAAGGATTTGCGAAAGTAAAAGACGGGCAGTACCTAGCCGTTGTCTTGGCTGACGCAGAACTTAATCGGGGAGTTGTAAAGACGGCAAAGAGCACCAAGAAACAGCTTGATAAACTCAATGCCAAAAACCAACTCCGGGGTGATGTGAAGAAAGTGTCTGTCAATGTTGCATCACAGAAAGATAAGTTATTTGAAGAAGCCCGCAAGACGGGAGACTTTAGGAGATTCTTGAAGTTCTCATCCGAACACGGCGGGTAATCTATTGGAGGGATATTTTAAATGGCAGTAATAACAACGTACGATGACGGAAACAGGCTAGAAGACGTAATGATGGTGGTCACGGTCATCACACCAACCAAGACCCCGTTCATGTCTTCGATTCGAAAAGCTCATGCTAGTAATAGTACCCATCAGTGGCCGGAAGACACTTTGACCGTGCGGTCAGATAACGCAGTGGTCGAAGGTGGAGCTTTCGCCTATGGTACGATTACAGCTCCGATTCGTTCCAGCAACCTTACCCAAATCTTTCAGAAGACGTTTCAGGTGTCTTCGGCAGAGCGCTGGGTCAAAGGTGCTGGGGTAACCGACCAGTATTTATACCAGAAAGCCAAAAAGACCAAGGAAATCGCAACCGACATTGAAACTGCCCTTCTCTTGGGTACGCTCAATGCTGGTTCGATTGCGGCGGCTCGTAGGCTTGCTGGTGCTATCGCCTTCTCCACAACCAACAGCACGACTGTTTCTAGCGGAGTTCTCTTAACCGAGACCCTCTTTAACGGTCAGATGCAGTTGAACTGGGTGTCTGGCGGAGAGCCGGACGAAGTGTATGTGAATGCACTTCTGAAACGTGCTATTGACGGCTTTAACAGCACGGCGAAACCGATGTTCACTGACGCTACCGACAAAGGACTTGTCGCTCAAATCAACACCTATGACGGTTCCTTCGGTAAAGTCTCCATCTATAAATCTCTGGATATACCGAATGGCACGAACTCCTGCGGTCTGCTTATGATAGAGAACGAGAAGTTTGCAATGGCTATCGGCGAACCTGTCCATGAGTTGCCTGAGGACGAAGTGGCGCAGACTGTCAACGGTACCAGCGGAGTAATCCGTGGTGAGTTGACGCTTGAGGATAAATCTCAGGCGGCTTCGAGCTATGTGTACGGCTACAACAATATCTAGTCTATAGAAACTGGGCGGGCCGGAGGCAATGCGGCTTCCGGCCCTTCCCAACGGAGGGATAATGCTAGAGAGTTTGACAGCGTGTGAACAGTCAGCGGTAACAGAAATATGCAACGCATTGATTTTAAAAGGCAAGTCTTTTGAAAACGCATTCGTAACAGCAACTAACACCGTAAGGCAAATGCACGATGCCCGTCCATCGGACTTCATTATGGAACTTGGCGTAGGTGACGATGTACCTAAGTTATTTCCCCTTTTCCTCAACGACACCATAGAAACAATCATAGATAGATACTTTAAGATTTACCCTATTGAGGCTAAAGCGTCATTAGAACAGGTCAAAGACCTAAGCCAAGACCATGGATGGACAGACCTAAGAACAATGAAACTATCCTCTAGCATGCCAGCCATACTATTTCACGCTTTGCGTAGGCAGTTTCCAGAAGACTTCGTTAATAAACATGAGATTGATAAAATCCTTAGAAAGATAGCTGTAATAGCACCTAAGTTCTTTACCAGTGGCGGGCGGTAGTGTTTGATTATCAACAAAGAGCAACAACTGAAAACTACAGGGAAGGATGGGAGAGGGTATGGGGAAAAAGACGCTTTGGGAGTTCATGTGCATGTCTGTGGCATTTCTGGTGTGTAGTTATGCGCTATCTATGCTATGGATTTATAAAAACAATGTTATGGCTGACACGTATTTAATACTATCAATTCTGATTTGGGAAGCGAAATGACTAAGAAACAATATGATGAGTACGTCAAGAGAATGAGGCAGTTCAAATGAAGATAGCTTTAAATATGATCGTGAAAGATGAAGTGAAGGGACTTAAGCGGGTCATTGAGAGTATCAACCAAGTCATGTTTGATGAGCTTGTTATTGGGTTTGGTAGTGATGGTTCAAAAGAAATGGGGGATTTCCTTTTACATCGCAAAGATATTAAGGTTATTCCCATCAAATGGACTAACAACTTTGGCGAAGCTAGGAATAAGGTCTTGTCTGAAACAACAGCAGACTTGGTTATGTGGCTAGACACTGACGATGTCCTTGTAAATCCCGAACAAGTAAGAGAAGTATGTGAAAACGCCTTCAAGTATGACCGAGTAACATCATTATGGTGCGATTACCAATATGATACCGACCTAACCTTTTGCCGAGAGAGAATTATTCTTCGGGGAAGCCACGAATGGGTAGGTATTAAGCACGAAACACTGCAACCCTTAAGGGATGGAGTTAGGTTCGTAACCGATAAGTTCCACGTGAAACATGACTTTGATATAACGTCACAGGAGAGGCAATTAAGGGCTTTAAGGGCATTGTCTTTATCTAAAAAGGTCTATGAGGATGAGAAGAAGTCAGGGAAATTCCAGACATTGACGGTCTTGGACTACGCCAGAGCGTGCCAATCCACCAATAACTTCAACTTAGCTATAGAGTTATATCAAGAGTTTATCAGTATAACTGATGATACATACCTTAAAGCCCTCGCTCTCATCAGATTATCCGATACGTACCGTAAGTTTGGGCATTACAACGAAGCAATAG
>QGNH01001854.1_pt1 | contig 10081 bp, 10 predicted proteins | sample 1735481 | NCBI WGS metagenome assembly QGNH01 (sample SAMN09239004, study PRJNA386568) | Viral metagenome, whole genome shotgun sequencing project. | reverse complement strand
AGTCCCCTTAGCACCCTTAGTCCCCTCAGCCGCCTTAGCTGCCTGTTACATGTAAGAGCTTCGCGAGCCATGGGAAGTGATGGACGACCCACTCTCCAACGGCCCCGAGTGCCGGTAAGCCGACGGCCAGGGCAACTCGCAGCCGCTTTTCACTGCGCCTCTCCTCTGCGTCTGCTTCATCCCGTTCCTGCTGCTCCACGTCGCTCTCTTTTTTCTCAACCTCAGAGCGGAAGGTCTGGAGCTCCCAGATCGCGTGTCGATCGGTTTCAATGTCGGTGCGAATCTCGCCCAGTTGGGCAAAGACCGCACCGATCTGATCGCCGAGCTCTCGCCGGATCTCGACGAGATCAGAGCGAACGCCCCTCACGCATTCGATAACCGGTCCACAGTTGTTAGGACAGCCAGTCGAGTCGTCCAATGGAACCCTCCGGATCAACAAGGATGGGAGTTACGCTGTCACCACGATGTTCGCGAAGCACTGCGGAACAGTCATGATGACGCCTGCACGAGTCCGCATCGTCCTCGCGCTCTCGTCCGTCCCGGGAATGGGAAGGATGGGACCGAGCTGGATGGGGACATACGGCGCGTAGATGAATCCCTCGCCGGTGATCCCCACGAAGGCCTGGCCGTAGCCATTGGTCCCATCAGAGATCCACGGGCTGCGGTAGACGGTCCAACGCCCGGCCACCCGGCCGAAGACGTTGACGCCGATGTAGCTCTCCGAAGGGCTGGGAGGAGACTCGTCGTCACGGCCCACAGACCAGCCGACAGTCTTGAACACCTCGAGGGTCTCGAGGCGAGCCGCAAACGCCGGAGAGCAGACGATATAGTCAGGGTGCCGGAAACGAGCCCGCTCTACGATCAGCGAGGCCGCAACAATCGACGCATAGAGGGTGTTGTTCCATTCGGTCGGCGTGCAGCCAGTTGGCACCGTCTGCGACCAGCTCGTCACGCCGTTGTAGGCGACGCCGTTATTGCCAGTGCCGGAAGTACCGCCAGCAGCGAAGATCTGCCCGAGGCAGTAGGAGTCGATGCCGCCCGTGAGCTCACGAGCGATATAGTCGAAGACCTTTGCCTGAAGGTCCTGCCCGTATTGGGCGCGCAGGTCCTCCTGCAGTTCCGTCGTCCACTGGACCATCAGCGCATACTTCTGCGCCGTGACCGTGGCGGACGTGAGCTTGTAGTTGGCCTTGGGCACTGCGGCGCCTTCAGCGACCTGGATGGCAGACCAATCCCCATGCGTGAAGCTCGCATACGGGCTCGCATCCGCTACCAGGTCCTCATAGAATACCTTCGCCGTCGGGCCGGCCATCGGCTGGACGCTTGCGATCCGGTTGATCAGCAAGGAAGGATAGACCTTCGGGATGAACGCCAGGGCGATCGTCGTGAAGGTGGGAATGTCCGCAGTCGTGTCGTCCTCGTACAGACCGAGGCGAACCTGGTTGTCCAGCAGTTGGCCAATCACCGACCGCATCCGGCGATCCTTCACCGTCTCGAGCAGGTAGCCCCACCGGGAATCCCGTTCGCGCATCGTCCTCATTGCAGCCTCCGCAAGTTGGGAAGCAGGTGCACTCATTTCTTTTCCTTTCCGGGCCTCACGGCCACGAGACAATCGGAGCATGCAGCCCCTGTAGAATCCCTTCGAGAACAGCATCCATCATCGAGGCAGTTTCGGAAAGGAGGCCTGCGGCGCATCGACGCCGCAGGCCTCCTTGTTGTGTCCCGAGGATGCCCTGTATTTACCGGAGCCCCAGCAGCTCTCGCTGCATCTGCTGCTCCGTTGTCAGGTTCGGTCGGGAGCGGGCGCCGTCCCGTTCCGGCACAGGATCCGGGTGAACCAGTCCCGCTCCGGCCGGCTCGACACGAGTCACACCGGCCGCCGACAGGATTCCCTCGAGAGTTGCCCACCGCTCGTTCACTGCTTCGACGGTAGTGCAAGCGTTCAACTGTTCCAGAACTTTGGCCTGGACATCCGGGCGCAAGGCGCCGACAATCTCACTCACCCGGCCCTGTACCGCACGGGCGTTGAGGGCGATGGTCGCCTCCGCAACTCGAGTCCGCAGGGCTTCGCGTTCCGCGTTCGCCTCCGCAAGCGCCGCGGCAGCTGCTGCGCGCTCGGAAGCCGCCGCTGTCTCGAGCAGCGCGAAGTTGGCCTTCATGGCGCCGAGATCCGCTTCGAGGGCAGCTCTTGCTTCCCCCGAAGCCTTCGCCTCTGCATCCATCGCCGCCACACGTGCCCGGAGGGCGGTCAGTTCCCCGTCACCCGGGGTTTCTCTCAATTCCATATCAGTCCTCTCTACCGCCTCTCGGACGGCACTCGCAGGGCCAGACCCACCAGCTCCTGTCCCCAAGTCCCCAAGTCCCCAAGTCCCCCTGTCCCCGTGTTCCCCCCTCGCATTGTCACCAAAGGCCTCCGCGGCCATCCGCGCACCAGGCGCCGCCGGACACGCCACCGCGTCAACGCCGTGAAGCTTGTAGTCCGAGACCACGCAGTGGGGCTCGTGAACGCCCTCCACCCCAGCATCGTTGTCGGTGTCCGCACACCAGAGCAGATCCTTGTGAGCCGCGCAGCACGGCTTCAGCTCCCCCGATCCGCGCATCGAAACACCAACAGCGACTCCGCCCTTCAGCAGGGAATGTAAGTGTTGGCCAACGGCGTTGTCGAGGAGATGCGCCTTGAAGTCCAGGTGTTTTCCGTCTGACACATTCAAGCCGGTGATACGCATCGCCGTGGAAGCCAATCTCGGCCGCCAGTCGGGGTGATCGAGCTCCCCGAGGAGCTCATCCCCCTCCGGGCGAGCGTTGAACTCCCGAACCACGCGCCGGAACTCACTGGTGGGATAGCACCGGCGGTTCGCCGTCACTTCTCCGCCAGTCCCGGCACGGCCCTTCAAAATGCACACAACACCAGCAGGCAGAGAAGCCGCCGCCGTGTCATCCTCCCGGTTACAACATTCATTTGGCATTTACGATCCTCCCTTTTTGAGGCGACAAGGGGACAGTGTGACAAGGGGACAAGGGGAACTCCGGACAGCGTGACAAGGGGACAAGGGGAACTCTGCCCAGTGGGACAAGGGGACAAGGGGAACTCTGCCCAGTGGGACAAGGGGACAAGGGGACAAGGCGAACTCCGGACAGTGTGACAAGGGGACAAGGCGACAAGGCGAGAAAAGCGGGTTTGCTCTTTCTCCTTGTCACCCCGTCCCACTGTCTCCCTGTCTTCCCGTCTCCGAGTTTCCCTGTCACCCTATCGCAAAGTCACCCTATCGCAAAGTCACCCTATCGCAAAGTCGCCCTGTCGCAAAGTCCCAGTGTCTCCCTGTCGCAAAGTCTCCCCGTCCCACTGTCTCCTTGTCCCAGAAGTCACCCCGTCCCAGCGTCTCCTTGTCTCAGAAGTCACCCCGTCCCAGCGTCTCCTTGTCTCAGAAGTCACCCCGTCCCACTGTCCCACTGTCCCCCTGTCTCCTTGTCCCAAAGTCACCAGGTCACCCTGCCCCATAGTTGAATGTCAGCTCCACCTCCTGTGGATGGATACCGGCAAGGGTAAAAGCCAGGTCGAGCACCTGCTCGACGCCTGTATTCACCGTCCTTTGCAGGGCTCCGCACTGCCGGAGGAAGTGAATTTCCTGGTAGCCGAGGGTCGCCTTGCTGTTCACGTCTCGCTCCAGGCCCACATACGCTTTTGGAACCTCCAGTCCCGCCATCAGAAGGTTCTGAAAATACTCCATATCCGGTATCTGCTGAAGCTGCTGGTTTTGAGGATCCAGCGACACCACGCCAGTCTTCGGGCTGTCGCCTGGGCCCACCGTCAGGTAGTAGTCCGTCGTGACGTTCGCAGGGTTGTTCTGCTGCTCGAGGGCGCCGGTGGTGGGATTGATTGTCGTGGTTGTCGTCATGGCCCGGATGTAGTCCTGGACCATCTGCTGACGCTCCTGAGTGGTCGCCCCGTCCGAGACGGGGAGGAAGTGGACCAGCTTCTGATACCCGCGCATCAAGCGGGCGTTCACGAGGCTGTCTTCGAGGAGAGAGAGCATTCGCCAGATGCGCCTGGCTGTCCGAAGACCCGATCGGCCATACATCTCATCCGCCTGCCGGTTGTTCCGGAGATGAACTACCTGCCAGGAGGCGAAAGTGGCGCAGTCAACGCCATTGCGAACCTGGCGGAAGGCGACGGGGGAGAGCCGGCCATACTCGTCTTCCTGGCGATACAACTCGCCCTGGGGAAGGCTCTTCACGCGGCGCACCCTCAGAGAATCGTCTACAACGATCTCCAGGAACTTGTCGCCGTATTTACGCAGGTCCCGGGCGAGGCCCCATGAACGCTCAGCCAGGTGGCAGTCTTCCATCACCTGGTCAACGACCGACTGTGCAGCGGGGCTGTTCGCCGTGACCGTCAGATTGCTGCCATCCGGAGAGCTCGTCAGGGAGTAAATCTGAGGCGCCGAAGGCGAAGCCTCACTTCCCGAGATGGTCGGAGAGACCACCGGGCCCGAGACTGCCGTGCTCGCCCAGGCGTCCAGGGCAGCCGCGGCGAGATCGCACTCCGCGTCCATGATGTCCGCGTCGCGGTAGACCGCCAGGCGATCGTTTTCCTGAAACCAGAGGAAGGAAAAGTCCAGGGCAGGGCGGCTGGACTGGGAAAGCGCGTGGCCAGACGAGGCCAGGCGCGCAGTCGCCTGACCCGTCCTGGCGCCTGGCCGGAACCCCATCCGGTCCAACTGCTTCAAAACCGATGCCCGGATTCGCTCCCCGGGCCCTGCAAGACTTCGCCTCTCCATGTGTGTGCCTCCATGTCTTAGCCGTTAAAACGGCACTTTCGTGACATGAATTCACAGGGAGAAGTGAAAAAAAGGCAAAAAAGGTTCGATTACGCGTCGGAGAGGCGCGAGCCTCCCCGTTGAATCACTTGAGGATGAACATCAGGCAGCGGTAACGGTGACGGTGACGGTAGCGGTGCGACCGGAGCTGCTCTCCGTAACTTCGATCTGAGCCTGCCCGGGGGCAACACCCGTCACCACTCCTGCGGAGCTTACAGTGGCGAGCAACGGCGTCAGAGCCACCCAGGAGTAGTTGGTCGAGGGCACAGTGATAATGCCGCCGCTGGAATTGATTGCGATTGGAGTGAGGGTGATCTCCTGGCCGACGGCGACCGTGGGAGTCGTTGATCCAAATGTCAGGGTGCCAATGCCCAGAGGGTTGCTTCCACCACCGCAGCCATTCAGCGCCAACGCTCCCAACAATGCGACGAGGATGCACAGTGCCCCGATGGGGACTGTAGCTTTCCTCGCAAGTGATAGCATGCCAAACCTCCTGTGTCATTGCGTTCGTTCATAGGGCGTTCAACTTGATACTCATCCAATGATACCATGTTTTCACCGCGCTGTTCACTATAGACGACGACAGGCATTGTAGAGGATGTTAATATTATTTATGACCGAACCAGCGCGCGACGGGCACTTTTCGAAAAATGGATTGAAATCTTGTACAAATCTAGAACGGATTTCGCTTTCAGACGTGCTAGAATCTCTCATACTCTTGAGGTGCTATCCAACTATTGATACCATATGGTACTATAACTGGTTGAAAATCTGTGGAGAGGAGAGCTGATCATGAGCCACGACTTTGATGGAATTATGCGAGTGCGGCACGGATCCCCGACCTTCACTGCCCGTAAACATCTCCCTTGGGAAGCCGATCGCGAGCTTCTCCAATCGATCCTCAATCTGGCTCCCGTATCCGTTTTTGTGAAGGACAGGATGGGGCGCCTGCAGTTCATGAGCTCGGCGGCAGCCGAGTTTACGGGTATATGCCCAGAGCATGCGATAGGGAAGGATTCATCCGCGCTCTTTCCGGCTGACATTGCCGCCAAAGTGGTGTCGGCCGATTGGATGGTCCTCGACACCGGTGAGGCGCAGAGTCTTGTCTTCGAGGATGTCCGGTCCGGATCTTTGCGCGTCTACTCGCTGGTAGAACGGCCACTCCGGGATGAGAAGGGACGTATGGATGGGATCCTTGGCACCATGCACGATGTGACGGAGCAGTGGAACGCGGAACAGGCTCTTCTTGCCGTGAATGACAAGCTGCAAGGGATTGTGACTGCTGTGCCCGCAGCCGTTGTTGCCTTGGACCTCGATCTTCGCGTGAAGAGCTGGAACCCGGCTGCCGAGCAGATCTTTGGTTGGACAGAAGGTGAGGTGATCGGCAGCTATCCTCCCTTTATTCCTGAATATGAGCGAGAGTTGACGTGCGAGAGGATGCGGCAATCATTGAACGGAGCATCCTACTTCGATGTCGAGTGCCGGCGCGTTCGCAAAGATGGAACCCAGATCGACATGCGGTTGTGCTCGGCCCCTCTCCATGACGCACATGGTGTGATAAACGGCATTATCGGTATCTTCTCTGATATCACTTACCAAAAGGACGTCGAGAGGGCTCTGCAGGCTGTGAATGGCAGCCTGGAGGATCGGGTCCGGGAGCGCACGCTCGCTTTGGAGGATGCCATCCGGAGAAGCGAGCTCTCGAGAAGCGATCTGGAAGCAGCGAACCGGGAGCTCAATGCGTTCACAGTATCCGTGAGTCACGATCTCCGGGGGCCACTGACGATTATTTCCGGCTACGCGAGAGCCTTCCTGGACCATTATTCCCAGCGCCTGGATGACACGGGAAGGGGCCTGATCTCGAACGTGATCTGGGGCTGTGATCGGATGAACCATCTGATCAACTCACTCTTGCGCCTTGCTCGATTTAGCCAGGCTGAGATGAGATTTGAAACGGTGGATCTGACGGCACTTGCCTGGGAAAGTATCCAGGAGGCGCGAGAGCTTTCAGATGCCCGCCTGGTCGAGGTGCAAATCGAAGATGGGATGATCGTTTCCGGAGATCAGGAGATGCTGCGAGTGGCGATCGACAACCTGGTGCGGAACGCATGGAAGTTCACCCGCAAGTGCCCCGACGCAATCATCCGGATAGGCCGGCTCGACAGGAATCCTGACCCCGACGGGAAGAAGGTATTTTTTATCAGGGACAACGGAGTTGGTTTCGAATCCGGCCAGGCGGATACCCTGTTCAAAGCGTTCCATCGCTTACATTCAACCTCCGAGTTTGAAGGCACAGGAATCGGGCTTGCGACCGTAGAGCGCATCGTCTTGCGACATGGTGGCTACGCGTGGGCCGAGGGCGCCGTCGACCAAGGCGCCTGCATCTACTTCGCTCTCTGAGCGGGATTTGATGCCGCCGCCATTGGACGATTATCCAAACCGGCGATGAACCAGCTCTCCATTGACGCGTGGTGACCCTTGCCCGATCGCGTCTGGATGGTTGAGCCGGACAAACTGCGCTCTTCTCTCACCGAATTTCACGGATCGCCCGCCTGCTCGTTGAGATTAGTGAATTGAATGTGTTACTAAAGAGACGGGAATGGCACATATGGTTTCGTTCCGTCGTCGAAAGATTCGTTATCCACCCCCAAGACCTGTAGTTTATTGGCTCTAATCCCAGGGTAAATGCACATTAATTGCAATCAGGTTTCTTTTATAGGATTTGGAGTGATGCCCCGCGCTCTGATGCCAGGTCGAAGGTAATCGTGAAACTCCTTCTTTACATTCTTCTTTATAGGGGGCTCAACCATGAGCACAACCGGCTTGAACAACCAGGGCCAGGTGTTCACTGTTCCGGCACCAGAGATTCTACCTGCTTCTTCCTATGTTTGTCTCGTGGAACCGAGGCGATCCACGAGTGGTCGCGCCGTCATAGGCTCGAAGATGTCGGCGACCAGCTCAGAGCGCGCACTGGTTCTTGTTCCGGCTCACAATGAAGAGGAGAGCCTTGCCTTTGTCCTCCGCCAGATCCGGCAAAGCCTGCCGGACGCGGACATCCTGGTGGTGGATGACGGCAGCAAGGATCAAACGGCCAGCATTGCCCTGTCGGCGGGGGCGGTGGTGGCTCGACACGCCACGAATCTTGGTGTCGGCGCAGCTCTCCAGACGGGTTATCGTTATGCGCTCTCCCACGGATACAGCCATCTTGTCCAGGTTGATGCTGATGGGCAGCATCGACCGGAGGATGCCAGAAAGGTTTTGACTGCTCTGAAGAGCAGTGGCGCCGATATGGCAATCGGCTGCCGCTTCCTACCTGAGTCCGGTCCTTATCCGATGCCCCTGCTGCGAAGGATTGGGAAAGACTATCAGCGGTTTCTGATTCGTTTATTGACGGGGCGTCTCTTCGCCGACCCGACCAGCGGCCTCCGAGCGATGAGACCTTGTGTTCTCGCGCTGCTCGAACAGGATGTATTTCCGTGTGACTACCCCGACGCCGATGTCCTCGTCATGTTATGCAAAGCCCGAACTACGATGGTCGAAGTACCCGTTGCGATGCGTGAGCGAGCCGCGGGGACCAGCCAGCACGAGGGCCTGGGCTGGATCTACTACGCCTACCGGATGACACTTTCTCTTTTGCTGATTGCTTCGGGCCGCGGCTTCGACCCGATCCCAGCGGAGCGAAAACGTGAACAAAGCCGGGTCGGGACAGGCGGCCAGGTCATCCACCAGGATGCGTCCGCCCCTTCCCGGGAAATACAAGCGATCGCCTCTTAGGCTGCTGAGGCTTCTAAGGGCGCTGAGGGTGCTGAGGACTCGTAAAGAATCAACTTCCTGACGGTTCCGGTCGCTGGCCCCCATCTCGAGGCCCGGAGGGCCTTCGCTCCCTCAGCCCCACCGTTTACGGTGGGGTCCGGCGGGCGCGCTCGCTGCGTGTCCCCAGCGCCCCCAATTCTGGGGGTGGCGAATGCATGTGTTTCTTCCGATGCTATTCTCCGGCGAGTCCTAAGAATGATACTGGGATGTGCGGGGGCCTCTCTATTCTCTCGCGTGTGGACCATCGAGGCGCAGAGTTCTATCCTTCCACGAGAATGCCGGCTTGGTGGCTCTCTGTTGCCGGCGCGTCCTTGACCGCATGTGGGCAAAGCGAACAGGGAGAGTTGTCAATTGTGTAAATCAAATGTATGATTAAAGACAGTGAACAAAAGGAAGCTTTTTCATGAGGTGATGGATCGGGCGCTGAATTCGATAGCGTGGGAACGTCAACACGGGTAGTCACAATCTCACCGGCGTTAAGATGTGCCAGGATTTTTCGAGGACACGCCAGATGTTCCGGATCTCGGACGGGAGAGAAGTCGGGGGGCGGCCACGGCTGGTGCTCCCGCGCTCCCGGCGGAACCGTCGACGGCGCAGGGGCCCTCCGGCAGAGTCCCGTCGACCCGCGTTCCCGCGCTCCCGTCATTTAGCACTGAGTTGGAACCAGCGGCCGCGCGGCGCGCCCCCAGTTCAGCCAATCCTGTCATCCCTGCACCGTTTCATCCATCTGTTTTGCGCCGCGTTCTTGCTGCTTGTTGCAGGATCCCTGGCAGTGTCGTGGGCTTTTCGACCAAAGGATGCCATCGCAAGAGATCTGAGCAGGGCGTGTTTAGCCATCGCGAAGGTCGTTCCGAGCATTGGTTTGCCTGTGCAAAGCCAGTCTGTGAGTGCGGCTGGACGAGAAGTCAGCCGCGCCCCGGCCTCGGGCCCACGGGGAAAAGACGAGCTCGAGATCAACTCTTATAACCCCAATCTGTCCCGGATGGCGAAGATTTCGCGCCACGGGCCCCGGAGCATCGGCGCCATCGTGAGGGCGGCCAAACGGTGGGGCGTGGATCCGGAAGCGATGGTCGCCGTCGCTGTCTGCGAGAGCGGGCTGAATCCGGGCAAATTCGGAGATTATAAGGGGGGACAAGCGACTTCCTTTGGTTTGTTCCAACTCCATCGGGAGGGAATGCTCCCACAAGGGTGGGGCCCTGACGAGGCGTGTGTTCCTGAGAGAAGCGCTGAAATCGCGGCTCGATCCTTCGCTCTTGCCGGCGGTGTGTCCCTGAAGGGTCGAGCCGCTATCGAGCTGCTCGTTCGCCATTTCGAGCGACCCCGCTATCCCGACGCTGAAATCGATCACGCGTGCGAGGTTTACCGTGAGTTGGTGAAAGGCTCGCCGGGTAGGACCAGTGTGCTGCGTGGAGAAGCTGCTTGATCTTTAACCTCACCCCCGGCCCCTCTCC
>QGNH01000386.1_pt1 | contig 10081 bp, 10 predicted proteins | sample 1735481 | NCBI WGS metagenome assembly QGNH01 (sample SAMN09239004, study PRJNA386568) | Viral metagenome, whole genome shotgun sequencing project. | reverse complement strand
GGGCAGGCGTCAGTCAATACGCCTAATGTATGTAAATCCTTGGCAAGTGTCAGGGTCTTACAAGCCCACTCCCTTTAGGGGGTGGGTGTTTGACTGATAGTCCTCCATGATTTGCTCATTGCATTGTATCTCCAAAATTTTCGGGGGTGGAGAATGTTTGTTATTTTTTGCTGTCGAGCATCATCTTTGAGTTTTTGAGTCGCACGGCTATGATATTTTCCATCATATTCCAATATGACGTTATGAACGGGGTCATATCCATCAATGTAGAACAAATCTGTATCTGTATGAACTTGGTAATTGGGTTCAAATTGAAATCCCATCCTGTTCCACTTTTCAAGGAGTTCCATTTGACCTACATCGGTTCTTACTTTCAAATACTTTGTCTTGGAAAGAGCATCATAGTACTTCTTCCTATATTCTGGGTTTTTCCAGTTTAGTTTGACTGCATCAGACATTTTTCGTCTTGTATCTTCGGATGCGGGTGTTCGCTTTTTTCCGCTCCAATATTTTGGATTCCGGTCTCCGGTATGACTTATGGAAAGTTTTAGCCTCGTTTCTTCTGATGGGAGTTTTCCAGTATTACTGCACGATTTGCATACAGAGTCATTCTTCCTTGCTCTGTAAAAGTTAGATGGCAAGGAGTACAAAATAGATTTTCCGCAGTGCGGGCAATTCCTACTATACGTTATTTCGTCGGTTTTGTTCATACTAAAGATGATGCAAGTGATGGAACTCCTTCGGGTGGGTATCCTGCTGGTGAAGGTTCTTCCAAACAGCTAATACTCGTTGACTTAAGCGATGAGACCGCCACTCGTCTCCATTGACCGCTGGTATAGAGATAGAAATACTGTTTGTCGTACATTATATCTCCTTGCTGGCCACTCATGTCGGAGCCGAATTCGGAAATAGCCACTTTTCTCCAATATCCCTTGGAATAAATATAGAAATTCCGACCATCAAACTCAACCGAGCCGGGGGTTCCATACAATGGCACTCCATCGGTGCATCCCGGTGTAAACTCTGCAATGGCTACCCATTTCCATTGGTGGTCAGAATGGATATACAGATACTTATCATCGTACGATATGTCACCATCTTGACCACCTGCATTTTGTGCGATTGGAACGGGCACTATCCTCAAAAAGAGCGGGGAGTTATCCACCTTGATACCTACCCGTGGGCCAGCATCGAGGAAACTGTTGTCCGTTATGCTCGTGTCTAGGGTCATTCCCGGTGGTGGAATGATGGTATCGTAACGGAGATTTGGATAGTTTGGGCTTCTCCATTTTTCAATATTGAAGTTCATCTGGGACAACTCAAAGTCGGTCTTGACTACTTCAACCCCCATAATCAACTTCTTGGGCGTCATCCTTTTTTGGGTAGTCATCTTGTGACGTTCCAAGAAGGTTACTGAATCTGGTAGGATATAGCCGTGGGTCTTCAAATCAAATTCGGTACGAACCAAACGCTCGTCTTCCGCCTGAATTTCTACCGTGTGGGCGTATCCACCTTCTACGTTTACACGGAAACGAAATCCTTTAGTGCTGCCCCAATAGTCTTGTGTATTGAAAATGATGGTCTGAATGACTTGATTCATTTGCTCCACCAGAGCAGTCCATACAATGCAATGGTAAGTCAAAATCATGTGTTTTGGAACCATTACATTGAAAATCTCATTGACCGGCGCATTTTGACCTGTAAGTGCTCCAAACTTGGTGTATTTGTTCTTCTCCGAGTACAATTTCATCGCTGGCGTATCGAGATAGCGGTTGAAAAACATCAAGGACTGGTCATTCTCAGAGTTAGACCGCTTAAGAATCATGGCAGGTTGCATGACTTTTCCCTGCTTATCACGAATGTATCCATCACGTTGGGCCGACACCCATCGCTCGGGAGGGCCGAAGAAAGTAGGAACCTTGACTTGCTTCCCTACATCTGTTACTTGAAGTTGAAGATTCCCAAGTTGATTGAGTATGGCTTCATCAATGTCATACAATGTGACAGTGAAGTTCTTCTGGCTATCTTTATCACGACGCACCTGTTCCGCACGGTCATTGCTAATGAAAGCAGCGGGGTCATTGTTCGTCACGAATTTCTCGGCACGTTCAATGGTTTCCTTCACCGTGTTCGGTGCGGGATTTTTGATGTCTCCTTGCCAGCGGCCCATAGATTATGATTGTCTTTCCACCAAGTCAATCTTGCTAAGACTGGTGTAGTGACAGTTAACGATAATACTGAACGACTTGTCGGGAATACCACCCAAGAATTGTTCTTGCACCACGTCATCAATTTCGTGGAAACGGTCATTGAAGTGAACTATGTCTCCCGTTTGTGGGAAGAAGTTCTTGTCCTGCAAGTTTCGTTCCATGAACTTAAAGGCAACGTTCTGCTTACGGTCAGGGCCAAAATCATCAGCATCCGTAGTGATGTCGGCTCGGTCAACCAAGCATACAAATTGTACCCCGGGGAAGTACTGCTTGCCAGCCTTCGGGCTGCTTTCACCGTAGATATTGGTCTGAGTAGCGTCGGCACACATCTTGAAAATGGTGACTTCGGTCTGGATGACATCACCCATCAACTCATCGTTAATACCATAGATGAATGAGATGTCTCGTTCCGAGAAATATCTCCCGGGCAAACTTGCCCCTGAACTTCCTGTGTTTGAAAACGTCATGTGTTATGAGGTATGTGTTGATACCAAACTCGTTGCTGCGGATTCGATTTGGTCAAGAATGTTAGTTATGGCGGCGTCACGTAAAAGTTTTGAATATCCTTTCTTGATTAGAAGGTCTCGCAACAATTTCGTTGCCTTCTTAATGTTGTTTCCCATCTGAACTTCTTGTGCTTCGCCGGGGGCTTCCGCATTGGTTTCGGGATGTTGTGGAACTTTGTCCCATCTTTGGTCGGGGTCTATTCTGTCATGTTCCTCTTCCTTCACAAACGCCTGAGCGTTTTCATCTTCCACATAGCCATACTCTTTGGCTAATATTCTTGCTTCTTGGATGGCGGTCTTTTTGGCTTCTTCCACACTCCTGATATAGCCGAACCCGACACCCTCCAATCGCTTGTAAGAAAGACTCTTGTCGCCCGTCGAAAAGACTTTTTTGAGTCCTGAACGTACGAGTTTGGCGTTGGGGTTGACTTCATCAACGCTTTCGGTAATGAGTTTGAAGGTGTTGCCTCCGATGTTTTCAAATAGTTTCTGTTTCATATGTTATCCGATGTAGATGTAGAGTGGGACACCCTTCAAAGTTGTTTGTAGTTGTTCTGCCATTTGTGCTTGTCTGTCCATTTGATTGAACTTACCCGCAGCATCAAGCATTTCTTTCAAATCGCTTATGAGTCTTTCCTTGGTCTGTTGGGCTTCGGCACGAAGTTCGGCACCATCAAGGGTGACTTCACCACCGGGGATTGGAATGACTTGGTGTTTCTGACGAATTGCACCGAGAATTTCTTTGCAGTTGGCGAGATAATAATCACGAATCCACTGTTTGCCGGGGTCATTGATGGTCATGTATGGGTGATTTACATACGGAACGTCGGCAAAGTCCGAAGATACGAGAGACCCACTGTCAGAAAGATTTCCCTGATAGCGTTCACGCTCGTTAATGTATTCCAGCCACAGCTTGAAGCCTGTGGTTGGGATTGGCATGATACGCAAGCGGTTGTTTGCCATTTCAAATGAGTAGGCTGATTTACGAACCAAGTCGTTGAACTGAATGGCCTGACCACGAAGTAAATCTTCGAAAATTGGTGTCATCAAGAACTGGACAGCGGGTGAGTAAGCACCAAAGCCGAGTTCTTGTAGAACGTTGGAATAGCTCATACCCGTCATGGAGAATGGGTCGTAGATACGAGCGAAAGCGGGAGGACGATAATGGAACACTCGTTTGACTTCAATACGGTCACAGTGTTCAATTGTGTCACCAATAAGTGCCTGTAAATCGTAATCTTGTTGCATTGGGTTGACTTGGATTGCTACCTTCTTCCAGTCAACTTTTCCACCCGTTCCTGCCTCGGAGCCATAGTCCTTGGCAATGTTGATAAGTTGAGCAAGACCAGACCCTTGGATGTTTCGTCCAGTAACAACGTCCGTTCGGCTCATGCCTTGGAGAGTGAACATGTTGTTAATCATGTTGTATTCGTTGACCTTGCCGTTATAGACGTTTACGGCTTCCTCGAAGGCAGCATAGAACTGAACGTCAATCATTTCGATAGCTACTGTAGGATACCCAAGGCGACGTGCGGCCCATATCATAGCGTTATAGGCGTCTCGCTGGAAAGCGGGGTCGCCATCGTACATGCCGAAAGCGGTGCTTCCTGAGACTGCTGACCCGCTGCCGGGAAACCGAATACGTCCTTGGTCTGATACTGCCATAAAAAAGTGTGGTTTACAAAGAGTTCTCTTCTCTATAAATATAGGGGAACTTCGTATCAAGTGCTGATATTTATACTCGTCCAGTGCCCTGCCTTGTGGTGGGATACGTACACGTTTAATGAAGCCACTTACCGCCAAACTGTCTCAAGACGCAAGCACCGACCAACCCGCTGTACAAACCGAGTATTGGGATAGCGGTCTTGGTGCGGCGGGGTGTATTTTCGTGGCAAGAGACACTGGACGCATCCTCCTTGCCCATAGAAACGGCGACGAAGACCCTCAAATGGGATACGTTGAAGAACCTGACACTTGGGCCACTTGGGGCGGCAAAATAGACCAAGGGGAATCTCCAAAGGAAGCCGTTGTCCGAGAAGTTGAAGAAGAGACGGGTTATGACGGAGAATACAAGCTTGCCTTCCTATGGACTTTCGAGGATGAAGAAGAAGGGTTTCAGTATCATAATTTCTTGGCCATCGTTCAAAACGAGTTTCTGCCGAAACGCTCTTGGGAGAATGACAAAGGCAAGTGGGTAGAGTGGGGCGACTGGCCGCACCCCATGCACTTCGGGTTGAAGTCTTTGCTTCAACATGCGGGTGAAAAAATTCATCGAGTTGTTACCTTGATTAAACGCAAGAAAGCTGGTATAGTCAGGGAAATGGATACACCACCAGCAATCGTGCAGCCAGCAAATGCGACTGCGAACTACAATATCACAAACGCTTACATCGTAGCCACAACTTTATGGGGAGAAGCCCGTGGAGAAGGCGAGAAGGGAATGCAAGCTGTGATGAATGTCATCATGAATCGGACCAAGGGAAACTTCAAGAAGGCCAAAGACGTTGTATTGGCTCCTAAACAGTTTTCAATGTGGAACAGTGTGACCAATGCCGAAGGAACGGCGTTAGCCGCAGCCCAAAAGTATCGTGGTGGTGAACAATGGCAACAAGCCATTCGCATTGTGGACCTTGCCGCTTCGGGAAAACTCCCTGACATTACAGGCGGTGCCACATTCTATTTCAATCCGAAGAAAGCTAATCCATCTTGGGCCAAAAAGATGAAGAAGACAGTAACGATTGGAAATCACGATTTTTACAAACCATTGCCAAAGAGAAAAATGAAGCGGGGAAAAGTTCCTGTTGCCATTCGTGAAATGATTGAATCTCAAGCCCCCGGCCAATCCGTTCTCTTCCCGAAAGGACTTGTGGGCGATGGCATATGGGAATATGAATTGAAGTCCCCCAAGTCATATCTGCGCTACAGGTACGAGCCAGATACCAGAATATTTTACCTCGACAACATCGGCACTCCTAATCAGGAGGACAAAAACAAAGGCTATGCTAAGGCTCTTCTCGAAACCTTCTTTCAGCTTATCAAGGGGCAAGGCGGGGCACTGGACAGTGGACCCTTTACTACCTCTGGTACAGCCTATGTCAAACATGTTGTCGAGCGGTTTGCAAAAAGTTATGGAGTACGTTTAGTCAAAGGACGGGACCAAGTTAATGAAGCGGTGTCTCCCGAACTTAAAGGATGGTTTGGAAACAGCAAGGTGGTGGATAAGCACGGGGAGCCATTGATTGTATGGAAAGGCATGAGATGGAAGGATGATGCTGGCAAGCCTATTACGCATATTCAACGCCGAGAAGAGTTCCCTGCGTTCAATAAGGGTGAACCGGGAATCAGGGGGATTGCGGGCTTCTTTACGTCCGACCAAACGGTAGCCAAAAAGTTTTGCTTCGGGCCAAACACGGCAACGAAACCATTCTATCTGAAAATCGAGAATCCTTTTGTGATTGATATGAAGGGTGGGCTTGCGGGGGACGCTCAGTTTGACAAACAAGGTCTGCCGTTCCGAGACGCTATGCGAAGCGGAAAGTATGATGGGGCATTCATTCTGAATACGAAGGATGAAGGAAATGTTTTTGTAATCACCAACCCATCACAGGTGAAGTTGGCTACCAACAAAACATTCGGCCCTGATAAGGAATTTGCCAAAGAATCGGCTGTTGACAACTCTTATAAAAATGGTAAGCTATCCGAAGCATATGGTGACCCCGGAGACCATGTGATATTCGGCGGGGTGTTCTATCCCGAGCGGGTTGTGGCAAACATCGTCAAGAGTCACAATGACTATTTCGGTCATACACGAGACCACGGTCCAACTCGATGGGTGTATTATCAAGGAATGAAGACGGTGTTTTGGCATCATTATCCTCCATCGGTGCCAGAATGGGAAGTGATAGTGAAAGAGTGGCTTGAGAAACGTGGATACGAAGTAGAACGGGAGACGGATAAAGAGCAATACTACAAGTTGATGGCGTGGTATCAGAAGAAAGGTCTGCTGAAAGAGATTGAAGATAGTGGCGTAATTTTGGGCGCACTGGACAAGAACGGGTCTAATTTGCAACCCGTGTATAGCCAAGACCAGTTAACCAGACATCCATCGTATATGGGAATGTCGGATAGACGATGGCGCTACTATCCTGACCTTGAGCAGTTGGATTGGCAAGGTCAGCCAACAGAACAAGAACATGAAGGCACGAAAGAATTTTTGGCACAACGGGGATTGATGGTAAAACGGGTCCATTACCTTGCGGGGTCAACGAAGACAGCAGGCAAATAAATCATTTTGCTTCGAGTGTAGGTTTGAGCCATAGGTTTCTCTCTGAAAATAGACCATTCAGGTGACGAAACCTGAAAAAGTGTTGCAATGCCAACCCCGTATTAGATGAGAACGCCTTCGCTAGTTCAACTTGTAATCTCTCAGAACTTACTGCCTTGAAATCAACGACCTGAAATCTCAGAATGGTTTCGGCGACTTCTTCGGAGATTTCAAACCCAAGTTGACACGAAAAGCGGATAGCCCGTATGATGCGGAGGGTGTCCTCCCGAAATCTATCCTCTGCCTTTCCAACTGACTCAATAACTCGACGACGAATTGCATCCTGACCATCGAATGGGTCAATCAGTACCTCCGACCCAATTTCTCGGGCGATAGCATTCATGGAAAAATCCCTTCGCTGGAGGTCATCCTCGATGTTTTCGGCAGACGATACGCTGTCGGGGTGTCTGCCATCCGTGTAGAACGATTCCTTGCGGGCAAGGGTAAAGTCAACCGCCCCAATACTTGGCAACTTGGCCCGAATAGCAACGAACTGAGGGCGTTCTTGAAAAATAGTCGCTCCTTGCGAAAGAAGGTAATCCCGCATGGATTCGTAATTCGGGGCCAAGACCGAGAAATCTCGGTCATTTGCGGGTAGTCCAAGCAATTCATTGCGGATAGACCCGCCAACTTCAAATATGCGAATATTCATTGTGGAGTATTCTACCACATATAAAAAAGATGTCAACCCGATTGTTTAGACGTTTATGTTTGGACGATTATACTTATAGGAGAGGACAAAAGTTATGGGAAGACACAAAATATATGAATCCGAACGAGAACGACACGATGCTGAAAAACGCAGAAAAAGAAATTGGTACTATCGAAATCGAGGGAAAGCCAAAAAAGCACGGATGGATTATTATTGGAGGACGAAAAGCGTGGAAACGCAAATGCCCGATTTGTAATGAAATGGTGTATCATTTTGAGAGGTCTTATGTTTACAGAAAATCATACGCCTCTCATCCATGTAGGAAGTGCTGGAAACAGGCTAAAACTTCTTCGCTTTTACGAAATTGCCCGTGCTGTGGGAAATTGTTGCTGTACAAAACATACAAAAACTTCTGGAAAGCATCACACGAAAACGCCAAATGCCGAAGTTGTGCCAAGATAGGAAATCCATCGAGAAAAGGACAAAAATGCTCTGGACTGCATAAATTTCGGGTATCAAGAGCCAACCGAGGCAAAGTTATATCACCAGAGAGCCGACTCAAAATGAGGAGGGCGGCTATTGCCAGAATGGATAGACTTGGGATTACCCAGTACAGAAGTTATAACCCGAATGCCTGTGATTATTTTGACGTTTTATCCAAACAAAATAAATGGGATTTACAACACGCCAGAAATGGTGGAGAAGTTCAGACCCAAGGATATTTTCTGGATGCCTACGATAAAAAGAAAAATATAGTTGTAGAATATGATGAGGCTTATCATCATCGTCCAAGCAAACGGCGGAAAGATTTAGTCCGGCAACAGGAAATAATAGACTATCTTCATTGCGATTTCTACAGATATGATGCGAGAAATGCTAAACTTGTCAAAGTTTGGTAAGTATTTATATCTGTGGTCAAACTCAAAACATTGCTGCTCGAAGAAGAGTCCAGACTGAACATCACCATTGATGATGTCGAGACTCTTATTCGCAGCCGTTGGGTAAACCGTGACTCCATAAGCCTCTTGAAAACCCTCGAAGCTTTTTACTATTCCGATAAAGAAGAAGAGCAGGGGTGGGCAAAGGACTATCTCATCCTTTTGAACCGAGTCATGGAGCATGTCCTCAACATTGCAAAGCGATTGGGAGTTCCTCATGTGAGTGGCGGGTTTATCAAAAGCCGATTGCTTGACGAATCGGAGTTCAGGTTCAAAATGGAAGAGTTCTTCCCATTTCCGCTTTACATCGCCGCTACACCTAATGCAGATGGTGATTGGGCAGAAATAGGTATCATGATTGACAAGGACGGGAGAGTATTAGAAATCCACGAGGGCAACGACGAAGCCTCTCCTGAGACCATATCAATGGCAAACAAACTCGTCAACCCATCTGGTAAGAAGGTTCGGGTGTATGGTATGCATGGCACCAAAGTCGTTCAACAGATAGAATCTTCGGAGTATCTCCCCACCAATCTTTATGTATCTCCTGACCGAGGACATGCGAGCAGACATTGGGACAATACTGACAGGTCTATGTTCACGGGCATCGTGGACATCAACAATCTCTCGCAAGAAAGTGAGATTGATTGGAAGACAATGGGTCCGACAAAAATAGAGAGGTTCCGATGGCTATAATGCTAAAAATATTGTTGTTAGAGAGTCGCCTTGACCAGCTTTACAAGGAAATGTGGGAGCATATACGTTGCTATAAGATAGCCAAAGAGGCAGGCAATGAATGGCAGAGAAATGATTGCTTGAAGAAAATCCAATTGCTGGCCCCCGAAATCAAACGTGAGAAAGCAAAGAGTCCCGAGCAGCTAGACCAAGATGATTTCTTACGTCACCATTACACGGGGCACATAGATTCGAGCGCCTACAGCCAATATGAAAAGGAAGGCGGGCTATCGTGGTTAGGGGACAAGTCGAAGTATCCTGTGCTTCTTCACAAGGGTAAATATGGTCAATTTGACGTGGAGTTTCGGCAGACGGGTCAAGTGAACCGATACATCAAGACCGATGACAACGGCGACATAGTTAGGGGTGCGGATGGAAAAGCATTGGATATGACCCCCGAAGAGATAAAGTCGGCAGGGCTTGCGACACACGATGAAACTATCGTTGCGTTCGTGGGGGACAAACCAGTAGGATTTGCCAGCAATGAGTTCGGGGCGGTTGGGGTTTGGGTTGAAGGTCCATATCAAAAGATTGGTATTGGAACGGACTTGATGGCTATGCATATTGAACTTCGACCGAGGGTCAAAGCTGGCAAGTCAAAGATTGGGCAAGCAACCGATGCGGGCATTTCTCTGATGAAAGCTTATCATCGAAAGATGAGCAAAAAGCATGGCACGGGATGGTTCAAACAACTGAGGGTATCCAAAGATGATTAA
>QGNH01001109.1_pt1 | contig 10083 bp, 10 predicted proteins | sample 1735481 | NCBI WGS metagenome assembly QGNH01 (sample SAMN09239004, study PRJNA386568) | Viral metagenome, whole genome shotgun sequencing project. | reverse complement strand
AGACAAAGGGACGGAAAGATATCCCTTTATTATAGCTTGTTTCCACCGATACGTGAAGCATTTCGTTCATTAGACGGCCGGAGTGAAGTCTACGTAGTAAGACTTGCCGACCTCGAACTGCGACAGCGCAGCCGGATTGTCGATACCGAGTTTGATTTCGCCCCAAGGCGTCGCCTTCGTGAAGCGCGCGTTCTCAGTGTCCGCCTTCGCCGCGTCGCCTTCGTAGACCGTGCGGAACGTGACCGCGTTGTCCTTGACGCCTTCACACGTAACCTTTGCTCTTACTGCCATGTCTGTTCTCCTTCTATCGTCCACTGATTCCCATGAAACTCATGCCCGGCTGCGTCGCCCGCGTGGCGCATGTCGACGCGCTGACGAGCCAAGATTAGCAGCGCGGCACCGAGGCGCGGAGAGAGCTGCGTGTTAAGCACTAATCGTCTCACGTTCAGCTCTTGCTTTACGCATCGCCGCGCCGCGATCCTTATTTCTCTGTATCAACGTGGCAATCCGCTCCGGACTAACCTTATGACCTTTCGACGCTGCTACACACAGCGCGATTGTCTCAGGCGTATGCTTACCGCCCTTAAACCCAACGTTCACATACGTTCCTTCAGCCTTACGTTTGGCAACGCTCGCAAGCTGCTTGTCGCGCATGACCGCCTTCGCCTCATCAGAGTGACCGCCGCGCTCATCCCAAAAAGCACGTTGCGCAATCTTCATCTTTTCGATTGTCTCAGACGTATGAAGCTGGTGCTCTCTAGCAGACTGTGCCTCAGACATCCGCTGACACGACTCCGCAGAACGCTTATGACCCAAATGCCCGGCAATAATCTTCGCTACGGTTTCTGATGTATGCGTCCAGCCTGTTCGTGGCGGATGCGCTGCCCGATACTCAGGGGTCGTCTGGTCTACACGCTTCGCACCATTCGCAAAAGCAGCACGAATACCGAGACTCATCTTTTCTCGCGTCTCATCCGAATGGCGATACGCACTTGNNAAAGCCTCAGCCACCCTTCGACGTATCCATCCATATAACTTGTTGTCACTCAGCTGATACTCGTTCGCTCCCGTCATTAAAGCGAGCGCGTGCGCCAATCCGTAATTCTTCGGATACAGTTTGACAAGCAACTGGTGTGCGACGTAGTGCTCTTCTGGCGTTAAGCGGACAGTATACGTCGAAGTCTTATCCACGCACCTGGGCACAACGTGATGCCGCTCGCTATAGCCTTCAAGCTCGCGGCGTTCCGCGCGCTCTATCAGGCGCGAATAATGAAGTGCGTAGTTCATTGCGTCACACCCAGTATCTCATCGATAGCGGATATGTTGCCATCCTCGATCGCCTCTTCCAGCGCACGAAGTTCGTCCTCGTAGCCCTCAAGTCCCTTCGGCGCTTTCGTCGGATGCGCGAGGTCGACTGTCGTGCCCGGCGCCGGCACGTCGCCCTCGCCGCCCTCCGGTGGCGGTTCTTTGACCGTGATGCGCTCCGGCGCACCGATCGGCACCTTCTGATCTTCTGTCAACGGATCCCAGCCGTAGCACGTCTTGCGAATCTCGTCGTCGGTGAAGACGGTGACGCCCATCTGCTTGTTGGCCATCGTCAGCTTGATGGCAAGCTCAGCACGGAACTGATCCGTCACGGTGTCTTCGGCGGGTTTCATGCGGTAGCAGATCTGACGAATCTCTGCCTCGGTAAATACCGTCGAGCCGAAGTTCTTGCTGACCATCGCCAGCTTGCCCGCTAATTCTGCCTTCTCATCTTCCGTGAGGTCCTCCATGACCGGCCATACGACGATGTATTCCTTGGGCGTCGGCAGGTACCCGTACTGCACGAGCCGATCGACGAGCGGCCGCACGATGCATGGCCCCGCGTAGCTCGTACGTCGATCCTGAATCTGGGTATTCCAGTTCTGACGATCCTGCCCGCTGGCCAGCTGCCCCATTTCTGAGCCAACGAGGATGCGCTTCGGAATGCCCTTCGTGCCAGCGATCTGCGTGACGATCGCGTCGGCTGGGTCCTTGAAATTCGCTGTGGCGCTTGACAGCTGCGTCGCCGTCACGCCGCGCGTCACCATGACGCGTTGGATCTGGTGCTGAAGGTCCTCGGCCTTCTCGGCAAGGGCCTTGCGTTCATCTGGCGAGAGCCCCGGCGTCGCCTTGCCGCTCGGCCCAGGCAGCCCCATCGCCTTGTCGACGTCGAGGTGTAACCCCGCGTTCGCCCGCAGCCAGAACGCCTCCGCGCCGCCTCCTGTTACCTTGTCGAGGTCGTCGAGCAGGTTCCACACGTCTTCGAGCGTCGGCGAGCCGTAGACGCGGTCGCCAAGCAGCCCTTCAGCGAGATGCACGAGGCGCGTCCAGTGCACTTCGCGGTTGAGCAGCGGTGAACTGAGATCGGTGCGCCTCAGACGGTAGATGAGCGGCAGCCCGAAGCGTGGGCTTGCGGGGTCCACGTCGAACGTCTGAATCGAGCAGTCCGCGTCCATCGCCATGCTGCGTGAGAGTTGATCGCCGCCCGGACCTCCGCCGCCGGAGAACGGCGTGAGATAGAGCAGCTTCTCAGGCGTGCCCTTCGGCAGCTCGTCCGTCAAGCTGCCAGGCGCGCCGATCAACACAGCCGAGTACGTGCTGAGCCCCGTGAGGATATCTGCCTGCTGAATCGTTGCCCAGATGCTGAGCCGCTTTTCGAGGTCGTTCCACGCCTGCTCGAACGCCGTCTTCCCGTCGCAGTCAGCATCGGTGGCTTCCGCGCCTTCGAAGAGTTTCACCCCCCCGCGCCATGTCGCCTTCGGGTACGCCTCGACGATCCGCTTGGCGATGCCGCCGCGCGCATAGCGTGCGCGATACTTGCGATATGTGAGGACGCGGTCATAGCCAAGGACTTCGTACAAGTCGCGCGCGCCGTGAAACGAGATACCAGCCTGCCGCGCGAACATCATGCGTTCGAGCAGGACTGTGCTCAGTGTGCGAATCGTTCCGTCATCAAGCGCGCGAAGCTGTTCCGTATCGCCGAGCAGTCCGCCGACAAGCGTGCGCATCTCCCGCGCGTCGGCAGCCTGCTCGTGCTCGCTCATCGCGGACACCCCGGCACATACAGCTTGCACGCCGCAATCCAGTCGGTTGCGATGGCCTTCTGCGCGACGGCGAGGTCGAGCGCACCATGACAGACCATGTAGTGCAGCTTGTTTTCGAGCGTGTCCTTCACGTGTGCGTTGTATGGCTGCGTCGTGTAAGACTGCGGCCAGAGGTTTTTCACGTCGTTGCTGCCACCAAGTTCGAGGCTGATGAGGTGATCGATTTCGTACGTGTCCTTTGTCGGGTCAACGCCATAGGCCTTGAACACCTGCCACTTCGTGGACGCGCTGACATTGCGCACCGTCGCGCTGTAGCGGGGGACGCAGATTTGCGCCACAGTCACCGGCACCGTGAGGCCCGGCGTCAGCGACGCGAGAGGACGCACATGATCCCACGTGACTACCTGCACCTGGAACGGGATCAACGCGAGGAGCCACGCGAAATGTAGTGTGAACCCTCGTCCAATGGGCATCACCATCACACGACCACCCAGTCATCGTATGCTGGCTGCCGCAACGCCTCGACCGCGTAACGCAGCGAGTCGATGACGTGGTTGTCTTTGTCGGACAGCACTGGTAGAACGATCGGATGCCCGTTGACGTCGACCGCTTTTGGGTCCGTCTTGTAGCGGTAGTTCGTCAGCTCGCGGATCGTTGCCTCGCAGCGCGGGTGCACGACGATGTCAAAGTTTTGCAGGAAGTGAATGCCTTCCTCGACACTGTCCTTGCCCTTGCGCGCGGCGACGATGCGCGGGAAGCCGTGGTTGTTCAGATACGAGATGGTCTCTGGCCGCGCGGAGTCCGCCGTGATCTGCCAGTCGCGTGCTCCCGGCACGTTGTCGAACAGCGTCGGCAGGTTGTCGATCTCCACGCCGACCGCATACGCCTCGTGGTCGATGAACAGCGTGCGCCCGTCGACGTGGCAGCGGACGAGCACGGACGGGTCGACCGAGAAGCCCCAGTCGGCACCTAGATAATGCACTGCATCTTGCGGAGTAACAAATTCCTTAATACTCCAGTTCTTAAACACCCGCGCTTCAGAATGTTTCTCGTAGCCGCCTTGCCAAACATGAAAAAACTTATCAAGATCTCGACGCCTGTCCCATTCCATCTCACGCTTCAACGTGTCAGGAAACCAGGGGTTATCGTCGTAGTTTACCTCGACAACCACACTATCTGGCAGGTTGTCGACGCGCAGCAGCTTGTCAATAGGATCTGTTGGTTTCGAGGGATTCCAGGATGCCCAAATTTCGCTGCCATCCTCGCGGATCGTAGGACGCAACAGGTCGAGCGACCGCTGACTGAGGCTCTGCGCTTCCTCGCACCACGCCACGGAAAAGCCTTCAAGCGACTTGATAGAATCGGCTGTATGCGTCGCAAGTCCTTGGAAAAGGATGATACCGCCCTGCGGAGTTTCGATGTGGGTGTTCAACACGCGAAACCTGTCTTGAACGTCGAGGCGCTGAATGACATCTTCAAGCAGCCGCTTCGCGGACATCGCCAAAGACACTTGGAACTCGCGAACGCAAACGACGCGAAGCGTCGGGTCCTCAACCATGCGATCGATGAGTAGTTCTGCAAAGAACCAACTCTTACCACCGCCGCGCCCGCCCCATGCACCCCTATACCTCTTGTTCGGAGCAAGAAGAGGGAGGAACGCGCGCGGAGTCTGAATCCTCAACACGCGCGATTCCGTCGGAGCTTCTTGAACTTGCATCGGCTTTTCTCTTGGCCCATGCGGCCTTCATAATTTCACTGTGGGCCGATCTCTTAATAGGATCAGCCCACGCCTTTTCTTGCGCGACGCGCTGCACCTCACGATTAGCGACGTCCTCGTACAGCTTTTCCTGACGTGCTTTTACCCATGCCTTGTGCGCTGAAGTATGGGGCTTACCGCATCCGCGATTTGCTCTACCTCTCTGCTTTGCGCTCGACTTCTCTCGCGCTTCCTCGGACATACAGTTACCGAGGTGCGCTATAGACATCAACGTGAGAGTTTCCGGTGTGTGACGTCCATGGAAACCATCGCCGCCAGGTGTTATGTTCGTCAGACGATGCCCAATACGACGCAACGACGAGATATACATCTTCTCGATCTCGCCGACAAACTCGCGCGGCGCGCCTTCCGAAAGTTCTTCAAGAACGAGCACAAGAGGTTCACGCGCTTCTGCTTGCAAAGAGCGAATCCAGTTGATTTTGTATGAGAGTTTAGCGCGCGGATTGCGCGCTTCTTTCTCGTGGTATTTGGGGCGGTCCGCACGCATCGCCATACCGACGTAGCGCACGTGTCCTGGAGTTAGCGGATCGACAAGCCCATAAATGAAGGGCTTCAATGAGTGACCTCGCATCCTTCTTCTTGCACGCGAGGCACGTCAATCACTTCGCGCACGATCTTCTCGATGGTCACGCTGCTTTCGACTTCGACGCTGACCTTCGGGATGCCGAGCAGGTAATGCATCCACAGCGTCTTGACGCCTGGCGGCATCAGGCCGTTGAGCGCCGACTTGCGTTCGGCCGCGACGAACTCGTCGAACTCCGGCGTGCCTGGTTCGCCGAGGACCATCGCGGCGACGCGCCGCTGCTGGAGTGTGATGTTATTGGCTCGGCCGCGCGGGCGACCTGGGCCAGGTTCGCCTTTGAATAGCCAAGGTTTTGCGTTCGTTTTTGTAACGTCCGCGTGTTCCGAACGTGCGTCTTCCGCAGGCACGGTCTAAACTTACTACATGCGGGGTGGGGAGTCTAGAAAATAAAAGTCTTTACAATAACACAGATTTTTGATAAAGTATAGACAATAAAAATGCCTTTTATTTATGCGCTTGTTGACCCCGTAGAGCCGCAGCACATCCGCTACATCGGCATATCAACCAAATCGCACCTACGCCCTTTTACACACGAGGGCGAGGCTCGTCGTGCATCGCCAGGATCAAAGTTTGATACCTGCGCTCACCGATGGATAAACAAAATCAAAGAGGAAGGCAGGATGTTTATTGTCTTAACTCTTATAGAGTTTCCGGATACGACAAGTCGTAAAGAGATGTTCCGAGCAGAAAAGAACGCAATTAGATGCGCAGCCAGGGCTGGTCATAAAATCCTCAACTACCACGAAAGGTGGGCTGTAGCCGAGTTTGAAGGAAAACACAAAGCACTGTGCGATCCGCCTGGTTTTGATCTTGACGTCATCCAAGTAAGCGAACGTATTCCTCAATTAGCAGAAAGTCCTACGCCTAGAGAGAAGTTGATACAACGAATATCTGTGTTGCCGTCAAGAAAAACAGACAAAGGTAAGTATCAATATGAAGTCAACCCGGGGCAGTGGGTCAGCCGAGCGCGTGTATATCAGATGAGGAAGTTTGGCTACCGAGGGAAAACAGGGCGACCGCGTAAGTGGAAGCTGTGATGACGCGGAAGGTTAAAAGGAAGATTAGTCCGGACGGGTTACGCTTTCTAACTTTCTACGCTTTTTTTTAATCTCGGCCTTGGGCCTTACAAATAAATATTCGTCACCCTCTCGTTTTGTATCCGCGTGCTTAATGAGCTAAAGAAAGCGTAGAAAGCGTAGAAAGCGTAAATCCCAAGCCGGACTGCCTAACGCGTCGATCTCGTCAGATTCTCGAAAATCTCTTAGCAAAAACAAAGAAACGGCCAACTTTCAGGCTCCAACCAGCCCTCGTCACATCTCGTAGGAATCGCGATGGGCGGCCGGTGGAGCCGAAAACCCAACACGCTCCGGCGCCCCAAGCGCCTGCCACCGGCTCTGCTGCGCGTCGTCCGGAAAGCATCGGAAGGACAGCCCGCCGACGATCCGATCTTGGTTCCGGCGGAGCCACCAGCCGACTGACTTACCGCTCCAATCCTTCTTCCGGCAGCACACCTCGATGAGTTTGTCTTTGAGCGTGGAGGCCTCAGGACGCGTCGTGACGTCTGAGATTTTGACCACCTCTGGCCCAAAGGCCGCCGCCCAGAGTGCGAGGACCGCCGCGAGGTCATCCTTTTTCGGGTCATTCCGCAAGATGGCCGCCCGCGTAATCGCCGGGTCGTCATAGCCAAGCCAGACGAGCGCGCCGCGCACGAGATCCCAGTCAGCGAACGACCCCATTGGCGTGAGGCGTTCCGGACGGCCGGCGAGATGATACGCGCGCAACACGGTCAACCCATCCATGACGAACGCGTGGCGCCCGGCGAGCGCATCGGCGTGACAGTCGAAATCAAACTCTCGTTCATCAGGATGCTCAGCTTCGGCGTCGAGCCGACAGATGACCGCGCGGCGCGACGTATCCCCAGAGAACTGCAAATTATTCCCGCTAGCGAGCACGAGCGCATTCGCCGGCAACACGCGACGCTCTGACAGCCCAAGGATGCGCGCCTGGACCACTTCCTGCGTGAGCATCGAGCAGAGAAAGTCGCCGGAGATGGCACGATCGCAGTTATCGATATGAATCACCGGATCGCCGGCATAGAGGACCGTCGAGAGGCGCTTTTCATCTTCTTCGTCGCTCTTGCCCTGACTCATCGCTGGGGGCCGACAGCCGGTGGCAATCAGGCCAGAGAGTTCCGCGAGGAGCGATTTCCCTGTGCCGGCAGTCGGCGCATCAAACGCATGCAGCGGCGCGGTGCGCAGGCTGAGCCGAACCAAGGCGGTGAGAATCGAGGAGAGCGCGACACTACGCGCGCCGGTCGTCTCGCCGTCGGAGACAAACGGGAATCCTCGCAAAAGATACCCGAGGCGAAGAATCGCGTCGAGCGCATCATCCTTCGTCGGGCGCGCCGGCATCGGCGGAAAGGCGCCGGGTAAGAAATTCAAAAGCAGGCCGCTTGCCGCATCAAAACCAGGCGCGTCAATTAGCCGCCCGTCACGCGCGAGCGTCGGCGCCGATGTCACGCCGCGCAGCACCGGGAACCGCCATTCGCCACGACTCAGGAGCGTGCGCGGATACAGCGGAGGCACATCGATCGGCAGATAGTCATGCTTCCGATCGCTCCACTTCACCCAAGCCGTGGCGCGGCTCATCTGTTCGCCAAGCCACGGTTCAGAGACCGCCGCCAGCACAATCGACCCGGCATCGCGCCGCACGTCGGCCGCGGTGCCGATCGCGGTATCGAGTACGATGGCGCGGGTGAGTGTGCCGCCGCGTTGATAGATGGTGAGCGCAGGCACCAGCGCGCACTCGGCGCGATCGACGATCGAAGATAACTGACCGCCAGAGACGACAATCGCGTTCGTCGGGGCGTCGCTCGCTGCATCGACGAGCGCGAAATACGCCTCCGCGCCGTGCCGGCCGATGAAATCATCCGGACCGTTAATCCCTGATTCGACCGGCAGCGCGACGATCCGCACGCTCGCGCCGCGTTTACGAAGTTCGGCCGCAAACCTGCGTTCAGAGGCTTTGACTTTCGGATTGGTCGCGGCGTTCGCGTCGAAACTAATGGCGACGTGACGACCGTCAAGCGCCAGGAGATCGAAATCGTTCAGGACGCCCTTTTCTTTGACGGTCTTCCCGGTAGCGCTCGTCGCATTACCCTTGGTGCCGCGCCACCCGTCGACGCCACCGAGGCCAATCGCGAGCACGCGCCGGCCGAGGCGTGTCGCGGCAGACGTGATAGCGAGCACGGACTTTTCGGCTTCAACAGCAATAACGATGACCGACAGATCAGCGAGCAGCGCCGCGCAATCAGGAGGAAAATAGAGACACTTATTCCCGCCGAGCGACGAGACGTATTTCTTGATAACTTTCTCGTCTTCAATTTCTGGATGATCGCGCCGCAATCGGTAGGCGCGAGCATAGCCGGTCTTTGGATGATTGTAGGGATAGAGGATGCCGGAGAAATCCTCCATGCCCGTCACCTTCAGGCCGAGCGAGAGATGGCCATCGAGATCATCGACGCGGCGGACTTGGGCGCGCTGTAACAGATCGGCCTCGATGCCGAGCGCGGCGTGAGATGCGATATCAGTTGGGGTGAGCACTATCGCTTCTCAACCGCAATTGAGTAGTAGCTCATGCTGTCCGCCCGTCTTTGGAAGGCTTGACGAGTCTTGGTTGTTCGGAAATCTTTTTGGCGATTACGTAGTCTTTTTGTCTACGGATCTCGTGACGCCATTCTTTATGAGCATAACGAAGCTCCTTGCGTAACTTCGGTGAACCAACGCGTCGCAGGGATGGGATATCGTCGTAGTATTTCAAAAGGACATGGAGTGTTTGAGCTGTCTTAGGGAAAGAATGATCATGACACGCAACGTACGCAAACCGGCCAGTCCTGTCACTCCTCGATTGTTGAGCAGTTAGCCACGCATAGAAAGACGGCTTCCTATACTCGCCGCTCTGCTCAAGAATGAATTTTTCGATATCGTAGGAAAGTCGAAACCACTCACCACGAACATGGTCGCCAGCGAAGCGCTGATGGAGTTCTCTTTCTCGGTCCGTTGTTAGGATAAGGCGAATCGTGAGGGGCCTTGCATGCGATGTTTGAAAGTGCGCGAGACGAGAGGCCGGATCAAGGCTTTTGCCGATCTTTATCAGCATGCCATCAGAAATAAAGTATGTCTGCACGGCCTAGACCTCCGTGAGGAAGAAATTAGTTNNGCAGGGTCTAGCTACGGTCGGCAGGGGCGGGAGCCCGCCGAGCCGCCCCTATCTTACTACGTAACCCGCCGCCCGCCCCGAAAATCTTGTGGCTAGCATAATAAAACAAGTCTGTCAAGATAAAAGATTCTGCTAGACTTACCTATCGGTATGACGTATACTACCTACCGATGAAGCACATTATTCTGACGCTGACGTGTTTGCGTTGTGGGCATGCCTGGAAGCCGAGGCAAGAGGAGACGCGCCTCTGCCCGAAGTGCAAGAGCGTGAACTGGGATAAGCCCCGTGTTGAAAAGTAATAAAACATACACGTTTTTCGTCTATGCGCTTTTCTACGACGGCGCTCGCGTTTTTCATTACGTCGGGAGGACCGTAAAACTTGACCAGCGGTTATATGAGCATCAATATAGGCATAACAAGCACCTTAACATGATCGT
>QGNH01001853.1_pt1 | contig 10087 bp, 10 predicted proteins | sample 1735481 | NCBI WGS metagenome assembly QGNH01 (sample SAMN09239004, study PRJNA386568) | Viral metagenome, whole genome shotgun sequencing project. | reverse complement strand
TCCTGCGGCATGAAGTATTCCACATACCGCTGCGTCAGGCCATTGATCGTGCGATTGACTACGACGACAAGCTGATCCTCTTGACCTTGACCGCTTATGACCGCGCATGACTCAATGATTCCCGGAAGCATGTTGATGCGGAACCATGCAAACACTTGGTCTTGAGTATTGAATACAAGTCCTATCAACTGCCCGTCGTTTCGCACCGCCCAGTAAATCGGGTAAGGCTCGACCTGAAAAGCCGTCTGCGCCAATCCAGATGTTGCCTGAGATGTCCCGATAGTGATGTTGTTATTCAGGCGAGTTAGATCAATCGCGTTCCACTGGTTCGTCACAAAGTCGTAAGTGATGAAGTGAACAACCCTTGTAGAGCGCGAAACGAATACCGCCGAACCGTTGACAAGTTGTGGCTGCAATGCGCTTATACCCTGCGTTCCCTGAATGGAGGCGTTTACGTTGGTCTGGCTTATTGATGTTCCATTGGAACTTGAAACAATCCACACCCCGCCCGATGTCCCGATAGCAAGCCCATTTGGAGTTCCGATCATATTGAGCAACTGGTTGACCTGGCTGGACACCAAAGTGAACTGGCAAGCGTAGTCGTCCGCATTCGGATCGGCGATGAAGTCCGGGTAATCATCCTGCACCGAAGCGTTCAACTGAGTCGGATTATTGTCTGTACCGCCAACCCAAAGCCTCTCTTGGTAGAGCGATCCACAAGACGGGTAGTTTCCTGTCGCCGCAAAGAGCGCAACCACTTCAACAAGGAATCCTCCGCCTTGATATTGCAGGAAACTTAGCGAATTGATAGTGTTTCCGCTGATGGGGTCTTGAATCGTCAGATACCATCCGGTTGCAGATATATTCGATCCAGTGCCGGACGAGTCAACCACTGGAATTGTCACAGAGCCAAATGTGATCGACGCCACAATATACTCGCCTTGATTCAGGTCGGACATCCCCGCGCATAGGTTGATGTAGATTCGATCCCCAACATTGCATGGAGCCGTTGCACTGCTGCTGGCAAGAACGATGGTGCATGTACTCGCTTGCGAGATGAGGCTGATGCTCTGGCCGAGAGCCGAGTATCCTGTTTTCACTACATCGAGCGTTCCGCGATATGCCGGTTCTCCGGGCTGCTGGCCAGGTAACGCCGTGCTGTAGGACCATGAATTTGCACCCATGCGTTGAATAGAACCAGGAGGATAGTTCGGATGAAATACCCAAAGGATGTCCGCGCTCTGCGTCGAACAGTCGAGAGCGAACAGGTCTGCTTCGAGATACGGAGTGACAAGCTCAATCGGAGAAGAAGAGAATCCCGTCTCTTCTTGCCAGTAAGTTGAGTTCCATGATCCATTTGCCAACAGCGGAAATTCGTCATGTTGATTGGATGAGGCGCAGATTCCTACCACGTTGCCCGCCGCCGGGTAGATGTTGATTGTGGTATTTGTGAAACTCCCTAGACTGATCCAAGGGTTCGCATAGTAAAGTGTGTCGGGAGTGACTGTCCACGCTGAAAGATCGACATAATTGCTCGATCCAGAGTTGAGATGTCCTAGTGCTCGAATCGCTGCCTGAATCAAAACGGCCGTATTTTTGGTGTTCGTGGTGTTCGCCAAATTTACCAATATACTTTGGTTCGGGACAGCCCCGATCACGGACGCTGCGAGGGTATCCCCGCTGTTTATTCCAATATCAACTGAAATAATGCTGTTGTACGAGGCTCCATAGGGCGCTGCAATATAGAGCGTCCCAGCAATACTCACATCTGGATTGACTGCATACCCCCACGGTCCAATGAGCACATAGTTCCCTGCGGTATAGGCTGTTGTGGGATTGTAATTCGCCGATCCAGAGGGAACATTCAATGCGAGTCCGAGAGACCACACACCCTCGCTGGCCCCTTCCCAGATGCGAACGATTCCTGCTGAAAATTCGAGGATAGCTCCCTGTATCGCGGAGAACTGAAACGGGACCAGACGACTCTTGCCCGTGCTGGCAGTCTGCATAAGCTGACTGCCATACGTGGACGAGGGGCTGACCGTGTATGTGCCTGTGCCCCCCTGCCCGGTGCCGAGAGCCGTAATTTGCACGTTGGAAGCGAGTCCATCTATAAAAATGTACTGCCCCACCTGAATGAATCCATACTTTATCGCCGTAACAGTTAAGGTGGTGCTAGTAATCGACCCCGTGAACATCGCTCCGCCGTTCGCGGTTCCCCCGGCGAAGTAAGTCCCCGGCATCTTCTTCACACCGCCCTCAACCAGCGGTGCGCCGTTCTGCAACTTCTTGCATGCGGCAGCGTACTTTGACAAGTCTGACCTGGACTCGATCAGTTCGCTGACCTCTCCCGTGTTGAAATTGTTAATCAGGAGGTTCGTTTGCGGCATCAGTAACGCCCCCTGCCGAAGCGCCCTGCTGTTACCCATGTTTGGCTTCCTGCCTCATCCTGAAGGAAGTCGTCGCACTCCTGCTGTGCCTGAGCCGAGTTCAAAGTCGTGAAATACATCTGCATCATCGACTCAGCTTTCTTCATATCCTCCGTGATTGAAATTGCCAATTCCCCCGCAAGCCGGTATGCAAGCGCATTCACGAATCCCGGAAGCAGTTGCGTGAAATCCGTGATGAGCCGGATGTAGGTGATGATGATTGGCACCGCGTTGATGTACGGGCAGTTCAGGCCGGGATAGTTGCTCAAAAGATTGGTCGTGTAAGTAGGAGTGTTTGGAATGTTGGTTGAATTCAGAACCGTTTCGGTGACGTAGGGCGCAACCTCACGCGGCCAGACCGGGATGTCTAAATTCCATCCACATCCATTTCCGTATCCGGCATATCCCGTACCATCGCCAAACCAATTGGCGTATATGATTCGCCTCTCTTCCGGTATTTCCCGTGGTTTGCACAACCGGAGAAAATCAGCAGGAAGCGTGTAGGCGTAAAGATACCCACCCTGCGGAGAGTTGGCATTCTGCTGTAATTGAACTCTGGTTTTGGCAAATTTCCAGTCGCGCTCGCTCAAAACTTCCTGAAAGATCATCTGCCAGACTAGATTCACCTTGACCGCATTGGGAGAGTTTTCCGTGAGGGAGCCAATCGTTCCGCGCGCCCCGATGCGCTGGAGGGCCATGTTTGCTATTCCTACTTGACTGTATTGCAAGGCTCCTCCAAGAAAAAGGGAGACGAAGGCCAAGCCTCCGCCTCCCCGGTGAATGGTGATCGGTTAGGCTGCTACAAGTTCCTGCGCGGCCCTCTTTGCGGCTCTTGCCTTAGCCAGTGAGTCTCGGAGCTTCTGCTTGCGCTCCGCGCTCATAGGCTTCTTTGCAGTTTCCGCTTCGACTACGGGAGAGATGGTCTTCTTCTTCCCGGTCTGAGGTCGCCCCTCATGGCCCGGAAACTGAAAGACGAACTCCCCCATGTGGGTAGTCAGGCTGTTGAGTGCCTCGTTGTCCGTGTCGTAGTCAGGTACGAGCCCAGGATCGTACTGCCTTGCATTAAGGCTATCCCAGGCTCTCATCAGGCATTTGGCTTCCACAATCATTACATTACACCTCCGTTGAAGGGGCCCCACCACATCGAGATGGTGCCGATTGTCGGATCGGTTCCGGTAAGCGCCATGTACACGCGAAGGAACTCCAGAACCGCATTCCCACTGACCGGAATGAAGTACGTCGCACCACCCACCTGCAACTGCGCCAGCGTCAAGGTTCTCGCTGCAATCGGATTTGGCGATGCGCTGTAAAGAGCCGCAGTCGTCGCCGAAGTGCAGACCTCGAAGTTCACCGAAGTCAACAGATTGGTTGGCGCGTTCACCTGAACGAATACACCGTACTGAACTCCGCCTTGGCCGACAATCTCAGGAGGGTTGGTGGAGCCCTTCTCGGTAAGAGATGGGAACTCCGGAAGCCATGGGTAGGAAGCTCCCGTGCTCGGCGGTCCAAAATCAAGTTCGAGATTGGAATACTGACTTCCCGAAGCGCAGTACGCATCGCCGGGAGTATTGGGCGAGAACGTAAGCGCAGTCGATCCCGCCACGGTTTGCGAGACGCTCACCGTGTAGGTTCCGGTCAGTCCGGCTCCCGAACCAAGCGCGGTGATAAACGTATTGGCGGATACACCGGGGCCGAGTACCTGTTGTCCCACGGCAACCTGGCCGGTTGTCATGGTGGTGATGGTCAGCGTTGTGCCGGAGATGGCGCACGACGAGGCAGCGTTCACGGTTGACGTGAGAGCGCCAAAAGCCGAGGCTCCCGAACCGTGGAGATAGGTTATTGCATCGCTCATTGGCATTAGCTGACCACCGTTTCTGTCGAGAGAATCTTCTCCGCGACGTAGATTGGGATGTTCTGGAACTTGGTCACCGAACGGCCAAAGACATCCGTCTCATTGGAGTTGAAGTTGGTATAGGCGTTGATCTTCTGCGATACCGCCCGAATGTCGATCTGCGCCTTCAGTTGCCGGTTGACAAAAATTACCGTTCCCGATCCTTCTCCATTGCGAGGCAGATTGTTCTTTGCCTGAATGAAGATGTTTTCGTCGAAGTCTCCCGGCGAAGAAAGAGCAACGGGGTTGATGTTGGCGATCCGCTGCACCGCGCGCTCATCGGCGATCTGGATGCCCATGTACCAGGTCAGCCATGTGCGGAGAACAGGGTAGTAATAATTCGCTCCCTGCGATCCGGTGGTCGAAGCAAGGGTTTTAAGTTCCTTGCCCATATCCTCGACCTTGAGTCCTGCCGAAGTGTTCGGAGGATAAATCCCGTACACCGTGTCGTCGGCAAACTCAATCATCCACGCGCTTGTGGCCGGTCCAGTCGTCAAGCCGCCGTTCCACACATTCGGCAGAAACACGCCGCTGGTATCGCCGTTGGGGTAGGATTCCAGATTGTTGAACCTGGTGGACAGGCCATTGAACGCGCCGGGGTTGTACTGCGTCGAACCGTAGAACAAAGTGGATTCGAGCAGTTGGAACAACGCCTCGATGTGGTTCATGTCCTGATCCATGCGCCACGCCTCAGGATCGTTTTGCAGTCCCCACAGGTCGTAATCGACTTCGCTCACGTCCTGAAAGAGCGCGATCGGATCGTTGAGTGGAGTGTTCTTGGAGGTGGTTGCCTTGATGCCCTCATTCCAGCGCCGATTGCTTGCTACCGGCAGACTGTCGGTGCGAACGGCGATGTTGGAGAGGATGTTGTTGCTGGCCTTCATGGGCATCATCTTCACCAAAGGCGTCATTCGGTCGAGAATACGCTTTGGCATGACGAACTTTGCCCCGGCATCCAGTGACGAATAGTTCGCCATGATGTCGGTGAAAGTCGAGTAGCCTAATTGAGATACGTCAGTTGCCACGGGAAGCTCCTTTAGAGGCTAACCCTTTCTCGGCGGCTTTGGGCTCTTGTCGTAATTGATGAAGGCGGATTTTGTTTCCTGCCTTTGCCCGGAACCGCGAAGAGAAGAGTCCTCTCCGGTTTTTGCGGCCACGTTCAATAGGAATCGCATCATCGTTACTCGATTGGCGGATGTTTCGGTTGCGAACGCCTTATCGAAATCGACTTCTGTTTTTCCCCATTCCTTCCACAGCCGCGACGCAAGAACTACGCTTGCATCGTATTTGTCGCCCAACTCGGTTTTCAGTTCGGTGGCCGCTTTTTCATTCTCCTTTAGGAGATTTGCATTATGCTGTTCCACCAACTGCGTCATCTGAGCGTCCAAGTCTTGCTTGAGCCCCATGGCGGTATCCAGAGAAACTCCTCTCTCGAAGAGTTTATTCTCCCAATACTTATCCCATTCTGAGGCGTTCTTGCTGTTCTTGGTAAGCCCATAGCCGTCAGGCTTTTCGGGCCTGCCGAGTGAGTTGAAAAACTTATCGCGCTCTTCCTGCGTGGCATTCTCGCCCAGTTTGGGGATCGAATTCGCCAACTTCCCCTCGTACTCTTTGGCCTTTTTGTCGGTTTCCAGATAGGACTTTGTAAGGTCTCCTATCGTCTTGTACGACTTTAAAGCCTCATTGCCCTTGAGGTCGTCTGGCAAAGCCGCCATCCATCCCGGCGCTTGCGTCTGCTGGTTGCCCGTGTTACTTGTGCCGTTCTCACTTCCCACTGCGGGTTGATCGAGTACCTCTGGCATTTATTGCTCCTTAAAAAGATACGGGCCAATGAAAAAGACGCAGAACCGAGTGATCGAGCACTCGATTGCTGCGTCTGATATTGCTTGCGTCCGAAGCAAACCTGGCCGGGTCTGCCTCAGAACCCGAATTGTGAAACTGCTAAACCTCGCTCAATGCTGCCGGGGTGGGTCCGCCCAGACTGGTGTTGACCCAAATCCCCGCCACGGATTGAAGCGTTGCGGTGTCACCGACAGCCGCATAGGTGATGGTGTCCTTATTCCCATTGATTTTGTTTGCCGCCGTGGTCACGGTATGAGCATGGGCGGTTCCAGCTACGATGGTAAGCACGATGCCATCCTGTGCCGGCGTGGTCGGGGTCGCCAAGGTCTCGGCGAGAGCGCCAGAGCCATTGAGGACATAGGTTCCTGAAACCAATGGAATTGCACCAGAAGTAGTTTCGTAGACGGTTCCCGTCTGCCCCGCTCCGGGCGAGTTCACCAGAGCCACGCCGAGATTGCTTGCGGTCTGTGCCACAAAAGCGTTTGTGTTGGCCGGCACCACAGCGGTGTTGGTCGTATTTCCGGCAACCTCAACGGTCACGGTATATGTTGCCGCTGCAAGATTTTGAAGGAGGATTATTTTTCCGGGCTGGCAGCCTGGAAGAGTGACGATCATGTTGGCGGTCGGGGTGACGGCGATCAGAGATGCGCCGGCTTGTGATGGAGTTAGGGCCACTGTCCCGGTTGAGGCTGGGATGGTGTATTGCTTGTAGGTCGCCAAACTTGCGGGATTTGCTTCGGTAGGGACTCTGAGGCTTCCCGCTCCCGTCAACCTCACATCATCGTAGTATGGAGCCGCTATCGTCATCTCAATCCTTCCTGATTCCGATCAGAACATCTATCTCGGACATCATACCACTCATCTCTGCAATTGCAATACCCACATTATACTCAACCCGTTCCGTGTCGTTGTTCAACCGTCGGCCAAAATGACAGAAGGCCAAAATATCTCCCAGAACCCTTCTTCCTTGCTCAGACCCAAGGAAAACGTATCCATATAGCTGCTCCATCTCGATCTCGCGGCGTCTTTGTTCCTCGGCTTGTCTCTGTCCTGGGTCTTCGATCATTGGTCTTTACCGGCGCCCATCAAAGCTCTCAGCGGACTATCGGGATCGGCACCCTTCCCCGCCAGAGCCGCGGCCTTTGCAATCTTCGGGGCATTCTCGATCTGCTGCTGTTTCTCCTGCTGCTGTTGCGCCATTTGGCGAATCTTCGCGATGTCTTTCTCGGAACGCAGACTCGATTCAGGAGCACCGGACGCATCGTAGAATTGCCTCACCAAATCGTCTGTATCGACAACATGAAGAGCGATTGGATCGAACTGCGTGATCTGCGTCAAACCGGCAATCACCGATTGAATCGAGCGCATTTTTGTTACTCTGGTCTGCGCCTGAGCGAGAAGGCCTGAATACTCTACCTTGATGGGTTCATGCTCGGAATCCTGCAATATCTGCGGTGGATCGGGAATACGCCCAGCCCTTGACTCGATGTCGTACACCCTTTCAATCAGAGGGTCGAAGCATTCTGATTGAAGATTTCCTACAACCGTTCCCAGAAGAGCCGCCTTCTCGGTCATCAACTCATTGATCTGCGCCGTTACCATGCGCTCCGATGCGCCCTGCTGAGCAAGTTGCGTCAAGAGAGTAAACACGTCCGTCTGGTAGTGCTCTCTGATGACCTGTGTAACTTTTTCCTGATACTCAATGCTGAAAGGAAGCTGCTGTACTCCAGTTCCATTGAGGGGAACTGGAGCGTAAGCCCCGATATTCCCCCTGGTATTGTCTATAAAGGTTATGCCATTCGGACCACGCATGATTTTGTTTCGCAACGCGGAATCGGCAACCAGCGGCGGCTCGGCTGCTTTCTGCCCAGTAATCAAGTTGGTACGTCCCATCTGATTTGCCGTTGCGATGGCTACCCACGCATCGTGAGACGGTCCCCTACCGTAGATTTCATCGGAGTTTGTGCGCCAGCGCCAGCTAAAGATAGGCATGGAATCGTACCCGCCTTCTGAAAGCATGACGGCATCCTGTTCCGATTTTGCCGATCCGGATGTTGGGAGAATCTTTCCTCCTGGGCTGTACACCCAATCGGAAGCCCACCGCTTTCCCTTGTAATCGATTCGTCCGGGATCGTAATCCTGTCGCGGATAGATGGCGTGAAGTATCTCCCTCTCCGAGTGCATGTTCTGCTCGTAATCACGCTCGAAATTAGGGTCCGCTTCTTTCATTCTTTCCAAACTAAACTGCTGAGCCAACTGCCGGAGAGTCATTTTGTAGACGCGATAGTTTGTATCGACTTTCCCAAAGCGATTGACGGCGATGAAGCATTCCCTGAAATGAACAACCGTGAAGATGTTTCTCGCGCGCGCAACATCCTCTTCGCACAATAAGTGCGCCGTCGCGCAAACAGCACCATCGCGAATGTACTCCGGCATGACATCGTAGAAATTGCTGCGGTTGAAGGATGAGTACATCACATCCTGGCAGTTCTGAATCCACTTTTGAACTTCCGGATAGGAGTCCGCCCGCTTTCCGTTCCATGCTCTCATTTGGCCGCTGCGAGGGAAGTTCAAATTTCCCGGTATCGTCAGACCGAACCATGGCTGATTCCGAGAGCACAGGTAGCCCACCATGCCCTTTACCAGAGTGTTGCAGGCCAGCATTGCGGAGTCGTCGTAAATCTCCAACCCGGTAGGCTGTCCGGGCCATAAATCCCTATTCTGGACCGATCTTCGGCCATGGTTCACATACATGATCAGATTGTCGATTTGCCATTCCCATGGGTTTCTTTCCAGAGCCAGAATCTGGAGGTACTTCTGAGCGTCTTTGGCTCTTTGATCCGCATCGCGGTTGCCGAGTTTGGACGGCGCATAGCCGCTCGAATCGACGTAGGGAGCGATCATGTTAATCATCTAAGCCCCCAACGTGGACTTCTGCGTGGCCGCCGCGCCTGCGCCAAGCGGACTGGTCAACTGCGTAGCCGCCATGCCCCGGCGCTTCGTCAGGGCGTTGGCCTGGGCCAGCGCGGCCGCCTGCGATGCCTGAGCCTGCTGCTGGGCTGTCTGGGCTTGAGACGGGGCTGTAGGAGCGGACGGCTGATTCTCCGCTTCGTAGACCCCAAGACCGACAGTAGCTGCACCAGTAGCAGCGGCGGCTATGCCAAGAAAGAGTGGCGCGGCTAGGAATGGCATTGAATACCTCTCTTGAATACCGGATAGGGACTGGAACCCTTGAGGTTCTTCACAAAATATCTTCCCCAATCAAAATATCCCATGTTCTCGAACAGCCGGGACACATCGTTATGAATTCCTCCGTGGGTCATTAACTCTTGCGCCCCGCCTTCAACCGCGTATTGTTCCGCGAGTTTAATCAATCGTACTCCAGCATAGCCTTTTCTGTGCTCAGGTTTCAAATAAAGCATCGGAAGTGAGGCTGTGATGCATGCAAAATGCGGGTCTGGCGCGATGATTTCAAATGCGGCCCCTGCCATCTGCCCCGATTCCCTTGCTACTATTACCCTCAGCATAGACATTTTTTGTGCGGTAATATAGGTGGGCCAGTCTACATCCACAGGGAAATTGAGAAACGGCCTGGCGCATTCCTTCCAATATCCTTGCTGCGCGGACTCGGTTTCCTTAATGAGTTCCGGAGTCAGAGTTTCTACCGCATATTCAATCATCGTCCGGCCACCTGTAGACCATACTCCAATGGGTTATATTCCTTATTTTCACGATTCGACAGGAACTGCGCGATCAAGTCGATCCTCTCATTCGGAGCCTGGTACACCGGCTGCTCCAAAGCAATATACCTCACATCATCGCAGAAATCCTTGTACGCTTCTTCCGGTTTGTCGGTTCCCGGCTTCCACTGGTAGTTCCACATATCCTGAATCGGCCCACGGTCGCCCTTGCAGCCTTCCTCGGC
>QGNH01001108.1_pt1 | contig 10092 bp, 13 predicted proteins | sample 1735481 | NCBI WGS metagenome assembly QGNH01 (sample SAMN09239004, study PRJNA386568) | Viral metagenome, whole genome shotgun sequencing project. | reverse complement strand
CGCGACGCACTCGCAGTCGCGGCGAACGTCAGCAACTGGGATGACTGCGATGCGCTGGTCGAGGCCGCGTACGAGCGGTTCGGCCAGGTCGACGTGCTGGTCAACAACGCCGGCATGTCGCCCCTGTACCCGGCGCTCGACCAGGTCAGCGAGGCTCTCTACGACAAGGTCCTGGCAACGAATCTGAAGGGTCCGTTCCGCCTGAGCGCGCTGGTCGGGAAGCGAATGGCGGCGGGGGAGGGCGGTTCCATCATCAACATCTCCTCGGTAGCGGCCGTATCGCCCGGGCCCGACGCCCTCCCGTACGGGATGGCCAAGGCCGGGCTCGAAGCCCTCACCGTCGGTCTCATGCGCTCGTTCGGCCCGAAGGTCCGGGTCAACACGATCCGCTGTGGTGCATTCCGCACCGATATCTCGAAGGCGTGGGGCGACGTTTCGCGCGTCGAGGATATGGCTCGGACCCGGATGCCCCTCGGCCGGATCGGCGAGCCTGAGGACATCGTCGGCGCGGCCCTCTACCTGGCCTCTGACGCCTCCGCTTACTGCACAGGCACCACCATCAGGCTGGACGGTGGCGGAAGCCTCTGAAGTTTGACCGCCTCGAATCGCTCCGGTCACCGACCGTGGGCAGGACGTGGGCGGCTGCAGAGAAAGTAGGCTCCGTATCTTCACGGGCTGTGGCGCAGCTTGGTTAGCGCGCTTGACTGGGGGTCAAGAGGTCGGGGGTTCAAGTCCCCCCAGCCCGACTCCAAAAGTGCTGGTGAAGGGCGCTAATCGCACAGGGACGGTGCAGCGGGCAGGGCTGCCGGTCACAGTCCGGTCACAAGCGAACAGCTTCACGATTCGCGAGCGGCCCTGTATAGATCGCCCACCAACCGTGCAGCCGCCTCGTCCTCGGCCGGGATGGCGTGTTGGTAGACCTCTTGCACCATCCGTGGCGTGTTGCCCAGCCGGGCCGCCACTACCTCGACGGGGACCCGTGCAGCCAGCGCGGCGGTAGCGAACGAATGCCGGAGCCCGTGGGCCGTCAGGCGGGGAAGGGCCGCCGCCACTGACAGGCGCCCCACAATGCGGCTCACAGCCTTCGGGTTCATCGCCCGGCCGTCCGGCCAGGTGAACACCAGATCGACCGCTACGCCGGCCGTCGGCCATCCCGGCCCCATCGCTAGTCGATGTTCGCTCTGCTCGACCCTGCGGCGACGGAGGGCCGCCACGGTGTCGGGATGCAACCCGATGGTCGACTTCGCCCGTGGCCTCTTCGTCGGGCCGAAGTTCAGCGCCGCTGAGTCGCTGGGATCTGGCACGAGCTGGCCGACAATCGAGAGCGCCCCGTTTGTGAGGTCGACGGCCGACCATCTCAGTCCGACAACCTCTCCTACGCGGGCTCCGGTGTCGGCCATCACCTCCACCATGCCGGTCGGTAGATCGTCGACTCCGGTCACGTACTCGAGGAACTGGCCCACCTGTCCAGCCGTCCAGTGCGGCCGCTCGCCACGTTCCCGGTCCCCGGCCACCGACACCAGCCGGGCCGGGTTCCGCGGGAGCTGTCCCTTGTCCACCGCTAGCTGGAATGCCGCCTTAACCGCCTTGTGGACCACTTGCACGCTTCGTCGGCTCATCGGCGCCCCGGTGGCCTCGGTCCCCTTGCCACGTCGCCACTGGCGCCGGCCGGAGGCCATCATCTCCATGTAAGCCGCCTCCAGATGGTCGCCGGTCACCTTGTCCGCCGCCCAGCCGGCCCACCGCTCGCGGGCGATCTCCGAAGCCCAGCGGTACTGCGCCAGGGTGTTCGGTGCCCGCCCTGCGAGCGCCTTGGCCCGGACAAACTGGTCGAGCACGAGGCCGACCGTCAACGTCCCGACAGTCGGCGCGAAGAGCTCGACGTCCTCGTTTTGGAGCCGTTTGAGCTCCGCCTTCGCCAACCCTTGAGTCGCGAAGCCACGCCGTCGGATCTGGCGGCGGGTTCCGTCCGGGTCGGGATGCACGGAGTCGAAGACGAAGCCCCACGTTTTCGATCGAGCATCCCTCTTCGGTACGGGTGCAGCGCTTCGGCTAGTGCTCACTTTGCCTTCTTTCCCCGGGTGGTTTTCGATAGATAGCCAAGTTCACGCGCCTTCGTGATCCACCCGCTCGCCGTCCGCGGGCTCACGTTGAATGCGGTCGCCACCTTGCCTATCGGGCCGTCCTCGAAATGGTGCTTATACACCTCAGCCGCGTCCCGAATGAGAGAAGGCGTGATTTTCCGCTTTCCTACACCCCGGCGGTTCCGTTGGAAGATCGCCGCCGTCTCGAACGAAAAGGCGGGGTCGCCTTCTCGTCGGTAACCGATCCCGTTCGGGTCGATCTTGATCGCGAACCTCGCGCAAACATCGTCGACCAGTTCGTTGAGGCGGATCGCACTCAGATCGGCCGTACGGACTCCGCGCCCGTCGTCCACGCTTGTGAACCGGAGTTCACGGCATTGAGGAACCTCATCTAGTACGTCGAGCACCAAATCGAGTGCCGGTTCGCCGTCGAAGCTGTCGACGTGCGCCGATATGGGCACAGGGATCAGGCGATCGCCCGCCTTCGCCAAGCGCGTAGCACCAGTGGCGTCGGCGGTTCCCGCCGGCCCGGATGCCTCAAGAAAGCCCATACGCCGCATCAAGCCGAGCGCCGTATCGAAGCTCACGTTCTTTTCCTTGCCTGCCATCAGCAACCTCGCAGTCCACCTCGCTAGATGCGTGGACATGCTCGCATACAACTACTCATAATGCAACATGACCGTACTGCCAGATCCAGAAGAGTCCCCAGTCGTCCCCCTCTGGCCGACCGCTGGTGAAGCGGTCCACCTGGGGCGATCGGCAACGTTTGCCGCCCACAAGCGCGGCCAATTGCCTTTTCCGGTGCTTCAGTGCGGCGGCCGATTGATGGTCCCGACAGCGGCGCTGCGCCGGGTGCTCGAACTGGACGTGGTTCGGTAATGACCGACCCGCTCGCCGAGGTCGCTGATCGTGTGGAGGCCATCCGGTCGACGGCGAACTATGCGTTGCTCGACGAGATCCCTCCCACCGTCGCACTCCAGACGATCTCCCGTCTCGCGGGTGTCATCCAACTCCGTCTGAAGGCGCTCGGGTGACTGAGCTCCAACATCTTCGCCCCCGCACCTTGCGCGCCCTCGCGGACGCCCTCGAGGCGCGTCAAGGCCCCGATGCAAACCACCTGTGTGCCGCTGACCTCACCGATGAGGGCGTGGAGCGACTTGCCGACATGCTCACTTACCGGCCGACCCAAAGTTTCCCAACGGTCGGATTCTGGCGAAAGCACCGGAGGCCGTCGTGACGCCGGCGACACGCGAAGGCTTCGACGCCGACGAGGAACCGCTTACGGGCCCGCGGTTGACCTTTCGGCGCGCCGAGACGATCGAGCCGACCAAGCCCGAATGGGTTTGGGATCGGTGGCAACCGGCCGGCGCCTTGGCCCTTGTGGTGAGCCGCCAGGGCTTCGGGAAGACCACGTTCGCCACCTATGTGATCGGCAACGTGAGTACGGGACGCTGCTTTCCCGACGATCCCATCGTGAGGGACCCGGTGACGTGTGGCATTTTGTCGCTCGAAGAGCCGGCGGACCGGCTAGTGGCTCGTCTCCATGCGACCGGCGCCGACATTACTCGGGTGCTGATCGTGGGGGACGTAGAGGACGTCGACAACGAGGGGCGACCGTTCCGCCGTCCCTGGCGATTGCCGCAGGACTGCGCGGTGCTCGAACGGTTGCTCGGTGATGAAGGAATCCGGTTCCTTGTCGTCGATGGACTCGGGTACTCGGTGACCGGCGATTCGCACAATTACGGGGCAGTCGGCCAAGCACTGTCGGCACTTGCCGGGGTCGCCGAGCGATCCGCGTGCGGCATTTTGGGATTGACCCACCCGCCAAAGGGCGCGGCCGACCCGATGACCGCTGCCATCGGGTCCACTGCATGGACGGCAGTCGCTCGGGTTGTCTGGGTGCTCGGTATCGACCCCGAAGACGACACCGGCAATCGCCGAGTCGTCCGCGTGAGCAAATCGAATTTCAAGCTGCCCGAAAATGGACTGGCGTTCAGCATCGGGGACGACGAACGATGGGACTGCGGATATGTGACCGGGCTCGGCTCGAGCTCCGTCACCGCGGAGGACCTAGTCGTCGCGTCCGTGCCGGCCGGAGAACGAACCGAGCGCGAAGAGGCGCGGGACCTGGTGAAGTCGATTCTTCAAGACGGCCCGATGGATACGGCCGAGCTGCTGAAGCTAACTCGAGCCGCTGGTGTCTCAGATCGGACCGTCGTTCGTGCAAGGCACGACCTCGGTGTCAAAGCACGGGCTCGGCACGACCCAACCACCGGGAAGATGCTCGGTTGGTCGGTCGAGCTACCCACTGTGCCAACCACCGTGCCAGCTCTCCCCTTAGACGATGTGGGCACTGTGGGCACTGTGGGCACTGTGGTTACTACCTCCTCTTTTTCTCCCTCTTTTTCTCCCAGTGTGCCCAGTGTGCCCACTCACCCATCGGGTCATCTGGACGACCGGGACGGATTCTGATGGTCTCCAAGCCGAGCAAGCGGTACACACCGCCCAAGCGCGTCGCGATTCTCGCCCCCGAGATCCCCGAAGACGCCCCGCCGGCCTTGCGCGAAGGGTTGGCTCGCCGAGCCCTGGTCGCCACGACGGGGCGCTGTCCGTGTGGCGCGGAACTGGTGTTGCCTTCCGAGATCACGCCCGGAGCGGTGACCGTGGTCGCTGTCGAGCATGAAGCCGACTGCCCAGCCAACGACGAGGCCATCGCCCACGCCGTATTGGGGTGGAAACGATGACCACCGACACCCGCGCCCTTCTCGACGCCTCAATGACCGAGCGCGAATGGCAATCCGAAGTCATCGTTTACGCCCACCTCCGAAAGTGGCTGGTGGCTCATTTCCGGCCGGCCCGTCATGCCGATGGGTCCTGGCGAACACCGGTCACCGCGGACGGCGCCGGTTTCCCCGATTTGGTCCTGGTCCGCGATCGCGTCCTCGTCGTCGAACTCAAGAGCGAGCGCGGCAAGCCCACCGCCGAGCAACGCAGATGGCTCGACGCGCTCGAGGCGGCCGGCGCGGAGCACTACTTGTGGCGGCCGTCTAGCTGGCCCGAAGTCGAGCGGGTGTTGCGATGAAGCACACCCGCCCAAGTCTGCCTCCGAGCGCCGAGCGGTCTCCTTTTCCGTTTGGGAATACCGACCTGCGCCAGGCCCTTCGTGGGTCGGCGTCACCCAGCCCTTGGCGGGTTGGAAGGCGGTCCGCTCGGGGGCAAGTCGCCGTCAACCCGGAAGGAACACATGAACGAATCTGAACGCGCACAAGCCGAGGCCGCGGGCCTTCGATTGCAGACAGCCTTGAACCTGGGCCAGGGCCGGGGGGTGGACACGATCCGAATCCCGAATCCTGAGCTCGCTGAGGCTTCACGTCTCGGACAAATCCTTCTGGACCACTGGGCCGCTGCCGACGTGGCCCGCCGCAACCCGACAACCGAAACCGACCCCGAAGGGAACGACTAACCATGCTCGATCGCGAAACCATGCTCGCCGACAACCGCTTGGGAGCCGCCCTGGCCTTGGCCAGAAGGCGCGAACTTCCCATTCCGAAGCCCGTCGTAGCGGCCGAAGCGACGCTCGACGAACTGCGCCGCCTTCAGGCGCAACCAGATCCGCCCGTCCCCACACTTCCGGCCCGCGCCGACGCTATTGAGGCCGCGTTTGTCGCTGCTGCGAATCAGCGGGCCAACGTCGCAGCCGTCAGGGCGATGGCCGCGGAGTCGGTCGACGTGGCCGCCACCGAGCTGAGTGCTGCAGTCAAAAACTCACTGGCCGGGTGGATCGACGGCTTGGCGGAGAACTTCGCCACCGAACTGGTCGACTTCCGCGAGGCCGCCGCTTCCGCCCCCAACGTCAGTGCCGACGCATTGGCCGGGCTCGCCCCAGTGGCGTTCGAGGCTTGGCAGACCGCTACCCGGTGCGCCTTGTCGCTCGACCTGCTCGTGGAGGACCGGCGACTCTTGGCCCAGGCGTTCGGAGAGAATCCGGCGACCAGATTGTGGGGTCACGCCCTGCCGCTTATCGCAGTTCTCAAGCCCCACGTCGGCGACCGTGAAGACCTCGGCGATGCGTTCCGAGCCCGGGCCGCCGAGTTGAAATCGGTCGACGCACTGACCGACTCGTCGTCGCGTTGGCGGGGTTGGGTTTCAGCAGAGGACCGGGGATTACTTCGCTTGAGCCTTGCTGGGCCCGCCGAAGTCGGACCTCGAGTCGCACTTGTCGAGTCGTGGCGTGTCGGGTTCGACGCGCTGTTGACTCGCGCCGGCGGCGTCGAGTTGGGCGGAGTGCTGGCCGGCGCCGAGAACACATGGCGAATCCTGGCCACGGTTGGAGGGGCATAAATGGCTCCAATCCCGCAGGACGTTCGATGGCAGATCAGCGATCCACCGGTGAGCAGCCGTGACACATCGGACGGCGTGAGCTTCACTGTCCCGACTGGGTTCGACGCCTGGTCCGTCGACGGACGACTGCTCAGTGCCGCCGACACTGCCGAGATGCTGGCAGCGGCCACGGCGTATTTCGATGTCGGTGATCTCGTCAGTGGGCTTCGTGACCTTGGGCGCCATATCACCACGTTCGGGTGGACAGCGACGGCCAGCGCCGCGGTTAGCCGGCTCGTGGCCATCGACGACGCACTCAGCTCGTGACGACGACCCGCGATTATCTTTTCTGCCCACCACCACCCCGGGGACTGCCCCCTACCCCACCCCGCCAGCGTTGCCCGCCACGTGTAGCTGGTCGCTTTGTGTACGGGTCTGGGGTTCCTGATGGCAGGTAGGGGTCCGGCACCCTCTGAGCGTCGGCGCCGGCGCAACGTGGACCCTTCGACCGCAAGCGTGTCGTCGGACGGCAAGCTGCACGGCCCTCCGCTGCCACGCGACGTGGAATGGCACCCTCGGACCCGAGCCTGGTGGGAGACGTGGCGACGTTCGCCTCAAGCGAGCACCTTCACGGCCACGGATTGGTCCTTCCTCCTGGACACGGCACTCATGCACGACGCCATGTGGTCGAAGAAGCAGTGGACACTCGCCGCCGAGGTCCGCCTCCGCGCCGCGAAGTTCGGCGCTACGCCCGAAGATCGGGCGCGCCTCCGGATGCGCGTCGGCGCTACGCCCGAAGAACGTGAGGACCAGGACCCGGCGCCGACTCGGCGGGCGCAGCTCCGGGTCGTGGAGGACTGATATGCCCTGGCGCGGACCCGACGAGGCCCGTACCTTCCCTTCGCTCGGCGATGTGGTCGTGGCGTGGATCGAGGCGCACCTCTGCCACGGTCCCGGCGACGTTCTCGGCGAGCCCATTCACCTCGACGACGAGCTGTACACGTTCGTGGTCCGCGCCTATCGCCTCGACGCGACCACCGGCCGCCGGCAGTATCGGCGCGCCTTCCTGTCGCGACCGAAGGGACGCGCGAAGAGCGAGCTCGCCGGGATGCTCGTCTGCGCCGAGGCGCTGGGCCCGGTGCGCTTCGATGGCTGGGACGCGAACGGCGATCCCGTCGGGCGACCCGTGCGGTCACCCTTCATCCGGGCGCTTGCCACCGAGGAGTCCCAGACGGGTCACACCTACGAAGCCGCCAGGGTGATGCTGGAGCATGTCGCCGAGAACTTCGGCGACGACTATCCCGGACTCGACATCGGGCTCACCCGTACTTTCCTGCCCGGCGGTGGCCTGATCGTCCCGTCGACCGCATCCAACGCCAGCAAGGACGGTGGCCGCGAGACCTTCGCGGTGTTCGACGAGACCCACCTGTACCTCCTCCCGGAGCTGCGCCGGATGCACGCAACGGTCCGCCGGAATCTCCGGAAGCGCCGCGACGCCGAACCCTGGTCGCTCGAAACGTCGACAATGTACGTGCCTGGCGCTAACTCCGTAGCGGAGGCCACCCACGAGTACGCCAAGGCGATCGCCGAAGGCAAAGCCAAGGACCGCGGCCTGTTGTTCGACCACCGCGAGGCGCCGGCCGATACTGACCTCACTGACCGCGACTCGCTCGTGGCCGGCCTGCGGTACGTCTACGGCCCGGCCGCCGAATGGCTGGACCTCCAGGGCATCGTGGCCGAGATCGAGGACCTCCAGAGCGATCCGGCCGACTCCCGGAGGTTCTGGCTCAACCAGGTCACCTCCTCGTCGGACGCGTGGCTCTCCGGGCCCGAGTGGGCGATCCGGGCCGACCCCGGTCGTCAGGTCGACAAGCGGACGCTCGTGGTGTTGGGGTTCGATGGCAGCCGCTCTCGTGCTCGCGGAGTCACCGACGCCACGGCATTGGTCGGGGTCACGGTCGAAGACGGCCACCTCTTTACGATCGGCATTTGGGAGCAGCCCGAGGGCCCCGCCGGCCAAGGATGGGCGGTCCCGGTCGCTGAGGTCGACGCCGCCGTGCGCTCCGCATTCGACAATTACAAAGTGGTCGGGTTCTACGCCGACCCGGCCCGGTGGGAGGCAGAGATCGCCCGGTGGGAGGCCACCTACGGCTCAAAACTACGGGTGAAGTCTTCGACGGCGCACCCAATCGAATGGTGGATGACCGGCGGGCGGACGCACCTGATCGTCCGGGCCACGGCCCAGCTCCACTCGGCCGTACTCGACGGGCCGATGACCCACGACGGGAGCTACGCGCTCACGAGGCACGTCCTCGCCGCGCGGCGACGAACGTCAAAAGGTGGTCTCCAGATCGGAAAAGAGCATCCCGACAGCTCACGAAAGATAGACGCGGCCGTGGCGAGCGTGCTCGCGTGGCAGGCTCGGCTCGACGCGCTTGCGGTCGGCGTTCGGCGGGGGTCGGCTCGCCCGCGCATCATCGTGCTGGCTTAGGAACGAGGGAGGAGAGAATGCCCGAGTACGTGTGCGATTTCTGCGGCGCCGACGGCCCGGTCTGGGAGTACCCGGTCACCGCCGAGATCAAGGCGACCCTCCCCAGCGGTCGCACCTTCAACGCGGGCGATTCGGAGTGGGCGGCCTGCGACAGGTGCGCCCGTCTTGTGGATGCCGGCGACTACGCCGGCCTGGTCGATGCGGCACTCGACGGCGATCCGCAACTGCGCAGCCTCGAGGGAAACCCCACTATCCGAGAAATGCAACGCTCCATCAAGGCCGAGATGTTCGCGGCTTTCGCGACCCGACGTGGATCACGTCGTCCTTTGACGTGACCCCGGCCCGACAATGAACCGGGCGCTCGTCTCGTGGCTCATGGCGCCGAGCCCCATGTGGTGGCTGGGCGACTGGTGGAGTTATGGGGAGCGCGCCTACGGCGAGGCCGCGGCCCAGGCGGCGCCTACCGGCTACAGCTCGGAGACGTGCCGCGGCGCTGCATGGGTAGCAGAGCAGATTGAATCCGTTCGGCGCCGAACGGATCGAACCTACACGGCGCCGTGAAGATGTGCTCAAGGGTCTGTCCGCGTCCCCTGCCGTTCTCTTGCTTGCTTGCCGATCGCCTTCTCAACGTCCAGCGCGATCACGGCCCGTTGCGACGCGGTGAGGTGACGACGGCGGTAGCGTTCCGCCGTGGCCATTCTCCGTTGGTGCGTCCCTCGCAAGGTCCGCCGGGTCATGCACCCGGTTCGCTCGGCCAAGCGGGCCGTGACACCGCGGCCGGTGCGGAAAGCTCTCTACGTCCGGCACCCGGTCGGCACGGCGACGAGTGCGGCCACCCGGCGGGCGCTCAGACGGCGGTAGTCCGGTCACAGTCCGGTCACAAGCGACCGCGGAACGGTCGATATATGGCACCACGGGTCAACACGCCGATGACGTGAACGCCCAGGTAAGCCGGACATTCCGACACGAAGCCGGACGGCCCGTCACGGCCCGGAATACCTGGGGGTCAAGAGGTCGGGGGTTCAAGTCCCCCCAGCCCGACTGATGTGATGTCTCAGATTTTCTGGGACAGACGAACCTGCAGAAGATAACTCAGCCGTGTCGCTGGTAGTCGACCGACGGGTCGAGCTCGAGGTGTCGGATCATGACCCCGTCCTCGTCGATCACGCGGACGTCGAGGTCGGCCACGAGGACCAA
>QGNH01001107.1_pt1 | contig 10113 bp, 13 predicted proteins | sample 1735481 | NCBI WGS metagenome assembly QGNH01 (sample SAMN09239004, study PRJNA386568) | Viral metagenome, whole genome shotgun sequencing project. | reverse complement strand
TTCGATTCTCTCCGGGCGCACCATTTTTACTATCTAAAACAAGCGGTAACAATTCCAAGTTCTGAGTTTGCTACCGGTTTGCTACCGCGCGGACTCGGGCCGCCTCTCCCCTAGGCGCCGCAATAAGTCGCTTGGGCGTACCTGGCGAGGCACTCTTCTGAATTGAGGCGTATGCTAGCAAGCGGCGCCTAGCCGAATGAAGTTCGACCAGACGCCTGACCACTTGAACCAATGGAGGGCTTCAAATGGCTTCAACCAGTTTAACCGCTGCCCCGCGCAACGTGCCTGTAGACGCGCAGACGCGTTTCTTCCAGTACATCACCGTCGAAAAAGGGCTGTCCCCTCTCACGATTTCGGCGTATCGCAATGACCTGGTGCAACTGGCCCGGTTCCTCGGCAGCCGTCAACTCGTCACCGCTCGGCGTGACGACATAGGCAAGTTTATAGAGAAGCTCTTGGCTGAGCGTAAGCCCCGCTCCGTGCGACGCATGGTGGCTACCTTCCGTCACTTTTTTCGATTCCTATTGATCGACGGCGTAATCCAATCCGACCCGATGTGGGGAGTCGGGGCGATCAAGATCGGCCGGACACTACCCAAAGCTCTGACGGTTTCCGAAATGGCGGCCTTACTAGAGAGAGAGACGGAGGAACCGCGAACGGGCCACGCGCCTGCCCGGGCGTTCCGTAGAGCGCGCGATCTCGCAATCCTAGAACTCATGTATGCCAGTGGTATGCGAGTGTCCGAAATCACGGATGCCCTGTTGACCCGTCTGAATCTGATCGAACGGTCCATCGTAATCCGAGGGAAGGGCGACAAGGAACGAATCGTTCCCTTTGGTCATCTGGCAGCGGATGCTCTAACCAAGTATCTCGCCCGACGCCGTGACTTCTCTGACTTGCTTTTTATCAGTTCCTCGGGCGAAAGCCTCACGCGGCAAGCGGTCTGGCATATCGTAAAAAAACTCTCTCAGAAAATCGGCATTCACGTTAGCCCACACATGCTTCGGCATTCATGCGCCACGCATTTGATGGAGGGCGGAGCCAATCTTCGCGTTGTGCAGGAAGTTCTCGGACATGTCGACATCTCTACCACGGAGCTTTACACGCACGTCAGCATTGAGTCGGTGAAGAAAATCTATTTTCGGTGCCATCCGAGGGTGTCAGGAAAGGCTAACCAACTCAGGTTGCCGCTGGAATCGGTTAACCCTAAGAGTCTGATGGCTGGCCCGGTTTTGTGTTCGCAGTGCCCGGACGTCGCCGAGCAAGGCAAGTCTTTATGTGAGCTTCATAAACTGAAAAATCGGGAAGCTAGCCGACGCTATCGACGGGCATGGCGCTCTCGGCGCGCCGCCCTCGCGACGCCTGAACTTCCCACCGCCGCTTAATTTCTGGCATGCCCCGGACCCACTCCCGATCTCGCGGTCTCTTTACGAACACCACCGGGCGGGGCGGTGGCAGTCCGTGCTCCCTGATCGCGCTCGGATCCTCTTCCAGCCATCGACATGCCCACTCAAACGTTCCGCCAAACTCCTGACGCGCATCCTCTGGCGGTATTGGCCCCGAACGCAGCGTCCAGTCCGTGCGCGCTGCCAGCCACGCCCAGGCGTCAAGAGCTCCCGCGGTAGGCCGACCATCCGGCCCGCACGTTAGCGCGTCGTGGTAGGCCTGTTGGATCATGCGACGGCATAGGAGCTGCGCGGGCATGCCGATGGATCGAGCGGAACCGCTTCGCGTTTCGAAGTGCTGTAAGGGTGGGCGAGAGACTTCTTGCGCGACGTAGTAGGCCATGCCCAAGTTTTGCCACATTATGAAAAAAGCTGTAAACGGGGGCTCGCTTATCTCCTCGCTGCTAACTGAGCCGTCGCCGCAACAGAGCGCGCAATCGATCGACTCTCCGTAAATCGCATGGCACTGGCGAGCTGTCCCTTCCGGACTAGATCGTCGGTAACAATCGCGCCGCGCTGATCATAATAGTGGTTGGTTGTGCCGCCCATCGCTCCATTTGGAGTGATCGCGCCCGATGATCCGGGCGTGAAGAGTTCCGGGCCTTGTTCGCCGACTATGTAAGACATCCCGCTGGAGACTGGACCACCAGAAGCTTTGCCGCTCAATCCGGCCATGCCAGCGAAGAGTTGCCCAAAGAATCCGCCATTCTTGCCGCCCATCGAGTCTGCCAGTGTTTTGAAGACGTACATCTGGAGAATGAGTTTCACGATGTCGTCGAGTACCTTCTTTAAGGCCTCCGACCATTTCTTACTAAATAGCTCGCTTGACATGAGCGTCTTTCCGATTTCGTTGCCCAGTTGTGCATATGCCTTAGAACTCTTGTCGAGCGTCTCTCCTATCTTGGCCGCGTCTGCGCGAAACTGCTCTTGACTCATATGCGTAGCGTTGGAAACCGCAACAAGTTTGTTCATTTCGTCATTAAATTTTTGTAGCTTCGTTCGCGCATCGTCATAAAGTGTCGACGCTTCTTTCAGAGCCTCATTCTGATCCGTCTGAATTTTTACCAGTTCCAAGCCCTGACTGGTTCCGCTGTAAAGTGAGCCCTGCTGGTTCGATAATTGCGACATCCAGCTTGGAGTTGCGGTTGGGTCGAAAAATCTCTCATTGTCTAACATTGATTGCCCCGGCGCACTTTCTAGCGCATCTAGGGCTCCGCCTTTTCCTCCAGTTCCAGTACGTTTGCGATCTGCCATCCAACCCCAAGCGATTTGCGCCTTCTTTCCGGCCTCCGCAAATTTTGCCGCCTTGTCCGCTGCAGTCGTGAACGCTTCGTCCATCTTCTTTCCGGCACCGTTCGACGCGATCTCGAAACCTTTCATCTGCTCGCTGAGGATGCGAACCTGTTGACTCAGTGCAGGTATCAATTCCTTGGCTGCTAGAGCTTGTTCAGTTGGTCCGCCGACAAACAGGTTGCCGGGGTCATGATAAGTTTGTTTGGCAAGCGCTTCGTTTGCAACTAACTGCGCTTTCAGGCTTGATAACAAACTTTGCGACGAAACCAACTTAGCGGCCGCCTGCGCCTTGTTCATAAGCTCAACTTGCTCCGCGCTCTTTCCGAGACGGTCATAGGCAGCCTGCGCGAGCGCAGTCGCCTCTGCGATCTTGTGCAAGCTTTCCTCGACTCGCGCGTTTCCTTCAATCAGTTTGTTCTCGGCATCGAGGCCCGATACAAAATCGAATGCGCGTTCCAATATTGCGGGGAGGCGTCCGAGAACCTCGGCGAACCCGATCACAGCGACGACCGGAAATGCCATCTCAAGGGCAGCTCGCAGTGGAGCACATTCAACCGCTGCCTGCGCCAGACCGCGCGACATTTTGAGGCCGACTTCCTCATTCAAGAGAACGGCTGCACCGCGCGCCTTGATAAAGGACGTATTTGTCGACTCTATTGCGGAATGAAACGCTTCTGCGTTGGCTCTGGCAGAGGTAAATGCTGGCCCCGTTAGATCAACCGCACTGATAGGAACTTGAACTGCCGGCGTGCTCATGTTTGACTCGTCTCCCTTAGTTCGTTCCCCTCGCGGCCGGGCGGCTCTGATTCAAGGAACACCGTACTGGGGAACCACCCCCAGCACAACGTCATCGGTTACGGATCTCCCGCAACACCACACTACCGCCCGGCCAAAACTCAAATATTTTCGCTAAGCATCAGCACGCTGGGACCGCGGCCACAAAAGATGCCGGATGCGTTCGCCGTTTGTGAAAGCAGTCGAGCCTCGCTCGCAGGAATGTCGCCAACGTCGTCTTTAAACCAGTCGCGTTTGTCGGCAACGGCATCCCTTAAAAACCTAACTCTGATTTTCTTTTCCGTTTTTCTGTCGTTTGTGGTGAACATCGCTGCTCCTTTTTTTTGGGTTCTTACAACGCACGCGTCCGATAGCCTGTGCTCATCATGCGAATCACTTCAACCTTTGGAATGCGAATCGCACCGCCCAGTTTGATTGAATCGATGCGGCGCTCTTGCAGCCAACGTTCGATGGTGCGCGGACTAACGTCGCAGAGAGCCGCGAACTGGTCGACAGTGAGTAAGTCACCCGCCGCTTTTAAAACGTCCGGCTGCATCATGAAGCCTCCGTCTTACAGTAGTGCCGCAGACCAGTATTTCGAAAAACTAAAAGCAACCGGATAACGCACAGCAATGTCACACATGAGGTACGAACTAACCTCCACCATGCCTTGTTTTTTTAACCGGTACGGATCAACAAGGATCTCGATTGCCGACCAGACACCGATCATTAGCGCGTTGAAATTTCCGAAGACGCCAGCGTGGCAGTCGCTTGCCGTGCCGAGGGTCAGAGTCTTTGGAAGCTGATTGGTCACGAAGGACGGATATCCGTTGATCTTGCCATCGTCGCCAACGATCGCGCCCAGCAATTGGCCGCTGACCTTCGCGGTCTTTCGACCGAAGGCTAGCACTTCTGGGGTTACCACATAAGCGCGGGTGGGACTTACTGGGACGTTGTTCTGATTGATCGCGGTTTCCATCGCGACGAAATCGGCATAGGTCGGAGCTGCTCCGTTCGTGCCGTGAGCGATTGCATTGACGCCCGTCGTGTTGAGGATGCCGGTTGGCTGGTTGCTCGATCCGAGGCCGTTTAGCGCGGCCAAATCGACAGCGATTGCGCTTGTCTCGATCAAGTCATTGCGGACCAGCGCCTCAACGTCGAGCGAAGCTTGCGCCATTAACTTCCGCGAAAAGCTGGTGCTCGCGGTAAGCATCTTTGGACTCATGGGAACGTTTCCGAGCGTCAGATCAGCGTCGACGTTGTCAGAGCCCGGATTTTCAGCAACCCAGTTCGCGGTGGTAGGCGTCAACTGCTTGGGGAACGACAACGTATCCGTCAAGCCTTCCAGCACTGTTGCGCCGGCCGCACGCACCACCATCGCGTTGCGCAGGAGTTCGATCAAGCTCATCACGGACGTCTGGACATCGAAGCCGCCAGCGGAGTTAGTGTTTGTCACCAGTCCGGCGCGCACTTCTACGTTCTGATCGAGCGGCACCATGATGCCGCCATGAGATGACGCACCAAATCGCTTCTGAGTTTCGGCGGACACTTCCAACTCATAGCTCGGGTTGCCACCCTCATGAGCCAAGTGCCGAATGGCCCTAGTGAAAGAAAAAGTCTTTTTGTCGCTGCCCGAAATAATGCGGTTTTCCATTCGATCCTCCGGGCGCCTCCGTGCCCTAAAACGACCATCCGCCAAAAAGCGCCATTCGGTCAATAGTCCGGCACCGCTGCCGTCGCGGTTTGGATTTCCTTGAACTTCTTTGCCCATGAGCGGCGCTCTGCGCCACCTGCCCGGCTCTCAAATCAAGCCAATCGTCATGAGGCTCAGTGCCGCCGTACAGCCGCCAATAGGCTTGCGTGTCATCCTGGTGCCGACCGTCGATCTCATCCAGCGACATGAGCGCCCTGGTGCCTCGGAAGTGGCCCTCTGCGGTCACGCGGCGATACTCACGCATCCACTGCACCGCCGCCACGCCAAGCCGAATGCCGCTTCCAGGGACGCCGCGGTGAGGTTTACCGTGAAAAGGCATGCCCTGCAACGTGAGGTTGCGAAGCTGCCTGACTGATATCCCATGGTTGGCTGCGAAGGCTTCAGGTGTCCAAAAGAAGTAACTCAACCATTCCCGTTCCGCCGCCCGATCCCAGTTCGCGCTTATCTCAACTTTGTCCACTTTAGCGACCTCCGAAACTTGGAAGTACGGAAACAACTAAAAATTGTCTACATCTAGCAACACTTCGCGGTCGCGAGACACCCGCAGCGGCGTCGGTCGGGACAGTACCTTGGATATCTCGGGGCTTCATTTTCCCACTTTGACCCTCAGATCGTGCCTCATATTCCACTACTCTAATGTGCCGTTCGTATCGCTTCTGCCATCCCCCTGGCAAATGCGGCGTTGAACTCACGTGCTACTGTCTTCTCCACTGATTCCTTCATATGCAGCCGTGGCACCATGCGCACTGCCGGCGTCAGGAAGTACAGCAGATGAATGCCTTTGAGCCGTGCTGCGTTGGCTGGGATACCGACGTCCTGTCCAGTTCGCATCGCTATGAATCGCTTGCCATTTAGATCAAGGATGAATGCCTGTCCAAATGTGGCGAACTGCTTCTTCCTAGATCGTGGTCCTAATGACGCTGCTTTGAGCACATTCTGTAGATCACCTGTGCCTAATAGATATCGAGGTCGCAGCGTTGCAGGAATACGCTGAAACCGTAAAGTGCCAAGCGGTACAGCTAGCGATGCGCCGCGGTGTGGTGTCTTGATTCCTCCAACCTCGTGCAGTAGCAAGTAATCGAGCATTCCGAGCACGTAGGCTGTGAGGTTGTATTTGTCGCTCCATCGCGATTTGAACCACTTATTTTTGATCCAAGCTGTTTGTTGGCCGCGAAAATTGAATATGCTTTGCACCCAAACCACGAGATCGTTGATCGAAGCGTCGGCACAGTGGTTAATTGCTAGGCTGGTAGCGAACGGGATCTGATCCTGGCGAACCCTTTGGAGCCCTGCCATTGCCGCTGCAATATCTACTTTTATAACTGGAACCATTTTCCTCTCCCTTTCACATCGATGTCCACCTATGTAATACTTTCACTATGATCACGTCGACAATCCTTCCGGTGTTTGAGGAAGCTGGTTGCGGTCGGGTTCGCCTGATCTACTGGCGGCCTCCGGAACGCAATCCGGACAAGGAACAAGTCGAGGTCCGGGGATGTGCGCCATCTGGTGAATCATTCTTTCGCCCGCGCACCTTTGACAGGCCCCGACTGCAGCCGATGGCCTCGCGGTAACATCTGGCGGCCGTCGCAGGGATGTCGCGTTGTACCGTCCGTCCCTGCACCAAAAGACAGGCGTTGCGAGTTCTCCCGATTCCTGATCGTCTTTCGCTCTGGCGAGTAGAAATTCGAAAGCCGCGGCCGGGCTCTTGCCTTTCTTAATCAGCGCTTCGATCGCGCCCGCGAAGGCCTCAAGATTCGCTCTGACCTGGGGAATCCCAAGTTCGTCGCAGATTTTCGCCCCATAGTTTAGGGGATGTAGATTGGTCGGTGTGGAATTGGCTGAGCCGTTTGCTGAGCAAACTGCTAAGCAAGTGGCTAAGCCAACGGTTGAGCCACGCTCTGATTCTGCCTTTGAATCTGATTCTGCCTTTGAATCTGTTTTGCTTTTGAAACGTGCATTTGCGTTTACTCTTGCCTGTTCCGATCGCTGCCTCTCCTCTTGCATGCGTCGGCTGTAAAGCCTTCCGTCGCGCAATTCAAAGAAGGGTTCACAATGGAGCTGGTATTGCGAAACATAGGCCGAGTTGCAGAGAGTTTTTCGCGCCAACGATTCAACGTCGGCCGGGCAGGATCCTTCGCGATGGCAGACACACCACATCCGAATTAGTAACGCCTCCGCTTCCCGCGGCATGGCGTCGACGTCCGGATCGAGCAGAAAATCGGCCCCGTAGAATTTAAACCACGGAAGGTTAGCCATCGTCGCGATGCCTTTCTGGGAGCACATCGAAAAGTAATCCGATGCTTGGCGGTGATGGAGATTGCCCGGCGCCGCGGCGCAGTTCCGCGCTCGATGGAACCGGCCGCGAACCTAAACGAAACTCGCCATGCTTTACACCGTCGACGGTGCGCACGCGATTGGCGATCAGCCATCCGTGACGATGCCGAAGGGAAAAAATTGCACGGCCATATTGCAGTGCTATCCGTGAGAGCTCCGGCGCCGGAACCCAGTTCGGCCAGGCCGCTTGAAGTGCCCAGAGGATTCGTTTCTCTTGATGTTTTGGGGAGTCAGTCATGCGCCGCCTCAGCCGCAACGATCCGGCTTGACTCCAAAAAAGTGAGCAAATCTTTCTCGTCGTAGAAAATGCCGCCCCCAACTTTCAAATACGGCAGGTTGACTTCTTTCGTGCAGCGCCATTTGGCTAGGGTTTGCTCAGACTTGCCGATCACTTTCGCAGCAGCCGCTGGTTTTAATAGAGTGGGCATCGCTTGAAACCTCTGGGAAAAGATTTACAAGCGAACAGTGCGGGAATTTACGAGGCGGAACAATTCGAAGAACGTTCGGAAAATGTTCGCGAACGTTCGGTCGGCGTAAGTGTTTGAAGAATAAGAACGGATGGATCAGACGGTCGAACGGTTCAGCGGTCGCGGATCTCGGAATTTATCATCACGACGCAGCATCGCCTCAATAGACTCGGCATTCGGCTGAGTCAGTTGGCCTTCTTTTGATTTGAGGACATAGTTCTTGACCCCCTGGCGCACCGCCTGTTGTGGACTGTCCGCCGTAAGTTCTCCGGCCCAGTAGGCTTGTAGTATCGACTCACCAAGGCTCAATGAGGTGCCTGGCCAAACCTTCAACGGCGGATTGTCTTTCAATTTCGCCGCTTCCGCCCCTCGGTAGTTCGCAATGCGCGCGCCCATGCGCGCTTTTATAGCGTCGTGCTCCTTTTGCCATTCGTCGCCTTCGGCTTTCCATTCTCTAACGGCGTCCTCGAGAGTGCGATCGCAATATAGTCCGTTCGCCTTGCGGTTCGCTAATTCAATTTCAGATGTCAATGCTTCCGCGGCCGTCTGGTAAAGAAGAAGCATTGCCGCCGCATCCGCCGCCCACTCCGGGTACACGGTCTGCCGGGCGGCTTTCTCGTAGCGCTTAATTAAAGCGTTAGCTAGTGTCCGCTGCCGTTCGAGTTCCACGATTGCGTAATCCATGGCTACTCCTTCCCTTCCGCCAGAAGTCCGGCGAGCCCACCAGCGGTGAGTAACGCGGCGCCGGCCCGATTCACACTCACGCGAACCGGATCCATTTCGAGCCGCGCATAAACCTTCGTCGCAGAGGAGCCGTCTGCATGCCCGAGTGACTTCCCAATAATCGGCATACTGGCCCCGGTGGCGGCCTGCCAACTCCCAAGCGTTCTGCGCAGATCGTGCAGTCGGAGATCCGCCAACCCTGCGCGTGAAACGATGCGTTTCCATGTGGTTTTCGGTTCCACTAAATGCCCCGAGCGGCCGCGCCCGGGGAAAACCCACTCGCTCGTGGAAACATCTTTTCGCTTCTCCAATAGCCGCATGGCAACTGGCGAGAGCGCCACATTGATGTCTTCGTCCTCTTTTGCCTTGGCTGCCGGGATGGTCCAGGTCGCTTCCGTCCACGCGATTTCATCCCAGCGCATCGATTGCACATTCGAGCGCCGCGCACCAGACAACAGACTGAGGAGAACGTAATCGCGAATTACTTCGTTTGTTTCCTGGTCCAGCGACTTAAAAAAGGCGGGCAATTCTTCACTTTTCAGAAATCGTCTGCGCTTGCGCTCCGGGAAGGCTTCGATATCCTCGGCCGGGTTTTCACCCTTCCACCCCGTTTCGCGCGCGTGGTTGAACATCGCCGATAGCAACTCAACCACCCGGTTCGCGGCATACGGTCCGCCGATCATCTGCGCTTTCCGGACTGGAGCCCCGGGAGCGCTGGCAGGAATGACCGCGCGCTTATTTTTGATCCTCTCGTGCAGGAGAAGCACGTCGCCATGCCGGATGGACGAAATTTTTTTAAATCGCCACTTCGTTAAGTGAACCCGGAACCGGCGGCCGTGTTCGCCTAAGTTTCTTTTCCGCTTCGCGTTTTCCGAATAAGACGCGAACAATTCCGCTAGCGTGTTTTCGTCGCGTATCGCGCGCCGCTTCTCTGCCGGATTTTCCCCCTGCGCGATTTTGCCGTTCAGTTCTTCGGCTTTTCGGCGGGCCTGATCGATTGAGAGGTCGGGGTAAGGACCGATCGTGATGCGCTCGGGGCGACCATCCACCTTTCGGTAGAGGATGAATCCCTTCTTCCCCAGGGGAGTCACTGCAAGGGCCAGCCCGCGGACTCGGGCATCGTAGAAGTAAGCCCGCTTCGCCGTCGAAGGACAAACCATGAGGTCGACGCGCCTTTTCGTGAAATCTGACTTTGCTACCAGTTTGCTACCGGCAGTTGGAATCTGCCGGTATTTTTCGGAAGTTTTAGGAATCTTCATCACCCGCGAGGATAGCGGTAAATAACGGATTTGTAAATAGTTAGATAGCAAACGGAATGGTTAGGAATGTCGTTGGCGCATGGCTACGAACCATGAGGTTG
>QGNH01000114.1_pt2 | contig 10114 bp, 18 predicted proteins | sample 1735481 | NCBI WGS metagenome assembly QGNH01 (sample SAMN09239004, study PRJNA386568) | Viral metagenome, whole genome shotgun sequencing project. | reverse complement strand
CACAAAGAAACCAGCGTAAAGGAGAACACTTCGACATGCTTAAGATAAGAAAACTCGCAGAGATTCTAGTGGATGAAGACAGTTTTGATACTCCTGGCTCTGAAATGAATCTAGCAGTTATTGACAGGACAGTTAAAGAGTTGCTGAATAATTCCTACGCTCATATTCTTGATCGACCCGGCACACGTTATGTTGTGCAAGTAGAAGTAGATGCTAGTGATGAATTTCCAGAACTTCAAGACTTAAACAGGAGGTTCTAATATGAGCACTTCGACACTTCCTAATCCTTTCTCTGGTATGAAGGGAGAAAAGTCCGAGGACATAGAAGCGCATGAGTTTTTAAAAATAGCGCTGCTCGGAAAAGCAAAAACAGGTAAAAGCACTTTCGCCGCGACAGCACCGAAACCGGCGAGAGTGTATGACTTTGATGATCGCGCTGAATCTCTTGCGGGTAAGGAGGGTTTGTTTATCCTAAGCCGTCCTACCATGTTAGACGTAGAGGGTGATCTTTCCGTGATGAAAGCAAACAAGATCAAAAAGCTTCCTCTCCCGGCGACGGTTATCTTTGATTCAGTAACGTATATGAATCGTGCTATGGAAGAAGAAATCTTTCGTCAAGATCCAAAGTTAGCAAGAACGATTCGGGTTGGCAATAGCACCAGCATGAGGATTCGTAATAGCTGGGATGTTATTAACGGTATTCAGCGTTATATTGAGTACTTGATTGCTGAATTCAGCACGCTTGGAGTTAATCTTATCTTCGTGTTTCACGAGAAAGATGAAAAAGATCGTACAGAAAGTACGGCGACGGAAACAAAATTCACAGGACTCGTTACGACTGATCCGCAGTATCTTCAAAACAGTCTCAGTCTCTTTAACGAAGTTTATCGTATCACAGTTGACGGAAATAAGAACTACAAAGTAATTTGCAAGCCAAATTGGGACGTGTTGGCCTCTACTACTTTAATGATTGATGCAGAGGAAAAACCGGACTTGCTTGCAATGATTGCAAAACACAAGGCGAATAGAGCACAGCAAGGAGTGAGTAAGTGAATCCTTTAGATTGGGACAGCGATCAGTTTGCAGTAGCTTTATTTATTTTTGCGGTGTTCCTAGCTGTAACTCTAGGAATGTTTGCGCTATGCGCTCCGCATAATGTGGATTATTATTACCTAGGTAGTTCAGGTAATAATACTGCTACTTGTGTTTATGCGCATTGGACTTGGCACACAGATGAAAAAGCTTTTTGTTCTAATAATTACCAAGAAGCTTTAGACATGGCTACCAAGGCCACAACACTTTTACCAAAACACTAACCCAAAAAGCGAAAAGGAGCAATACCGTTATGGCATTTCAGATGGCTTTTAACAAAGAGGAACTAAGCGGCGCACCGCCAGTACCAGCGGGTTGGTACACGCTTCAGTTTAAGCAATTCAAACCCAAGAAGGCAGCAAATGGCGAGAGTGTTTCTCTCAACGCTGAGCTGTCTATCATTAGCCCTGCGGAGTATGAAAATCGTCGTATTTTCGTAGGCATGAATACCAAGATGGCGTTCATGTGGCAGGATTTTGTTCATGCTATGGGGCTTCAGATGGAAGAAGTGCAGAACGAGAACGCCGGGACGGATAAAGCAGATTACACACTGCCCGGTGTTTTCGAGGGAGCAGATGATCCGAATGCTGATCCTACCACGTGGAAGTATCTTGGCCCGATGGCGAATAAGACAATGGAAGTGGAGCTTGCTGAGATTCCTGCTTCTGTAGGTGCAGATGGTAAAAGCTATCGCGCCAAGAACGAAGTGCGGCAGTTTAAATGCGCCGTGGCGGGATGCACTGAAAAGCACAGCACTAACTTGATTAAGAAGTCGTAGTAAAGAACGTATTAACTAATCTAAGTGGGGGCTGAGATGCCCCCATTTTTAGGAGGTAAAATGACCTACCACGAGCTAAGTGAATGTACTCTCACTACAGACGAACGCCGCGCTGAGGCGGATAGGATTCTTACTATCATAACCAACTCTCTAGCGACGAGACAGTTCTCATTCACAGAGATAGAAGCGCGCTTTATCGGCACTATGTCTCACGGCGAGTATGTTTCTGTTAAGCAGCTTTTTTGGCTGCGGGATATTAAAGACAAATACTTGTAGGAGATATGGTATATGCAAAGTCTTGAAAAAGCTAAATCTCGAATGTTAGCAAAACGTATTATCACAACTAATAATTGTTGGTTATGGACTGGTGCGTTATTTAAAAATGGTTATGGAGCAATGGGTTTTGAAGGTGAAACTTGGAGAGTTCATAGATTGAGCATGAAATTTTTTAAACCTGAAGAATTTAAAATCGACATGAACGTAAATCACACGAAAGAATGTCGCTCTCCAAGATGTTTCAATCCAGATCACTTGTACTGTGGCACACAAGCAGAGAATGTAACAGATTGTATTGAAGCAGGGAATCATTTTAACAGTTCAAAAACTCACTGTCCAGTAGGCCATGAATATACTGAATTAAATACTTATATAAATCCAAAAGGTAGTCGTGAATGTAAACTTTGCAGAGCTATTGATAGTTCATTTCGTTATTTGACAGGAAAGTAATATGCCCTTCATAGCAAATCGCGGTAATCCTTCGGCGAAGATATGGATTGTTTTAGAGCGTCCATATCCTTCTGACGAGAAGGCGCGTGTTCTGCTCAGTGGCGGTATGGGTTTTGTGTATGAGAAGATGCTACGAGAAGCGGGACTAGACATTAACAACTGCTACTGCTGCTGCCGTCGTCCAGACACGGATAGGCCGCAGGATTTTATCATCGTAGAGAACGAGCTTAAACACTGGCAGCCACCTCTGATACTCGCCGTCAACGAAGTAGGAAATTTCTTTCTCTCAGAGCTGAGAAACAAAAAAGACGCCGACATATACAAAGGCCAACTTCAGAAAAACGCAGGCTCTCTTTTGAGTAGCGACATGCTTCCGTATCCACACTACATGATGCCTGTATATGGCCCGGACAGGTGTATCGCCGATTGGCAAGAGAGAAACATCACAACGTATGTGGATTTTCAAAAACTCCGCGATGAGCTTGAGCATGTGAAAAAACATGGTACGTTACAGCCTCTTCCAGAAAGGAAGCTTGTGTATGGAGATTTGCAACTATCAGAAATACTGCAAAGTTTCGATAGGTTCTCGAAATCCAAACTATTATCTATTGATATCGAAACGGTGTATCCTAGACAGAAAAGCGCCTTTCTTCCACACCCAGGGTATCCAGTTACAATCGGTATGGCGGACAGTAGTGACTATGGCATATCCTTCAATCTATTCCGTGAAGAGCCTAGAGAGAATAGAATTCTTTGGCGTGAGATGGATACATTACTCAGAGGAAAGGCAATACTGGGACAGAACTTCTTCAATTTTGATGCGTTGTTTTTTGAAGCTTTGGGATTTAGTATCTCGCTGGACAGAGTGCAGGATACCTTATTGCGACATCATATACTATGGCCCGAACTTTCACATAAACTCCAGTTTATGACGCGGCAGTATACTAGACAGCCATATTATAAGGACGAGGGACATGGGTGGAGCATAAAAAACATGGATCGTCTTCGCCGTTACAACTGTTTGGATGTTTGCGTTACGTATGAGATATATGAGAGACAAGAAGAGGAATTTAAGCTAAAACCGCATTTGATTTAAGAAGGAGTAGGGTATGATGGATATTACAAGAGGACCGGGAGAAACGTTGTGGGTTAATGGAGAACAAGTGTGGCCCAAAGAGCGCGCAAAGAGTGAGCAGCCAGCCGCAGCGAGCGTGGTGGAGGAGATGCTAGACGCTTGGTATGGCGACACCGAAGGATTGCCACCCTATGACGATCTACAACGTGGGGGCATGACCGCCGCCTATGAGGTAGCGCGGAAGCGCATCGAGCAGGAGTACGGCAAAGACCTGATCGCAGAGCCGAAACCTGCCTTGCAGGAGCAGATTAAAACCGTGCTCCGGGAGGCGCATCGCGTCTCTGATGATTTTGATACCACGGCAGTCGAGCTAATCGCGCTGGTGCGGCAGGAGATTGGGGAAGCGAATGAACGATAAACATATCAACGAATACGAAGCGCCGACGCTGTACAACGAAGCGGGAGAGCCGCTGATTGCTAGCCACGGATTCAGGGTCGTTAAGTACGCCGACCACATCGCCAAGGTGGCAGAGCTTGAGCGGGAGCTTAAACAACTAAAGGAGAAACAATGAAAAACGCTTATTTGAATCTTGAAACTTTAGACTGGAAGATCAACAACAGTCCAGACGTTAATCCAGTGCTAGCTGATACTTTCACAGTAGATAAGTATCCCGGCGGTATGACAACAACAGTATCCGCTAAACCCTACGGCGGCGCATTAGCAGCAACACCGCCGCTCCAAGTGTATCCTGGCGCTACGAGATTCACCCTAAACTACGAGATGCGCCTCTCTGGAAACGCACCAATTCGCGCGCAGGCTTTAGAGTTTGATATGATGATTATAGGCCCAGATGGGTTTGTTTATAATGGTTCATGTCAGTGCGCCGTAGCTGAAGGTTATCAATGGCAAATTGCTAAACCCGGCGGCTGGCAGAATGTAGGATTTTCTACGCCGTTAGTAGCTGCGACATTAATCAAAGTCCAAACTGTATTTGCGTGTGATTTTGCTAAGAAAATAATCACGGCAAAAAGCATCACAGTAAATGGACTTACTTTCCCAGTTACTCTACCGCCACNNAGGCTGCACTTGATTTAAAGTGGGCACCGGTTAATAACTTCATCGTTCAACGCCAGCTTGATGTTAATGCCAACGGCGGCGCGTTCTCAGTAGACGATCAGAATATATCCGTAACGCAGGAGTAGTATGCCAGAGGACAAAAAGTACCAACTTTGTCAAGAAGTTATATGGCTCTCTACAGACAAAGCAAACACGTACTGTATGAGAGAAGCTGGGCACACAGGGAAGCATAATATTGTGAATGAGGAGCCGAAGGAGGAAACATGTTTGACACAAGAACCTATATCGAATCAGTCAAAAAAAGACTCTTAGATAATAGGGTTGTAACTGATACTGGATGTTGGTTATGGTCAGGTTCTTGGCGAGGCCAAGGTTATGGAAGTATATCCTTCCTTGGAAAAACTTACTCTGTCCATAAAGTAAGTATGCAAGTTTTTAAACCTTTAGAGTTCAAAAGAGATTTAAATGTTCTTCACAAGTGTGATATTAAGTTATGCTTTAATCCAGAACATCTGTACTGTGGAGCAGTATCCACTAATCTCTACGACGCTTATGAAAGAGGACAAAAAATAGCTCCAAACGCATCAAAAACACATTGTCCTTATGGACATGAGTATACAGAGGATAATATATATTATAATAAGTCAGGTGGAAGAGCGTGTAAAACTTGTGCCAAGCAGCGAAGCAAAGAGTTTAATGTTAGTATGAAAGGTAAATGGGGCTTGTAACATGGATAGAGTTACATCCACATATGAACATCGATTGCAAGCTGCTTACTACGCTATTGGTAACAGGGGAATTTGTGTTGATGTAAAGAGAATTCAAGAAGCGCGAATGACTGTTCAAGCAGAGATTTCTAGGCAGTTAGCAGTCGCTAGTAATCAATGGCAATGTAAAGTTTTTATCGGAGCTGCTAATAGACCTGATGAGATAGAAGGACAGTTTAGTGGAGCGGTAAATCTTAATGCTACTCAAGGAAAATATAGATTATTAGACAAGTTAAAACAGTTAGGATACACGGTACCTAAAGTTTCAAAGAAAAATGATGATGGTGAGTATGAAGCTAAGGAATCTACCGAAGAGCTTGTACTTAGAAAAATTTTACAGGCAAACGAGCATAACATCCCTGGAGGCGATCCTTCTATTAAAGCGATTCTCAAAGTTAGAGAACTTGGTAAACTGCAATCTACTTACCTTTCAGCTAGGTTACTCCGTAGGGGAGAAGAAGCATACTTTCTCTGTAATTATAACGTCGCCGGTACAGTTACTGGCAGACGTTCTTCTAGAAGACACACGTTCGGATTTGGAAATAACGCGCAAAACTTCCCAAAACACTCAGACGTAGCGGCGCTTGCGCGTAGATGCTTCGTAGCAAGACCGGGAAATGTCTTCTTAATGTGCGATCAGATAAGCGCAGAAGACTGGCCCGTATCAGCACTCTCAGAGAATCACAACGCTCTAGCAGAATTAAGAAGCGGAACGGATCGTCACACTAAACTCGCTTCTGCTCTCTTCAATATTCCTCTTGCTTCTAAAACACCAGAACAATGGAAAGAAAGCATGGAGCGTTATCTCGGTAAAAAGACGCGCCACGCTACTAACTACGACGAGCGCGCCGGGATGATGAGTGAGTCTCTAATCAAAGAAGGCTTCTTCATCCCTGTAAAAGATTGCCAAGTCCTGCTTGATCGCATGGGACAGATTGATCCTAACGTCAAGCAAATCTTTCACAAATGGGTACAGCTACAAGTATCCCAAACTCACATGTTAGTAACTCCCTTCGGGAGAGAAAGGCAGTTTCTAAGTGCCAGACCAAACGATCATAACTCCACCGTCTTCAAAGAAGCATACGCTTACATCCCTCAAAGCATCGTTGGAGACAACACAGGGTTTGCTATCCTTGCTCTCGAAACTGGATATAGTCCTGAAGATCGACTTATCGTCCAAGAAGGACATGATAGCATTGTCCAAGATGTTCCAGACAATCCAGACACAGTTTACCGCTACCTCCTTCGCACTGTCACTGCTTTCGATAGACGTATCAAATTTCATAACGGAATCGAAGTCCAAATTCCAATCGAAGCAGAAGTTGCATATGACTTCGCTACAACGGTCAAGATCAAAAGCTTCGACCGCGCCGGGGTCAAAGAAGCACTTGATAAACTAAGAGCGAAGCGTGCAGCAGAAGATGCACAGAATATGATAGCAGTACCAGCCTAATACAAGAGCAGGGACAAAGTGGCAAGAGTTCTAAAGAAGGCTTGGCATGAAAGCTTTTATGATTGTATGGAGCCTCATACCGACGCTCCTAACAATTTTATTACGTGGAGTGCGCTTTCTCTTATCGGGGCGACTCTTAAAAATAACGTGTACCTTAAAATTGGTACTTATACTCTTTTTCCTAATCAGTTCATCGTCTTAGTTGCGCCGCCAGGAATAGGTAAGGGCACAGCGATGAATATGGTTAAAGGTATAATCGATGAAACAAAACCGAACACACTCGTTAATACCCTAAGCGATCGTATAACCGCTGAGCGTATAATAGAACGCATCGCCGATGGTTGGCAAGCGGCGCCTATGATTATAGGTACGCAACTAAGCGTCGGCAAAGTAGATCACAACGTAATGTTATTCTCAGAGGAACTTCGAGTCCTACTAGGAGCAAGCGAATGGATGTTGACATTTTTAGAAGTAGCGTGGAGTCAAAGTACGTTCGATTACCAAACCAAGAACAAAGGATCAGTCTCTATCACTTCCATGTGTTGCTCGCTCCTTGCGGCGAGTGTACCAGACTTCTTGAGGAATGTAAACCACGAAGCGTCTATGGTTATTACTGGTGGATTCTCTTCAAGGTGTCTCTTTATATATGCCGAAGCGCCCTCAAAGGACTTGCCTTGGCCGCAGCCATTAGAGCAGAATCCACAAAGCAAAGCGTTATACGACAAGCTGGTTATCGACCTCCAGAGCATAGCGAGTTTGAAAGGAGAATACCGCGTAGATACAGCGGCGAGGATAAGGCTTGAGACNTTTCTGAGTAAGAATCGCGTTAATGCTATGCGGGATGATTCGGAAGCAGTAGCGAACTTTCGAGCGCGCATCAAAGCTCATGTTATTAAGCTCGCTATGGTCTTGAGCGCAAGCCGCGGTGATAGCTTAACTATTTCTGATTTCGATATGCTTAATGCGATAGCGGAAGTTAATAAAATCACCCTCTCTCTTGAGAAACTCTTTCGCGGCGCGGGTGATTCTTTCGATGCTGTTACTACGGCGCGCATTCAGGCTTTCGTAGAAAAAGTAGGACAAACCACCCGATCAGAGATTATGCGGGCACTTCATAGACACATCGGATCGTTTGAGACACTTGATAGAATCCTAACAGTTCTTATTGCTATCGGCTTCTGTCAGATGACTTTAATGGGTAAACAGCAAGTAATCAAACACACGCCGGGAGCGGTGAGAAAACCTTAAGGAGAGAAATGGAAAAAGAATACGTTTCAGAAAACGCACAGGAAATTACACTTGACGGTTCAAACACCGTTACGTTTCCAGGCTATAAGTATGCCTTCACCGCTATCGGCGAGAAGATACTCATATCGCTAGACCAGTTTAAGAGTGGATACGAGTGTAAAAGCTGTAAGGGCACTGGTAGAATTAGTTCTCAGTTTACTAGTAATCCAATTATCTGTCCCGCTTGCGAAGGCAAAAGCGTCAAAGAAGGTGGTATCATCATCCCTGATACTGCCAAGATGCTCGCTAATAGTGGCGTCGTAGTCTCTATGGGTGTTTTAGCACGCGAACGCTGCACTGAGTATAAGCTCGGCGATCGTGTACTCTTTAGCACTCACGCTGGAAACTTCATTCCTACTCGCGCCGGTGTAGCTTTTAAATACATGGACTGGTTCCAGCCTATCGCCAAGGTAGATGGTGCTGAAGACCTTGCTGCTTTTGATTTTATTATCCCAGAGTAAGTTTAATTAACCAAATTCAAAGGAGAAGTATGAAAAAAGCAGGTATAATCACAGTATTATTGACCAGTTTTATACTGGTTTATGCACAAGATAAACCTAAACCACAGCCAAGAACTATTGATTTTACAGTAACTCTTGTAAACTATGATGGTAAACTGTTAACAGACGGCGCAACTAAAGATGCAAAACCTTTGACACTTGGTGATGTTGCTGTTCTAGCGCTAGAAACTTCACTCGATGAAGATAGACAAATATCAGGCGTAGTGAAATTCCAACGCGATCAACTAGCAAGAAAAATTTACAAAAACAAAGAAGCAGTTCTAACTATAGAAGAGATTGCTCTCATAAGAGATCGTATTGGAAAAGTTTGTACCCCAATAGTTGTGGGCGCAGCGTGGCCTCTTATAGACTCGATAATAAAATAACTTATTTATAAACAAAACAACAAGAGGGAGCCGCAAAGCTCCCTCTTTTATTTTGTTTATCCCCGGTCCCGATTACTGGAGTTTGCCGGGTGGTGCTATCGAAATCGTGCCCCGCTTACTGTGCGGTTGTGCTCAGAACGGCTACAGGCTACGGTGCAGTTAGCGTAATGCTGACAAGCGTTCCCGATCCTGTCGTACAGGCTGTCGCCTGAGTGCTTGGACTCGCGACGATTGCTCCGTCATTTGTGCCGCCGTTGCAGCGATAAATTGTCTTGGTTCCACCGTTTAGGTTGATACCGTCCGGCCCAAAATAAGATATGCCTCCCCTTCTGTTGAATTTAATGGGCGCATACGCTGATTCCAGCAAATCCCATCCCTGAAAGTCGATCCAGTCGTTCGCAAAGTCATAGTAAACCTGCAAGTTCTGGTCATGAACATAAGCTTGCGCAGCATCTCCAAGCGAAGAACTGCCAACTACCAATCGGCCTGTTGAAGTTTTCTGAAAACTTGGTCCATTCGCTACAAAATAGTTGAGTCCTATTTGGGTAATTGATTCTACAAGCGCATAACCCGCAGCCGTCATGTGTACGCCGCCCGGAGAGAAGTATGTGTTTCCAGCTAAGGTCGCCGCTCCGTCAGCACCGATAAACGGATTGGCAGCAATATCAATCACGCCATCTATAAANNGCGTTCTCCACCAATTCTGATAAATCCATTGGTTGACTGCATCGCGCTCCGAATCGAGGCCGTAAATGGATTCGATTGTATAGACGAGACATTTCCATCCAAGCCTGTGGCGCTCTCTGCAAAATTGCTCGGTCTGTTTGTAAATATCAGCAGGCGCGACACTGGCTTCGAGGCTGTTCACCGCAGACCAAACCGCCACAATATTTTGCGGAGCGTTGATGCTAAATTGAGGATCAATTAGCGTCCATGCCGTTCCAACTGTTAGCGCTGTCGTGTTACCGCCTA
>QGNH01001797.1_pt2 | contig 10139 bp, 8 predicted proteins | sample 1735481 | NCBI WGS metagenome assembly QGNH01 (sample SAMN09239004, study PRJNA386568) | Viral metagenome, whole genome shotgun sequencing project. | reverse complement strand
CAAACCGCTGATGTGAAGGAAAGTATCCCCTATAATGTTTCTAAGGAGATATTGTCAAATCCAGAATTCAGGCAGCAACCAATGAACCAGGCATCTCTAGCCACTGCTTTAGCTGAAAAAAAGGCTAATGAAAAGAGTAAATCAGATTCAGAACCTGATGATGTAAAGGCAAAGGAAGCACAATCAGAAACAGATAAAGATGAAATTGATGATAGTGATGAAGATAAGGGCGGTGAAGCCTCCCCAGGTAGGTCCAAGGGAATTGAAAGGAAGTTCAAGAAACTAACAAGTGAAAGAACAGCCTTAAAGGAACAGAATGACCTTTTATTGGCAAAACTTGCAGAAATTGAGACAAAGCTTAATGGAAAGACTGGTGATGAACCAGCAAAGAAGGAAACTTCACCAACAACTAGTTTCAAGTTTGACAAGCCTAAACCAAAATTGGATGACTTTGATACCGTAGCAGACCATGCTGAAGCTGTTGCTGAATGGACCTATGAAAAGAATAGAGCCAAAGAAAGAGCAGAAGCAGCAGAAACTGAACAGAAACAAACATTTGAGAAAACCGCTAATGACTTCTTTTCAAAAGGGAAGGCAGTAGAAAAGGAACTTGGACTTGAATCTGGTGAGTGGGAAGCAACTGTGCGTGATGAGGACTTTAAGATTTCTACCCCAGCGGCAGAAGGATTAAAGGGTTCAGAATATGGTGCACAAATTGCATATGAGATTGGCAGTGATGATAAGTTGAAGGATAAATTCAACAAAATGACCCCAATCCAGCAGCTAACCTTAATTGGAAAACTTGAAGCCAAATATGAATCTAAATCTGGTGAAGATGAAAAACAAGGTAGAAACGGATTAAACATAAGCAAGGCTCAGCCTCCTGCTAAGAACTTAAAGAGTTCCACAAAAGCACCAGCTTTAAATGGAAACAAGTCAATGCATGAAATAGCAAAGATTGGATTTAAGTCCCAAAGGGAGTACAAGCAAATAAGGAACCAATTACTTAAAAAGTAATGGTTTTCACTTTTCTAATTAGAGGTTTTATTTTAACATGACAACAAATACATATGAAGTCATTGACATGGTAACAAGAGAGGCACTAGAAGTTCTTAAGAACAAACTAGGTCTTGGTAACCGTTGCTTGCGTCAATATGACAAATCATTCGGTGAAGAGGGTGCTAAGATTGGTGATACATTGCGTATCAGAATCCCACCACGCTTTACAACAACTTCTGGTCCAGCACCAACACTACAGAACTTTGTGCAAACACAGGTTCCAGTTGCTGCACAGAGCCAGTACAATGTAGGTCTTGAATTTACTACAAAGGATTTGAGCTTAAGCTTTGATTCCTTTAAGGAACAGTTCATTGAACCAACAATGGCACAGCTTGCTACATCTATTGATACCCTTGGTTTCAATGCACTTGTAAGCAACACAATTACATCCGGAACATACGCTGGCAACTACTCTGGTTTCACAAACCTTGTAACACCAGGCAATGTTTCAGCAACCACAGGTCCAGCAAGTTGGACAGGTGCTGCAGTTGGTCAGACAGCTTTGTCTGCAACAAACCCAGCTCAGTCAATTATGTCAACTTTCTTTGGTGCGCAAGCACGCCTTACAAACCAAGCTGCTCCTCAGGATAAGCGTTGGGCTGTATTGAGTCCTAATGCAACAGCTGCTTCACTAGCCGCACAGGTTGGTCTTTTCAATCCAAACATTGATATTGGTGACCAGTTCAAGGAAGGTATGTTGGGTATGCAGGCTGGAGCAATCTGGCACACATCTCCAAATGTCCCTAACTTTACTTCAGGTAATTGGGCAGGCGGAACACCAGTTGTAGCAACAACTTCAGTAGACGGAGCAAACACATTGGCTGTTTCCGGCTTCACAAGTGGTGCAACAATTTTGGCAGGAGACCAGTTTGTAATTGCTGGGGTTTATGAAGTAAACCCACTTACCCGCGCATCAACAGGTGCATTGCAGGTATTCACAGTAATTGCTAATGGTGTAAACAATGGTTCAGGTGGTTTCACCTTGAGCATTGCACCAACAATCAATTCACCAACATCACCTCAGTACCAGACTGTAAATTCACTACCAACATCCGGTGAGACAATCACCATGATGGGAACTGCAAATACATCTACTGCTGTAAATGTCATGTATCAGGAACAGGCTCTTTGCTTGGTAACTGCTCCATTGGCTGATGTAAGTGATGCAGGTGCTATGTGTGTCCGTGTTGAAGACCCAGAAGATGGATTCTCAATGCGCTTTGTCAAACAGTACCAAGCATTGATTGACCAGGTTGTTCCCCGTATTGACGTTCTTGTAGGTTGGGCTGTAACAAGACCATCCCTAGGTGTCCGTATTCAAGGATAATTGGGTTCTTTGAGGTAAGATATAAGAACCTCTTGGTAGAAATATCAAGAGGTTTCTTTTTTATCATTATGATAAATATTGTATTACAAAAGGAACTTAAATGCCATCCAGTTATACAGCCAGAGACATCATCACTGGTGCACTTAGACTAATTTCCGTCACTGATTCCAACCAGACATTAGATGGTCCAATGGTTGAACAAGCACTTTATACAATGCAGGAAATCCTTGATTCCTGGAATGTTGAAGGTGGAATGATTTACTCACAGGAAACACTTACATTTCCTATTTTAACATCTAAACAATTTTATTCAATTGGACCAGTGCAAGACAATCCTGGTTATATTGAATCCCTTAACTACACTACACTTACATCCACTTCTGGATTTACTGCTGTGTCACCTATTTTAAATCAATCACTAACCACAAATGGTAATGGTGTAAATGCCAAGGCAAACATCATTGTTGAAAATGGTTATGTAATTGATTTCCAAATCACCAATGTTGGTTCATTATATCAACCTGGTGATATCTTAACCTTTACACAAGGTGGTGCCAGTGCATCTATTGCAATTGCAACTACTGCACAAGGCACAGATTTTGTAGTTCCAACAAGACCACAAAACATAATCTTTGCTGCATTTCAGCCACCAAGCACAACCCCAACTATCAATCTTCCATTGAAAATTGTAACTGCTTGGGAATATGCACAGACAAGAGCACAGACAATCCAATCAGAAGTCCCATCAGTGTTGTATATGGATAACCAGTATCCAGTTGCAAACATTTACCTTTGGACTGAACCAAATATGGGTGGCAACCTAGTGCTAACAGTTTGGAACTTATTGCCTTCATTTGGCATAACATTGGATACAGTAATTGGTTCTACCTTCCCTCCAGGTTACATGAGATTATTGCGTTATGAAATTGCAATGAATATAGCCCCTGAATATGGTAAACCAATCCCAATGGATGTTGCTGAAATTGCAGCACAAATTAAGCATAATATTCTAGTCAATAATATGGATGCACCATTTAGTGAATATGAAATACCAGGTCAGGCTGGAGGGGCATATGATGCCATTACGGATACATTATGGCGCTAAAGGATAAACCATATTCCATTTTGGAAGCCAGAAAGTTATTTCAAGTTGTTCTTAAATCATATCAACAAGAATTTATTGACCAGCTTGAATATTGCCATTTAGTTTCCAGACTTGGACTTGATTACTCAGTCAATCCCCTTACAGAAGAGGAATTGGCTAAAATAAAGGACTTGACCAATGCCATCAGTAAGCAAAAAACAACATAAGTTTATGGAAGCCATTGCCCACTCCAATGCTTTTGCAAAAAAGGTTGGGGTTCCTGAAAAGGTGGGTGAAGAATTTGTCAAAGCAGACAAGAAAACTAATGCATTTGGTAAGAAGAAAAAGAAATGAGCAATTTTTCCGGCTTTATTGGACCAGCATACACCTTAGACTCTGTGCAATTTGATTGCCAGCGCTCTATAAATTTGTATGTTGAACCAGATGAAGCCAAAGGCGGAACTGATGGCAATTATGGTCAGCTTGTTGCAACACCTGGATTGTACCTTGCTGTTTTAGTAGCTTCTGGTGTTAGTTCCATTAGAGGTTTGTACCAATCTACTACTGGTGAGGTTTATGCTGCTGCTGGTAATGCTGTTTATCAAATTACAGAAACACTTGGGGTATTCACCGCAACCTCTATTGGTACTTTACAAACAGCATCCGGATATGTAAACTTTGCAGACAATGCTGGTTTACTTTGGATTGTTGATGGACCAAATGGATATGTTTGGCAGAATTCAACATTCACACAAATTAATGACCCATCTTGGCAGGGAGCAGATTATGTTGTGGTATTGGCGGACCAGTTTATCTTTAATGTACCTGGAACCAATGAGTTCTATTGGAGTGATATTAATGCTCCTACTTTTACATTAGCAGGTGGTTATGGAGTTGATGCAAAACAAGGCAATTCAGACCCAATCATTTCAATGCAGGTTTATGGTTTATTCCTTTGGTTAGTTGGTTCACAAACAACAGAAATTTGGACAACCAATCCTGGTGCAACCACATCTTATCAGAGAATTCCTGGACCATATTTGCAAACTGGTTGCCTTGCTGGTCAAACCTTTCAATATACAGAATATGGTGGTATTTGGCTTTCACAAAACCCAAGAGGTGGTGCACAAGTTGTAATGACTCCGCCACAAGCATATACCGTTCAAAGAATAAGTACATTTGCTGTTGAACAAGCACTACAGCAATATAGTCAGGCAGATATTGAGTTATCTACTGGATTCTTTTACCAACAAAAGGGACATATTTTCTATCAGTTGAATCCTGGTGGACAAAATGCATTGACAAGTTGGGTGTATGATGTAACAGTTAGTGAACAACTTCAGCAACCAATTTGGCATGAAAGAACTTTCACTCCAGTTTCTAATATCCAAACAAGACATTTAGCGGATAATCATGCTGTATTGAATGGCTACCATTTAGTTGGTGATTATTCTAATGGCAACTTATATGTATTAGACCCAAGCACTTATACTGATAATGGATTTACCATTACAAGAACAAGAATATCACCTCATGTAGCAGAGGGGTTCAATAGAGTATTCCATCATGCTTTAACAATTGAAATGACAACTGGTCTTGGAACTGGATGTGACATAATTGGACCATCCGCACCTGGAACTGGTTCTGGAAGCATTACTTGTGGAACTGACTTCCCAACTTTAAGCTGGGAACCTTCAACACCCGGAACTTATCCAATTTATGCATACAATTTGTATAGAGGTATATCCAGCACAGGACCTTGGCTACAAATTGGTCAAGTATTGAATATAGACCCATATAACAATACCCCAAATGATTTGGTTTATACAGATTACAACACAGATGGTGTTAACTACTATTATTATGTTGCAGCTCAGGATAATCAAGGGAACACAACACCTTCTGCTGTTCAGCATTGTTCTTCAGAATGGTCATTGGTTTACACAGGTTCTGGTTCTGGTAATAGCAATGGTGGAGCCTTCCAAAGCATTGTTACAAATGATGTTGGAACATACTCAATGGTTACTGGCGGTCCTGGTACTGTCTCATCCTCGGATGGTGGCAATACATGGGCATCCAATACAACATTCCCTGGCCCAAATGCGCCAGGAACACCTTTGTTCAATGGAACATATTTTGTAGCATTGGATGCATTTGGGACCCAGCAAGCATACTTTAGTACTGATTTACAAACATGGACAACAGATGGAAACAACCTTGGTGTTTATCAACTAACACAAGATATTGGAACCGGTGCAATTTATGCTGTTCCTTATACAAGTAGTTCTAATGTTGTCTTGTGGAGGAATGCACCTAACAGCAATTCATTTACTAAAGTACTGAATGAAGTGCCAGGACCAAGTCCAACCACTTATGGTAATTTGTTCCTAACTGCAGGCGGCATTACTGTCTCGTCATATGGTAGATATCCAAATTATGCTGCTTGGTGGTCAACTGATGGTGGTGTTACATGGACAGAATCTGCAAGTAGCTTAACTGGAAATGATTTTTATGGACTTGCATATAATGGAGCCATTTGGTTGCTGGTAGCCGCAACATTTACCCCACCAGATTATCCAACAACTGCATATACAAGCACAGATGGAAAAAATTGGACATTGGTGGATACAACAACTACCGCGCCTCCATTTGATGCACCAATTGTAACATTTGGCAATAAGTTTATCCAATGGTATGGAACTGAACTATACACAAGTACGGATGGTATTACTTGGACCACAATAAACATTCCTGGCATATTAAGTATCCAAGGTGTAACACCAAGTTCAACCAGAGTTTATGTTTGGGGCATTGGTGGAATTTATGAAAGCACAGATGGTGTCACATATACGGCATCTGTTGTCACCATGGACACAAATGATGTGGATGCTAGTGGATTACCAGTACTTGCTATTACAAGCACTATGGGTTCTTCACCAGTTAACATTTACAAAAGGACTTAATTATGGGTGTATGTAATCCAAAAATACAAATTAGTTATTCAGATGATGGTGGATATAATTGGAGCACACCACGCTATATTGAGGCTGGTCCAATTGGTGGTTATAATTTCCTTTGCCGTGCTTGGAGATTAGGACAATCCAGAAATAGGGTTTATAAGGTGGTTTATACAGAACCAACCCCATTTGCCTTATTTGGTGCAGAACTTGATTTAGAGCCAACAAAAGGTACAACATAAAAGAGATAAATATGGGTGGAAATGCATTTAAGGGTAAGGTATTTGAAACACAACAGCAAATCAGTTCCTTTCAAGGATTAATGAAGTTTTACAATGATGTTGTAGAAGCACAACTTGCTTATGTAAGTGAATGTGACAAAATTGGTGCTGAAATCTCATTAGAAGGTTTCATTAGCTGGATAATAGTGGAAAAATAACATGGCAACACCAATCCAGAACTTCCCAATTAACTTCATTCCAAATGTCCCAATTTACAATCCTGGTACATCTTCAATGAATTATACCTGGGTTTTGTTCTTCCAAGAATTATGGAACAGAACTGGCGGTAATACCAATACAACAGTTACCATAAATGATTTGATTACAAATCAGTCATCAAGTGGTGATGTTTCACAAGTAGTTCAGCAATTAGTAAGTCAGGTTGGGTTATTGCAAGCACAAGATGCATTTAGTGTGGCAATACAGGCATTGGAAACAGCAAAGGTAGTTTCAGCAAGTGCAGACCCAATGGCTTATATTTGTTTAGGGGTTAGTTAATGATTAAGCTTTATGGTGGTGCAGAAAGTCTCAGTATGGTTTTCACCGGAAGTTCTGCTTCTGTTGATTACTATATGAACTATACTGACATCAACAAAAACATAGTTGTTGATTCTGGTGTTGGTCAAGGGAACTTGGCATCTGCACAACTTGTTGTTTTAACTCCTGGTCCTGCAACCAATTCATATACAAGACAAGTCAATTACATTTCTGTTATCAACAATGATGGTGCAAATACTGCAACTATTGATATCAGAAAATCAAACATTTCAACCACAGTAAATCTTGCAACAACTACTCTCCAACCAGGATGGAAACTTGCATATCAAAATGATGTTGGCTGGCAAGTTTTTAATGAGAATGGAATACCAGAACCTATCTTAATTACATTGACAGGGGATGTAACTGGTTCTGGTGAAAATACAATTGCAACCACATTGGCTACTGTAAATGCTAATGTTGGAACCTTTGGTGATAATGCAAATGTTCCGCAAATTACAGTAAATGGAAAAGGTCTAATAACAAATGTCACAGATATCCCAATTTCTGCTACTGCAGGTGGTAGTGATACAGATGTCCAATACAATTCATCAGGCGCATTTGCTGGTAGTGGTGATTTGACTTTTGTCCCTGGTGTTTCTGGAACATCAGCAGCAATACTAACAATTGGAAGTCTAACTCCACAAGGTGGAAATCTTGTTCTTGGAACCACTGGTTCAAATGGTGGACAAATTCAATGTTTTGGTAATGACTTATATATTAGTGCAGAAGATGGTAGTTATATAGCAACAGCAGTTTATAATGTTGAGTTTAGTGCAACTGACCAAGTTAGGTTTGAAGGTCATCAAGCCAACTTCTTTATCTCAAGTAACATTGAATTAGATTGTGGAACCACAATTGACCTTACAGCACCACAAGGTTTATCACTATCTGGTTCATTTGGTACATCTGGACAAGTCCTAACAACACAAGGAAGTGGAAGTCATCCTATTTGGCAAACAAATACAGGAGTTCCTGGTGGCAACAATGGTGACATCCAATTTAATGCTAGCGGAACATTCCTTGGTTCAGATTTCTTCAACATCAATACTGTAACAAGCATTGTTGGTACTGATGTAACTGCTCAAATAGTTGGAAATTTAGTTATTAATGGAGTGACTATTGGTTCTTCTTCAGACAATACACCACCTGCTTGGCATTCCGCTTCAAGTGCATACTCAATTGCTTTAGCAATTAATGCGGCAAGCATTCCTGGTTTGACTTGTACTACCACAAATGTTCAAGAAATACCATTTGCAACAGTAGTTGGTTCTGGTACAGATGCAACTTACTCCTTGACTATTAATGGTTACGCTTTTTATACAAGTTATGTTCCGTATACATCCGGTTCTATTACTGGAGCAAGTTTAGCGGCTTATATAAACACGCAAACATCTACCACAAATGTTTCAGCAACTTATTCTTCACCTAATATGTATCTTACTAATGCAAATGGCGGAGATATTACAATTACCCAAAATTATGTAGGTGCTCCGGTCCCCCCTGTAGGTGGATTCTCTCCTTATGGCACGGATTCCCTTACCTACAGAGGAAACATCACTCTTTCATCTGATTCAACCATAACAATTGCTGGTGGTTCTGATTTAGCAAGTGCAGGATTAACAGCTGGAACTTATTCACCAACTACAATCAATACAACAACACTTAATACAAATGTTTTTGATTTGACAGTCAACCAATTAAATCTCAATGGAAATGTAGGAACCTCCGGACAAGTACTAACTTCACAAGGCAATAGCAGCCCACCTGAATGGACAAATCCAGCTCCAGTTTACACACTATCAACATTACCAACAGCAACTCCAGGTTTTATGATTACAGTAAGTGATGCAAATGGCGGAAATGGTGCACTTTGCTACTGTATTGCATCAACTTGGTTGGATGCAAGAACTAACGCGGTGGTTGCATAAACCAGCATAAATACACTACCCAATTAAGGAAAAACAATGTCAAACGGCTCAATTACAATTTCAGAAAATGGTGAATTACTACTTCCAGTACCTTGTGTACCTGGCACAATTTTGGTGTCAAATAACACCAGCCTTGCAAATGTAAATCCTACTGGGGTTGCCCAGTTTGAAGCACTTGCCCCAGGTTCATCTGGACAGGTTTTAACTGTTGGTTCTGGTGGATTAGAATGGGCAGATGCTGGTGGTGCTAGTGCAAATGAAATTATCAGTCCTGATAATACAACATCATTAGTTCAAGCAACTAATACTGGCATTAATGTTACAACAACTGGCTCTGCTGGTGTGATTACAACCGTTGGCGGTTCAACAGCAACTTTCAATGCTAACGGCTCATATGTATACCAAGGTGAAGACCCATCAGGTAGCTTTACTGTATTTGCTGCACAGAGCGACCCAAATGGATACATTGAACTTGCAACAAGTTCAAGTGAATCATGCTTTCTTTATCTTGAAGATGCATATGCTGAACTAACAGATGGAACAAACACCCTTGAGTTTGAAGGTTCTAGTAATGGAATAACACTAGAGGACCAATCCGGTGATAGCCTAACAATGCTTGCAGGAAATGTTGAGCTTAACTCAAGTGGATTCCTTGGTATCAATGGAACATGGATTGAACTAACAATCCCAGGAAACTATTCTGGTGTTAATATGCAATCCGGAACAATGACATTGAGTGCTCCAGATGGTGGCACACTATCTATCAATGATGGTGCTACAACAGGAAGTGCCGGACAGGTATTGACATCTAATGGTTCTGGTGTTGCATCATGGCAAAATGCTGGTGGTGGAGGCGGAAGTCCTGGTGGAAGCAACACACAAGTTCAGTTTAACAATTCTGGTGCTTTTGCTGGTGATGCTGACTTCACATATGTGCATAGTTTTGTAGCAACACTTTGGGTA
>QGNH01001444.1_pt2 | contig 10141 bp, 9 predicted proteins | sample 1735481 | NCBI WGS metagenome assembly QGNH01 (sample SAMN09239004, study PRJNA386568) | Viral metagenome, whole genome shotgun sequencing project. | reverse complement strand
GGCGGCGATTCAGATAAGGTGCTGCGCGAGAGCGGCTTCAAGCAGTTCCCCGCGGTCTGCCCGCGCTGGGGTGTGGCCGGGGGCGACATCTACGGCAACTCGCCGGGCATGGAGGCGCTCGGCGATATCAAGCAGCTCCAGCACGAGCAGCTTCGCAAGGCCAACGCCATCGACTACCAGACCAACCCACCGCTCCAGCTTCCCACGTCGATGAAGAACCAGGACGTGAACCGGCTGCCGGGCGGGGTCACTTACATGGATCCTGGGCCTGGCGGATCGGCCATCAAGTCGATGTTCGACGTGAACCTCAATCTGAGTAACCTGCTCGACGACATCCGCGACTGCCGAGAGCGCATTAATGGCGCCTTCTTCGCTGACCTGTTCATGATGCTCGACAATGCGACCAACCTCCAAATGACCGCAACCGAAGTCGCCGAGCGCCACGAAGAGAAGATGCTCATGATCGGGCCGGTGCTGGAGCGGCTGAATAACGAGCTGCTCTATCCCCTGGTGGAGACGACTTTCACGCATATGCTGGAGGCCGGGATCGTGCCGCCCGCTCCGCCCGATATGCAGGGTCAGTCGCTGAATGTCGAGTTCATCTCCATGCTCGCCCAGGCGCAGCGCGCCATCGGCACCAACAGCGTGGACCGCTTCGTACAGTCGATGGGCACGGTGGCGCAGATGAAGCCGGAAGTGCTCGACAACTTCGATCCCGACAAGTGGGCCGACGTGTACAGCGACATGCTGGGCGTCGATCCGAACCTGATTGTGGCCAGCGACCAGGTGGCGATCATCCGTCAGGCACGCGCCAAGGCGCAGGCAGCGCAGCAGCAGTCGGAGATGCTGCAGCAGCAGTCGCAGACGGCCAAGAACCTCGCGCAAGCGCCCACCGGCGGCCAGCCCAACGCGCTCAACGACATGATGAACCAATTCAGCGGCTACGGCACGCCTTAGGTAACAGCATGACTGATAGCGATACCCATAATCCTCGCAAGTGGCAACAGGATGTGAATATGAACAGTTACGATCCAACCGATCTCCGAGGCCAGGAGCGAAGCCGGGAAGATGATGCGACCCGCAAGCGACTGGCCAATGAGGTTGAAGAGCTGGACCTGAAGTGGCTGATGGGCTCGAAGCGTGGGCGCCGGATCATCTGGCGTCTTCTGGAACAGGCCGGTGTCTTCCGGCTCTCGTTTGATCCAAACGCCATGCGGATGGCATTCAACGAGGGCAATCGAAATTACGGAAACCGCGTCCTGGACCTGATCCACAAAACGTGCCCTGAGCTGTACCCGGTAATGGTAAAGGAGCAGAACGATGCCAGTAGAAGCAACGGTGACGGAAACGGCACAAAATCCAACTGAAGCCGCAACCTCAACGACAGAGGCGGTCGCACCCACGTTGCTGGGCAACGAAGCGGCTGGAACAGAGACCACACAGCAACCAACTGAGACAGCGCCGGCCGAGACTCCAGCGGAGCCTAAGCCTGCGGAGACCGACGCCAAGCCGGCCGAAGGCGCACCCGAGAAGTACGAGTTCACGGCTCCTGAAGGCAAGGAGTACGACTCGAATCTCCTCACGGCGTTCGAAGCGGCGGCCAAGGACTCGAATCTGACTCAGGAGACGGCTCAGAAGCTGCTCGACAAGATGGCTCCCGCGATTGCGGAGCGTCAGACCGAGCAGGTTGCAGCGATTCGCAAGGACTGGTTTGAAGCCTCGAAGTCGGACAAGGAGTTCGGCGGCGAGAAGCTGGAGCAGAACCTGGGAATCGCCAAGAAGGCTCTCGACACTTTCGGGTCGCCTGAACTGAACCAACTTTTGGTCTCGACCGGTCTCGGGAATCACCCGGAAGTCATCCGGATGATGTACAGAGCCGGTAAGGCAATCGGTGAGGACACGTTCGTCTCCGGCGGCGGCTCAACCACCCCGTCGGTCAAGTCCTTCTACCCTAACAGCAACATGAAGTAAGGAGAATACTGATATGGCAACTCTCACAACAGGCCAGTTGACGCTGGCGGACTGGGCAAAGCGTATAGCGCCGGATGGCACTGTCCCGAAGGTCGCCGAACTGTTGAGTCAATCCAACGAAATCCTGGAGGATGCGGTCTTCATCGAGGGCAATCTGCCCACCGGCCACCGTTCCATCATCCGCACCGGCTTGCCGACCGCTTATTGGCGCTCGGTCAATCAGGGTGTGCCGCGCTCGAAGAGCACCACGGCCACCGTGGACGACTCTGTCGGGATGCTCGAAGCGTATGCGGCCCTCGACAAGGACATCGCCGAGCTTAACGGCAACACGGAAGCCTTCCGTCTCTCGGAGGATTCTTCTTTTATCGAGGCGATGAATCAGTTGCAGACCCAGACGATGATCTACGGGAACCCGACCAGTGATCCGCGTCAATATCTTGGCCTCGCAGGTCGTTACGGCGCGATCTCTGGCGCTGGCAATGCAGCGAATATCCTCGACGCCGGCGGCACAGCTTCCGCAAACACTTCAATTTGGCTGGTTGCCTGGGGCGAGAACACTGTCTTCTGCCCGTTCCCGAAGGGGTCTCAGGCTGGTCTCATCTCAGAGGATGACGGCCTCCTGACCATCTACGATGCCAACGGCAACCCGTTCAAGGCTTACCAGAATCACTACCAGTGGAAGAATGGCTTGGCGGTCAAGGATTGGCGCTATGTCGTTCGCATCTGCAACCTGGACTCATCGACCTTTGCGGCCATGTCGGGCACCCAGGCCACTACGGCGGTGAGCACCAACATCCTGCATATGATGCTGCGCGCCATCGATCGCCTGCCGAACTTCAGCAACGTGCGCCCGGCGTTCTACATGAACCGCTCGGTCTTCTCGCTCCTGCGCCGCTTGGCGATGGAGAAGAGCGTCACCGCGCTGGCCCTCGAATCCGGCGCGAACCAATTTGGCACCCCGCAGCGCTGGGCCTCGTTTGAAGGCATTCCACTGCGCAAGGTGGACAAGATTCTCAACACTGAAACCCGCGTGGTCTAGTGGCTCAACCCGTGACGGGCCTCGTATAAAACCGGGGCCTCCACAGAGAAGGGAAAACGACAATGTATGTTGACAATAACCTTATTGTTTCAGGCGGTGTAACTGCTGCCGGTGTGGTCAGCTTTCAGACCGTCATTGGATCTTTAGTGGTGCTATCCACCAACACCATCGACCTCGGCGTGGCGCGTGACATTGGCGCGGGCGAAGACACATTCCTGCGCGTCGAAGTCGGAACCGCCTTCACTGGCCTAACCGCTCTCGACCTTGAAGCGATTGTCGCCGACGATGCCGCGCTCTCCGTGAATGTGACCACTGTCGGGGAACTCAAAGGCATCCCGGTAGCGTCGCTCGCCGCGGGCGCTCGCTTCGCCATAGACATCAGTCCGTTGCTGGGCAGCAATGGGCGCCGCTATCTGGGGGCTCGCTTCACCCCAACCGGAACCGGAACTGCCGGGACGCTGTTCGCCGACTATGGCCTGGAAACTCAGGACGGCGGCAAGTCGTATGCGTCCGGGTTCGCCATCATTTAACCAGCAGTGGCTGCGACCGCGAGATATTCGCCAGCAGCAGGAAGGAAGGATATGCCAAAGTATCTCGTCAAAGAGACCTCCTACATCAACGGGGCCATCGTCGAGCCCGGACAGTACGTGGATTACACCCCTCCGGATGGCACCACGGTTTCCGGGAACCTTGAACTGGTCGATCCGAAAAAGTCGGCCAAGTCGGCCGATAAAACCGAAGGCTCCGGCGAGGCTTAATCCCTGGGTCGATGAAACAGGGAGCCGATTAACCAAGGGGCCGATAGCTTACCGCGTCGGCCCTTTGTTTTGCGAGGAATCCATGCCATCAGTTGTAGATATTTGCAATCTCGCCCTGAGCCACATCGGAGACTCGGCCAACATATCGAGCATCTCTCCGCCCGATGGATCGGCGCAGGCTGGCTACTGCGCCATCTTCTACCCGATTGCGTGCGCCTCTGCCTTCGAGATGGCTTCCTGGGGATTCACCACCTGCCGCGGCACTCTGGCCGCGGTGAACAATCCCAGCACGACCTGGCTGTACGCCTACGCCGTGCCCAGCGGCATGATCCATGCGCTGGCCGTGCTGCCTTCAGATGCGCTCGACGACTATACCGAGAACTGGGCCCAGCAGCAGCCCTCGCTTTATCCAGAGCCGAACTACTCAAATCCGGCTGCCAATTTCTACACGCCGCAGCCCTTCGCCACGGAGATCGTAGCCGACGGCAGCATGATCATCCTGACCAACGTGGCCAGCGCCGTGTTGCGCTACACGCGGGCGGCCAGTGATCCCACGCAATTTCCCGCGCTCTTCGTGATGGCGCTCTCCTACCTGCTGGCCTCGATGCTGGCCGGCCCCATCCTCAAGGGCGATGCCGGTTCGGCAAAGTCGAAGGAGATGCTGGGATTGTCTCAGGTGTATATGGCGCAGGCCGAAGGCTCGGACGCGGACGAGCGGCGCATCGTCTTACAGCAGTCCGTGCCCTGGATGGCGAGGCGATAGCTGATGGCGAATATGCGGGTCTTCAAACCTTCCTTCGGGGGCGGCGAGTTGAGTCCGGAGATGTTCGGGCGCATCGACGACGCCAAGTTCCAGAACGGCGCGGCCTCCATTCAAAACTTCATCACCACCCCGCTGGGTCCGGCAGAGAAGCGGCCAGGCTTTGAGTATGTCAACACGACCAAAAACAACGGCGCGGCGCGCCTGATTCCTTTCGTCTACTCGGCCACCCAGACCATGGTCGTCGAGATGGGCGCCGGGTATTTCCGCTTCCACACGAACGGGGAAACCCTTCTCGCCGGGACACCCAACGCGTTTGTCTTGCCATCGACCGTCACGTTATCCAACATCATCCCCTGCGTGGTGACTCTCCCGAACCATGGCCTGACGGCTGGCGATCTGGTCGCGTTCTCGGTGAGCACGGGTGGGGCTCTCCCTACCGGCATTACCGCCGGAACTCCCTATTACCCCTCCGTGATCGACGCCAACACCTTCAACATCAAAGCCACCCCAGGCGGTACGCTGATCGCCACCAGCGGGTCATCCTCGGGAACGATCTCTGTCACGAGCTATGCGCATCTTGGAAATTGCCCGGTCACCTTGACGATTGCGGCTCCATGCGCAATTAGCGGAAATATACTAAGTGTTGATGCGCTCATGCTTTCAGTGAGCAGCGGGGGCACCTTGCCGACGGGCATCAACGCGGCAAGTCTTTATTATGTGCTTCCGATTACATGGCACGGTTTATTGATCGGTTGCAGTTTGTCTTTGACTCCAAATGGCGCTCCGGTTAATACCAGCGGCACCCAGTCGGGGACCATCACAGCACAAAGATACTCGATGAAAGCCCCCGCAGTGGTGACGTTGACCACTAGCCCCGCCGCTGTCGTCACATGGCCAAGCCACAGCCTTTCCACCGGGAATACCGTGGCTTTCGAGGTCAGCGCCGGAGGGACTCTTCCAACCGGCATCACAGCCGACACGCCCTATTTCATCACGGTTATCGACGCCAACACCTTCAGCATCTCGGCCACCAGTGGAGGGGCTTTAGTCGGCATCGGAGGGACAACCTCGGGCACCATCACCGGCATCCGTTATTACAATGTCGGGGAGCTGGTCACATTTCAAGGAACCGTGTACTACGCCGCTTCGGTCAGTATCAGCGTGATTCCGGGCGGCTCCAGCGCCTGGTATGCGCTGCCGAGCACGGCTCTCGAAGTTCCCACGCCCTATGCCGCCTCCGACCTGTTCGGCATCCACTACGTGCAGAGCAATGACATCCTCACGGTAGTGCATCCCAACTACCCTCCAATGGAGCTTCGGCGTCTCGGCGCGACTCAGTGGGCGCTCGTCCCCATCGTCTTTGGGCCAGCCCTTGCCGCTCCCGCGGGGGTTGCGATCACAGCCAGCCCCGGCTATCTGTGCCAGATTGCCTCTATCGTGGACGGAACCGATACCGGCGGCGACGAGGCCGCGATCATCACCACGGTGGCCGCCCACACGCTGGCCACTGGCGATGGAATCTATATCGAGAACCTGACGGCCACCATCAGTGGTCAGCCAACGGTGCTCGATGGCTTTTATCTCGTCAACGATGTCCCGGTGAACAGCAACGGAACCCTCAAAGAGCACATTTTGTCGGTAATGGACTATAGCGGCAACATCCTCCAGTGCACGAGCTGGACCGCTCACACCGCCGCGACCATACAGTATGGCTCGAAGATCTTCAACATCATTAACAATTACGTGGTGACGGCTGTCTTGTCGGACGGAATCCAGCAAAGCGCTATCTCCGCCGAGGTCTCGGTGCTCAACAACCTCAACGTCACCGGGAGCTTCAACACCATCACCTGGTCAGCGGTTCCGGGGGCCTACCGCTACTACATCTACAAGATGCTGAACGGCCTTTATGGCTACATCGGGGAGACGACACCGGACACCCTTACCTTCAACGACAACAATATCGCTCCCGACATGAGCACCACCCCGACCCTCTCCGATCCCGTCTTCAACTCGGCCGGGAACTATCCGGGCGCGGTCTCCTATTACCAGCAGCGGCGCTGCTTCGGGGGAACTCTCAACCAGCCGGCTAATTTCTGGATGACCAAGAGCGGAACCGAAAGCGACATGAGCTATTCGCTGCCGGTCGAGGACTCCGACCGCGTGGCTATTGGAATCGCGGTGCGCGAGATGACGATCATTCAGCACATCGTGCCGCTTCTCCAGCTCCTGCTGCTCTCCAGTTCGTCCGAACTGAGCGTCAGCCCGATCAACACCGACGTCATCACGCCTTCGACCATCGACGCGCGGCCACAGTCTTATATCGGAGCATCGGACGTGCAGCCTACCATCATCAACAATTCCCTGGTCTACTGCGCCAACCGCGGCGGCCATGTGCGCGAGATGGGCTACCAGTGGCAGATCGGCGGCTACGTCACCGGCGACGTCTCCCTGCGCGCCGCTCACCTCTTCGACAACCTGACCATCGCCGACCAGGCCTTCATGAAATGCCCCTGGCAGGTGGTGTGGTTCGTCAGTTCGAACGGTGGCCTGCTGGGCCTGACCTACATCCCCGAGGAGGGAGTCGGCGCGTGGCACCATCATGTGACCGCTGGCTCCTTTCTGAGCACTACCTGTGTGGCTGAGGGCGCTGAAGACCGCCTCTATGCGATCATCCAGCGCACGGTAAACGGCGCGACCGTGAATTACATCGAGCGCATGAGGCCCCGCAACTTCGGCACGATCGAGAACGCCTTCTTCGTGGACGCGGGGGCGACTTTCGACGGGACCAACACCACCGCGACCACGGTTTACGTGGTGCTCGCCGATCCCGTGAACGGCATCTACAGCGTCACCTCTTCAGCGCCCATCTTCGCCTACCCGGCGACGACCGACCTGGGCTCCGTGGTCGTCCTCACCGGCCCGGATGGCACGGAATACCGGCTGACGATCACCAGCGAGTCCTCGACGGCCGCGGCGAGCGCACTGGCCGACAACCCGATCCCGGCCAACGTGCTCTCGTCGCCGACCACCACCTGGGCCTGGGCGCGCAGCACGATCAACGGCCTGACCTGGCTCGAAGGCCAGACGGTCTCCATCCTCGCTGATGGCTGCGTGCAGCCACAGCGGACGGTCACCAGCGGCTCGGTGAGCATCCAGCGCCCCTCGGTGCTGGTGACGATTGGAATACCGTACACGTCGCAAATCGACACGCTGCCGCTGGTGTTGCAGATCGACGGCAACGGCCAGGGGCGCATGAAGAACATCAACAAGGCCTGGGTGAGGGTGCAGGCGTCCAGCTCGATCTTCGCCGGCCCCTCGCCGAACAATCTGGTGCAGTACAAGCAGCGCACAACGGAGGGTTACGGCTCGCCTCCCAACCTGGTGACGGATGAGGTCGAGATTCTCCTTCCGGCAAGCTGGCAGTCTTCGGGCCAGATTTACGTGCAACACACCGACCCGCTGCCTCTGACGGTGGTGGGCCTCACTCTGGAAGCAGCGATAGGCGGCTAACGATGGATGGAATGTATTCGCTCCTGACGAACAGTTGGGACGACGTGAAGAAGTTCTTCAACCCGCAGATTCCGGGGTCCAGTTCCAGCGTCGTCGGCCCGCAATACGATCAAGACGGCAACCTCACCGGCGTTGCCGCCCCCAGTATGAGCGCGTCCCAGGTTCAGACGGCCAAGAGCGCCCAGACCGTGCAGAACGTCGGCCTGCTGACCACCATCATGGGCGGGCTCACCAGCGCCGTCGGCGGCTACTTCCAGGCCAAGTCGCAGCAGTACCAGGACAAGAGCCAGGCGCTGAACCTTACGTATCAGGCCGACATGGCCTCCATCAACGCCCGCTCGGCCGAGTACTCGGCGGAATCCGACCTGAACGCCGGCAAGAGCGAGATCTTCAACCAAACCATGGCGGCCGGCCAGCAGAAGGCGTCCACCACGGCCACCATGGCGGCGCGGGGCATCGTGCTCGGCCAGGGCAGCGCGCAGGAGATCAGCGCCTCGCAGGACATCGTGAAAGACATCAACATGTACACGATCAACGCGAACGCGACCCGTCAGGCGGCCGCGGCCAGGACGCAGGCGACCAACTACCAGAACCAAGCGCTGATGGACCGCACCGGCGCGGTGAATGCGAATCTGTCGGCCGACTCGATCAGCCCGTTCTCGGCAGTGACCTCCAGCCTGATGACCTCGGCCTCCAGCGTGGCGCAGCAGTGGAATAACAACCAGCGGCTCAAGATGATGATGGGCAACGGCTACTACGGCGGCGGCGGTTACTCCGTTTCCCAGTAAGAGGATAGAAAATGGCGAAGATGCAAGTTCCCTCCGATTTTGTCCCCAGCGTGACGCAGTCGCCCATCGGCGTGAGTCCCATGTCCGCGCAGCCGGTGCAGCCGATGCAGAACGCGGCTCCCGGCCAGATGGAGCAGATGGGCGCGGTCACCCAGCACCTCGGCCAGGAGACCACCGACATCGGCTTGCGGATTCAGAACCAGCTTGATGATGCGATGGCGAAGCAGGCTGAGACGGGCTTCCTGCAGAACGCCATGACCATCACGAATGGCGACGGCACCGACAAGAATCCCGGCTACCTGCACACGAGAGGTGCGGACGCGCAGGCTCAGTATGGCAACGCCACGGCGGCGCTCGCCAAGGCTAAGCAGGATGCGCTCGACGGCTTAGGCAGCGATTTTCAGAAGATGATGTTCAACAAGGTGGCTAATCAGCACCTGACGTCCTTCGGCGCGACCATGGCCGACCATCGCTTCCAGCAGGTCTCGGAGTACTCGGCCAAGTCGGCGAATGACCGCGCCGACACCTACGCTCAGTTGGCGGCGAACTCCTACAAGAGCATTGGGCTAACCGATGCGGACGGAAACCCCACGGGAGACTTCAACACCTACTGGAACCAGGCCGTTCAAGAGGCGCAGACTACGGCAAAGGTGGGTTTCGGGGCTGACCCGAACAGCCCTCAAACCCAGGCGCTCGTCAAGGATAAGACCACGGCGATTGTGCAGGGCGTCCTCTCGCGCATGATGGACGACCATGCATATCCCGAGGCCAAGAAGTTCTACGACGACCAACTGGCAAAAGGAAACATCGACGAGCGTGTCGCGGAATCCATGGGCAACGCCATCAAGACCAACACGGACCGCGAGTACATCACCACCCAGACCAATAACTACATCCAGGCGGCTTTGACGGGCCAGAAGAGCCCCGCGCAGACACAGAACTTCACCCAGCCACTACAGGGCGGCGCCACCGTTTCTTCTCCATTTGGCGCGCCGCGGCCTGGCGGCAAGACGCACGACGGCGTTGACTACGCGGTCCCGGTCGGAACGCAGATTCAGGCTCCCGCCGACGGCAAGGTGCTTCAGGTCTGGCAAGATGACAAGTTTGGTGGCGGCCTGTCGATGCGACTGCAGCATGACGACGGATCGATCACGGGCTACGCTCACCTTTCGGCGGCCAATTACAAGCCCGGTGACGAGGTGACGCAGGGGCAGACCATCGGCCTGACCGGCAAGAGCGGCAATGCGACCGGGCCCTGCCTGCATTACACGATGACGAATCCGCAGGGCCAGCGGATCGACCCCGGCAGCGC
>QGNH01001101.1_pt1 | contig 10142 bp, 14 predicted proteins | sample 1735481 | NCBI WGS metagenome assembly QGNH01 (sample SAMN09239004, study PRJNA386568) | Viral metagenome, whole genome shotgun sequencing project. | reverse complement strand
AAGTGGTATGATCCGTTTTAGTGCCCTGTATAGTGCCCGGCGTTTCCTTCTTTGGTCTTGGCCCGGCGTGCTACGCCTTCAGCCAGGACTCGCCAGGATCGCGGGGACCATATCAACACCCTCGCCGGCAATCAAAGCCTCGCCTGCCCAGCGTGGCGCGCTGGGTGAGCGGGATTTCGGGCTTGCAGCGAGACTGCCGGCGGGTCTTTAATCGCCCTGCCATGTGGACTGAAATTGCATTCCCCCTCCTCCTTGTCGCGTTCGGATTGAGCCTCGGGGCGTTAGTCGTGTTGCCTCTGGTTCTACCGGGAGACGGGACGGGAGATTGAGCAACTCAGAACCGATGAAATGGGCTTCACTCAGCCTCGGACTCGCAATCTGCGATTGTAAGGAACGCCAGGTTTGCCAATTAACTTATGCACCCAAAACGATTTGAAATTATTTCTGTTTAACTGCATTTCAATTACACATTTGAGTTAAAATTATATAGCTATTTCAAATGGGGAATAATCGCAAAAAGACAGGCTCCAATCCAGGCTCCAACAAACAAAAGGAGAAAAACGTGACGGAGAGAAAAATCAGTCCGTTTCGGATTACGCAGTGGATTTTTAGTGCGATTGTTACCGTCGCGCTTGTTCTGTCTGGATTGAATGGGCTTTGGCATAGATGGTGGGTGGAATGGCTGCTCATTCCAATTACATTATTGGCTTTCACGGTTGGAATATTTGAATTGTGCAGATTGGTGCCCACAAAACTTTCGACAAAGTCGGCGGTGGCAATATCTGCATGTTCATTTTTATTGTTAGGCGGTTTGGCCATTTGTGCTTACAGATTCAATCCCCCACTTTCTGTTCGAGAATGGCAGCCGCCAGAACTGCCAGAGGGTTGCAAATCTGCCATTTTCTCTTTCGCAGATGAAAACTGGCCAATAAATCTTGATGATATTAAAAATAGACAACCCTTTGTCCCGCCAGACATAAAACTGCCAAAGACCGAACGGGCCAAATCCTTGATTTCATCTTTGCCCACTATCTTTTTCAAAAATAACCGGCTGTATGTCAGAGTTGTGGGGGTGGTAAATGGAGTGAAAGTGATTTCTGACCCATTTATATTGGACGAAAAACTTCCGTGGAACTTTGACAGAAATTATAGTGCCAACGCATTTGAAATGGTTGACCAAAACACAACACCTATGCTTCAGGTGATTTATGAAAAGCCAAACGAAGTGAGGGTTAACGGTGTTTTTCGGGGCGATAAAGAAGGTAAGATTGTAGCAGGTTTTGTTTGGGTCGTATTTGGAACAAGCCACCGCATGTATTTCCCGAAAGATGCAATCGAAGAACGATTGATTCTTGATACATGTAAAACGAACATTTTGTTCAAATATCCGTCCTTCAATCATCTTGGGGAATATGCGGATTGATGATTTTCTATACCAGCATGGCCAAATTTCATGCCAAACCGCCGAAAGGCNNCGCCAACCCCTGAAAATCCAAATTAGCCCACTACCCGCGCTTGAGGCTTGCGCCAGGGTGAGCCCTGCGGGCAAGAGCCCGGCCAAGCCTACCTTTACCGAATCGCTGTCAATCTTCATTTGAATCTGAAATCGAGCCCCGCCCCGGTGCAAAGGCCGGAGCAGGGTCTTTATTGGCACGCGGACCGTTAGCCGCGTGGGGGAACCAACCCCGAACCAGAATCGTTCGCCAAATCTAAATTCAACCCCACCGGAAACTTGAAAGAACCCGGCGGGGTGAGGAAGCAGGCGCGCGCAGCAAAACGCACCTGCAACAAAAAACTAAGGCTCCCAAATTTCCGAGTCCAAAGCCCGGGATTGCCGAATCTCTGTCAGGGCTTCGCACAAATCCAACTCAATCGTGTTCACGAGCATTTCGAGCCGCTTCAAATTGTCGCTGGTTTTGTTCATCAGCTCCAACGCCTGGTGCTCCGGCCGTTGATCGTCATTCAGCACCGCGGCGGCTGCTGAAAGCGCGGCCCTGGTGCGGTCGATCCGCTGGCGCAAGTCTCCGTGTTCACAAAGGGAGCCCACAAACCAAGCGGCATCGGACAAATGTCTTTTCGCTTCGCAGCTCATGGTTCTCGTATGTGGTAGTTCTCAGGTTGCATCTGCGGTTGGCTGGCTGATTTCAGCAGCCGGATAAAAACGTCTCGCGGCATGCTCACAAACTCGCCGCTGTCACCGTGCTCGATCGCGTAAGGCGCGCCAGCCGCACCCATAAGCATCGACGGAAGCATGGACGGGTCGAATCGCTGCGCACGGTGCATATACCACGTGGCAAGCAACTCACGGGTGGCTTCATCGGGCTGGGCTGGTGCGGTTTGGTCGCTCATTGTTATTGAAAGGGCGGGATTTGGCTGACGCTCATTGGAACGGGATTTTTCGTCCCGAGGTTGACTTTGCCGAAGCTNNGGATGGTTGCGTTATTTTTTTCGCCACTCTGAAAGAAGTCCGAACGCAACGGACGGCGCCGGCGCGTCCCGGAATGCAGTCTGCGGAGCGTGGCCCGGTCTGTAACTTTTTCACAATAGGTGCCACTCATAAATTGCCTTATTGGATCGAGCTGTCCGCACTTATGCAAAAACTCTGAGGATGGCGCACGGCCACGTCCACGAAAAGGTTCAGGGTTAATCTGATCGTCGCTGCGGTTGCCCCGGTGAATGGATCATAGATGAAGTCGGGCGATGAAAAGATGCCTATCACTAGATCAGACCACTTTCCAAAAATCGCAATGTTGTTAGGGATTTGATTCGTTGCCGCTGCTTTGTAGCCGTTCACCCGAAACAGGCCCTTGTTGTCCTCGTCGTCGCTGTTAATTAGGAACACTGGCACCACGGATGTGACTCCGATGCCTGTTTTGGCGATGGATTTCCATCTGCCCTTTGTTGCTGGGGTTATTGCCCATCCGAAACTGCCATCATCATTCAGAACATTTGCCGATCCAAGTGCGCTCTCAAAACTGACGATCTCCGCCCAGGTCGCCGTGCCCCCAAACAATGTGGAGCCCACGCCGGCGCAATTCAAAAGCCCTTGGGGTTCATCTGCGGATCCGCTGCCCCACAAGGCGACGCGATCCAGTGCAAGGTTAACTTGAGCGGAGATATCGCTCCTAATCAGCTCTTCCACATCGGGCGATGACTGCATCAATAATTGGCGGCTGAACTGAACGCTGCAACTGATCCTGTGAGGCGTCATGACGACTTGATCGAATGAAGGATTTGAAATCTGAACCTGTCCAACTTCGGACACATTTTGTGCGGTTGATGCGGAGGTTTGTCGGGGCAGTGCAAAATTCCCTTCCAGCCCGGACAAAATCGTGCAGCCGAGTTTTTTGACGACTGGCTGATTTCGTAAAAGCGGAATAACGTTTTCATCCACCTGCGTTTCAATTAAAGCACCTCCAGATCCGAACACGCCGGCGCTCAGATCGCGCCTGCCAAGTCCGGGACAAATCACGTCGAGCGGAACGGGGCGCATTGCCTTCGTGCCATTTCCAGGTTGTGAAAGTTTTTCTGCAATACTTTCCTCAAATGGGGCTCTCTCATTGCTCCCGGGAATTAATGCGCGAATCCAAGATCGGACAGAGTATTTTTGCCTTTCGGCAGGTGTTAAAACATTAGTCATGGCCTTAAGTTTTCCACCGGTCGCTCGTTTTGGGAAGGTGTCAGAAGTGACAGTGCCCAGATTGCCCGCTCCGTTGCGACGGCAAGGGACAATTTCGAGTCACAATTGAATATCAGCCTTAGCCGGTCCATGTGATATCGCGTTCCCCTCACACTTATTCGGAGCCGGTCGGCAATCGCCTTGTCGCATAATCCATCCCGCACCAGCATGGCCACGGCCCTTTGCATCGGGGTCAATCCCTGCCAGGCTGCGGCAATGTCGCGGGAATCAGTCATGCTTAATCCATGTCCTCCGGCGTTTAGGGTGGTACTCGAGCAAGGCGCGCATTTTCTTTAGGAGCCGGCGCAACGCCCGCTCACTCGTTGTCATCGGTGGACGGCCTCGCTTGTGGTTGTTGGTTTTCATCATTTATTCCTCTGGGCTCGGCAACAGCGGGCCTTCCGCTTCTGTAAAAGGCGTGTCATTGAGATATTCACTCTCGTTTGGGGGTTGCAGGTCGCGGATCAAATCGGCTTTGAGCGGCTCCGGCAGGTCGCGGCGGCTCGAAATGATGCCGCGCATTTTCTCAAGCGTGCCGTTCCATAGCCGAATGACCGGTTCCCTCGGCATCCAATTCCGCAGCAGCTCGTGGTATTTGATTTCCGCACAGTCGGCCTGGGCCTTGGTCAACCTCGTGCGCTCTGCTTCCAGATCGGTGAACACTGCGCGAACAATGTCGCGGGTCGAGTAGCGGCCATCGTCGCCCGGGTGAATGCCGCCGGCTGCCGCTAACCGTCGGGCCAGCGTGCGCCGGTCAATTCCAAATTCCATTGCGGCCCGGTAAATCGACCAGCGAATGCCGGCGGCCTGTTTCTTCAATGCTGTTTTATGGGGAGATTTCATATTTTTTTTATCGTTGCCGCTTGCACACGGCATGGTCCACCTGCCTTCGGCAAAAGGTGCCGGGAGGACCCGAGTTGTTTGCCTATCAGTATGTTAGGTTATCTTTCATCGCGTGTTGCTCGCAGGATTGTTTGCGGCGCGCGATGGCCTGCACAATGTTCTTACACGCTTCTGCCGCTTCCGGGTCAGTCAGGTCGGCAGGCTGTCCCGTGCGGCAGTCGAGCAACGTGCCACTGCCGGCATCATCCCACTGGATCGCCCATCGCGTGCCCGTCCAAGGTTGGAGTTCTGTGAGCGCAGCCTCAGCTTGCGCCTTGGTCTTGATGACGGGGTCGTCGTCGCGGACAGACCAGGACTTGAGCGAGAGCACGTCCAGTTCGCGGTTAATGGAAGCGTCGCCCGACAGTCTTTCGACTTCACCTTGCTCTCCCTGATCGAAGATCCTCCAGGCGGTACAATCCCCGACCTCGATGATAAATCCACCGAGCTTGTAGGTTGGCACTGGGGGTGTCAGGGTCATTACGATTTTCGTTTCTTCGGCAGTCATGGTTCGTTCCTTTCAGTTCTTGGTTTTGGTTGTTCGGTGTGGATGTTCACGGCCTTAAATCCGTAGCCCCGGAGCAAACACTTCAAAAGCCTGCGGAGCCTTACAAGTGGCGATGCCTGCCAGTTTCCAGGCACGGCCCGCAACGTGATCGTGACAACCTCGGGCTCTGGGTCGTTACGGCCAGTTACGGCCAATAGGCCAGCCCTATATATAGGGGGCTGGCCGTATGGACGTTGCGCGACCTTTGGCCGTATGTTGGCCGTGGTTTGGACGTTGGCCGTTGTTTCACGCAAGTTCATAATGGCCAATGAGATTCTTCCGCAAAATTCCGGCTCGGATCATTTCATCAACATGCCGTCGGGCGGTGCGTTCCTTGCGCGAAGATTTTAGGACCGTTTGGCCGTAGTTTTCGACCAGAACGGACCATGACAAAGACGACTGTTTCGCGGAGTCAAAAACGGCCTCGGCGTGCTCCTGTTGTTCCTGCCGCTTGGCCTGTGCTTTGGCATCGCCGGCAGATTCGATGCTGACGTGCATCTTCAGTTCATTCGACCATTGAAAGCGCGGTCCTTGGTCCTTGGTGATCGGTGCCCGGCGGTTCTTGTCAGCCCATACCACGATTGAATCCCCATCCCGTTCAAGCCGCAGATTTGTCTCAGACTTCCGCTCCAACTGGCTCCCGAGGTGTCCGCGCGTCTTTTCGGTGCCTGGGTTGAGGTGGATGACGCTGGTGATGGGGCAATGGAATTTGATTGCCAGCCCGTGCAGCTCGTTCACGAATAGGCTGCTTTCCCCAGGGTCGTTCACGTCCTGCACGAAGTCTGCGGAGCCGTCCAAGAGAACCGAATGAACACCACCATGCTCTTTGGCGGCCTGTTCCATTGCCAGGTGGATACACTCCCTTGCTTCCGAAATGCTAAGTCCGGTGATGCAATAGGATCTCAACCATGGGGGCGGTTCGGACAACCCGGCCCGCCGTAGCGCCGTCGATATGACCATGAACGCATCGAACAAACTCTGCTCGCTGTCCAGGTGGATCAATGCGTGGCCCTCAGGATTGCGGGATAGCAGTCCGAGGCAATCCGCCGTTGGCTGGCGTTGCGTCATCACTGCGGCCATCATGGCTCCGATCCATGCTGTCTTGCCCGCTTTCGGGACGGCTGAAACGGTCGTCAGGTTGCCCGGCGTGCATATCGGGATTGATCCGATCAAATAGCGCGGGATCGGCTCGGCTGGCCTGACCTTGATGTTGAAGAGACGATCCTTCAACCGACTGGAAAGCGGGTCCGCTTCCCTGTGCAGTGAGTCCAGGGCAACATGGAGATGGCCGGCAATACTGGCGGCCAGGCGAGGACTCGACAGAAGCGCCTTTTGAGATTCGTCCAGCAGTGCAGCCATGCGGCGGGGCAGGTAGCCATTCCAAATTCTCTCCGCTTCGATCTCCGCCACTTCCATCGACATGTCCGCGCCTGTCAGCTCGCCAATGACTTGGCCGGCGTCGGGGAATTGAACCGATTCTAAAATACTTTGTTGATGGACCAACTTTCCTTTTGATCTCAATTCACGGATCGCCCGAACAACGGAGCCATACCTCAGATCATCAAAGGCGTCGGGGGCGGAGTCCTGGACCCTCTGAACGAAGGGCGTCAGTGCCTCGCCGTTGGAGAACATCAATGTTGCCGCAACGATTTTCTGGGAAATGTCCAGTGAGTTCACTCGCCGGCCTCCTCGGCAATGATGCGGAAAAACATGCGAATCATCATTCGTCGATGGTGGCATCGTTGCCACCAGTGCGGGAATGAGCGGCACAGCCAGGTGAAAATGGATTGACCGGAAGCGGGGAGTGGGGCTATGATGTTCATGGTAGTTTCTTCGCCGCGTGATTCCGTCCAGGACCGCGGCGAAATTGTTTATGCCCCAATCAGTGACCGTGCGTGGAACCGGAGCACGCGGTCATTCACGCGGATGCACGCCACTTTCCCGAGGCGAACATTTTTCAAGAGTGTTCGCGTGGTGATCCGAAGAAATTGCGCCACTTCCGGCGGGGTGAGGACCGCGTCCAAGTCAATCTTGGTCGGTGGCGATTTGCTGCGTTTTCGATCTAACATGCGCCCACATTAGGCGCAGTTGGTGCGGCACGTAATGGACGACAAGAAAAACTTGGGGGCTTATTTGTCCGCCTTAGGTCGCTGGGCCCAGAAGGTAAAAGCGGGTTCGGCTCTCAATTCCTCCCAACTCTTTCCCGTGGCGATGGGCTTTCCGCTTTTGCTTACTCTCAAGGTGCGGACAGTCCTGCCATTCTTGCGGTATATGAAGCATTCCCCCGACCTCAGTAGATGCACGTCGATTTCCCGCATGGTGCGGCGCACGTGTCTTTCGTCCAACTTATACAATCCCTGTTCACTGAGGCTTTTAATCACAGAGCCCATCGAAAGAAGTTGGTCCGGCCAAAGACCCAGCAATGCGAGCCGGAGCCTTCGCCCCGACTCCTTTTTACTCACAGGCTGCTTCGAGTACTCTTCCATTCTGGAAATGAATTCGTTCAAGTCGCGGCATTCAGAGCGGCGCGATTTTGCCATTGCTTCGAGTAGCTCCGCAAACGGCGCAGGGTTATCTTCCAGTAACGCGGGGAAAAGAAGTCTCGTGAATCGTTGATTTAATTGCTCGCAGGTTGTGTGAAACCCCGGCCCATGTGTGGCAGGTTGGTTCGGGTTGTTCAACGATTTCCGAAGCGCGGTCGCTTGCCTTGCTAGAAACTGAATCTCGGTTGGCGGCTCGCCCCCATTTAATGCAATCAACCACTTTTCGCCGATCGTTTTTGCCGCCGCAATCTTTTTATTCAGCGTGTTTCGATTATTGGGCTTCATTCTTCATCTCCGATTTCACTTTGTCCGGGGTCAACGCCCAAAACTTTTTGCATTCCGCCGGCGTCACGATGTTTTTGTATTTCGTTTCCAGGGTGCGCGGTGAGTGCCCCAACCAATGAGCAACCTTGGTTGCGTCCTCATGCTGTTGGAGTAGGTAGCTCGCGGCGGTGTGTCTCAGGATGTCTTGCGTCCATTCGATGCCGGCGGCTTCACTCATTGCGCGGCGGTGCCTGCGGAGCGTGGTGCGGTTCGGCGCGATCATGGCCGAGGGTTTCCCTGTCCTGCCGATCTTGAGCCAGGCGAGTGCCGTATCATTCAAGGGCACAATTCGGCGGCGGCGGACCTTGCTCGCGGCGGCCTCGATCTTTACGTGCCTGTTTTTTGCGTCCACGTCACCCCATGTCAGCTTTTCGATTTCCTCCGGCCTGATACCGCAGAACATTCCCAACGTCAGCCACGGGACCATGCGCGGATACTTGCGGCAGGCGTTCAGCAGCTTGGTTGCTTGGTCCACCGTCAGTATGGACGGCGGTTTGTCCTCCGGTTTCGGTGGAGTGATTTTGAGAATCGGATTTTCTTTCAGGTAGCCACGTCGCCAGCAGACATCGAACATGGATGAAAGCCTGCCGAGGTTGGACTTGCGGGTGCTCAATGCCTCGCCTCGACCGTCAAACCACGTCTCGACATCCGCCACGGTCAGGCGGTCAATGAACATCTCCATGCGACCCGTTGAGAATTTCTCAAGGTAGTTCTCCAACTCGGCAACGTATCGTTCGCGGAGATTCTCATTTGTCTTGGCGGTGATCGTTTCGTCAATGGCCTGCCGGAGTGTGCGCCGTTGAACTGGTGTCGCGTCCAGCTTCCCGCTTTTGAATGCTTCCCATATCTGCCGCAACGTGACGTTCTCCCGGCTGGCCTCGGCGTGGAGCAACATCAGGCCGTTGCGTTCCTCGGGTGATAGTTCAAGCCAGGATTGGCCGGCGTGCCGATGCTGCTGCTTCAATTCCTCGGCGGCGGCCTCAGCTTGGCCCTTGGATTTATACCACTTGCGGATGCGCTTCGGGCCTTCGTAGTAGTCCAGAAGCCACTCAACGCGGGTGTATCCTTTGTCCCGGCGGTCCAATTTCCTTACTTTCATACCCCAATAGTGCCCGATAGTGCCCGTGTCTGTCAAGTTTAAGTGTGTATCAACTGACACCATGTTGGCAGCATGTCGGCATCATGGAGAGTGAGGAAATATCAACTAAAAGCCTGCAAACATTGAATAAATGCAGTGTTTATGCGGGTGAAAAGGATGGTGGAGCCGAGGGGATTCGAACCCCTGACCCCCACAATGCCATTGTGGTGCTCTACCAACTGAGCTACGACCCCATCGCTGAGCGGCGGCAATCTAAAGAGCCGGCTCGATTTGTCAAAGCAGTTTTTCCGCGCCGGCTTTTCCTCGACTCGCTGCGTCGCGGGAATCGGCGCTCTTCCGTCGCATCACGAGTGGTTCCGCCACGTCGGCGCTTCCATGAACGCCGCCGCAATGGGAGCATGACTCGTGATTCCCGGTTTTTTTCAACTCACCATTCCCATCATGCAATGTGCAGGCCGGCGGGTTGCAAAGTGGAGACACGTTGTGAAGAGTGACGCATTCAATTGATATTGTGAATTAGAGATTCTAACAGATTTGTTTGCTCCCTTTTAAGACATAAGGGCAGCGGCTGTCTTGAAAGGTTTCATCGAAGATCCTCGTTTGGCCGACGACAAAATAGTTCTCCATCATGCCGACGGGAGAGCAATCGCGGGGTCTTCTCATCGGCAACGTTAATGATGGCGATATTTCCCGAGAAGAACTCCTGTCGCGACGAGGAGGGCTGACATTTTGCCGGATGTTTCGTCCTCGCGGCGGCGTTGGCAGCCCTTATGCGTGGCTCCATGCCCTGATGGAAAGAGTTGTTGTACGGGATGTGGTGTGGCGTACGGTTGTTGGATTCCTTCTTGGAGGTTGTCTGATATTTGCCCAACACAACGCATTTGCGACGCAAAGCGTATCGTTGGCCTGGGACCCCAGCCCGGACACGAACGTTGTCGGCTACAAGGTTTACTATGGTGTCGCCAGCCGCACGTACACCAACATCGTTGACGTGGGCGACGTGACGAACACCACGATCTCCGGCCTCGTCGAAGGCACCACATACTACTTCGCGGTCACCGCGTACAA
>QGNH01000122.1_pt4 | contig 10169 bp, 14 predicted proteins | sample 1735481 | NCBI WGS metagenome assembly QGNH01 (sample SAMN09239004, study PRJNA386568) | Viral metagenome, whole genome shotgun sequencing project. | reverse complement strand
AAATAATGTTTTTGTGTCATGGGCCAGTCTAAACCTTGCGTACAAGGCGCAATTGATAACATGACCGCCCCGAATAAATGGCCGAATAAAGGGCGCTCTATAAAAAAGGAGACAACCATGAAAAAGAAAATAATAGGCTTCAAGGGTATTGTGACTCGGAAGTGCACTGATTGTGGTCATGAATTCACGCTGCGTTCCCACAACCAGATTCGATGCCTGGACTGCCGGTCAAAAAAGAACTATCACGCGACCAGCAAGAAGTACCGCAAGCCGTGTCCTGTGAAGGTCGTGAACTATCACGGCAATGACCTTAATGACGAATCGTTTGTCATCGATGAATTGCAGGGTCGAGAGCTACGGATTCAGTTGTTCAATAGTGCGCTCCTGGATGGTTTATATCCCGTAGGCACCGTGGTTGAGTACCGCGGCCAGAGGATTGAGATAGCCTGCGGGATGACCAGTTTGCCCCGTTGACAAAGTGTCCATTATAGTATATAATATAGGTAATCAAGGAGATACCTATGTTCGAAATGAATGCACGTAAAATGGACAAAAGAATACAATCCAGACTTAGCTTATCGGAATTTGCCGCCGTGACGGTGGCACTCCTGCTGAGCCTGGCGTTCCTGTGGGTGTATCGAAGCAATGCCTTCGTGGACTTCCAGGTGTACATGCGGGCTGGGAAGGGCTTATTTACAGGCTACTTCTATGCTTATTGGATACTGCCGGTCTTCAGCCTGATGACCAGGCTGCCGTTTGACGCGACGGTCATGATGTGGAATTTGCTCGGAATCGCTTGTGTATGGATGGCTTGCCGTGTGTTCGGCGTCAAGCTCCTGCCGGTCATGGTAGGGTATCAGGCGCTGACCTACATATTCTATGGGCAGATTACAGGCTTGTTAATCGGCGGATTGGCTTTATCTTGGTGGGCAATGGCTCACAAGCGGTGGGACTTGGCTGGTTTAGGCTTCGTGATAGCCTGCACAAAGTATCAGTTCGGGTTGGCGTATGCGGTGACCTTATGGTTGGCCGCTCCGATTACACTGAAAGAGAAGATGCGAATTTTGGTCGTGCCGGTGCTGACGGTCTTGGCGACCCTGGCGCTTTATCCTCATTGGATACCGGATGCGATAGCCAGATTTCACTCTGAAATGCCGGAATCGGGTGGCAGTATATCACTTTGGCGGTGGGTCGGCGCATGGTCTTTGCTTTTGTTCGTTCCGGTTCTGTTCGTGAAGGACACACAAAAGAAATTACTACTGCTCATGCTGGCAATGACCCTGGCGATTCCTTACTTTCAGCAGGATGACCTGACCGCCCTGTTCTTATTCCTGCCGTTCGGGTTTGCCTTAATTGGAAACATTGGAATTCTGTACGTATGGTTCGGTAACACGGCGCTTCAGGTGCTGGCTATCATTCCATTACTGGCTTATGCGTTGACGATGGTACAATATATCAGAGAGGTAAAATATGCAAACTGGACTCAGACTGTTTACGGTCGTGGTGCACTCACGAAGTAAAATTGAATTGGCGAAAGGTATTGCCACGAGACAAGAAGACACAGTTAACGTCCTGGCAATGGACGACGCGTCTGCACGGCGCCTGGCACTCGAGCACGTTAATTTGAATTCAAGCAAGGTGCTCGAGTACATCGATGTTCACTGCGAAAAAGAAGACGTGATAGCGGATTAGCCATGCTAATGCTACCCGAGGAACGACTCTTGTTCATGGACATGCAGCTTCGATACGAGGAGCCGGATATCCGAGCGTGTGAAGACCAACTTCGACTGTTGTCCGACGCTGGAATCAAGACCGCCATGATGTTCTGTACGGACTGGAATAAGATAGAGCCGGTGAAAGGGACGTACGACTTCTCGTATTACGATGCGCGGGTCGATACCCTGCACAGGGCGGGGATGAAGGTCTATCTTCAGTGCTTTACCTATCCCCCCAAGTGGCTGCCGGAAGACTGGAAGCTGCGGGGCGTGAATACCGTGTACGATGTTCCATCCCCCTTCAATCACGACGCCTGGCAGTACGTCCTGGAATTCTACGAAGCCATGCGTGTCCACTTCAATTCAGCCCAGACCGTGGTGGTCAATTCGTTCCTGAGCGACGGTGAAACATTATTCCCGAACGAGCCCTGCTGGTACGACAAGAATGCCCTAAGTCAGTGCCAGGAATTGACCGGCAAACTTCCAGAAAGTCATGACCCGCAGGTAGATGCGTGGTACAAAAGCGTGCTGGTCAGAGCGTACATGCAGATACAGAGAATATTGGTCAACAATCCGTACCAAGAGATATGGATAACCCTGCATCCTGTTCTGGCCCAGTATTACGGGAATGGGTGTGCGTACATCGAGGACGTTTTGAAAGCCTTCAGGGCAGAGTTCCCGTTGGCTACCATAAACCAGATGTACTGCACCTGGATTCAGTGGGCCGGTACGCACCCCCAGATGAACGCATGGTCGCAGGCGTACAACACGAACATCTTTGGTGGGGCCGAATATGCTGAGGGAGTCGTGGGTACGGCGCGGGTAGCCAAGGCTCAGAACCTGAGAGGGCTGCTGATAGGCCCCGTGCATCCGCATACGGGACACCGGATGATAGAGCCGTGGATGACCGATAACATTCGTACGGCGCTCAAGGAATGGAGTTCGTAAATTGGCGAGACTTGCCACTTTGCCATGAACGAAGACGTTGTCGTTTACTACCGCATGAGCTTCTCTGGGTCACCTACCGCGGTTGACTCAATTGGTCTTGGTCAAGATGGCCTTTATATCAAGACAGCCATTCCCATCGATGACCCTGTCCAGGAATGGAACCGGATGTCCGTGGATGTCGCGTCTCAGATGCGGCGCCTAATGAAAGAGAACATTCGTCTTCAGAACTTGGTGGTCAGCATGGTCAGGCTGTGGATTGGCAATGATGACAAGTACGTAAAGTCAAGATTGAATTGAAAGGAGTTTGGTATGGAAGTATTAGCGTCAATTACGGTCGTTCTGTTTGTCATCGTGATAATCTTCGTGGTCAGGGCCATAGGAGGCAAGAAATAAATGAGCGGCGTCAGGATGTTTATCGCAACGGCGTTGTGGAAAATTCCGTTCGTGGCGCGCAAATGGTGCTGGGCGGATGCGGTTATGTGGGCACTTGGATACAAGCCGATAAGCGAAATTGAGATAGCCGACCACGGATGTTTCTATTGTTGCGCCTGCAACACAGACGAGGAAATGGCGACTTCTTATTTTTACAAGGCTAGGTTACAGGCGGTAGATATGGCAGAATTGGAGAAACGCAATGCCGCAAAGAAAAAGACCGGATAGAAACACACCCATCATAAAAGCAGCCATTCGGGAATGCGGGTGGGAGTACATTGATACCCACAATCTAGGAGACGGCTTTCCTGACTGCCTGGCCGTACGCTGGGTAGGGAGGGTCAACGGTGGACGCGCTGCATACCGTACGGAATGGATAGAAATTAAAGCCGCAACGGGGCGGTTCACGCCGGATGAAAGAGCTTTCTACATGCGGCACCCTGGGCTGGTGAGGGTATGCCGAACTCGAGAGGATGTCTACAAGTTACTGGGGAGGCCCGAACATGAGACGAAACAGAAAAAAGAACATAAAGCCGTCTGAGTGGAACAAGCGCAAATCCATTAATTTGCTTAGCCACCTGCCCGAAGAATGCAGGGGCTGTAAAATCAGGGATGTATTGAGGTGCGCCACGTGCGTGCACAATCCAAGCTGGAAAGACTGATATAATAAGAGAGGAGTAAACCATGGGAAATGAAATATTGACTCATTTTATTACTTGCCCAGTGTGTGGAATTTTTGTACTCGAATCTGAATGGGACACACACCTGCTGAGTCACCCCCCGAAAGTCATTGAGAATCACCAATTTGAAAGGATAGCGAATGCCATCGAGCACTTGGCTGCGGACGTGGAGCGTCTTATCAAGCGGCTCGAGGAAGATGATGGGCCTATTGAATACTGTACATGCGACCCATCCCCGAACGGCTTTCATTTTGACGGGGAAGGGCACTGCACCTGCGCAGTGTGTGGGAAGCCGGTTCGTTCCCTCGAGTCTACAGAACCGCAGTCAAACCAGTGTTATTGCGAGTGCAGTGCATGGACGCGTGCCGGCGTTTTTGATTATATTCTCGCTGGAACGACATATTGTGGTCACTGCCACAAGGTCATAAGGGATTGATATGGAATCAACTAAGTCCGGAAAAAAGAATCGCAAGCTGGGGCGCGATGCCAAGAAGTGCGGGGAGTATCGCACGATGCACCGGCGCGAGCGCAACAAACTCAAGAAAATTGTTCGGTCTAATGGGCTTGAGTTTGCCAAGGCGTGGGCACTGGAGCGAGGGGTGCCTAACATGGTGAGGGGATAATGGGGTACGAGTTACCTGCTTATCCACTAATGTTACCGCCTGGCAAGGCTGTAGTTAAGCGCAAACCACGCGCAAAAGGGCTTAGTTTTAGACACCAAGCCTTTATTAACGCATATTTTCAGTGCAATATGAATGCAACTGACGCGTACCTGGCAATCAAGCCGACGGCTTCAAGAACTGTAGCAGGCTCAGTTGGGGGCGAATTAATGAAAAGGCCTGAAATTCGCGGCGAGATAGAGCGGCGAATCAGCGAGAACATCATGAGCCCCAGTGAAGTCCTGACCCGCCTGTCAGACATTGCGCGGGCGTCTGAGTTCGAGTTCGTACGCATCGATGAGGACGGGCGGCAGTTCTTTGACTTCAATAATCCCAAGGCCAAAGAGAAGTTCCACATTATCAAGAAAATCAAACAGACCCAGGCCACCGTACGCCACGGGCGCGCTGAGAACGCTACAGAGACCACCACCGTGTGGACTGAGGTGGAGCTGCATGACTCCCTGGAAGCGTTGGACAAGATAGCTCGCTACCATCACCTGCTGGTAGGCAAGGGTGTAAAATTCAATATCGACCTCAATAAACTAACGACCCACCAGCTTTCACGGCTGGCAAGCGGAGATGACCTTGTTACAGTTCTCCTCGACCGATGACCCCCAAGAGGCGTTGGCAAAGATAGCGACAGCTATGCTCGACAGGCAAGCTGGGCATGTTTCTGTGGATGACAACCCTGAGTATCAGAAGTTCCGGTTGACCTACCAACACGACCCCGTGGCATTTGTACACGACTGTATTGTGTGGAAAAACAACTGGAAGCCTGCTGTCTTCCAGGACGAAATACTGAATGACCTGGAAACGACCCCGCGTGTCAGCGCTCGAGCTCCCCATGGCGTGGGGAAGACTGCATTAATGGCGTGGGCGATTCTTTGGTTTGCCCTGACAAACGATGGGATGACAGACTGGAAGATACCCGTGACCGCTTCAGCCTGGCGGCAGTTGACCAAGTTCGCCTTCCCAGAGTTGCACAAGTGGGCCCACATGTTGGACTGGGCCAAGATAGGGCGCAAGCCGTTCGATGAGCGGCTAGAACTGAAAGACCTGAGCTTGAGGCTGAGCACGGGGGAGTGTTTCGCCCTGGCTTCAGATAATGCGGCGCTGATAGAGGGCGCCCATGCGTCCAGGCTGCTGTACATATTCGATGAGTCCAAGGAAATCCCCGTACCGACGTGGGACTCGGCTGAGGGCGCATTCAGTACAGGGGACTGCCGGTGGCTGGCAGTCAGTACGCCTGGGGAGCCTTCGGGTAGATTCTACGACATTCAATCGCGCCAAGCCGGCTTCGACCAGTGGACAGTAAGGCACGTGACGTTGGCTGAGGCAATCCAAGCGGGCAGGGTTAGACCCGAGTGGGCTGAGAACTGTAGGATGCAGTGGGGGGAGCAATCGGCTGTTTACCAGAACCGTGTACTGGGGGAGTTCGCCTCGAGCGAGGCCGATGGTATCATCCCGTTATCCTGGGTTGAATTGGCGAACGGCCTTTGGAACGAGTGGCACGACTCGGGAAGTCCAGCTCCTGCGTTCACGTGTGTGGGTGTGGACGTGGCCAGGAGCGGCGATGACAAGACTGTTTTAGCCCTGCGGTACGACTGGTTGCTGCATGAGCTTCGCAAACACACCAAAGAGGACACCATGGAGACCACGGGGCGGGTGGCAGGAATCCTGCACGCACACCCCGAGGGCTATGCGATCGTGGATGTCATCGGAATCGGTGCGGGGGTAGTAGATAGACTGCACGAAATGGGGTATAATGTACACAGCTTTAATGCTGCTGAGCACACAGACGCCATGGATAGTACGAACGAACTGGCCTTTGCTAACGTACGTTCGGCTGCATGGTGGAATATGCGCGAGCTTCTTGACCCCGCCAACGGGAACCACGTTGCGCTGCCCGAGGACACGCTTTTGACCGGCGACCTCGTTTCAGTGCACTGGAAAATCCAGAGCGGCGGCAAGATAATAATTGAGCCAAAAGAAGATATCAAAGAGCGTATCGGTCGTAGCACGGACTGTGGGGATGCGGTAGTCCAAGCGTTTTACGACAACCGGCAACCTTCTGATAACGAGTGGATAGACGCTATGAAAAAGCGCATACACAAACAGGAGTAGGCCGTGACAATTAGAGACGCCGTGAATGGTTTTGTGGAAGGGCTGCGGAAAGCGCCCATTCCCGTTATGAATCCAGCCCCAGAGTATCATCCAGCATTACAAGTACCCATTACCACCCAAGGCAGGGGTGTGGACATCGAGGTGGTGGACACTTCGAAGCCACCCCATGAGTCGAACATCCCTGGGTCGTGGAGCCGCGGGTTCATGCCGCCTGGCAGACCGTTCGCGTTCGACTCAGAGAGTAACTTTTCCGAACAGGTCAAGAACGACGAACCCAGAAGTTTCCAGTACATCCCAAGCATAAACAGCACCATCACCCCCAGGCTGGCGTACAACCTCATGTCTTTTGCAGACCTGAAGATGTTTGCGTACTCTGTCCCCGAGGTGGCCCAGTGCATTCGAATCATCACTGAGGAACTGCGGTCATTCGTACCGAAATTAGTGGATGACAAAGAGACCGAAGTCCATATACCCGAGCTTCAGTGGATGACCATGAGGCCGGATGGGTTTACCCCGTGGCCGGTGTGGTTGTCCCGCTTCATGTTCAACTCTCTCGTGTACGATGCGCCCGCTGTTTACAAGGTGCGGCGCCCTGGGTCATCCAAGGATAACTTGCAGAAAGTCAAGAACACCGACCTGGCGAAACTAGTGTCCTCGACCGGACAACTGAAGTGGCGCTGCCCCAAGTGCGGCAAGGAAAACTTCTTCCAGTGGCAGGGCCAGGATAATGTCGTACGGGTGGGCTGCGAGGTCTGCAACGTGGAGGCTCCACAAGAACTGTACAAAGAAATCAATCACGAGAATGAGTTGCATAAAGCGTGGGGCGGTGAGCAAATCTGCGGCCTGCGCATCATCGATGGGTCGACGATATTTGCGGTCATCGATGAACGCGGCGAACAGCCCGTTCCCCCAGCCCCAGCGTTCACGCAGGTCATCTGGGGCGTTACCAGAATGTTCTTGAATACGCACCAATTGTGGTACAGGCCCCGCTTCCTGCGACCGGATGCCCCGTACGGTACCAGCTTCATCGAGGAATCTTTGCCTGCGGTTCAACTGCTTCAGAACCTGTGGCTTTACGAAGGCGACAAATATATTACAGGTAACATCCCTGAGGTCATGCTCAGTTCGCCTCCCGAGTGGAAGTCCACGGACAAGATTCTGGAATTCGAGGATACCTTCAACGAGCGCCAAGCTGGAAACATCGAGGAGCGGGCGGCTAGAATGCGGTTCTTACCAGCGGGCGTGGCCCTGATTGCCCAGAAGGAACTGACTTTCAACAATGAGACCTACGAAGCGGCGGCCAATACCGTACGGGTTATGGCCGGCATTCCGAAGTCCGAGGTGGGCGAGGCCCCCGAAGGCATGATGGGCGGCAAGGGCTTTTCCGAGACCATGCAGTCCAGTTTCTTCTTGAAAGGCATTAAACCGAATATCTCGCAGCTCGAGAGCCTGTTCAATGAGGTGCTCGAGGAGTGCGGACATTCAGACGTGTTCTTCAAAATGACGTTCCCCCAGGAATCGCTTGACCCAGAGAAAGAAGAAGAAAAGTACGCCCGCCGCTTCCAGATTGGCGGTATCAAGCGCGACGAATACCGTACAGGAATTGGCATGGATGCACTGGGTGGGCCAGAAGGCGACTTCTTGGCGCAGCCTGGCAGCAAACAGGGCGACGATGGGACGGGTGGAATGGGAAATCCATTTGGGGGCAACGGAGGTATCAAAGGCAAGCCGCTGGACGTCTTCCAGGGTAAGAGCGTCGATGTTCTGAAAGACCCCGTACCGGTCAAGGCTGCCAAGGCGTCTGACTTGCAGAAAGTCAGCGAACCCCTGTTCAAGTACTCTGGGGTGGAGGCCGATGACGAGAAGTATTACGGGCTGCCGGTCGAAATGGCGTACGACGCCAAGATGCCCAAGCAGGGCGCCAACGACTCGTTCGTGGTGGCAATTGGCGATGTGGCTACCGACTCCCGCCCTGCGGTCTGGAAGCCGGTGAGCGGTGAGAAAGAGAGCTTGAAGACCTGGGCTGGCGGCGACCTGTATTGCAGGGCTGAAGCCGTTTACCTGGTTGACCGTGAACTGGCCCCCGATGCGAACCACTACTTGGTTCCCGTGACGTTCACCGCCAACGTGGGCGGTGAGGACGGGAGCGTACAGCACTACGTTACGGACAACAAAAAGAAACAGGATGTGTTCGAGTACGACCCGCAGTACATCGAGCAGGCGGCGGTGCTGGATTACATCACGAGCCAGATGGACAGGGAGCACAAGAACTACTTAACCCACCCTGACAACCCTAAAAGGCCCATTCTCATTGACAACGACTGCTCGTTCCCCAAGGCGGGAAAGATGCACTCTGTGTTCATTGACTACATGCGGGGCAGACCATTGAGCCCCAAGATACTGGATTCCATCTACCTGCTGATAAACAACCATGACCTGTGGCAGGACTTGACCGAACTGCTGCACGACCCCCAGGTCGTACACGACGCACGGGAGCGGGCGATTCACTTGTACGAGCGGCATTCCATCGATGACCCAGCACCCCTGATGACAGGAGTCAAGGCATGAAAATACGGACGAAACGCTATCACTCTTTCGAGGAACTGGCCAAGGACTGGAACGAGACCCTGCACCCCAGAATTGAGAACGGTGAGTTTGCCCCTGAAAATGGCGAGTCTCGCCAGGAAGCCAAGCCGTACGACTTGCTCAAGACCATGTGGGAAGAATCCAAGCACCCCCGTACGCAAACGGGCGAGTTCGCGCCCAAAGGCGAGGGCGAGGTGCATGGGCCTGGGGAAGCCAAAGAGGGCGAGCAGAACGCCCCCAAAGACATTCAGCATATGCCGTTCCGGCCCCCGAACGATATGGCCGCTTTTGAGCTCAGCGACCGCAAGTGGATGTACAACAATGCCATGGGCATTTATCACAACATTCTTGTCACTGCAAACAATGCCAACTTGGTATCGTCCGACGATGCGGCCAAGTGGTCAAGCGCCTTGGCAGACGCTGCCAGGCGGGGTGACCCCAACGAAATGATGCACGTTGCCAACAATGTCGATACGTTTCTACAGGACGCTTGCTCTGGGAAAACCAAGGGGAAGGATGTCGAACGGTTACTGAACGACGAACGGAAATTGATGTCAAACGACCTCATGGCGCACCAGAAAAAGCGGGAGGTAATGGCACTGGAAAACACCAAGGCCAGACTGGATGTGATGCTTCACAAGATGCACAAACTGGGGTTCATGACCAGCGAGCGGGAGGCCGAATTACGGGTCAAGCTCAAGAACTCGACGAACAAAGAACAATTGAATGATGTCAACAACGCACTGAAAAACGCCATTGCAGACAAATCTCCAGGCGTTGATAAGGCGCACATGGAGGGGGAACTGGCTCGCTTGCAAGGTAGGGCTGCGGCAGAGTATAACGGCAGAGAACCCACAGACCCTGATATCACTGTCCACCCCGATTACCAAGGCCCTGGGCGCCCGTTGTCTGGCACGATTGCTCGTACGCCCGAGAAACCCAAAGAACCCGCAGTCGACCTGCGGCAAGCTGTCAACCGGCACGTGGTCGGCGCGGAAGATATCAATGACTTCGTGGCTAAAATG
>QGNH01001426.1_pt4 | contig 10171 bp, 13 predicted proteins | sample 1735481 | NCBI WGS metagenome assembly QGNH01 (sample SAMN09239004, study PRJNA386568) | Viral metagenome, whole genome shotgun sequencing project. | reverse complement strand
AGACTGCGGATTGCCTTTGCGCACAAAGTCATCAAACCGCTTCTCGACTTGGTCAGCATACTTTTTAAACTCAGGACGGTCTGCCAGAAGCCGGTTGAACTGCCGTTCATCTTTCGAAATCTCCTGTTGCAGCGCAATCTGCTGCAACCGCATATTGAAATCAGCCTTTTGCTCATTGAGCAGAAACTCGATCTTCTCGTCCGGCGTCATCAAACTGAGACGTTCGGCACGGACTTGGGGACTCTCATGTTGCTGGGCCGGTGCCTGCCGCTGCCCGCGCAACATTTCCATAAGCTCTGTTTGAAGGCGTTCGGCTTTCTCTTCCGCCGCCTTGGCGCGTGCTACACTCTCCCTAACACGCTCACTTGCTGAGCGCCCTTTGCGCTCCTCGCGCGCCTCAAGCAGAGGTTCGCCGTCGTCCTCTCCACCTTCCTCTTCCCCCGCAGGGTCAGTAATATCCTCATCATCTTCCGGGTCAGCCTCTTCGGCATCAGGAAGAAGGATTTCAGGGTCTTCCGGCGGCATCTCGAAATCGTCTTGCATGTCATCTCCTAAGACCGTAACGTGGTCGGCGCAGCCCCTTGACGCGGTAGCATACGAGTGGTCCGTAACGTGGACCACGCGCTATAAAAACATCAACCTATTATTACTGTATTGTCAAGTATTATGCAGCGGGTTCCACCGGTGTTACTGAGGTGCTTGCCGATGCGGCCGCAGGGATCGTCGCCAGCTCGGTCATCAATGCTTGTTGTGCCGTTGCGAGCGTGGAGTTTGCGGCGTTGATAGAGGCGACCACCCCATCAAGCGCGGACGCATCAGAGGCTGCCGTCGCTGCGGCGGCTGCCGCAATCTCGGTCTTCAGGTCGGCGATGGTTGTCGTAATCGTCTGAGTAAAGCCAGTGATGGTTGTGTTGAGTGTTGCGAGAGCCGCAGTAACATCTGATACTTGTGCCATAATAGTCCTCATGTTTGCGTTAAGTTTACTAATATTATCCAGTATAGATAAGTCTAACTCGAGCCTATTCATTTCGCCGCCTTTGCTTTTAGCCATGCCGATGCCGACGAAATCAACGGCATGGTCGGAGTAATGATTACAAAGCTTTGTAATATTACCCAGATATACTGATCCCACGGAGCAGGAAGTTTATCGATGTTCCAGTGGAAATGAAACATGCTGTCGAGCACGATCGATATAAAATAGATCAGCGCAAAAAACCCCGCGACGAAAGTAATAATTCCGAATGGGGAATTTTCTTGCTGCGCCTTTAAAGCGTTCGCCGTTGCCGTCGCATTCAAATAAGCCAGATAAGCCGCTTGCTGCTCGGCGGTCTGTGCTTGGTACTCGGCGAGACTAATGTTCTGCGCATTACCCAAATAGGTAAAGAGCGGCTGTATAACACCGCTCACGAGACCGCCTAACAGAGAACCGAGCCAAGCTAACATATCAAGCCTTCGGAGTTGTCTTCGCTGCCTTGCTGATCGCTATGACGTGCGTGACCGGGATCAAGAACGCACAGAACAGCGATATTTTATTGGCAAGCGCCTGATCAAACACGGAAGCCCATGGCAACGCCTGCCATTCTTTTATGACATCCGCGTCCAGGTTCTGGAACGTGAGAGATATAGCCTGCACCCCGCCAGCGATTGCCGCCAGAATTTGTGTGTGCCAGCCATCCAGCTTCGCCAGGAAGGTAGACCACCCTGCTGGGGCAGCAGCAACGGTCTCCGCTTTTCCGATTGTCTGTGAGAACTCGATCATCTTGGGTTTAATGATCGTGTAATATAACGCCGCGACGCCTGCCGCGAACGTCATAGGCCAGCCCAGTAAACTCCAAAATTCAGCCATGTGTTTCATCCTTATGAATAGNNTCAGGAATAGCCGCCGGAACAATCGATAGAGCTGTTCTTTGCGCCGCAACGAGCGAATAAACAATCGTCATCCCTGCAATCCCTGCCAAAGTCATTGTGATTGGCAGCGGCATATGTGTCAGTTCGTGTATCAGCCATAGAGCGCCTGCGGACACAACCCCCAGCCCAGCATTCCCGTTATGTGTCTCCAGCGTCCGCTTCGCTGTGATGTTATGGATATTCTTTTGTGTCGCGGGCGTCCTCAGCGCCGCGTGATCGCTAGCCATAAAGACAGCTTCGGCAGCAGGGATGCGGATTTTATTCAAGCTGGCCGCGCCGATCGTCTTATTCGGTCTTTCATAAGTCCAACAGAACTCTGCCGTCAAGGCTTGGATGTCGCCGCCCGCTTTGAGTTTTGTGTTGAGCGCCGGATAATCAGTTTCAAGTTCGTGGATCGTCCAGGCGACTTGCGGTGAAAGCGCTTCCGGGTTCCACCCTTTCGCCTGGCAGAATGAAATAAGCCCGGCCTTACGCTCCGCGCGCCACTCCCCGATGCCTCCTGAGTCATGGTCTGCCCGCTGCCGGTTCAATAGCGAACTGAGTTCGGCGCCGCTCTCCCCTGTGAAATTGCCAACGATGGCTGCCGAGCCGGAAGGCGCGTAGCCTTGCGCCTGAAAAAGCGCGTCACACGTAAGCTGCCTCTGTGTAGGAGTCATGGTCCCTCTATGGTCCTAGATTTACCGCAGATATAACAGAACTGCTTGAAGAACTGTTGTTAGTCAAACCGCTATAACAGCCTTTGAAGGTATTACCAAACACCGTCGCTTGCGAGAAACCAGAGTCAACCACTACAGCTGGAAACGCTGTCGATGCCACACCATTGAATGTGCAGAAAAAATTACCATTCACTATGCCTTGTGTGCCTGATTGAAGCTCTACACCATAGAAGCCCGTGTTATTATTTTTTGCACAATTATAAATATTTGCGCCTTGTATAGAAAAGTCATTGACGGATATATACAGACATGACGCTGCCTGATTTCCCCAACGGCCCCCATTTATGTGAACGCCACCACTACCTGTGTAGTTAATATTTATAGCATATAAAGCATGTCCGCTGGCTGCGCCATTACTATCAGAAAAACACTGGTCACATCTGAAATCTGTAAAATCAGACAGATATATACCGTATGATGTAGCCCCTTCGCTTTCTAGATCTACAGCGTCTATATTTGCGGGGCAGTGCCCTATATCAGGGAACCCGGGGCTACATTGTGTTTGAAAACCATAAATATCGTTTTCAACATAGGCATGTGTTATTGCTGTTGAAAAGACCATGCCACTCAGTGTTATACCATAACCTGAATTGCCTAGATGATCGATATGGTCGAACTTGACAAGATCAACCCTGGTCGCGCAATCCCCATAGTTTACTGTGCAGGATGCTCCTGACTGTCCTTTGCCGGACAGATCACCCTCCACATACAGAGCATAGCCCCTCAATCCTCCTGACGGATATATTGTGTAATAGTTGTCTGTGTAATCTGAAACATAACACCTATATCCATGTTTCAAAGCTACACCGCTCATAGGTGAGCCCATGACGCCGATATTATTTATCTCGCAGCTATTGAACCCGTCCATCTCCAAAGCTGTCGTCGATGTATCGGAAGAGTTGCTATCGTAAAATGTTATGTCTTGAACTTTGTTACCTGTCAGATTTTGGGATTGTGTGCATCCTGTGCCACTTGCCGGAGCCAGTGTCTCACACGTAGGCTGGTATAAGAGCCCATGTAAAGAAGCCCCCGTGTAGTTCCATATTGTACCATATCCTAGTGTCATGCTCTTGACACCGCGAACAGTAACACCGCTGCAAGTTATCAGAGCATCTTTTATGACATACGCATTGGTCGAGGCTGGCAAAAATATCTCCCCCCCTCCGTTGGCGCATGCTTGCGACGCGGCACTCGTAAAAGCTGCTGTATTATTTGTCGTCCCATCTGGCTGGCCTGGCGGTAAAAAGTCTGCTATCGATATGACTTTAGCAACCCCGCTTAGGGCGACGCCAGCGCCTCTCTGCACCATTTTATCAGAGCCACCGCCATTGTCTGATATGCAGGTTGTTACATTCACACACATATTACCAAGCACTGTATAGTGATTAGCTCCTGATAATATGGATATGCCTGTCGTTACAGTACCATCTGAACCGGTACCGTTGACGCCTAATCTATTGCCAACAGCAGTTAGGTTGCTGCCAGCGTTCATTTGTATGCCTGTAGACTGACCGTTAAAAGTTACACCCTGAAACGTCGTGCCTCCGCTGCCTCCTACCAGCGCGCCGATGCCGGTGCCCAGAAAAGCCCCGCCTTCCATATTGAAGTCACCGGTATAGGTGTCATTTACTAGCACAATGCCACAGCCTGAGTATAGACACGATCCGAAATGGCTATCTGTTATATAAACACTATGTCCATAATTCAAATATATGGCTGAATTTAAAGTTTGCCCTGCTATGCACTGAGAACATTCTATATATTGTGAAGGGTTTCCAGACGAGTCCTGATCGACATAGAGGCCTGAATAGAAACTGCCAGACATATCGACCTGCGTCATCTGTGTTTCTGAGGCGCCTTCAAAATGAATAGCATAATATTGTGAGGATGGTTGCGCTATTTGTGCGGTCGCTGTGCCATCTGTTATTGTCCGGGCGTAATTTTTTAGCGTAGGAGCTGTCGTTCCTGTCGTGCCGGATGTCATATACTGGATGATCCAGCCTTGTGTAATAACTAGGTCACCTGCCGAATGTGCTGTGCTCGCAGCCCAGTTAGGGATAGTGCCTATCCCGGGTGTTGGTTCAGAGTAAGGCCAATTCTGATCCAGCTTAGCTCTATTGATCCACCAACCGCCATCTTGTATATCTATCAAGGTCTGATAAGATTGATAAGCAACAACATCAAACAGCATGACATCATCGACATGCTGGCTAGGTGTGCCTAATCCTTGGATGGCAAAGGCCCCGCCTGTTACATTAACATGCTCTATAGAGCAGCTAATACATGCGTTTGTGACTTTTATGGTAGGGTATGAAGCCCCAAATGTAGTGGTGTCGTTTATACCCTTTCCTGCTATAAGAATATGTTCAAGGCTTACATACTGATTGTTCATTGTGACAATAGTTGTATCCGTGCCACAAGCGTCTAGGCTTGAATAATAGCCATCTGTAGCGCCGACCATGCGCAAACCAAAAGCGCTTAATGTTATACCACCGGCGGTCTTTATGCAGTATGAACCTGTAGAAGGCGGGACATAGATAGTCCCTGAACCTAGCGCCGTAACAGCCGCGATAGCCGCATTGAAAGCCGCCGTATCGTCTGTGACGCTATCACCCTTAGCCCCAAACGCGCGAACGTCAGCCCAGGGACGCCCGCTCTTTGCCAAGATGTCTGTCGTCAAGATACCCGTCTGGGTTATGTTCTGCTGCACGACAGAAGGTAGTGTCAGCGTCGGCAACATGATCCCTGTCGCGCCGGTCGCCAATATTTTATTGCCGTTCGCAGGGCCTAAATTCAGTCTATTGAACGTCTCATTACTGCGATGCGGGCTATCGCCAAAGTTCCATCCTAGCTGCGCGTGCGCCGCACAAGCGTAAAAGCACAGCGCCAGAGCTATTAGAAGTTTACGCATATCAGAGATAGCTCCACATAAGCTGATGTAGTCAAAGCCGTTGTATAAAATGCTGTTATGTAATCATTTGCCCCTAATAACACGTAATAGTTACCGGAGTCATCGACAGGCAACCCAGGCCATGAGGTAGCTGTTATCAAAGCAGTACCTGTGCCTAGAACAGTAGCCGAAGGTATGGCAACACCTGCGGCATTAAGTGTAAATGGTGTGTGGTTTAACTGCAAAAATAGGTTGTGCGCGGTGCTATCATTTGTATTTGCATATCCGCCATAACACTTCGCGCCGCTAGATCCCGCAGTAAATACGGTCTTGGGTGTGCCTGGTGCATCGGTACCGCCAATAAACTGCTGGTATGCCGGAGAAATAGTCTGCGGTGTTATTATACTATTAGGCGTAGTCGCCATTGCCTCAGAGGCAAACAATAGAAACCCGAGTAACCATCTGAGCATCATAAACCTCCGAACGCTTGGAGAACTGCAATTGTGTTTGCTGCTTGTGCATAGGCTGATGTCGTGCTCGTTCCCCAAGTCGGCGCCGCCCCCGCCCCGTTAGACTGCAAGAACTGCCCTGCTGTGCCCGCAGCCAATGGGCTTAGCGTGGTGCCTGCCGCCGCGTAATAGGCTATCTGCCCTTGCGCGCCGGTGTTTATGACCGACGATCCAGTGCAAGCGATCCAGGTCAGAAGCCCGCTCAGACACGTGGAGCCGCTCGCGCCGGTCCCCGAGTTAAAATCCTGTGGAGCAATCGCTCGCAGCCCCAAATATCCAGTCCCTGTGCTCGGCGTGGCCCAGAATAGATTAGGGTTCTGCGGAGCGACTTGCGCCGCCGCCACGCCTGCCCATAAACAGAATAGAGTGCTAAACCGTAACAGGGCTGTCATCTGAAAACGTTCTCCATTGCCCCAAGGAATAATAAACCGGAACACCTGTGCCGTTGCCTGTGCTTTCCCCGATCTTCCTTCCGTTCGTGGCGAAGGCAATAGCGCCTGACGACGGGCTGGAAGGCAGCCCGGCCACTGAATAGACATTGAGCTGCGCCGCGTTCGCCGCATTGTTTAGAGCAGCGATCTCCGCGTTGATGTCAATGATAAGCAGATTGAGTCTCTCCAGCAACTCCGTGATCGGAAGATCGATGAAGAGAGGTATGTTAGCCACGCGTCATGCCCCCATGAAACCAGCTAATCACCGCCGCTATCAAACTGGACGCCCCTACGGTCATGCCGAACAAAGTCGTTATGCTCGCCTTGGTTATGGCTTGTTGTTCTATCTTAGATATTTTTTCGGCGACTTCCCTCTCCAGATTTTCAAGACGGACTATCATCTTGCTATGCTGTGTTTTCAGCTCGTCCATACCCCCGCGTATATGCGACACATCCCGGACAATAGTAATGAGCATATCATGGTCGTTTGGGTCCGGTTTGATAAAAGGCATGAACTAAGTTCCTACAGTAATATTTAATTGCGTTTCGCCGAACTGAGTTACTGCCGCTATATATGTATTACTCCCAATGGTCAAGACTACCGACTGATTGGGCAAGACCGGATATGAAGTCAGATCGGAAGCTTGGATCGTGCTCACGGTTCCCATTTGAACAAACGCCACGTTGCCCGTCTCATTGCCTGGCGCCATGATGTTAGTAACGACCAAGGTCGTCGGCGACCCCGTTGTTGGGATCGCGACGGTGGTTGATGTCTTGCCTGCGGAAAGAGTAAGGCTGGCTGCCGGGTTGAACGATGATAACGCCATAAGGCCCTCTTATGATATGGTGCCTGTGCCTGCCGAGTACATATAGACGCTTGTCGCGTTCACAACAGATACCATGAAATCGCGCCAGGTATTTTGCGCGATAGCCAAAGAGGTCGCGTCACCTCCCGCCGTCTGAATAGTAACGTTCGTGCCGCCAGCAAGCGTCCACGAGAACGCCCCGGCACCTGAGTTGATGATCCGCATCATCCAGGTAGTGCCAGGCAAAGTCACATTAGGACCAAATGTACCCGTCAACAAACTTACTATATTGGCGGCTGTGTCTGTCGTGAGTGTCGCATTAGCCGTTAATGTGCCTAACATATAGATAAGCACATTATTACGCGCCGAGCATATCGCCGCGGCAGGTAATGTAATTGATCCTGTATTACCAAAACTTGTAAGCCCGGCTGTTGGGGCTTGAGTAGAATTGATCTGTTCTATGAGCTGGTCATACCAAGATGTTATTTCATTTGGTCCTACGAAGTTTGTTAAGTTAATAGGCATAGTCTACACTCCTGTCATACAAACGAAAATATTTCACGCAAATCGCAGCCAGCTATCAGGTTATATCCCAAGTCATTAGGATGAATACTGTCGGAAGAGAATACCGCTGTGTTCAAACTGGCGCTGCTCGTAGCAAATTGAGGAATATTTGCTCTGTCTGAGCACCTATACCCATTCGTTATATATGCCGTTCCCCCATCCGGCACCGTCATATTCGTGCCGCCGGTGAACGCGGCTTGGTTGAGTGCTGGCGTAGCGTTGGTCAAACTCGTTCTCGCAAGCCAATTATAATATAGCCTGGCATCTTCATAGTAATTGCCGGACCCAGAAACAAAGCCTGTGCGAGGAATGATGGTCGGTACAACAATATTGTTCCACCCAGCCAGCATCAAAGCATTGATATATGGCAGAGTCGTGCCTGTGAATATCGTAGCCGCCCCTGCATATGCGTTCGCTTGAGATGTATAAGTGGACGTCGCTATGTCGTTGCTAGGCGCGTCCATTACATAGATATTCTGTTGTGCAGATGAATTATATAGACTTGCTGCGTAGTCTGTATAGTCTGCATACTCAAGAGCTAAAGTCTGCCCTGGGTAGCCCATGTTAGTTATGTTTACATTAGGTCTTGACGGATGCAGAAAATAGCCATTGCTGTCCTCAGAAGGCAGCCGTCCAAAGCCTGCCTGCCAAGGCGTGGTGCGCGCGAACGTCTGATTATAGCTGGCTATAAGACTGCTGCCGCCATATACCAGATTTATATATTTTTTGTAGGAAGGTTGTAACGGAGCGCTCAACGCTAGATTATATTGCGTTTGTTGTGCCTGCGTATGATTGGCAGGGTATAGCGCGACAACAAACATATCGCCTGTGAAATCATATCCTACTACAGGACCCGTGCTAGATGCAGCTCCTATACAAAGATTTGCCGCTGTCTGCGATACCAAAGGAGTTATCGTAAACTGATTTGTATTGAGCTGTACCGCCCCGCTGCCAGATATAGATAAATTGCAATAGCTGCTCGGCAGGAACTTCGCTGCGTTGGTGCCTGTAGCTCCTATGTGCTGCCCTGCCGCATTGTTCCATAGGCTCAACGGGCTGACTGCAGATCTTGATCCGTATGTCGTCGCAACGTCGGTGCCGCCCGGCGCTGACTGCAACCCTCCAAATGAATATTGCCACCACATATTCCGTGGCGACGTTACCATATATAAAGTAAACTGGCCTGTAGTGACGCTGACAGGCGCATCTAAATTATACCGCACCGGCGCTACGGAAGACCCAAGCCCGTTGAACGTTATAGGCCTGCAAGAATTGAAGTTAGAATAGGGCGAGAACTGCGGCGCGTTGGTTCCTGAGACGGCGTTCGCCCCGTTTCCAGACAGATCGTACCAAGTCACGACAGTCAGTGTGCTGCCTGCTGCGAACGCATCGGCTGTCGGCCAATCCACGACGCTCCACAAATTGCCGTTCACATTCTGCGGAGACCAGCCTATATCGAGCTGAGTATTGTCCGAAGACCTCTGCACGCGCAGGCACGGCCCTGTATATCCCAAAGGCTGGACGACGCTGAAGAGCGCGGCGGCTCCGGCTGGCACCTGCATATAGTTTATGGGCGAGTCCGATACCGGGCTGTTCACCGCATTGATGAGCTGGTTCATAATGCCTAGCATCTCGTTCGGAGCGGCTGTTTTTGCCAGAGGTATCGGCAGTACCGGATTGCTTATGATCGATGGCATCACTGCTCCTCTTTACGCGGCATCACGGAAGCGTCTTTCATTTGATCCTGAGGTATGGCGCCAGCAGGCTGTTGCACTCCACGCGGCCCTTTAGGCTGCGCGCCAGGCGGCGTCTGGTTCGGCTGGCCTTGGCCCTTCTGCTGTCCGCCCCCTGAGAGCGCCATCTTCTGCGCCGCAACTTTGACCATCGCTTGCTGCGCGTGCTTGTTGATATGCGGCAGAAGCAGCCCCGCCGGATCGCCCTCAGACTTCAATTTCGCTGTGTGCGCCGCAATATGCTCCTGGTCATTGTCGGACGGATGCACGTCCACGAACAGCCCGTCGTCCATCATACTGTTTTCTATCGCCGGATCGACGCTGAGCTGCGAACGATGATCTTTGAGAGTGAGACGGGCTTGCTGCGGCCCGCAGGTGCTTTCAACCACGTCCACAATCATCGGCTGCATGTCTAGGGTATAATCAGGGTAACTCGCAGGCGGGAGCGCCCTAAGTATGCCCATGAGAGCGATCTTCTGCTGTATCTGCTGGGCGCCCCGCGCCGCCTCGACTCCGCACCACCGCACGACGAACCGCGCATCGTTCTGCAAAGGAGGCACCTCCTCGCTTATGGCTGAGGCCCCCATAGGCCCATACTGCCTGACGAGAAGTTT
>QGNH01000035.1_pt2 | contig 10173 bp, 6 predicted proteins | sample 1735481 | NCBI WGS metagenome assembly QGNH01 (sample SAMN09239004, study PRJNA386568) | Viral metagenome, whole genome shotgun sequencing project. | reverse complement strand
CCTTACACATCCTCGTCCTCAAAGTCGCCCTCCTTTCCTCTATCAGTGAAAGCAATGACCTCGTTGTCACCAAATCCCATATCGAACTCGCAATAGGATTGTTGGCCGAGATACAGACGCAGCTTCCTATGGTCACTAGTCGAATGGGAACGTCTGAAACGAACGAAGGGAACCTTTATGTTCTCAGCGTGATTAAAAACGCTGGTGGAAAAATCTTAGAGAAAGAACTTAAAATGATTACTTTTACTCACTTTAGGAACTCAATGGAACAATATACCTCTTTAAGGTATCTTGCTGAAACAGGGCAAACGATAACCGTAACAGAAAAAGTAAATACGGTAGACAGACGCTTTGTTTGCTTACCAGGAAACGTGAGAAAAATATGACCACTCCTATCAAAACTGAACCCCATGCTGTGCCAGTGTCGCCGCATGAAACTGCTTATCAATCATCTCCTTTGCCTCCACTTGTGTCATTGTCGGATACATTGACTTCACTTGATCTAGCATTTGCGCTTCCAACATCTCAGTTTTGGATAGACGCTGCGGAAACCCTAGCTTCTGCGTTAAGCCAAACCTTTCTAATAAACGTTGAGTTTCTGAACTCTGAGGAGGGTGAGTATACGACTTTGCTACATTATAGGTTTGGCCCACACGAGTCCCTGTTCTCGTCGGATCAAATGGTGTCGTCCTTTGTTGCACAAGTTCAGCGATACGTCGAGCACCTTCTTTTGGGTCGTACATGTGATCTGTCTTCGCTCGATTGTAAAGATTCGACGTTACCTCACCAAACTTGTCTTGTAATACCAACGACGCTTGCTGCTCGTGGAACTTCTTCGCATCCTCTGACTCAATCTTCTCTGCCCGTTTCTGGGCCTCCCCTAAAGCACGTTGGTCAGAGATACTTTTAGGAGTAAACCCCGCCGCTTGCATCACCTTCTCAGCATCAGTAAGTTTAACATTAAGCCGTTGGTCAGCGTTACGCACATTCCACCCGTCCGTCGCTAGTTGCGCAACTCGCCGTATCTGATTGTTAGGTATCAGATCACGTGCCGCTCCCCAAAAATCACCCGCAGCCGCGGCTTGTGGGGCCTTCACCATAAGTCTACTCAACATATCCTTCGACGGGCCTAACATATTAGCCCAATCAAACCCTCCGTAAGGAGACACTCCCATAAGTCCACCAAGCTCAAATCGACTTGACATATTGACTCCGCCAGGAACACTATTGATAAGTCCATCCATTGCGGCGTCTGCAACAAACGATCCCATATCACGGTCTTGTGCGTAAAGATGTGTTTTACTATTCAACCACTCACCCGTCCCATAAAACATCTCACGCATTTTCCGTTTTGGTTCGCTTTGAGGAAAGAACTGTTCAATAAGTGCAAACAACTGCGTAGCAAGGGGAATACCACTAATCCCCGCAAACGTTGCCATTGTTGCTAACGACACTCCAGCTGCCTTCTGTGCGGCTAACTTCTCAGTCGCACTAAGTCCTGCTCCCGTTATCGCGTTCTTCGCTAGTATCGCATGTTGCGCGATTGTGTTATATACATACATCTGTAATATATACATCAACCCACCCACCTGCGGACTCAACCCCCCCTTAATCCCTAAAAAGAACAACGGACGATTAGCACTCCCCCCTCCGTGCATAGAGTAATGACTAATTGTATTCGCTTCATCATTCAACTGTTGCTCTGTCCAGTCTGGGTGTAACTTTTCCAACATCCTCCGTGAGGAAATCGCGGAAACCTCTGTATTAAGCCGTATAGCCATGTCGTGAGCCTTCATACCGAACTGTTGTATATGATACAACGACTTACCAAGCAAGCCTTGTCGGTCAAGAATACTATTATCCCCAACCATAGAGCTGCGGGCGTTTATATAACTAACATCATCACTTGCATGGGCATACTCTTGCAGCGTGCCGCCGCCAAGAAACCCATTTTTATCCATCCATTGAATAAAGTTAGTCTCATCTTCGCGGTCGTATTTATTATACCCAAGCCCAGCTTTATGTCCTTCCCACACAGACTTAAAATAATCCTTATTGGCTTGTGCGAGACCTTTATACGACCCACTAATATCCCCCGACAACTGGATTAACTCTTGTGAATGGTTCGTGAGTTGCTGCGACAACTCCACAAACGCCAACGACGGCGAAAACATACAATAATTCATAAACACCAACCCTTTCAAGTTCCCGTACGAACTATCGTGCATGTTCTCCAACGTGTCAAAATACTTTCTCGCGGTTGTCTGTAACTCCGCTTGCCCACGCATTTTAGGGTCGTTAAGATACAGCCGTTGCTGCGCACGTATCTCCTTTTTCGCAATAGAATGTGCAACCGCGTTGTAATACCTCAACTGAGCGTCGGGCATATTTACGGTTTCTCTACCCCCCACCAACTCCCTCTCCTTCATCCACGGTGCTTTCATTAACTCAACGGTTTCCGCAGAAGGTTGTAACTCTTTCTGCATCTCGTTAATAACATCCTCACTCCCCGGAAATTCTGCCTTCATCTGTGACGCAATACGTGTTATTAACGAACTCATCAACTCATTATGAAGTCTGAAAGAGTCAGGACGTAGTCCTTGATACGCCTTCACGTCATTCTCCTTGTCAATCAACTTTAACGATTCCCACTTCTGTTCCTCTACTGGTAGGTCTTTGTCCTTATTATACGCATCCACCATTTCTTTATACGCCTTGTTCGCAGCTTTGCGTGTGTTATACCCCACCATTCGTGGCTTTGCAACTTCTTCACCTTCGTCCTTCATCTTTGAGTATATAAGAAACTGCCCTGCACGTCCTTCACTCGACCACCCTGGCTTACCTTGTAAGTAACCGTCTGGATGTTCCTCGTCTTTAATCCACTTTCCTTGCATGTGTTCACGGAAGGCACGATAATTCATCACAGGACGAGAAGTTTTCCCTGCTTCTATCGGTATACCTTCGTCGTCAGTGGTATAAATCTCCGCCGCTTTTGCGATAATAGCGGCGTTACGGGGGTCTTCTTTTACAAATTCAGTCAATACTTGTAACGCATCAGCGGCCTGCTTACTATAAACAGGATGTTCAGGACTCTGAGCCAGAATATCAGTATCAAAGTGTTGTTCTACAATCGCATGACCAAGTGCCTCAGCTTTATCCCAAGTAATATCCATCTCCGCATGTCTTATTGCTTCTTGCACAGAATACCCAGTGGTAATCCCAGCAACGTGCTTTGAACTTAAAACTTGCCTTGCGGCCGCTTTCATACCAGCCGAAGAATACTTAGTAAGAAACTCTGCCGCCTTGACTTTGTCCTCAGGTTTTAGCGCCGCAAACGACGGCACTTTCTCTCTTTCTTCTGGTGTGAACGCTCTACCCGCGTCCGCACCTTCAATCTCATTTTGTGCACGTTGAACATCACTCACTGCTGTATTAACTCCCCCCGGAGTTATACTTCTCTGCACAGCTTTCTCGCCATACTTATCCAAAAGACCACCTCTAAACTCCTCCATAAAATCCCAAACAGCAGTCTTCATAATCCCAGTGCGTAGGAACCCCAACTTAGCCATGTCTGCTAGTTGAGGCACGATACGTCCAAGCTGCACTTGAGGAATCATATTGTGCAACCAGTTAAGATGGATAGGTAACGTCTTTTTCGTGCGGTCTATTTTTTGTGGCACAACATTCTCCCCCACATCTTGCGCCATTTTCTTTAGGTCAGGGTCGTAACGTTCGCCATGCAGTAAGCTAAACAGCTTCTCAACTCGATCATACGACACTGGCGCGATAGGAGCAAGCGGTGTCGCGTTGCGAATTTCATTGTGGAGTAAGAACGCTTCTGTAGCGTGGTCGGCCTCTTCTGCTGACTTCTGCAAGCCTTTCATATTATCAACGATGTCTTGCAACGAACGTATCGACGAAGGTTTCCAACCTAGTAACCGCTTGACGATGTCGATAAAATGACTTACCATTGTTCCTATATCACGAAACATTGGTCGGGCAACGTTACGAAAGTCGTCACTGGAAAACTTCAAGAGGTCACTGATGACGCCGAGTTCACGGCCATTGGCTTTTCCGTGCATTGCACCATACGAAAGAAGACTGAAAATGTCTGCCATAGCTTCGTGACGACCGACAACATCAGGAGTATAATACTTACTTCTATATTGTAATCTTTGTGCATATTTCAGGTCTGTCATTGACGATGCAATATGTTGCACTGCATGTTCCATCTCTACCGTAGTCCACTTTGCATCATTCGCTGCAGTAAAAAGATTTGTAACATGTGTCAATGTTTTCTCATCTAACCCGGAGGTTACACCTGATGCTATTTTATCAACCCAGTTATGATAAAACTCGTGGCCAAGTTGTTGATAAAAGTCCTTTAACGCTATATCAAGTGGAAGTTTAGACCTCCAATTAGGGTCTAGTATTCCAAGAATAGCATCATGGTTAGAGCTTTTCGGCCAAAGATACGAAGCTGCTTCACCGCTTTGATCTGGTGCTGCGGGGATAACTCTAGTCTCCCCTAAAGCACTACCAAATCGGTAAGCAAAGTTAAGCGTTTGTCGGGTGTAGGCTTGAACGTTCTCCTCACGTAACCCTAAAGAATCACGTGCAATGTTTTCAAACACTGCTTTTAGTGACTTAAACATCTCGTCCGGTGCAGCTTTCGCAAACACCTTTGGGTCAATGCCAGCCTTACGCACTGCCCAGTCAAAAGGACTCTCATCTGGTAGTCGGTCGAGTTTGGAAAGCCGTTCATAATCCATCGAGTCATCACCAACTTTATGGCCGAGTTCTTCGAGGTTGGTGAAGTGGTCACGAAGGGGTTGGGACATGCGTTGAGGTCGGGGATCAAAAACAGCCTTTCCTCTATAAACACCATCCGCACCAAGAACATCAATATACAATCGTTTGTTACTTTCAATTGCTTGGTTCTTTAATTCAAGAAGTTGTTTTGCATTTGGTTGTTGCCCTGAAATCATTATGTCTGTGGAATCTTCATTTTTACGTAAATAACCCTGTTTATACAGAGCTTCCTCTGATGTATCCATATCATGTGTTAAACCAAACTTTGACTGAAGTATATCAATAGCGGTTTTAGGGTGACTAACTTCTGCATGAGTAATAGTATTATCAGGAGCTATCCATGAACGATTAGACTTAATAATACTTTCTTCTTTGTCCATTCCTTGTGGATACGCTTCTTCCTGTCTCATCGCCACAGGTGCAAGCTGCTGATGTGTATTTATCACCCTCTGTGCCTCATTCTTTCCTGCCAACCTCGCCGCAAGGTCAACCAGGTGTGGCTTCACATCTTGATACATTCCTGCAGCCTCAAACGGCAAAACACTCGCCGCCACTCCAGCCAAATGCTCTGCCGTGAAAGGATCATAACTCTGCCCTTGAACCTTCGCACTTGCAGCGTTCGCGACCTCAAACCCACCTAGCGTCCCTATCAACGACGCACCTCTTGTTGCGGCTGTGCGTAACAACGGATTCAACGTCGTCGGCATTAACGCTTTCGTCATATTCCCCGCCATTTCCCCCCCCTTTGGTGCAGCCATAAACGCACCTGTCTGCAAAGCGGTCGCCCCTAACCTTGCAGACAGGGGTTCCGTAGTAGGTGTCTCAGCAAAGGTGCGCATCGCGACATCACCTAAGCCAAGAGCCTTACCAGGAAGTCCTTTTGAGGTTAAAAACGCCTCAGCGGCAGTTCGTGGTAGTTGTTCTCCTGCTGTGGTTGCCCCCACTGTCCACGCTTGTTCCTGCTTTGGTGCTAATATTCTAGCGGCCGCCTCACCCAACCCACCAGCAACAGCCCCTATAGGTTTACTCACTGGTGAAAACAACTCATCCACAAACCCCGACGCTTTCTGCGGCCAGGTCTGTTTAGGCTTCGCAGACGGCGTTGCTGCTAATTCTTGAAACGATGTATCAGGCATATGTGCAGGTCATTAAATGACATGGACTATTGAGCTTGCTGGAGTTTGTAAAGCAGCTCTAACATCTGTAAATTAAGGTCTGGCGATGGAAGCAGCTTTGATGGGTCTGTTTGTGGTCCGGGTAATGCCAACGGTGATATACTACCTTGCGGAAGTTGCATCTGTTCCATTTCACCTATACCTTGTGGCGGTGGTCTCACCTGTCCAGGATACATTTGAAAATTACCCGCACCCATTCCAAGCTGTTTTGGTACTCTAGCGGCGTTTCTAAGCCCTGACTTATTCAAGGCATCTTGTACGTCAGGATTACCCTTCAAAGTCATGTCGGGCGGAGTAGTTTTTGCTGATGTAGTCGGCTTCGTTGCTGGTGTTTTACCCGGCATTAACGCTTTAGTGCCTTTATACCCCGCAAAGGCACCAGCAATGCTTCCAAGTCCTTCACCATAAGGATTTGGTTCTTTCTGTGAAAAACTAGGATCAACTGCATTCACTGCCTTTCCGCCCAACCACGCTGATAACAACGACGCAACAAATGGCACTATAAAACTAGCCGCTCCAGTCTCAGGCGCTAAAGCAGCCGCACCTGCCCAACCAGCACCACTAGTCAGTGCTGGTATACCTCCATGCAAAGCTGACTGCAAAAAACTAGCTTTCTCTGTTGGTTGTTGTTCGGGGGGTGCTGTAGCACTACCATTCCCACTCATATCACCAGTATCCATTCCCGGCATCAACGTATTTAAAATCTGCGTCCTCGCCGCTGGAGGTAATGAATACAAATACGGCAACATATCAAGTGCAGTCTCACGTGGAATACCTGTTATCTTAGATAGCTTATCTGCTAGGTCTAACTGGAACTTCATCGGTAGTTCCTTTAGATTTTCTTCTCCAGTTCTTTGCGCTAAGTCAAAACCTCCCGCTTGTTCGTTACGATTTTGTTCACTTTGCACCATATCTTCAGCAAACTTCCACGGTTGTTCTCTGTTACTTTCTTGTTGCTGTGCCTGGTTTAACGGAAACCTTTGCTGATCCTCCCATTGTTTTTGCATTTCGCCACGTTCTCTAACGCGCTGTGCACCAATATCTTCTCCTTGTGCCAGTCTACGCATCTGCGAATCCATAGACTCATCATTCGCTCTACGTAACGCAAGGCTATTACCCATCGCACTACCAGATTGTGCTTGTCCTATAGTGCGTTGTAATCCACCAAAACCCAATGTTTTATTAAGAAAATTATTCATTTCAGGTGAGCCAGAACTACCAAACCCCGCACCACCACCAAGTCCTGCTTGTCCACCCGCGGCTCGCATAGATAACGCATCCATATTTCCAAAACCACCACCATGTGGTTGAGTTTTTTGAACGCCGGTATTAACAGCACCTCCCATACGAGAAAGAAAAGCATCAAGTGGTTCAACAGGAGACGTCGAAGCTGTTGGTTGATTTTGAGTAGTATCTGTTTGTGGCATCCACTTAAATAACGGATTAGTTGCTGGTTGTGGAGACTTAATTGGTGCTGCTGGCGGCGCGGACGGCGAAGGCGTTGGTGCTGGTGTAGGTTCTACCCCACCACGTGTAGAATCAAATATATTATTTTTTGATATATTTTGAAACTCCTTCGGTAACGGCGTAGGAGGTTGTTCACTTACTCCCCCCAGAGGATTTGTTACTTGAGCAGCGACACGTGGAAACCCTTTTGACATATAATCTGTCATGTCTGGCTGCTTTGAACCAGCGTTATTCACATCCCAAATACCACGTTTTTTAGGACGTTGACTTAACCGTGAAGAAAGATCACTATTAGAAAAACTGTTTGTTGTTATATTCGTATTCGGCATAAATTTATCTCCAAGTTGACATACCAAAACCAGTGTTAGTTCCACCTTGAAAGCCGTGCCCAGTAAGGTTTTCTGTTGTAACCATATACCCATTCGCCTCAGCTTGCAACGAAATAGCACGTAAATAAACCTCTTTGTCTTTTGTAAGTTGTTCAGCCGCGGCTAAAGTTTGCATAACCAAACCTTGTTCAGTCGCCGCTTGCTGTTTTTGGGCTTCTAGTTGAAGTTTTATCAACTGTTCCCACGCTGCGTCAGCAGCACTAGCTGCCTCAACAACCACTTGTGCCACCTTAACTTGATTCTGCCAAATCTCACGAAATTGGTTTATTGCCATCAGAGTATCTAACTCAGCTAATTCAAAGCCTTGACGAGCAGTTCCACCACGAACATTAGTAGGCCCACTTTGTGCGGCCGCTCGTGCAATAAGATATTGTCTTGTATACAAAGCTAAAGTATTAACTTCATACGTGTTACCGAACGGATTAAGTGTATAAATATCCGATAAATTAACCGTAGCTAAAGCAGACTGCGGCAAGCCTAAAACACTACTCAAAAACGCCTTTGTATCAAACACCGTGCTTGATTGTTTCAGCAAGGCGTTTAGGGCTGTTTGTTCACTAGTCACTTCTGGTTGTGTCACCAACCAATCACTAAGTGCTAAAGTAACATTACTCGTTGGCCAAGCCCCTGAAGATTGTCGTTGTTGATTTGTAACGCCATTTCTAGAAAACGACGTATCCATCGCGTCGACATTAACCGTCGGGGTTCCCCCAGTACCGCCAAACGAGCTATTAGACTGATCACCAACAGTGGAATCATTACCTATACCAGTGCCCCCAGCACCACCAGAACTAGGATCATACTCACCTAAGTAATTCCCGGAAGAATCGTATATACTAATCTCTGCTTGGCAAAAGACTTCTGGACGGATTATTAACGGCGACTCAAACTTAGATACTTCATAACCCAAGCCTGAACGAAACATTGAAGGTAGTTGTATTTGCATATTAAAAATTCAATTTGAATGTTATTGCATGTCGACGAAAACCTAACGATTTTTCAAAATAGCGAAACGACGAACCATTAAGTTTAGTGGACATTACTCTAACCTCACTGTATCCATTTTCTTTTGCCCAGGTTTTGACGACGTCTATACACTTCTTAGCCATCCCTACACCATTGTCTTTAGGCAAAGATAGTAAATTAACAAACTCCGGCCAACATTCTAAGCAACAAGTTCCCATCAACCCCGAAGCACCATAGACAAAAAACACAGCACCATTAGTTAAACAGTGTAGATACATCTGTAAAACTTCCTCAAGATTATTAACGAGGTCATTATCAGTTAACATAGCTAATCTACGCCACTTTGATATAATCTCGTTAACGTCTTTCACCTGTTCAATCGTTATCATTACTTCTTTGGTTTCTTCCACCTTGCATGGGTGTAACGTAAAGCGAACCACGTTGAGGTGTATTACGGCCTTGTATAAAGGTTGGTAGATACAAAGCACCTCCATTACCCAATCCATCTGTAGCTTTAGTGCGAGGAGTTATTAAGTTATTACCAGCCCCTTTTAATTGTTTAGAGGGCTGTTCAAACTTCTTTGCTTCTTCATCAAAAAGAGACAAATGCGGTATTGTAAGACATTCCAAATGTTGTATAAAGTTCATTTCTCAGCTTTAAGTTTAACCAAAACAACATCACTATACGCGGATAACACAGCTTGCCGAGTGTTTTTGAATGTAAATTTATAGCGTAAAATACGGCCATTAACTGCTTCGTAAGTTGCAATTGAATCTTGGATGTCTGGTGTCCAAGTAGCAACTGGATCGTCGCTCCATTTTACACCTTCACCTAGATAGTTTCTTGTGGCTACGCGAATCTCCACTAACGGCTTATCAAAATCTATTTGCTCCCACCACGCATTTAGCACCATAGCATCGTTTTCTTTTTGAGTGCGTATATCTCCATAATGAAAATCACCACTTTCTAATACTGGATCATCAGTAGGAAGTAAAGATGAACTACTATCTGTCGATAATTCCTCACGTAAGGTCTGTCCAACCCCTGTTCCAAATAGCCGAGGTGTTTCTGCCGGGGATAAACTCAAATGGTCTATCGGCCCAATCAAACCATCAATAGTTCCACTCAAATCTTCGATTGGTTGTGTTTCAAACCCACGACCGCAGAAACACGTAACATCTTCAACTGATGCAGTGAACCAGCGTTTGTAACGATAATTAAAAACCACAGCTAAATCATACGTGCCTGTAGAGTTCTTTGACACAAAAGGCCACCAAATTTCTCGATTGTCGACATCAATATACCCATACATTAACTTTGCTAATGTCGGGTCGGGGTTAAGATTCTGTTGGATAAATTCCCT
>QGNH01000429.1_pt1 | contig 10174 bp, 9 predicted proteins | sample 1735481 | NCBI WGS metagenome assembly QGNH01 (sample SAMN09239004, study PRJNA386568) | Viral metagenome, whole genome shotgun sequencing project. | reverse complement strand
GCGGCCGGAGCGAGCCGATGATTTCGCGATAGCCGTCGGCGGGGACATGGTGTGCTTCGTCGAGCACGGCGTAGTTCCAATATTCGGCCCCTTGGGATTCTAGCAGTGCCCGGCTCCGGAAGCTCTGGATCGTCGCGAAGAGGTGATCGAAGCTCGCCGGTTCTTCCCCGCCGCCCAGGAGGTCTCCGAAAGACTCATCCCGCAGCACATGACGGAATCGGTCGCGCGCCTGGCGAAGCAATTCCTCGCGATGTGCGAGAAACAAAAGCCGAGGCCGCCGCCCCGCATATGGCTGGCGATCGTAATCGAATGCGGCGATCAAAGTCTTGCCCGTCCCGGTTGGCGCGACCACGAGGTTCCGAAAATAGCCCCTGTCGATCCTTTCGGTTTCCAACTGGTCGAGTGTCGCCTGCTGGTATGGATGCGGACGTAGATCGAAGAAAACCGGTGGCCCGAAGTCCGCGCGGCCGGGGCCCTTCCGCGCGTACTCCAGGGACGATTTCACTCGCTGGCAAAAGTCTTCATCATCCGGCCGGAATTGCTCAAATTCTTCTTCAGCCCAGAGCGAGTCGAAGGCATTTCGAAAGCGGTCAACGACGTGCGGTGCCTCAACCTCGCTCAATTTCACGGTCCACTCGATGCCATCTTCGAGCGCTGGTCCGGACAGGTTTGCTGAGCCGACGTACACACTGCTGAAGCCGTTGTCCCGCTGGAACAGCCACGCCTTTGCATGCAAACGTCGACGTCGGCCATCAAGCGATATCTTCAGCTCGACGTTCGGCAAGCGTGAGAGCTCTTGAATTGCCCGGAAGTCAGTTGCACCGATGTAGGTCGTGGTGAGGAGTCGGATGGGAACTCCTCGATCAACCAGTTCTTGGAAGGCGGTCTTGAGCCGCTGCCAGCCACGCCACTGAATGAAGCTGACCACCATGAAGACACGGTCGGAGGTCGCCATTTCACGTTCGAGCTCGAAGCCGAGGCGCGGTTCGTCCAAGGCGTTCATTAGCAGGCTGGATACGCTCAAAGGGGTCGATGGTGGTTCTGGCGGCGCGGCGCCGCGGTAGATCGCACGCAGGATTTCGCCGGGTGGGTCGACGGGATCGGGGTCAATCAGAGCTCCGTCTTGGGACTTCACGAAGTCCAAGAGAGAGTTCGCCAGTTCAATTTGTCGCCGCTTCCGATCCTCGGCGGACACGCCGCGCAGGGCGGATCTCAATTGGCGGATCAGGTGGCGAGCAAGGTAATCTGGGCAGTCGTTCTCTTCAAGCGCAGCGACCAGCGATTTCAGGCCAAGCGGGGCCCCTCGGTCCAGAGATTCTCGGACGTGCCGCGTAACCAACTGATCATAAAGGCCCGCTTTGAAATCGCTCATCCGCGATCGAAACTCCCGAAGGGAATGATCTCGCAATGAATGGGGCAGCAGCAACCTCGGAAACACACCGATGACCCGTTTGGACACTAAGAGACGACAAGCGACCGCGCTGAGGTCGCACTCCTGAAGGCACAACGATTGGCGGGAGGCGACTCACTGCAAGAGGACGCGCGTGAATTCGAATAGCCCACTGCGGCGCGTTACAATCCGAATAGCCGCGGCGGTTCTGGCTTCATGAACCGGCTATACGGGCGACACTTCGCCTGGCGACAGTTCCTTCGTCTGACGGAACGAAATTACTGATCGAAAGGAGTGTCGATGGATTTGGCATCACTCGATTGGCGCAGATATCAGCGGGAAATAGAACAAGAACGGCTGCGAATGAGTTCGCGTCTCATCGAGATAGCGATTGAGGACAGGAAACACACCGTTGAGCTGCAGGTGAAATATTTAACAGGGCTACGGGAAGTCGCGACCCCGGAAGAAGCTCGCGAACTCGATGTGCAACTGGAAAACCTGCGGGCCCAAATGAGCAAGATAGATGCGGACCTGGCGGCTCGCGCGGACATCGAGAAAGCCGAGCCAGTGCCGGATCTGCGGGGCGAGGAGCCGGGAATCGATCCGAGTGCGACGACGCAAACAAGCGAAGCCATCAACTATGGGCTTCTGTTCACTCAAGTGCTGGAGAAACGCAGGCGGCCCAGCGAATCTAAGACGGCGGTTTTTCAAGATTGGTTGCTAGAACATCGCGATCTCTCTCGCACTCAGGTGACAGATTATCTGGCCGGCAGGACCGATGGCCGCGTCGGCAAGGACAAGTGTAAAGCGATCGAGGCGGCGATACTGGCGTCTGCCGAGGGACTCGGACTGACAACTCGGATCAACTCGGACTAGCAAAGTATTGCTCCGAGTGAGCTTCTGCGGTGAAACTATAGTAGCGACGCGAGAGTGCCGCGTCCCCAGCGCGGGTTCAGCGCCCGAGGTTTCACCAATGAAGATCGAAGTCGTCATCGAAATCCCCCTGTTGGATATCAGAACAAAACCAGCCTGGAACGTGCGCGGCGGTATGAACGTGCTGGGCGGGCGAAATTTGTCACGCCACTGGTGATTCGCTTTTTGGATACGGTTACTCAGGCGGCGATCGTTAAAGCTGCCGAGGAGACGCTGCATAAACGTGTCACCGGCCAGGGGTACGACAGGGTGGACCAGTCATTTCATCGTGAGGCGCGCAACCTGCCGGTGATCAATCCTGCATCGATGATCCGCGAAGAGAAATCAAGCCGCGATTGGTCCTATACCGCGGGTGTAAATCGGCGAGTCGGACGGCATCATACCGCGGACGAAGTCGCGAGAATTCGGTCTCAGCGCAACTGAGTACGCGGGTCCTCCCGCATGAGGCAGCGCGTGAAGCAACTCCAGTCGATAGCGCCAAACAACGTGATGGTCGTTCACCAGCGAAACTGATGAGCAATATGGGTCGAAAGCAGCGCCAGCCTGACGTCATGCATATGATTGACGCTCAAACGGAAGCGCTGATCCTCGGCAGCATTTTGAGCGGAGGGGAAGCAGCGTTGAGGGATGTGTCTTTTCTCTCTGTGGATGATTTCGCGGTGGAACGGCATCGAACGGTATTCAGAGCGATCACAGACATTGCTTCGGAAGTCGATCCGGTACTGTCTGCAGTCTACTTTCGTCTGGACGAAATCGGGAAGGCCCATGTAGTGGGTGGTCTAACAGGGTTGGTGGACATCGAGGCTCGGGCAATACCAGGCATTGCCCTTGAGCGGTTCGCAGTGAAATTGCGCGAGAAAACGCGCGACCGCCGGGCGTGGAAGTTGAGTGCCAAGCTCTCGGTTCTATGTGAGCAGGGATTCACCGCGAACTCCAATGATGTGCTCGCTTTCGCCGATGAACTTCGGGCAGTGGCAGAAAACGCCGATTGGAAGGCTGCGGGAGGTGTACAGAATATTCGGCCTGCCCACGAGTATGGCGACGCAAAAATCCAAAGCGTTCTCGACGGATTATTGTACGAAGGAACTGTAAATATCCTCACCGGTGATGCGGGAACGGGTAAATCCACATTAGCCTTGGCAATCGCGGCTGCCGTCGCCGCTGGCTCGGTTTTTGCGGGCAGGACCACCTCGCGGAGGCCGGTCCTAATCGTGGATCGAGAGAACACGCTTGCGATCACGATTGAGCGTTTGAACCGCCTCGGCATTCGCGATGGGAATGGCTTGATAATTTGGGGAGGGTGGTGCCCGACGGAACCGCCCGGCCCTGAGAGCCCAGAAATCCTATCGTGGGTTCGGGCGTGTGAGCAAAAGCCGCTGATCATCTTCGATTCGTTGATAGCCTTCTTCGGCGGCCAAAGCGAAAACGATTCTGCCGAGATCCGCCGTTACATGGACGGTTTCCGTCGCCTTGCCCACGCGGGCTGTACGATCTTGGGCTTGCATCACTCGGGAAAGGGCGAGGGCACGAAGGACTATCGCGGCTCAAGCGATATCAAAGCGGCAATCGATTCGGGACTCCTTCTGTCGAATTCTGGACAAGGCCGATTGGGCAGGCTTTGTTTGCGGCCCTGGAAATCTCGGTTCAGCATCGCGAACGAGATAGCCCTCTGCTACACGGATGGCCAATTCACGGCACACGAGTCTATCCCGGCGCCCACTGCTAGGGAACGATTTATTGAGTTGCTGAAGGCGAATCCGGAGGTCAACATCCAGGAGTTCGAACGCCTTGCCGGAGAAAGGGACCTGGCGAGAGATGCGGCCCGCAAATTCCTGAGCGAGGGTGTCAAAACGAAAATCATCACGCGCGAAAAGGGCGATCACAATATGCGCAAGCACACCTGGGTGGGTTCTAACGAAGGTGGTCGATGAGCGGTAATCCCACATCGCGGATGTGTCAGTCAGATCGCGAGCGACTTCGCGGACTCACTCTTGGTTCCCATAAGCCGCCGCGTCCATTGACAGCGCTGAGCTTGCTAGTTCGCGGCGGATTGTTCGCGCGACCAGCCAACTCCAGTTCGCGGGGGTTCACACACCCGTAAGGGGTGTGACCCCGCGATGCTGGCGCGAGACGACGCCCGAAGGGGGAGGGATAAGAGTTTGGAGGACAACAAGGTGACACACCAAATGGAGATTCAGTTCTGGTCCATCGAGAAGCTCGTTCCGTACATTCGAAATCCGCGCAAGAACGATGCGGCCGTCGATCGAATGGCCGCCTCGATGCGGGAGTTTGGCTTCAAGATTCCGGTGCTCGCACGCGCTGACGGCGAGGTGATCGACGGGCATCTTCGCCTCAAGGCCGCGCGCAAGCTCGGGATCAGCGAGATTCCGGTGATCCTGTGCGACGAGTGGACACCGGCACAAGTGAAGGCATTCCGGCTCATGGTGAACCGCTCGGTTACATGGGCGGATTGGGACGAGGAACTACTCGCCCTTGAGCTGCAGGACATCCAGGCGGCGGACTTTGATCTCGCCTTGACAGGGTTCGACCCGCGCGAACTTGACGATTTGCTTGCGACTGGCGAGGAGGAGAAGGCTAACGCCGCACCGCCACTTCCGGAATCGCCGGTCACGAGGTCCGGCGACCTCTGGCTGTTAGGGCAGCATCGGGTTCTGTGCGCCGATTCAACCAGCCCGGAAGCGGTGGCGCGACTTCTCAGCGAACGCCAGCCGCGGCTGATGGTCACCGATCCGCCGTACGGAATCGAGCTGGATTCAGAATGGCGGGATCGCGCCGGGCTGAATGGCTGCGGGCCGGCGCAGGCGAGCTACATGAAGCAGCGCACCGCCGGGCACACCGAAACGACGATCTCGGGCGACACCCGCGCGGACTGGTCCGACGCGTTCGCGCTCGTGCCGAGCCTCGAGGTCGCCTACGTGTGGCATGCCTCGAAGTTCACACGCGAAGTGCTTGATGGACTCTTGCGGATAGGGTTCCTGCATCATCAACAGATAATTTGGGATAAGGGCCGCACGGTGCTCACGCGCACGCACTACTGGTTCCAGCACGAGCCGTGCTGGTATGTGCGCAAGAAGAACGCTCCGTGGTTCGGGAAGGCGGGCGAGAACTCGACGATCTGGTCGTCGCCGTCGCCGAAGTTCATCATGGGCGGATCGGATGAACAGAAGTTCGATCATCCGACGCAGAAGCCGGTCGAACTGATGCGGCGCCCCATTCTGAATCACATCCGGCGCGGGGAGCTGGTGTATGAACCGTTCCTCGGGAGCGGGACAACCCTCGCGGCAGCAGAACTGACGCAGCGTGTGTGCTATGGGATGGAGCTCGATCCGAAGTACATGGACGTCGTCGTCCAGCGTTGGCAAGCCCTGAGTGGCAAGCAAGCCGTGCTCGACGGCGATGAACGGACGTTTGATGGAGTCCGGTCGGAACGATGCGAGCCCGCGGCCGATACACAGAAAGGAGCAGATTAACGTGGGATATCGAGGTCCAACGCCGAAGCCGACCGCGATAGAGGTGGCGCAGGGTCGTCCAGGTAAGCGGTCGATCAATCACGCCGAACCGCAGCCGCGCCAGATCGCACCGAAGTGCCCGGCACATCTTGATGATGGTTCGGGCGCAGAAGAAGTTGAACGAGGCCGGAATCCTTCACAAGGCGCCGAGCGGTTACGTGTTGCAGAGTGCGCTGCTCGCGGCGGTCAACACGTGCATCGAAGCGATCAACAAACTGTCGCGGGAGTTTGGGCTGACGCCTATCGCGCGAATCGCGCATTTATGCCAACCCGACGGAGTCAGAGGCGAAGGATCCATTGGATCAGGCGATCATCGGCGGTGCACGTTTGCCGCGGACGTGAATCGGGCGGCCTGGGGAGGGGGGTACCTCATTCCCTTCGGCCTCAACGGTTTTGTGACCACTGCGTAGCTACGTGTGATACTCCGCGAAATTCAAAACGGATTTTTCAGAACGGTCGAATTTGAAATGGCAAATCAATGGATTGGGAGTCACAGATGAGGGGCCGAAAACCAAAGCCGACGAAGGTTCAGCTCGCCGAAGGTGATCCGCGCAAGCACGGCGCTCGCGTGCTCGAACGGAGGCTCGAAGGTGAACCTAAGGGTTCACAGGGCCTGCCGTCGTGTCCAGCCCACCTGAAAGGGCTGGCGCGAAAGGCGTGGAGGATGTGGTCGGAGGAGCTGGAGCGAATGAATCTCGATTGCAGGCCCGACGGTCCGATGCTTCAGGGCGCCTGCATTGCTTTCGAAACCGCGATTGAATGTTATCTGACGATTCGGAAGCAAGGGCGCGTGATCGCCAAGCGCGTTTTGGACCCGCAGACGAACACGCTGGTGGTCGGCGGGCTCAAGCCTCATCCAGCCGTGGCGCAGATGAATGCGGCGTGGATGGTGTTACGAGCGTTCTGTTCGGAGTTTGGGCTGTCGCCGGTGTCGCGCACACGTCTCGCCGTCGACAAGCCGGCTGATGCAGACGATGATCTCATCGCGATTCTTTCGCAGCCGCGCGAGCGGAAGCAGCAATCGGTGAACTGATCACGAACGAATAGCCGATGCCATTTTCACAAACTCAAGCCGATGCCGCCTGCAACTTCTTCGAGCACATTCTCAAACACACGGCGGACGAGTGGTTCGGAACGCCGTTCCTGCTCGTCCCGTGGCAGGAGGAAGCACTCAGTACCATCTTCGGCGAGCTCGACGACGCGGGGAATCGCGTGATTGAGATGGCGTACTTGGAGGTCCCGAAGAAAGCGGGCAAGTCGGAGATGGCCGCAGGCCTTGCCTTGTTCGTGTTGCTGACCACCAGCACACCCGGGTGCCAGGTCTACGGCGCGGCTGCGGCTACACGGCAGGCGCTGAATGTGTTTCGCGCGGCGTGCAAGATGGTCGACCAATCGCCGGTGCTGACGAGACGGCTCCGAGTGCTGCGTGGCACGCATCGGATCATCAAACGCTCAGACCCAGAGTCGTTCTACGCCGCCGTCGCCGCCGATGGGGATTTCGGGGACGGGGTAAATCCCGCCGTCGTCATCGCCGACGAAATTCATAGATGGAAAACTAGAAAACAGCTCGATAACTGGGACGTGCTGTCGAACGGGGGCATCACGCGCCGGCAGACGCTCACTATCGCGATCACCACCGCCGGCGTGCAGAACGAATCTCCGCTTGCGTGGCGGCTCCATGAGAAAGCCCGGAAGATCGAGGAGGGTATCGTGTCGGATCCGAAGTTCTACGGCCGCATCTACGGCGCCGCCAAGGAAGATGATCCGTCAGATCCGGCTACCTGGATCAAAGCCAATCCATCGCTCAAACAAAACGGTGGCTTCCTCGATATCGAAAAGATTCGCGAGAAGTACGTTTCCCACGAAGCAGAAGGCGATCTCACATCCTTCAAAAGGTATTACTTGAATATGTGGGACATGAAAGAATCCCGCGCGATCGAGATGGTGAAGTGGGACGCATCCGCCGGCGATTGGCGCGCCTCGGGACTTCTCCCGAGATCCTCCGGAGATAAAGTGCGCCCGTTGTCTGCGGCGCTCATGGCGCACTTTCAGAAGCGGCGCTGCTGGGCGGGCGTGGACTTATCAATGACCACGGACCTCTCCGCCGTTTCGCTGGTGTTTCCCGAAAAGGACGGCGTCTTTGACGTGCTGGCGTTTTTCTGGATGCCGGAACAGGCCGTGCGCCAGCGCGAGCGGCGCGACGGCATGCCGTATCAGCGATGGGCCGATCAGGGATTCATCGAGCTGTCGTCGGGCGACGTGATCGACTACCGCGACATCATGGCGCGCCTGGAGTGGGCGTCCGAAGTGTTTGACCTTGAAGAGATCTGCTTCGACCCGTGGAACTCCCGCCAGATCTCGGTGCCGCTGGTTACGCAGGGACACTCCTGCGTCGAGATCCGCCAGGGCGTCGCCACGCTGTCGGAGCCGTCGAAGAAGTTGCTGGAACTGGTCGCCGGCGGGAAACTCCATCACGGCGGCCATCCGGTGCTGCGGTGGAATGCGAGCTGCCTCGCTACCAAGGAGAACAACGACAACCTGATGTTCACCAAGCCGGAGCGGTCGAGAAGTTCGTCACGCATCGATGGAATCGCGGCAACGGTCAACGCGCTCTCGCGAGCGATCGCGGTGAAGCCGCGCCAGAGGAGCATTTACGAGACTCGCGGTCTGTTGACCATCTCCTTCTGACGTGGACAGAGAACGTCGTAGCCACGAGATCGCCGACAAGGAAGTTTTGATTCGCGGCGGGCATCCAGACATTGGATGGGCTGTGCCTGGCGTTGTCGGACTGGTGGGCAGAGTTGCGGCTGATAGAGACGGAGACGGTGCTGGAAGCAAAAACGCCCGCCGCGGCAGAAGCCGGGCGGGCGGTAGGGATGGAGCAGGATGCTACTTCTTGAGAGAGTAAACGCGTTCACCGTCATCACGCTTGGTGGATTCGACGGTGAGTCCCATCTTCTTGCCCACGGTGCCGGAGAGAAAGCCTCGGATCGAGTGATTCTGCCAGCCGGTCAGCTTGGCGAGTTCGGCAAGGGTCGCACCCTTGGGCCGCCGGATCAGCGTCAGGATCTGTGCGCCCTTGCTCTCGGCGCGCGGGGCGGCGGCTTTGCGTTCGGGCTTCGGTACCTTTTTCGTCTTGGCTGTATTCTGGGGCCTCGCGCCCTTGGCCGTTTTCTGGCCCTTGGGCGAGATCTTCTTCTTGCTGGCAGCCTTCTTCGAGGAGCCCTTCTCCAGCGCGACGTTCGCGCCCTGTTCCGCACCGGCGGCGGCTGTGGTCGTCTGTTCGTTGGTCATGTTGGTTTTCGTTTCCTTTTTCTGCGCCTGGTTTAGCGCATGACGATTCATCACTCTGCTTCAAACGAATTGCAAGGCCGAAGTCACGCTGGCGAGGGGACTTTCGCACGTAGCGAACGTGTGGCGATGCCCTCGACCGCCGCGCCTGTGGTCGAGCGCAGGTCCCAACCGGATGAGCTCGATCTTGACGATCTGGTTCGCGCCATCCGCGCGCTCCTGGACAGCTAAACATCCGCGATTTTCGACTTGCTTTCTGCCCCGCCACAGAGCGACTCATGTCGTGGGGCCGCGAGGGTTGGCCCTCGCAACGCTTGATTATGGCCGTCGCAATTTACTGCCGCGTATCAACCGAAGAACAGCGCGAGCGTCAGAGCATCCTGACGCAGCGCGAGTTCGGCGATCGCTACACGGCCCTGCACAGCCTGCACGTTTTTAAGAGCTACTCCGATGACGGCATCTCCGGCACGGTCCCATTGGAACAGCGGCCAGAGGGAGCCCAGATCCTGCACGACGCCCGCGTGGGCCGCTTCGACCAGCTTCTGGTCTACCGTCTGGACCGCCTCGGCCGTGACACCCGGCTGATTTTGAATGCCGTCGCGGAACTGGAGAAGCTAGGCGTCCGCGTGCGCTCGATGACCGAGGAGTTCGACACCGCCTCCGCCACTGGACGCCTGATGCTGACCATGCTTTCCGGCTTCGCCACGCACGAGCGCGAGGTGATCAGAGAGCGTTCCGTTGCTGGCACACGCCGCGTTGCCGAAGCGGGCTCCTGGCTGGGCGGCATCGTTCCCTACGGCTACCGCAAGACGGGAGAAAAGCGCCACGCCAGGATCGTCGCTTCCGATGAGCTGATCCCGCATCTCGACATGTCGGAAGCCGACGTCGTGCGCATGATATTTCACATGGCGGGGGTGGAGAAAAAGTCCTGCCGCCAAATCGCCGAGCACCTGAACGCTCTGCGCATTCCCTGCGCCTACGCGCGCGATGAGCGCCTCGTTCTCAGGAACAAACGCAAGGAGCGCACGCG
>QGNH01000608.1_pt2 | contig 10178 bp, 17 predicted proteins | sample 1735481 | NCBI WGS metagenome assembly QGNH01 (sample SAMN09239004, study PRJNA386568) | Viral metagenome, whole genome shotgun sequencing project. | reverse complement strand
TAGATAAACACATTGCGGTATTTACCGGCACAAACGAGGTTATTTTCAAACCTTTCGTCAATCATGCTGATTTTGCCGCCCATGTTTTTAGCAAGTTCATTCGTGTACCATTGAACTTTTCCGGTCGTATCATGCAGCAAGTCAACAAGCTGTTCAGGCGATACAAACAGATCGAACGTATTGCCTTCCAGCATGTCGAGGGGTTGCAGCGTCAGGCTTGCCAGTTCCAAAGCCAGATCAACCAGATCCAGCGTAAACTTGTTGGAACTTGTCAGGGATTGATCGTTTGCAACCGCGCCCTGCCAGATAACCCGGTTTGAAGTCGGGGCGGTCGGAACGTTCTGGCCCTGTACATGCAGCAAGTCCGTTGCGTTGCCGTAGGTCGTGCCGCCGATTGTCAGTGTGGTAGGCGCAGCGCCGGCCAATTGATACATCAGTGAGGTATCGCAAAGTTCAGCCACCCGGCGGGCAAGCTGGCGTTTAGACACATCAGGGAAATCAACATAGGTACGTTGTTGTTCAATGGTGTCATTGTTGGGGTTCAAAACGCCAATACGCGAAACGTTCATAACCATCGAGTGCGATTTCAGATCCAGCGATTCCTCGTTACCGTCAAGGGTGCCGCCTTCACCAACCGGTACTTTCGTCAGCTTGCCAGCATAGGCAAACGTAACCGAATCGCCCGTTTTTTCGCCTTTGAGTTCTTCCGGCGTGTAGATCGCGCCGCGATTTTGCAAGTGGCCCATGACGGTGCTTTGCAGCGCCTGTAGCCAAGTTTCCATTTCCCATTTCTTAACTGTCAGGGAATTGGAGGATGCCATTACAGTAAATGCCATTGATCTGCTCCAAAAATGATTAAAATTACATTCGCGCACCATTGCGCGTTTGCATTCTTGTCATTTAGGAAGCTTGACCAGCCTGCCCCTTACGGGGGCGAGTCGCATGGGCATTTGTGAAGCTTGCCCCGAAAGCCTCCCCCGTCAACAGGGGGGAATGCTGCCCACGTTAGGCGTTACCCTTTAGTCTACCGCCTAGCCCTTGTCAGATCGTTCGGAAACACTTGTTTCTTTTCTTCCGGGCTAAGTTTGGCAAATTGCGAAAGGGTCATACCTTTTGCATCGTCTGGGCCAAGAACCGAAGTTCCTGCGGATTTACCGCCCGCCGCCAGTGGGCTTGCGCCCTTTGCCTTGTTCTTCTTTACGGCATCAAAGTTCTTTGTTTCTTTGTCAGCTTTCGATTGTGTCTCGCCAGCCGCCGTATTCTCATCGTTTACACTAGGCTTATATCCTGAGTCTAGCACAAAATTATAAAGTTCTTCAACCGGATCGCGTCCGGCAATCGCCATCTGGCTTGCCATACGCAATTTATCCTTTTTAAAATCAGCCCTTAGCTGGCCTTCCGAAGCTTTTGGATTCATTCGCAATCCGCGCTTGACAGATAAATCTTCCGCGTATTTCATTGCTTCGTCATAGTCAGGCCGCTTGGCGCGGTAAGAATTTTCAAGCCCTGATAACTCATCCTCCGCCGCCCTGATAGCGTTGTTGTTTTTGATTGCATCAAGTTCTTTCTTGATTTCTTTCTGGCCCTCAACCCCCTGCGTGAGCATATGCACCGCCCATGCTTCCGGGTCTTTCATCCTGTCAGGCTCAACGCGGGCCTTGGGTTCTTCTTTCGCAGGTTGACGTTCCAGCAACGCCCTTTCCAGCCTGTCAGCGCGTTCACGCTCCCGCTGCAAGTCCGCCTCCGCGTCCTTTACTTTTCTTTCGCGGTATTCAAGGGTTGGCTTGTCGGCGGGTTTATCTGCTGGCTGTTCGGCTGATTCGCCTGCATCTGCGGAAACTGAATCACGTTCGTCCTTTTTATCTTTAGGCTCATCAGCTTTTTCTTCCACTCCGGTATCATCATTGTTTTTCCCCTTGGCAGGTTCTTCTTTTTTCGGCTTGGGTTCTTCTTTCTCATCAGTCAGGTCTTTCGCCCCGTCACCTGTAAGTTCAATCCGGTTCGGCAAATCTTTAAGTTCTTTCAGTTTTTCTTGTAAACCCATTGTGTTCCCCTTTTTTAATGCCCCGTAATCAGGCGTTGATATTTACGTCTGTGTCCTTAGCCCCGGTGTCCCTCTGTACTACGCTCGTTTCTACTTTCGTCTGTCCTGTCTCTGCATTGATTTTTCCAATCTCCGCATTGTTCTTTTTTATCTGCGAAATCTTTAGTTGTCCAGCCATTGTCATGTCATGCGCCCGCGCAAGTCTTTCGGCAATTTCTGCCGTTTGTCCATCGTCCATAAGTTTCTTGATTTCCGCTTGAAGCTGCTGCACGTAAGCAGGATCAATATGCGGTCCTTGCGGCATAAGCGCCTGGATAATCTGCTGCCGGTCAACGTAATCAATCGGCATGTTCTTGACAATGATAGCAAGCACCGCTTTAGCTGCAGGGTCTTGCGGGTTGGCTTGCACAATGTTTGTATAAACATTCATCAGCGCCGCGTTTTGTTCTTCTTTTTGCGTTGCCGTTATCGGTGCTTCATTGACGGAAACAAAATATCCATCCGCGAAGTTTGCCGGAGAAATCGTCAACAGCATATTGGTGCCATCCGCCCCGAAAGCGCGAAACATGGAACCGTCATTATTTTCCGCCAGAATCCTCATAAGCGGCATCAATAGTTCCGTATGCTCTTTCTGGTACAGCGTAATGGCATCAAAATACGTTGCCAACGTGGTTGTGACTTGCCTTATGCGCTGGCGTTGCAGCGCGGCGGGTTCAACCTTGTTTTCGCTGCTGCCTAAGAAGCCCTTATCAATGCCCGACACATCCGGCATGGCATCGTTGGCAATCTGAATAATCTGCTCCGCGCCGGTCGGCGTGTAAGGCTGGCGCTTGGGCTGGATCTTTGAACCGCCCGGCCCCGATAGCGCGCCTTCCTCAACTTCAATAACGGTGTCAGTCTTGGCCCATTTAGCCTCAAAGTCCTGAATATCTTCCACCGCCCCGCGCTCGATCATCACGCCGCCCTTGGCGTTTGATGCAATGGTGAATAACAACTCTGTCAGCGCCTTGTTGAAGTACATGGCTGGATCACGCAACGAATTGACCATGCCAACCCACATCTTGTTGGATTCGTCATAGTCGCCGGTTTTAAACTTAACCGAAAAACCCTGCTGGCATGAGTTCCTGTATTTGGTAAAGACTTTCTTGCCGGATATGACAGCCGTATAGAAAACCTTGCGCTTGTAATCGTCAAACTCTATGGCATCCTCAAATAATTCTTCCAGCTTGCCCTTTACATCATCGTCACAACTTAAAATATTCGCCCTTGGATCAAAGGCAAACGTATCATCCACCGCGCCATGATCTTCAACTTGTTTTTGCTCTTGTTCCTGCGCTATTTCCTGCAAGCGCATATCAGTGAATTGTTTTAAAATCGGGTCTTGCATCCCGCCTATGGGATTCTTTGCGCGGTAGAAAGTTTCGATCTCATACCACTGATAGAAATAAATCTTGACTAGGTTTTCGTCCTCATCTTCCCAATCGTACAGTTCCGATATTTTGTTATATGCCCCGCCGCGCTTGTAATAAACCTTGTTGCCTTCACCGCCGCCGGATGATTCCGCTTCAAAATCCTGATCTTCGCTATCGTCAAACAATTCCTTTGCATCATCCAGCGCGTAAATCTCTTTATAAAATACCCAACGGGAATCCATTAAGTTTGTCGCCCGTGCCGAAGCATCCCAACCCAATGAGCGCGGGTCAAGCCGCATCATGCCGATTTCGCCGTTAGGATTCCGGCTGGCGTGGCCCTCTCCGTAGGTCAGCGCCGTTTCAATCGCGCCATAGCCGCATATGAGCATATCGCCGTCTTGCTGTGTCTCGATCTGGTCCGCGTTTGCTTTCGCCCGCACATCGTCCTTGAGTGCGTTGGCGTACTTGGAAAACATCTGTTCGCCTTGGTCTTCCGATATCTGCGCCGTATATTCCGCCTTGCGCCGGTTTTGCGCCATAAAGCCGCGCACCGCGTTAACGTAGGGCTTGACCTTGTTGAATTGCACCATCGTTGCTTTTTTATTCCCGCGCCCGTCCGCAAACTGCAAGCGATCAGTGTAGTTCATAAAATCGCCTGAATAAAACGCCTGGCAATCCTGCGTATTGGTCATTTGCTTTGAAAGGCCTTTGTTTGAAACGCCTTTATGTTTCTTGAATTGCCTTATAATCTGTTCATCGGATTTCATGCTGTCACCTGAGTCAATTGATATACCCCCTGATTGTCTTCGTGAGTCCTTCCTTGGCCTTGTCGAGCGTTATAATCTCATCCGCAAGCATAAAGAAATATTCTTCGCCATAAACAGCAACATACAAATGCCGCGCCGGTTGGCCTGCGGATTCTTGATGAAGTCCTTTGTATTCTGGTTTGATTTCTTCTAGTGCTGTCATGATGTATGCTCTTTCCAAGCCGTCACAAGATTGTCTTTAGTGCGATCCATGCACCCCACAAGCATAGGAATGTTGCCGCCTTCCGGCACAGCCCAATCAGTATCATGATGTTTATTGTTAATGGTCATTATCACGGCAATACCTGTTACCTTCTCACGCCGGGCGGTCGCTAACATATCCTGAAGGATTTCAATTACTACCTTTTTGCTTTTGCAGCGCGGTTGTCTTAGTTCCCGGACGGTCATTCTAAAAATCCACCCATGATTGTACTTTCGGCGCTTCTGTTTCTGCGGTTGATACTAACGTGTTCTTTTTTATAATTCTAGGAAATCTGGCTTCTAAATCCTCATCGTAAATTCTGCTCAAGGCATCGCTGCAATCATCATGGCGTGAAAACGGGAATGTTTTCAACTCACCCGATATTAACTCCGCCACCAAATCATAAAGCAATCCCCGGCTGTCTGTATACATGATCTTGTGCGGGAAATACCAACGGCCATTTTGTAAGTCCGGTATTATTCTGCTAATCCTGTCAGGCTTGCTCATTGGTCCGCCCAACGGTATCAGCGGAAACCTATAATTTTCCTCTTTCTTTTTGGCCTCGATGTAATGCAAATCAGATTGAAGCCCGTAAGACTCATATCCCACTTTAGGCGGCTTGCCGCAATGAGCGTTCCAATGCCTGTGCAGTTCAAACAGCTTGTCAATGCGTTCGGTCGGGTTCAGCTTATCGCGCACAATGTCCAGCAAATAAAAGTTGTTATCCGGCGCCAGTGCTACAACCATAAACGCCGTCCAATCCGATTTCTTGCGCTTGGTTTGGCCCGGTACAAGTCCAACGCCCGCCGGATCGCACAGGATAAACACGTTACAGGCTTCCAGCTTGAAGGAAGCAATGTCAAACCATTTGATCCATGACTCCTTGATTAAACCGCCGCCTATCGGCACAGGCTCTTGCAAATACTGCCCGGCAAAAGCGTATGAGCCTAGATCGTTCTCCAACTCCAACAAAGCAGACAAAGGTAAGCGGTCAACGTGTAACAACTCCTTATCAGCCATTTCATAGGTCTTGTCCTTAATCTTGTAAGATATTAATTTCCCGGTGCGGTTTTCCGCTGGAAGTTTCAGAATGTAATAGCCTTCTTTATCCAGCAAATGCCCGGTCGCGTCATTCTCATGAACGCGCTGCATAACGCCGACAACGCGCCCGGTCGTGCGGTCGTTCATGCGACTCATGAAAGTTTCATCAATCCATTGATTTGTTTTTATTCTGATCGTGTCTGATAGCGCCTCATCAGGCCGGTTAGGATCGTCAAGGATGCCGTAGTTAAATCCTAGCCCCGTTGGTGAGCGCAGCACAGACGTTGCCATTCTGTGACCATTAGCGCTTGTCTCGAACATTTCCTCCGTGCTTTTACGGATTTCTGTCTTTGGAAATATTGTCTTGTACCAGTCCGACTCCATCAGTCGCCGCGTATCGTTCGATAACTTGGTTGCCAGCGGGCGCATGGTGTGGGATGCAATCATAAACTGTTCATGCGGTTCCCGGCCTAGCACCCACGCGGGGAACAATATCGAAACCAGATAAGACTTCAACGCTCTTGGCGGCATGTTGATAATCAGGCGCTTGATGTCGCCCCGGTAGACCGATTCCAAATGCTCACAGATACAATCTATGTGCCAATTCCATTTGTATTGCACAACGGGATTGACAACGCCGAAGGCCGCCGCCGCGAATACATCAAGTGATTCGTAGCAAGCGGCCCTTAATGCTTGAACGTTATCGGACGCCAGCAACCCTTTTGGCGATTCGGCGGATAGCTGCGTCATGTGTGCTTGTATGTACTGATTCTGATTGAACGCCGCGTTTGAACGTCACAGATCCCCATTCATCGAATTGAATCTGCATTCCTTTGCCTTTTAAATCTGCAATAAGTTCATGAATTTCATTCACGCGCTTATCAGTTGCCTGCGTAATGCGCTTGGAAGTCAGCCCCCCGATAATCGGAATCCGCGCAGCGCCAGTACCTAGAGTTGGCGTGTGAACGGGTTCCGGTTCGGGCGTTAGTGCTGCTGGTGCCTCGTAAGGCTCAAATGCCAGGGGCTTAACCGTTGCCCCCGCCGCCGGAATGGTTGCGTCAAAGTTAACGCTGTGGTCAAATCCCGGTGCTTCGCTTTCATCATCGTCACCGGATTTAAATTTCGCTTTAGCCATCACTTAACCACCTTTGATCCGTTGCCATCGCCATTCAGCGGCGATTCCGTTGCATGATCGGTGCCTTTGCCGCCATAAGCGCCTTCTGATTTTCGCACCGATGTATGTTTGCTGCCGTGCGTTTCAGGCCGCTTGATAGAATCTTTTACAACTTTGCCGTATGCCATTTCATTCTCCTTAGTTGATGGTTATTTCCTTTAGTTAATGGTTACTTCCTTGGTAACAGATTTTTTATCTTCCAACAATATTTTACGCTTCAAGTGATCCAGCGCGGCTTGATCTTCGGGCCTTGAGATTTCAACGCTGCCCGCATGGTTGACCGTGGCCTCATCTTTCTGGCCTAGATGCTGCTTGCCAAGCCATATCTGCATGGTCGTGTTGTTGTGTTCCGTGGCGTTATTCCATTGCGCCCGGCGCAAGGACCACATGCCGCCCTGCCGATGTTCTTCAAAGAATGTCGGCCATGTATAGCCGCGCTCCGCCAAATGCTTTTCAAGCGTTGGCTCCGATACGCCCGCCAGCAATGCGATTTCCTTTCTGGTCGGCTGTATCTCGCAAGCGCGTTCCAGCATGGCCCAATCAATTACAGACTTGGGCTTTCCTGAGCCGGGACGCGCACCGCCGCTGCCGGGCTTGCGTTTCTTCTTAGGTTGTTCTGGTATCAGTACCATCTTTACAGTTTACCACTTTCCGGGCCTTCGGGCCAAGCCGCTGCCAGATCCTTCTTTAGCAAATAAACAGCAATGTCATTTCCTTGCCTGTTTACAAACTGATAGGCGGGATTCCAGGTGAACATTTTGGCCGGGTTCATCTTGAATGACCACACGCCATCCTTGTGCTTGTATTTGTTCTTGTGCGGCTTTTCGGTTGTGAAGTCATGGATGATTATATGCCCGCCATCACGCAACACGCGGTCAGCTTCCGCCGCGATACGAAACAAATCCTCCCGGTCGCACAGGTACAAACAGAATCCAAATATCACCAGATCGAAAGTGTTTGGCTCATAAGGCAAGCGCACGGCGCTGCCGTGCTTAATACTGACATTGGGATTGCCCGCTTCCGAAGCCATTACCGCCATCATGCTTGGATCAACGCCGGAACATTGCGCCCCATAAAGCGCGTTGATAACCGTCATGCGCTGCCCGTTCGAGCAACCAATCTCTAACACGCTCTTGAACGGCAAACCCTGCAAGACTGGCAAGACAGGATCAATGCGATCGGCGGTCAACTCGTTGCGCTTGAACCATTCATCCGCTTCGCCACTCAACATAGTTTGGAGTTGGCTACCCACCGTTGGGCCTATGCTGAATGTCTTGATTGGGCATCGGCGCGGCTGTTGGCAGTTGTGGTGCGGGCAAAGCCATTCCATCGAACATCACCCCTATGGCGTGGCGCTCCCGCACATCAACGTTGCGCGTGACCATATCGGTAACGGCCCTGAGAATATAACTAAACTCAAACAGATTCAGCTTGCGCGATTCCATGTGCGTCAGCACCAGCTTGTTCATTTCCTCAACTTCTTTGGTGAAGTCACTCATGCTTACTCCTGTTCTGGCTTCATCGGCGCACAAGGATCAATGTACTTATGCGATACATAGCCGTCCATTTCCATGTGTTCCGCTATGCAATCATCGGCGCGTTGCTTGGTAGACCAGCCATAGCTAACCTCAAACGTGCGGCCCGTGTCACCGTCCTTGAATGTGTACTTAACCACATGAAGAACGTTTTTAATGTCCGGCCTGTTGCCGCTTCCATTAGGCATAGCCGCGCCGTTGCCTGCTGTAAATTGAGTCATCTGTAATCCGCATCAATTGTATAGTTGCCCATAGCGCAGGCAACATACATGCCCGCTTCGATGTCGGCAATAATATCCATGTTGATAAGATACTGATTAGCCCGCTTGGTCAAATCATATATTTCCATTGAATATCCTCCACCGCTTGATGCGTTCCCACAAGGTTAGTCGTCTGCATATATCACAATTGCAATTCATGAAGTATATCAATCCCCCGATACGATGTTGACCTATTTTACGCGGCACGTAAAAAGAAATCCAGTTGCTTTGTATAGCCAAAGCGTTTCAGGTGTTCCCGCCTGGCATCGTCAACCGGGCGATTAGCCTCTTGCGCCTGCTGCCACATTCTGCGCGTTGCGGGCGTTAGTCCTACTTCGCCGTTGCAGCGGCTCCATTGCGTATCAATCACCACGTTTAATTCCTCTCTTTTTTTTTCTATCAGTTTGGAGTTTCTAACCTTTTCATGACGGTTGCGCCCATCACCCTTGATGCTAACAATGCCCTGCGCGTCATAGTGAAAGATGCAGGGAATCCCATGATAGTGGCCTTTGCCGGTGCTAATGGTTGCCATCCCATAAATCCCCTCGCGTAAACGCTTCCATCAACACCGTCACCGGACCATCAACCGGGCGCGTTCCGCCCTCATAGCGGCGCACAGTGCGTTCCGTCAGGCGTAGCGCCTTGGCAAGCTGCGCCTGCGACAGCCCCAACGCCACGCGGATGCGTTTGAACTCTATTGCATCCATACAGCAACCGCCCCCCAAAATACCGCGCCGGTTAAACATTCTGCCGTATCGCCAAACGCCTGAAACTTCACGCGGGAACCAATCAAATAACAAACAGCCTTCAACGCGCCTGATAGAGCCAGCACCGGATTACCTAACGCAATGCCAGCCGGGAGCGTAACCAACGCGCCCGTAAGCGCCATGCCCGCAAAACAATGGGCAAAGCTGGCGGGCGTTTTGAACATCCATGCAATGAGAATATCAACGCTCGATTTGTCGTGCGTAACGTCAGGTCGTCCCATGCTTTGATATTGACCATGACCAAGGCATAACGCGATAGCTGTTAAGCCTATGACAGCAATCGACAACAGATCGTCATGGAATAACAATCCAAACGGCAACGCTATAAGGATCTGAGGTATTGGGCGCGGGGGAGTCCATATCCCTGATCCGCGCCAGCGGTATAACGCTGCGCCAACAAGCGGCAATGTCGCTCTAACAATTATCATTCGCTGGCCTCTGTTGCGTTGATTTCGTACACCAGATCCAAGCGCGGATTTCATGGATGCCGAAGAATACGCGGGCGGCGGGGACAATCGCGGGGGTCATGCTTCACCACGGGCGCGGGCGAGTGCGTTCAAGAACGCGGCTTTCCAAACCCAATACAGCGGAACATCGCCATTCAAGCGCCGGTTAGTTGTCAATGTTGCGGGGTTTATTTTCATTCTCATTCTCCTGTTGTTGGCGGGCTATGCCCATGCATTGAGATTACCAAATAGGACAAAAATGTAAAGGTAATATTATTGCGTTCTTTTCCGGTGGTATCAGGATACCTTTTTCTTTTTATAGCAATAATATTTCAAAATTAACCTTTCAGTACCGCCATGATCTGCGCCAAGCCATCCGCCGGGCAACTGGCAACGATCACATGGCACTCGAAGCCCATAGCTGCCATTTGCTCTAGGATGCCCGCCTGTGCGGTTGAAACGCGACCACGGGTAGTTTTGAGTTCAAACTG
>QGNH01000796.1_pt1 | contig 10213 bp, 11 predicted proteins | sample 1735481 | NCBI WGS metagenome assembly QGNH01 (sample SAMN09239004, study PRJNA386568) | Viral metagenome, whole genome shotgun sequencing project. | reverse complement strand
AAAATGATAGAGAAAGAAGAAGGACTGGAAGAGGTTGAGGAGGAAACTGAGGATTCAGATGAAGCCTCTGTAGTCTCTAATCATGGAGTATCCTACCTCGCACTGAATTCTAAGACTAGGATAGGAACTATTCTCCATGAGGTAGTTCATATAATGACATCAATGTATGAATTTGTAGGAGCTATCCACTCAGAGACTACGGATGAGTTATATGCCTATCAGGCCCAACATGTATTTGAGTTTATTTTAAAGACTTTAATTGAGAAATTTGGTGTTCCATCGGATAATCTACTTGTTTTTTAACTAATTTAGTTAAAGTAATTAGTGGGAAAAGCTATATTAACGCCAGAAAATCAAGGTTTTACACATATTCTCTTTGTTAATACACATAACTTACTTACTTTTACTACTTCATAAACCAATAATAAACAACTAAATATGCCAGAGAATAGGGAAAAACTCAATCCTTCCTCTAGTTTTGGGAGCAACACCTTTTCCATGAGCTCTCCTGATACACTTGCTCTTGAAGAAGTTGATAGCTTCCTTAATAGTGATCCTGATAAGGTAGTTGCTGTTAAGAAGCCAGGTGAACAGGAAGATGAAGAAGAGCTAAAGAAGAAGAAAGAAGAGGAAGATAAGAAACTTAAAGATAAAGAAGAAACTGAAGAAAAGGATAATAAGAAGCCAGTCCCTAAGATAAAGGCTGAGGTTGATGCTAATGACCTGGATTTCCTTAATGAAGATGATGAGGAAGGAAAAAAGGATGAGGAAGAAGAACTAGACCAGAACAATAAGCCTATTCTTCAAAGAAAGGTTCCTGATAAGAAGGAAGACCCAGAAGATGAGTCAATCTATTCAGTATTAACTAAAGATCTAATAGGTCTTGGAGTATTCACTCCAGATGAAGATGCGGAGGGTAATGAGATTCCCCTCAAGGTGGCAACTGCAGAGGATTTCCAAAAGCAGTTCCAGTCAGAGGTAAGAAAACAGACTACTTTTAGCATTCAGAAGTTCCTGGAGCAGTTTGGTCCAGAGTACTCAGAGATGTTTGATTCTGTATTTGTACAAGGTGTTGATCCTTATGAATACATATCCCGTCAGGCTAAAATAGAGAATATTGAAGGTTTTGACATTACTAATGAAGATAACCAGGAAAAAATAGTTCGCCAATTACTAAGAGAAGAAGGGAGAACCCCGGAAAGTATAGAAGCCAAGATCCAAAAGTTCAAAAACTATGGAGATCTAGAAACAGAGGCAACAGAAGCAAAGAGCATTCTGGTAGCCAAAGAACAGAAGGATCTTCAGAATATAACTCAGAGGAAGCAGGAGGAAATTCAAAGGAAGAATAAGATTAAGGAAGACTATATTAATAGTATAAACAGAATAGTCTCTGAGAAGTTCAAAGCTAAGGAATTTGATGGTATACCTGTAGATCGGAAGTTTGCAGAAACTACAGCTAAGTATCTTACTAAAGATGCTTATCAAACCCCTGATAAACAGCTACTTACAGAATTTGATAAAGATGTGCTGGATCTAAATAGGCCAGAGAATAATGCTACTAAAGTAAAGCTGGCAATGCTCCTTCAGATCCTAAAGACAGACCCAACTCTGTCTAAGTTAGGCAAGAGAGCTGTTTCAAAAGAATCTAATAAAGTATTTTCTGAGCTGGAGAGAAAGATGGTGAAAACCAATAAACCAGTCACTAGAGAAAAGGAAGAAACTCCACAGTATAGTGGGGCATGGTAATAATAATAAAATTTAAAAGAAATAATATAAAATGGCAGGTCTACAAACAATTCCAGCACAAACTGGCTTTCAATATGCCCGTATAAGTTCTATGGATAAAAGAGCTATTGGAAGGCTAACGGATTCTAATCATCTGTTCGCTCTCCAGCACTCAATGGAGCCAGCTTTGTATGATAAAAGGATAATTGAGATATATACGCAAAGTAGCTTATATTCTAATGACTTCCTTACCATGCTTAGTGGAACTACTCCCTTCTACATTAAGGGTAATACTGATGCTTGGCAGTGGGATATTGAAGTTCCCTATAAGTTCCCTAAAGTAGTTGCCATTCCTACAGCAACTCTGGCTATATCAAAGCTGGGTATTGATGGGCAGGAATTTGGTATAGTATTGGATAGCAGCGAGTTCTATGAAAAGGAAATAATTACTGCTCATAAGATCTATGCTCAGCAACTCTTGATTGTTAAGGACCCAGTTCCTTATGATGGAGGGTTCCTTTACCAGGTTACTTTGGTAACAGATAATCCACTTGTAGACTTTGTAAATCCAGCTTTCATACAACCAGGAGTAGAGTATACACTGGTTAACCAGACAATAGGTGAGTTTGACCAGGTGCTTCCAGGTCTTGGAAGAATGGGTGAAAAGATTACCATGTTTGATTCTATGGGTGGTGGAGTAGCTGTTCAGCATAATATTACTTCATGGGCTGATGCTCAGACACTTAGGGACTCAACAGGTAAGCCACTTGATCTACTTGTATATGTTAATAACCAGAGAAATGAAAAAGCTGTCACCCGTAATGATGTACGTTGGGAACCTTATGTTGAGTACCTGATGCGTAAGAAGCTTCTTGATCTGAAAATGAATAAGATGATCTGGTCTCAACCAGGTACTGCAAGGAGCGGTGGTTCTAAACAAGAAATTAAGAAACTCTCTGCTGGTGTATACTACAGGATGCGTAATAATGGTAATCTTGTACAGTTTGGTGCTGGCCAGTTTACTACAAACATCTTCCGTAATGTATTTGGAGACTTGTTCTACCGTAGGGTAGATGTCAAAGATCGTAGGGTAAAGGTGTATACCAATGAAGCAGGATTTGACCTCTTTGATCAGGCATTGAAAGATGATGCTATGAACTCAGGTCTTACAATCATAGCAGATGACAGGTTTATTCAGGGAGCTGAACAAAAACTTACTTTAAACTTTGCCTTTAACTCAATGGTTACTCGTGAAACAGGTAGAATTGATCTGGTTCACTTAAAAGAACTTGACCTTCCTCAAACTAACTTGGAGTTTGGTCAAAATAAGAAATCTACTCCTTTATTCCTGGTATTTGATATATCTCCAACTGGAGATGGTACTCCAAGGAATAACATTAGGGAAATCCGTCAGGAAGGTCAACCTTCTATGACATGGGGTTACCAGGATGGTCGTAGAAGCCATCTAGGCTTTGCAGCTTCTCAAGGGATGAATTCAGGAAGTATGCAGCCTGGATACACAATCTGGATGGAAGATCGCTATGATGTATTTATTGAAGATCTTAGCCGTTGTGTAGTAATTGAACAATTGCCACAATTCTAAAATATTATCCCGCCGAGGTGGGGAGACAGTCAACATATTCCTTCCTAAGACATACTCCCCCCTCAACCTTTTTAAAACCAGAATACAACAAATAACTACATACAAATGAGCACAGCTAGCATTAGTGTTATACCTAAACAGTATAGTGTAGGTAAAACCTTAGAGTATTCACTGTTTCAACATGGAATGACCAGGATGCCTGGAGCAGGAGTAAGACTCTTTCCATTTAGAGAAAATGATGGTACTATAAGAACAGCCCTTGATTCCCAGTGTGTAATCTACCAGAAGATAGAAGATCCTGAGGTTAAAAGAATTAAGCAGAAAGACGCTGATAAGAAGAGAGAAGACCTTGAGGAAAAACTAAAACTTAAGTTAGACAGAAACTCTAATTATTACAACTTTGGATCTGCTCATAGGGGAGAAGATGGGAGACTAGCACTTACAGTAGAGCCATACCGACTAATTGATGGAGATAATCTTTTTAATCTAGATAACCCTATTGAAGCAGTCACCTTCGCATGGTTAAGTGTACATCCTAAAATAGCTTCATCTCTTGAAGCTTATAGAGACGGCATGTATCCTCCAGATACTAGCTACTATGTTAAGGATGAAAATGCTGAAGCAGCTATTATCTACGCCAAGAAGAAACTATTTAATGATGCTATCATCAAGTTTAACAGTTTCTCTCCTGATAAGAAGAAGAAAATAGCCAGGCTGTGTGACCTGCCAGCATATGATAATACAAGGGAAGAACTTGTATACAATATGATGGATGATTTCCTTAATCATAAAGAACTACCTACAGGAATATTTAAGGGCCAGAATGCAATAACTGTGTTTAATATGTATGCTGATCTGGATGATACCTCACTGTATGTTAAGGATTTAATAGAACAAGCATTTAAGAACCAAATATATAGACAGAAGAAAGGTAAAGTATTTGAAGGAGAACAGGAGGTATATATATCTAGGGAGAAACTCCTTGAAGATCTCCTGGATGAGAAGAACCAAGAAGATGTAGTTGCACTAGAGAAGAAACTAAAGATTAAAAAAATTGCTAGTACATGATACCAGTAGAAAGCTTACTTTTTAAGTTTGATACTAAACTAAATAAGCTTGCTACTCTACAACACCAGCAAATACCTTTAGAAAATAAGATTTTAGCCATAAATGAAGCAATAATAAAGCTTATAAAGGTTAAGATCAACCCAAATAACACTCTGGGACTTGGCTTTGAAGCCTTTAAGAAGAGATATGAAGATCTTCAGGTGTTAGTTGAACCTTCACATGATCATGAACTTGTACCAGAACTAGCTGATGAGCTTCTTGGTAAGTGGACTGTAGATCTTACAGGGATAACTAATTACATGTTTTATGTAGATGCTTATGCTCTGGCTGATAAGGGAAATTGTATAGACAGGGTTATTTATATAGATCACGACTTAAGTAAACATGCAGATGTAACTCTGCTGTTAGCTAATAATCAATATAAACCATCCTTTGAGTATCAGGAAACCTTTGATACACTGGCTGGAGATANNCACAGATGGCACATTTGGATATACTAAGATCTTTATAGGATACTTAAGATACCCTGCCTCAGTAGATTATCCAGGATATACACATCTTGATGGAACTCTCTCCACTAAAGTGGACTCGGAACTTCCAGCTTTCCTAGAGGATGAGATCCTAAACTACGCAATACAGGATGTGGCTATGAGTATAGGAGATAAAGATAATGTTGATTATAGTCAACTTAGAATAAAGACATCGGAATAAATTAAAATACAAAATTCAATAATAAAATGAGTGATTATTCAATAACCTCACTATTTGTAGCGACTACAGGAACTCTTGGAGCAGGAGCACCTCAGACTCTAACAGGGGGTCAGATTGGGGTATATAATCCAGATTACACAATAGCAACTTCAGGAACAATTGCTGCCAAGCCTTATATTTATATTAAGGAAGGTAGGGTTGAAGTAGTTCCTGGTCTTGGAACTAAGACTTCAGATAAGATTGCTATATCTAATGTAATAGACTGGTATAAGGTTGTAGCCAACTCAAATGTACCTGTACAGATTACTACATTTAGCAACTTTACTCTTCAATGTCAGCAGGATATTGTCATAACCTTTGTACTTCACTCAAGTTATATAGATACCTTCTATTATAATGGACTTACAAGGTCAGTAACAGTAACTTCAGCTTGTTGTAACTGTGGAACAGCACCATGTACAGTACTTGCAACCACTGATATACAGAATTTTGTAGATGCTGCTGTAGCTAAACTTCAGGCTGATCCTTTACTTAGTAAGTATCTTACTTTCCAGAGACAGAGTTCCCTTGGAACCTCCACTCTTGTAGTAACTGAACTTCCTTTAACTGTTTATGGCCAGTCTTGTGATCCAGCTGCTGATCCTTTCGAATGGGATAGACTATGGTTCCGTGGCTTTGCAACTGCAGATCCTGCCTTAACTCAAGACTTTGAAGTTTTGAATTATTGTGCTCAGGTAGCCACAGTTACTGTAAATCAGAGATCTCTCTATGATGCTGGATCATCTGCTCAGATTTCACAACTTGAGCGTAACTTTTATAGCTTCCAAACTTCTAGACTCAAATCCCTCTTTAGGATGGGTGGTTTTAATGAAGCATTCACTTCCTACGTGGTTGCCGGAACATACTATGATACCTATTACCTAAAATACATTCCCTATCAGGCCAATAATGAATTTACTGATGTTGTAGGTCAGACGGAAACTATCATCCTGGCATTTGCTACAGGAACTGCAGGAGCATTTGAAACACTACTTACTTCATTTATTGGAGCACCAGTTGACCAGAGTGCAACTAACCCAACAACCACTACTACTACTTCTACCACAAGTACAAGTACCACAAGTACCACAACTTTGTTCCCATAGATTCAAGGTTAGGTACCAAAATCACAAACAATTCCAGGGGAATAGGAGACAACTTCCTATTCCCTTTTCTTTTAGTATCATATGGTAACCTCAGATAAAGGGATCAATTTAATAAAGTCTCAGGAAGGGTGTGTTCTACATCCCTACCTGGATATTGCAGGAGTTCCCACTATAGGATGGGGATCTACTATCTACAGAAATGGTAATCATGTAACTATGCATGATCCTTCTATTACTCAATTTGAGGCTGAGAGACTACTAGGATGGCAGATAGATATTAAAGGAAAAGCAGTAACTGCAATGTTACTTGTTATTGTAAACCAGAATCAATTTGATGCCTTAGTTGATTTTGCCTATAATGAAGGAACTGGAGCATTACATGGAAGTACTCTACTTAGACTAATTAAGGCTAATCCTTTAGATCCAGCAATAGCTGATGCTTTTATGATGTGGGATAAGTATCATAAAGATGGTCAGTTAGTTGTAAGCTCAGATTTAAAACAACGTAGGCAGTTAGAAATTGATCTATATTTTTCAACCTCACTTTAAATGGCCATAAACACAAGTTCACCTATTTTAGACTTTACTGTACCTGATTTGCATAACCTATTTACAATAGGGGTAGCAGATTCTTCCTATTACCCTCCTGGATTTGCTATAATCAATCCTACACTGGAGATAACTGCTCCTTCCTTCCCAAAGGTTACTTTACCTTATAATACAGGAAATTTAAACATCTTTAATAGTAATGATCTTAATCTAACCTGTGTGTCTGATCCAGGTCTGCTGGCACACTTGCCAGATGGTATATGGACTATAAAGATGACAGTAAACCCTATACTTTCATGGTTTAAAGAGAAGTCATTTCTTAGAACTACTGAAATTAGATATAAGGTAGGAGTAGCTCTTATGAATACAGACCTTGTAGTATGCACACAGGATCTTAAGAAACAGAAGATGGCCTACCTGGATGAAATTTACTATAGTATAGACTGTGCAGTAGCTGCAGCTAACCAGTGCAATTCTCTGGTAGCTATGACCTTGTATCAGCAGGCACATAAGATGCTACATAACCTTATTAACAATAAGCCTAATTTCTATATGAATCCTAGCTATTACCTAGCAGGAGGTTAAACTTGAACTACATGGCTCAGTGTAAATATTGTAAAGTGGATGTAGGATGCTCATGTAACTTGCATGATGGATACTGTGCTCTATGCTATGCTAAAGTTCAGCAGGGATTAATAAAAATAAGTAAATGGTTAGCTATCTATTAAATGACTGTAATGATTGTGGGAGTGTATTTAAGGCAATTGATAGTATTGATGTCATTTTAGCTAAATATGCTAAGAATAAGTATGATAATGAACTATACTTAACTCGGAAGCCTTTCCCTAAGCATAAAATCAAGCTTCTTGCTAGGTATAAGGATATACTGGAGGATTTAACTTGGACCTCAGACTTCTATTTACCACACTNNTACTACTTCCACTATTCTCTCAAGAGTTGGTGCAATAACAAGTGGTCTTTAAATAAAATAAACTAATGAGCTGCAATTCTAATTGCTTTGTAAATTGTGATCATATTACTTCTGACCAATGTGTTCAATACACAGGGCCAGATATTCCTGCTCTTGGTATCTGCCAGGGAGATCAAGTCTCTTCAGTAGAACAGGTAATCATTACTGAGCTTGTAGGAGCACTTCAGGGAACAGGTATTGAACCTGAGAATGTAACTCTGGAGAATTGTCAATGGCTTGCAGATCAATTTGTTAATGAAGACCCTAACCTCTCTAACTTACTTCAACTTCTTATAGATTCTTCTTGTAGTCTAAAGGCTATGATAGATGGTATTAACGCTAAGCTTGTTCCTCAAGCTACTAGTTTTAATACCTTGTGTATTCAAGGCCTCCCTGCTAATCCTAACTCTAATGATATTCTCCAGGGAGTAATAAATACTCTATGTAGCCTTAGTTCTGTAGTTTCTGCATTCCCAACTACTTATGTAAAGGCTAGTGATATAACCTCTATTGTTCAGCAGCAGATAACTATCTATCTTTCTCAATCTCAGACTGGTCAAATTGAGTACTTTAATTATTTCCCTCTAGGGGTAGGTTTCCCATACTTTGGTAGTCTTGCAAGCTTTGATAATACAGGTAAAGGACTTCCTTCTGCAGGAATGACAAACCTCTACCTAGCTAATGGTCTTAATGGAACCCCCGATCTTAGAGGTAGAACTCTTGTAGGAGCTGTAAGGAATGTTCCTGGAGGAACCTTAGATGTTGCAGTTGATCCAGCTAATGTAAATAATCCTAACTGGGCACTCCTGGATAAGAATGGAGAGAATAAGCATCTGAATACAGTAGCTGAAACTGCTAGTCATACTCACGTAGTAACAGATCCAGGGCACACCCATGATCTTACATTTAAGAATATGCTTCCTGTTAAAGGAGGAGGTAATACAGCAGTTCCAACTCTTGGTTCAAATCCTAATTTTCCTATTACTATACCTGCAGCAGCTATTAGTGATACTACAGGAATTACAATTGCAACTACTGGAGGCTCCCAGCCACACAATAATATTCAACCAAGTATTGCTTGTAACTGGGTGATAAGAATGGTTTAAATCAAATAATTAGAAATAACTATGTCTTGTTCATGCTCATCATTTGGTTCTTATATAGGCAATCTAAATTGTCCATCTGTACCTATCCCAGGTCTTGGTCTCCCCTGTCCTAGTACTTCTACAGGATTCACAGATGCAAGTACTGTAATCTACTCAGGTCCCCAGCTTAACTGTTCTACCATACTAACTGGTGAGACCTTAGATAACATACTAGCTCAGATAGATTCCCAGGTATGTGCAATTTCTGGAGACTTCTCAACCTATAATACTGGCTGTCTTGCTCCTACACCTACAATTCAATCATTTGTAGAAGGAATATCAGCTTATGTATGCGCAACCCAAGCTAGCCTTACACTATTTACAGGAACAACATTTCCAACCTATCAGAGTTCTGTTACTGCCAGTTTGGCAGATATAAGCAATCCTGGACTATCCCCTTGTCCCTCTAGTGGCATCCTAGTAGGAGATAGTCTAAATACCATACTAACAAAACTAGCTAGTTCCAAATGTGATATATACACCAACCAGATCTCCCTGTCAGGAGTAAACTGGTCACAATGTTTTGTAGTAGGAACCGCTCCAGTTACTGTAGCTCAAGGGTTCTCTACTGTAATATCTCAGATCTGCCAGCTCAACACCTATATACAAACTAGTGGAATAGGTGGTACACTACCCACTTTTAACACTACAGGAAGTTGCCTCCCTTCTGGAGTAGCTAATGACACACTAGTTTCTACTGTAAATAAGCTGATTATAAGGACTTGTGCTGCCCCTACATTTGATATAAATGCTCTAACCTGGGGATGTACTACTAAACCAAGTACAGTAACTACTGATTTGCAGGATGCATTCCAAACAGTCTTAACGAGTATCAATGGATTAACTCAAAACTTCCCAGCTGTATATAGTGGAGATTTTGTAGTAACTAATGTAAATAATGCTATTCCATGCCTTGGTAAGAATATAGCCCTGGCTGTCCCCTCAACTCAAGATAGGTTTGTCGCAGCTACTCCACTGGACCTAGTTCCTGGAACCCTGCAGGATAAGCTTATAGCCGGGGCCCAGATAACTCTAGATTATACTACTACTCCAGGAGGAGTAATAATAAATGCTAACACAAGTGGAGGAGGTAATGGTAAGGTTTTAGCAGATGTAACTGATGCTACATCAGATTATCTGGTAAATAAGCTAGAAGGTGGGGTTCCTGTACTGGGTATGACTATTACACCAGCTCTGGATACCACAAGTGCAAGTCATGTAGTTCAGTTAAACCTGGATATAGATACGAATGCCCTTATAGTAGGAATTCTGAATGCTATTGCAGCAGATCCAACGC
>QGNH01001201.1_pt1 | contig 10219 bp, 14 predicted proteins | sample 1735481 | NCBI WGS metagenome assembly QGNH01 (sample SAMN09239004, study PRJNA386568) | Viral metagenome, whole genome shotgun sequencing project. | reverse complement strand
TGGTAGCCACTCCAATGGTAGCTAACCTTGGTGCCTTCTCCGGAGCTTCAATGGACTGGCGTACTGCCGCCAACATTCTGGTTGCATCCATGGCCGTGGCGCTGGTCGTCGCCATAGTTTGGGCATTCAAGCGGAATCGAAAACTCGGGATAACCTTCTGCCTCTTGGTAGGCTGGTGCTTCCTGTTCGACCGAGCCTCCGGCCTCCACAAACGGAGGGCCGACTTCCGCTGCGTCGATATCGCCGCAGCCGGAGAGGTAGCCCCCCTGCTAGAGAGGCGCGAAGGTCGGTTTCAATCGGTGCTCGAAAGACTTCCCGGATACGACACCATGTCTGCGGCAACCAAAGTGCACGTCCTTCGGATCATTCGGGCGCAGGATGCGGCGGAAATGCACGCATCCGACTCAACTTGGGCCGATATGCGCAGGTCGCTCGGCGATTCGTACGCCGCCGAGCACGACAGTGCCGCACAGCTAGCGCCGCCGCCAAGGCCGAGCGAGATGGCATGGTACAACGAGAATTGTTACCAAGCACCGGGCGACCGAAGCCGGGCGAGATAGTATGACGCGGCAGTGCGCATCAGAACATCACCGCGACATCGAGCGCCGTGTCGAACGACACGCTGGCGTCGTCACACGTCGCCATGACCAGCGCGTCGGCAAAGTCGGGCGACTTGCCGCCCAGGTGCGTCTTGATCAAACTTTTTGGAGCGATCTGAATTTTTTTCAGGTCCTCGCCACCTTTCGCGTATGTCGTGGCCAATAGCTCCGCGACGAGCTGATCGCGCCACTCGGGTGGCAACGCCAATTGGCCCGCCTCCAACAACGTGCGAAGGCGCCAATAGCTTTGCGCCCGGCGGTTGAGAAATCTCTCGGCATGCAAACCAGTTGGCGCGGACGAGCTGTTGAAATCTTCGACCGGGTAGCGCAGCCGTCGCAGGGAATCGGCGACGCCGCCGCCCACTCCGATCGTGTCGACGCGGATGCGCGCCTTGCGCGCGTGGTCCTGCCGTTCCAGCGGGTCACCGGGCTGCCCGGAGAGAAATTGGTCGGCGCTGGCGTGGTACAACGCGACTTCCGCGCCGTAGTTGATGGGCACCGTGGGGCGGACGCCGTGACGTGCCACGACCTCGATTATTCGGTCCACGGTTTCGTCGAGCGGCACGCCGCCCCACGCGTGGAAGGCCGTCACGACGCTCCCTTCGAGCGTTGCAACAACTGTGCGGTCGCCGCCCAGCCGGGCGATGTCGCAACCGAACACAATTTTGCCGCGGCTCATCGTTGCGTGGTGCGTGCCGTTGGCGTGCAAGGTGAATGCGTTCTCGAGCGCCGCGAGGGAGAACAGGCTGTCCGACACTTCGGTGGGCCAGGCGCCGAGCACAGCCGCAATAAAAAACGGTGACGTTTCGCCGTAGTCATCACGCATCTGCTTGACCGACTCAACGCTTGGCCCGCCTGGGATGACCATCCGTCGTTCAACAATGTTTGGATGATCGAGGGCGCTGACGTTCACGTGCGGCCAGGTCGTCGCGGCGCGCCAGAACGAACCCACCGGGCCACAATCTGAATTTCCGCTGGCGACCACCTTGTCGTTTGCGCTCGTGCTCATCATCGCTGCTGACTCGAACGTCCAGTCGGGCAGCCCTGAGGCTTCACCGAGAAACACCGCCAGGCCGGACGGGGAGTGATAGCCACGCAGCCGATGCGCGTCGCCAGCGGCAAGGCAAATCAGCCCGCGGTCTGGGTGCTCGGGGATGATGAGGCCGAGTGACCGCAGTTCGCCGCCCAGCGCGTCGGCGCCATGCCAGAGGCGCGTGACGTCACGCATGAGCTGATTTTTGAGCTGCGATTCGAGCGCCGACGTTGCGACGACGAGCATGCCGCGGGCGTAAATCAGCCATAAAATTGCTGCCGCGTCGCTCCATGTCTTCCCGGTTGCATTCGCGCCGACATGGACGAACCGCGCGTTGTCTTGGATGCCCTTCAGAATGGCGATCTGCTGACTCCACGGGGTGACGTGCAGCACGTCGCGAGCGAATCCGATGATGTCGTCGGCATAGCGGCTGAAGTCTGTGCCGCCGCGTGAGGCGGTCCGCGCTTCGGTGACGTCACCCAGCTCGTGCCAGAGGGCGGCGAGGTCGGTGTCCGTCGTTGTCACGGCTTGGGCAGCGCCCGTTTGAGCTGCGCGATTTCCTTGGTCAGGGCGCGGATCTGCTCGACGTACCGCTCGACGCGGACGAACGCTTCTGTTGACTTTGTTGCGGCCCCGGCTTGCTTGTCGTTGATCAGCCCGCGCATCGCGTGGTCGGCAACGAACGAAAGCAGCAACCTGGCGCTCTGCAGATCTGTGGGCGCGGCGGGCCAGGTGATGGTCGGGGCGTCTGTCACTTGATCCTGCGGACCGCGGCGCCGTAGTCGATGACGGGCGTGATGACCTGCTCGCCCGCCTCGTACCATCGCCGCAAATCACCGGCCAGGAAGGAGAGCGACTTATCGCGGCACTTCCGGTGCGGGATGGCTTCGCGCTTGAGGCGCTTATACAACGCGGCGCGCGTCATGCCGAAGATCTGCGCCACGTCGTCGGCGGTCAGGCGGGTCTCCGGTTTCACGTCGTACAAGCGTGCGCGATTCCAGGTCGTGGAGAGCGTGAGTGTTTCTGTAACGGTGATGGTATGAAGCGCGCTCGGCGCGTTAGCAAGTTGGATCAGCGCCTCGCCGAGCAACTGGAGGGTGCGGTCGGCGGGCGTCATGACGCCGCTCCGAGTCCCGCCGCTTTGCGCGCCGCATCAGCCTCAGCTTCCGCCATGTTCGCATCGACCCTCGCGTTGTGCTCCATCCGCAAAACTTCTTCGCGCGCGAGTTGCCGCGAAAATTCGGCCTCGCGCTTGGCGCGCTCGGGATGGCGAATGTCGTCCAAAATCTGGGCCTTGCGCGCCTCGTCGGCGGAACGTTGCTCGGCGGTCGGGACGCGCATGTGATGGTCGGGTGCGGCGTCGGTCACCAGCATCAGCGGCACGCCCGCGTAACCGGCCTCGGTCATCCGGGTGTCGAGCAGTCTGACGTCACCGCGAACTTCGGGGCTCGAAAGTGTGATCACCATCCCGGCGCCCTCGGCACGCGCGATGTAGTTCGCGTCCGTCTCGTTGCTCTCGCGGGGGAGAAATCGTTCAAGCCGGGCGAGGTCCGAGGTCGTGTTGCGAAGCGGCTCAGACCATCGCGGAAACGCCGTCAGGAACGCGGGGTTCATGTGCAGCTGCTTCTCGGGGTCGAGCGCTTGTCGCTCTTCGCGTGTCATGGTCATGGCGTGGCCTTTCGTTGGCTGATGGCGCGCCGGGCGAATGCCAGGTTGGCGTCGTTGTCGTTCGCTGCGTGCGCTGCGATGGCACGCTTGGCAAAGTCGTCACGCGCGCGAATGAAGTATGAGAACGTGTAGCGTGCTTCCTGCGGCGATGCGATGCACGTTTGCAGCAGCGCGGCCAGCTCGCCTTCGATCGGTGCATCACCGAAGCCGCTGATGAAGGCTCTGGCGCGGGCCAGGACACGCAGCTCGCGTTTGCGCTCGGGGGTGATCACGCGGCTACCGGATCGACTCGGCGAGCTGGGTCACCATCTCCTGCTGCATGACGGCGTCGCCGCGCGTCGGACCCGCTTCTTGGGGAATGGACAACGATGCTTTCAGGGCGAATTCCAAATCGCCGTACAGGCCCATCATGCTGGACACAGACGCGAAGGCGTCCTGATCGTGCGAGTAGCCGTTGAGGGCCGCGTAGCTCGCGCTGCGGTTGGTGTGCAGCCGCTGCACGGCGTCCACGAGGGCGTACCGCGCCGCGTCGAGCGCCTTGACCAAGGGGGCGGCCTGCTGGACGAGTGCCTGGAACTTTGCCACGGCGGCGGCACGCCGCTCCATTGCGATCTGCTTCGTGGTCTCGGCAATTGCTGTGGCCTTGTGCGTCGCGGCCGTCGTCAGCGCCACGCGTCGGGCATGCAGGACCGTGATCTGCTCGTTGACCTGGGCAATTCCGTCGGGGTTGTCCCGCTTGGCGTGCTCGACCAGCGCCGCGTCCGCCGCTGCGATGTCGCGTAGGACGGCGTCGGTCTGAGTGGTGATGATGTCCTGGTGTTCCGCCGTCTGACGCGCGAGCCGCGTTGTCAGTGGTTCGGGTGGTGCGTTCTTGGGACTTGCCATCCTTCCTCCGATCTCTGTGAGAGCGACCCATCCGGACGCTGACTCGTTGCCAAGCCAACGCCGGGAGAGCCTTATGTCCTGCGTGATTCGGTCCTGAAATGGCCGGGGGACTGTGACATCCCCGCGACCGGGAGACGCCGCGGCGCTGAGCAACGCCGTGACGATACCAAATATCTGACATGTACTTTGGCGCGTTGTCATTCTTTGACACCCTTCCGCGGGCGCCCTTGCCACTTGTTCCAACGCCCCGCGGATGCCCAACTGTTGGCTTGGATGATGAGCTTCCGAGCCGTCACCGGATCGAGCCCCGGGTTGTCGCTCGTCATCACACACACGAGCTCGGCCATCGCGGCGGGGATGAGCGCCGGGTCGTTCTGCCGCGTGACGATGCCGAGCTTGCCATCGAGGAGCGTGATCGCCTGGTCGACGTCGCCGCGAAGCTCGACCAAGCAGGCGCGGGCCGAGGAGAAGACCGGAACCCCATACTCATCGAGGGTCACGGGGCGCCTGGCTGGGTGTTGGCGCCGGCTGCGTTGGTGACCCGGAGGTCACGGAGAACCCGGAGCACGTGATTGGTATCAGGCCGGGGGAAATGAGCGGTCTCGGGGGCATCTAGGAGCTCGGCCAGGTGAACAGATCTGCCCCATCTGGAACGAGTCACGCGGCCAAAGGGTTTGCGTGTTGAAGGGTGGCCGAATGAGACAATGCGCTGTTCAGTTGGCTTGCGCGCACGTACGCGGAGGGGCTTTCGGTGGCCGGGGGCTGACCGGCCAAGGACCGTGGTCCCCGAGTCACCGCCGGGGGCGACAGTTACCGAGTTACCGAGAGTTACCCGATTCACCTAAGTAATCCTCAAACGTCTCTTAAGGTGACTTAGGCAAAAATGGTAACTCTCGGTAACTCGGTAACTCTGAGCTCCGATGATCTCACATGATCTCATCGATCCCTCCCGTGGCCGTGCCCCGGTCGAGGCGCGCCTTCACGCCGTAGACGTACGTCTTGTTGCCCGTCCCCTTCGTGACCTCAAAGCTCGGTTCGAGATTCTGGAGCGCCTCGGTGAATGACCGCGTGCTCCCGTACAACTGGGGGACCTGCCCGCGGTCGCAGTACCACTGGTAGCGCGTGAAGACCTCGGCGAGCGGGACGTGCGGCATGCCCGGCGTCGACTTCCGGCGCGGCTCGGTGACCTCGTAGCACTCTTCGATGAACTGCGCCACGATGTTGTTGTCGTCGCGGTAGGTCTTGGTCGCGCCGGTCACGAGCGGGGGCGGCCGGAGCCCGTCCCGTTGGACCTCGCGGAGGCCGTCGATCATCATGGCCAAGAGGCCGGTCAACGCTTCGGGCGTGGTCAACTTGCGAAGGATGTCGTCGTCGCGCTTCTCGGGCGGGAGCGTGAACTCCACCGGGATCACCGACATCCGAACCCAGGTCGCGTCGTCATCGGCCGCGATCTTCGGCGGCGCGTTCGCCGCCAACCACAACGTGCCGGTGAAGACGAACGGCACGGCCTCGTGGTAGAGGTGGCGGGCGGCGATCTGATCACCGCCGGTGAGCTGCTTCAGCAGGGCCGTGTCGAACTCGCCGTCGATGTTCGGCTCCGCGGCCGTGACGAACCGCTTCCCCATCAGCGCGGCGATGTCGGACCGCGCGCTATCGCCACCGCTCCCGTACTTCCCCTTCTTCAAGAGCGAGTCGAACCCGAGCGATCCGGCGTATGGCCCGAACAGCGCGCGCAGGCCCTCCAGCAGCTTCGACTTGCCCGCCGTCGTCCGGCCTTTGAGAAAGAACAGCTTCCGTTCCGGGTTGCCGCCGCGCAGCGTGTAGCCGAGCGCGCGCCAGTAGTACCGCTCAAGCTCCGGGCGCGGCGTGCCGTCCGGTGCCGAGGCGAGATACCGGATGTGCTGCACCCAGATGTCGGCGTGCGCCGCGGGGACGTAGCGGACCGCGAGCTTCCCCGTCAGCAGGTCGTCGGGGTTGAACGGCTGCAACACCAGCGTGTCGAGGTTGAGCGTCCCGTCCTCGACGTTGAGCAAGTGCGGATGACGGTCGAAGTCCCGCGGTTCCACGCGGACAATCGGGTCGTCCTTCATGTTCTTGACCATCGGGGCAAAGCGCGCCTCGTACTTGAGCCGCAGCAGGTGCGTGATCTGCTGCTCCGCGTTCTGGCGCGTCCGGTCGGCCAGCGCAGCGCCGGCTTCGCGCAACTCGCGGTCGACAAATTCCTTGGCGACGGTCCGAGCGAGCGGGTCGCCTTTCACGTCGCGGACCCAGTGTTGCTTGTTGAACGCGTAGGTCGCGCCCAGTGGCAGGCACACCTTCAGGTGGCCGTAAACCGCCGTGGCGAGCCGCGCGCCGTTGCCGGCGTCGGAATAGATGGCCGCAAGGTTGGCCCCGCCGCTCTTCCGTTCGCGCTCGCCGATGCTGGCGACGTGCGTCTCGACTTCGCGCTCGTCCTGTGCTGGGTTGCCATACCGTGCGTTGTATGCGAAGGCGCGGCTCAAGACCTCGGGTTCGCTCAGACCGGTGTGGAACCACCAACCGATCATGCTCCCGAGCCTGTCGCTCCGCTCGCCTTCCTGCATCATCTGGAAGGCATCCGGCCACGGGGCGCGCGGCGTGTCAAGATCCGTCTGCCAGGTGTAGCGCGCACCCGACCGATGCAGCGATGGCGCCGCCACGACGTACCCGCCGTCGCCCCGCTCGTCCAGCTTCGCGCCGAGCCGTCCGGCGACGCTCTTCATGGCCGGTCCGCTGGGCGCGTCGAAGAAGAAGTGGTGCCCGCCCTCGCGCCCGGTGGTCGCCGATGGCGTTGTCGCGAGGAGCGCGTCGAGGTCGATGCCGTACACGGCGCGGAGCGTCTCACGCCCCATGTCGCCATCCACATCGAGCACGTGCAAGCCATCGCCGGTCGCGATGCCGATGCTGGCGTGGGGCGTCTTCGCCCACCACGCGTGCACCTGGCCTGCGTCGGTCGTGGCGTCCTTGGCCCCGTTCCGGGTGCGGGGGTGCTTACCGACGCTTCTGCACGTCAGGTCACCGCACGAGCAGGTCGGAGATTCGCCGGTCGCGCGCGGCTCATGAATCGGGAACACGCGGTAGCCGCGGGCGGCGAGATCGAGCGCGGCGGCGAGCATGTCGGGCGAACGCTGGACGAGTTCAGACCCATCAGATATTTTTGTCGGTACCATCTGTCGTTACTCCAAAGAGGTGGCGATCTGGTGGTGCAAGGGTGGTTGCAGCTTTAGGGTGACGGCTCCGGCTGGCGAACCGGGGCCGTTCCCATTTTCCGGGCGAGCCTAGCCGCGAGTCGGCGGCCCTTCTCGTCGCGGCGGTCGCGCTTTTTCATCTCGCGTTGGACTTTGAGCGTCAATGCACTGCGCGTCTTGGTCACGGTGCCGGTACCTCTGTTGCCTTCTCGGCCATCGCCGCCAGGACGGTCTTCATCCGGAGGTTCTCGGCGAAGAACCGCTTGCGCTCGGCCGACATTGCGGCCCGGCGCTCTGGTGTCCACGACCGACGAAGCCCGGCCATGAGACGCGCCCGACTGGAAGGTCGCGTCCACATCGCGCGACTGGCTGCAACCTTCAGCGGGTTCTTTTCCTTCGGTGCGTCGGTCATGCTCTCGCCTCCCAGCAAGAAGACGGAAACCGCGACGGTCTCCTCAGTGCTTCTATAGAAACTCAATGTATTTTTTCTCGCCTCCGCGGTTTCTCGCACATCACGCAACGATCTTTCGGTGGGGCATGAGAACGGGGCCACTGAGGCCCCGTCTCGCCCCCGCCGACCAGCGGCAGGGCGTTTCTTACCCGGCTACCGGCTCGCGACCATGCGCGTGTCAGCCATGACCGGTCCCGGCTGGTCCTGCACCAGCGTCAGCTTGGGAGACCATTGTGGGAAGCACGCGGCGTAGTATGCCGATGGGCGTTCCTCAAACCGCGCATAGATCTCGTTCATCGCAGATCCGCGCATTGCGTGCCCAACCATCGCGTCGATGGCAGTCGGGTTACCGCCATTGAGCAGCAACGAGGTTTTTGCTGACGATCTCAGGTCATGCAGAATCAAGCCGCTGAACCCGGCGCGCTTCGCGGCGGCCTGAAAGGCGATGCGAAGTCCCTGCCCCACGCGGATGCCGCCGATGCTTGCGTGCGACGAGCCGCGTCGCCGCCACGTCGGGAACAACCACGGCGTCGGCATCCGCGCCGCGAAGTATTCCCGGTGCTGCGTCATGAAGTCGGTGAGCTTTTGCACGAGTGAGGGGTGTACCAACGTCAATCTCGATTTTGAGTTTTTCGTGAATCGGATGCCGTCATTCTTGGCGCACTCGCCGCATGGGCAGGGAACGCCCGAGACCACTGAGATGAACGCCGAGCCATCGTCGCTCAGCCGAACATCACTCGTACGAATGTGGATTGCCTCCCTACTGCGCCAGGCCGTCCACCCCATCATCTGCACCATCAGTCGCAGCGCCGGGTCGTCCTCGTCCAGCTCGGCAACGATCCGCTCGATTTCCTCCGGCGCAAGCGCCCGGGCAATTCGTTCGTCGCCGCACACGGCGCCACGGCGCTGACCGATTTTGAGCACTGGAATTTGGTGCTCGCGCAGAATCGGGCTGGTGGCGATCCAGCCGTAGCTCCGCGCCAAGGTGAACAGCGCGGTCAGCGTGCCGAGCTTCGATTGCCGGGTGCGCGCCGCGCCCGTCGCCGCGTACTTCGCCTTCCACTTACCAGTGTCAGCTGGGGTGATCGACCGTACGTCGCGCGTGCCAAAGTACGGTCGGACAAATTGCGCCAACCGCTCCCTGTAGGTGTTGACCGTGCTCTTGCGCGTCGTCGAGTCGGGGTGCGCCCGAATGGCGATGAATTGGTCGCAGAGCTCGTTCATCGTATGCACCACGTCTTCCGCGCGCGGCGCGCGGTTCCACTCGTCAACGATCTTCGCGCGCTCGACCTGCGCCGCGTCCCACCCTAATATCCAGATGGTCCGCGAGACGGACTCGCCGCGTGCGCGCAACTTTTCCTTCAGACTGCCGGTCGCCCGGATGCAAAACTGCGTCAACGCACGACCGCTGGCATCTGTGCGGAGGACCGGCGCCATGCCATTGGCGTCGCGCTGCGCGTGACACGAAATCCGGCTGTTGTTCTGCATGCGCGGGCCGGCCGACGTGCGCGCTGGTGGCGCGAGATATCTCGATGGCGTCATCGTGGGTCCCTTTCTGGTTGACGTTGCTGATTGCAACGTTGACCAGATAGAAGCCATGGTCGGCCGGGCTGTCCAGCGGCCCTTGAACTCGTTGCCATGGCCTGTTCCGCCCTAGCCGCCTGCGCCGGAGGCCACGAGACGGCCTCCGGCGCAGGCAAACAAGGGACGGGAGGGACGTTCACCGGCCAGCCGTGACCGGCAGGTGGTACAGGATGCCCGGTCGGCGAGCGACCCAACTGCCATCCGGGGCCAGGAACCGCTCCCGGAACTTCGATCCCCGGCCGGGTGAGCCGTCCCGCTCCCCGGCAAAATGGATTGCCAGCTCGCGGTAACGTTCGGCAGTTTTCGGCGCGAAGCCCCATGCTTCTGCCAGCACCAACCCGATCTGATGGATGGTGTAGTGCTCGCCGCCGAACGCGAAGCGATGCCCGCCGGACCGGCGCCGGTAGTCCAGGTCGTAGAGCGCAAGGATGCGCGCCCGATCGGCTGGCGTCAGCATTCCAGTGTCGGCTCACCAACTGACGCAACCGCTTCGGCGAACGTCGGGAAAAACCGAAAACAGTCTTGCAGCAGGTCGGTCGCCTCAATCGTCATCGTTCCGGCGTCTGGTTGGCCGGCAGCAATCGGGTCGGGGTGAAAGAGCGTGACGGTGTACCAGTGCGCCCGCCCCCGCGTGCCAGAATCAGTCAACTTGCCGATCAACAACTTTCCTTCCTCATCCGGGATGGTTGCATACATCTCGCCGAGTGCCTTACCTGCCGGTGCCTTCGTTGCTTCGCTGTGCATGATGCTGTTCCTTCGGTTGGTTGTGGGTAAAACGAAAAAGCCCCCATCG
>QGNH01001847.1_pt1 | contig 10224 bp, 11 predicted proteins | sample 1735481 | NCBI WGS metagenome assembly QGNH01 (sample SAMN09239004, study PRJNA386568) | Viral metagenome, whole genome shotgun sequencing project. | reverse complement strand
GGCGCAGCCCGGGTGCCGGATCAAGCTGCACTTTATTCCGGCCTACTGTCCGCATTTGGATCCGATCGAACGGCTGTGGGGCTTGATGCACGAAAATGTCACCCACAACACCTGCTATGAGACGTTCGCCGACTTCAAAGAGGCGATCCTGACCCTATTGCGTGAGGACGTGCCCCAAAAATGGCACATCTGCTGCGGTAAGGTAACGGATAACTTCCGAATCATCTCGCCCAAGGATTTTCGGATCTGACGTGAGCGGAGTATATCCGCTTATTTCCAACTTAAAGTGATCCAATCGAATTCGTGACCTTCGAGTGTTCCAAGCGCGACTATATAGGCAAAGCGTTCATCACGAGGTAACGAGAATGCAACATCGTATGGCACCCCACACTTGACCAAATACAAGCAGTCAATCAGGTCAGGGTGCCGTGCGAGTTTCCCACGATTTCGACGTCGACAGACGAGACTGCTCCTCTATAAGAGTCGAATGCGTCTGCTGCTGCGTCTAACCCCTCCTCACCTAACCGAGAAACAATTGATTCAATTTGGGTCTCATTCACGGGGAGCGGAATCGGTATATCATCCACTGCTATAACCGAAAGAGCCAGACTAGCTATCCCAAGCCAAGCTTGATTCTGTGCCAATTCTGGGCCCGCAGCCTTAAAGAGACGTAGAGTATCAAGTGCCGTCAGGCGTCGAACGGTCAGCAGTCGTCCGAGCTCATCCTTAACTACTTTCGACTCAGCTGCGCTAGCAAGAATAGAATTTGTTGGTGACATCTAAACTCTTAACCTCCGCGTAGCGAAAAAGTCTAGTTTTTGCTTTACACTTGCATCTCCCCTCCAATTTCCAGCACTAGCTAAACGAAACACAACACCGTCGTACTCGTAGGTGGAGGTTGAACCGTCCACTTCCATAACATACTGATACATTGTACCCACGGGTACCGGACCACCATTGAAGTATAGCTGCTCTGCAGCCGCTATAAAATCGTCGGCTTGTGACGTGCCGCGTTCAATTTCAAAGCTTCCCTCCCAACCTCGGGGTAACTCCGCGCCCAGTTGTGATCCATCCAGCCGGCTGACACGAACCGGATGCGTGAGCTGACGACTTTCGAAACCAGTCACATGGGTGAGATCCACTCGGCCGGAGGGCCCCATGATAACCAATTGAGTATCGCGGCCAACGGAGAAGGTTGTAATGGACATAGAAACCTCTTTCCTACGACGACTGTCCGATTGGAAGGGTCTGGTGCGAAACCTGAACGGTCTGCCCCCCCTCGACATTCACTATGAATTTTTCGTTTATCGCTTGGTACTGGATCTGCGCGTCAGATTGAACATAACCAAGGCCTGTCCGGCTACTAGGATTATTAGAGGCGTCACAAATAACGCTGTACGGTAAACTACCTTCAGTACTCCCCAACAATCCCTGTTGAAGCATCGCATGAAGGAAGGATAACTGTGTGGAGCGTATCTGCTGGAAGAGTTCAGCAGTTATCACCTGGCCCACAAACTGCCCCATCCCTGCTGCCAACGTTGCAGCAATGTAATTGGTGAGGCGGGTATAGTTATCTCCATTGGTAGCAGCATTCGACGAGGTATTATGGCCTCCACGAACACCCCAGAAATAACCTGCCGGTTGAGGATTACAAACCAAGTCAATCCCAGCGCCAAGCAGCACAGCTAAATCCGGCGAGGAATACACTGTACTTTGTCCCGAACCCGGCGTGCCCGATTTCTGGCTTCCTATTACACCGTATAGTGGCTTGTTGAGGCTCGATTGTTCAGGCGACAAGTTTGCCATACGGCCAGCCACAAAACCCTGCGGTGAGACCAACCGTGTCATGGCGTTAACCTGATCGTACCACCACAGCCAATCGCCAAACATGAGCTTCGTCGAATAGCTATCAAGTCCGACAGCCTGCATCACGGAAACGGCGTTCTGGATTGTATCACCGGGTGGACCGGTTAGTACCATATAGATTCCTTCTTCTAATCCAAATTCTGACTGCACTATCCAGGTAGTTGGATCGTCATTATCAGCTAGCAGTCCGATGCTGCAGCCCTGACCACGAAGCGCGTACATGCCGGTGCGTGGTAGCACGTCTGTACCGACAAGTGTTTCAGTCGTTACCGACACTATGCCATCAGATCCTGGTATTCCTGCGCCCAACGTCACCGAAAAAGGCCTAGGAGCAATGACAGTTCCACCGGCATTCGCAACAACCAGCATCGACGCACTACGTTGCGGCCCAAGACCATTATTAACGGCAGATGCAAGGTTTTGCCAAAACGCGGCGCCTGAGCCCGCCATCTGATCGTAAACCTCCAGAAGGCCGCCCGCTAGACCGATGGTCAATTGCCAGGTCGCAGCCTTCGACGGCGAAGCTTGCAGCGACAGAATAATCTGGTTTCCTAAGGAACCAGTGTACAAGGCTGTAAATGTTGCTGTCGTACCAGGTACTACCGTTTGGGCAGCCGTGTCAGTTCCATCGGAAACTCGAACACAACGGAAATTTTGGGCCCCCTGCTGGACAGCTGTCGCTACCTGCGTCCCCATGTCATGCATATTCTGCTTTACCGGGCCAAACAGCTGCGCGTAGTCCGCCATGGTTGCTAGGATAGACGGCTCTCCGACCGGCCCCCAGGCAGCAGTCCCGACTATGCCGATTATATTTGTCGGCACACCATTTAGCACGAGATTCTGCGGGGGGACAATCTGAACATACAGATCAGGTACTATTAGGGAGGTGGTATTAATCGCCCCCTGCTGCACGATTGGCATAAAAGTTAACCTTTTTTGGGGGTATTCTCAGCAACACAAATAACAAAATTCCTATTTCCGCTCTGCAGAACCTCTCTAATTGTAGTCGGGTCCGTGATGAAGTCGCCGCGCACGAAGCTCTTGAATGGCTTCACAACTATCAGATTCATGATATCCTATCTGTATTAGGTTGTTAAATCAGAATTATTTAACTCGAATTTACCGAACAGCATACCTGGCGCAGATACTGAACTCATTGTGGCATACTCCGCCGTATACATAAGATCCCTACGATAGAGAAGTGCATTTTGCGATTGATCAGATATCTCTGTACCACTGTAGATGAGGCGGGATTTTGTTCCGTCTTGGAGTGGAATAAAGGTCATCCTCGAAAGAGCTGCGTCGATAGTCGATGAAGAAGTGTCCCGAGCAGCAGCGTTTGGACACCAACTAATGACCCGAATGTCCCTTTGCTGACGGCGTACCTCTTGGATTGCGATGCCGTCGGAAACAACGCGCGCGAGAAGGATGGTAGCTCCAGGGATAGATATGGTCTGCCCGGAGAGCAGCGCAATCCTATTTGCCCGTACTTGGGAGGTGAGGATAGCAGCTATAGTAGAAGGACTATCCTGGATCATTGGACGATACGAATAGGTGTCTTGATTAACTCGCAAGCCTACTGCAGCCCCCGTGGACACCGATCCACTAAAAGTCACAGTATTATTTGAAACTGAAACCAACAAGGATGGCCGTTCTTGCTCATACCGCCATGTTGGTCCGTACCGCGTTGTTGTCTTTCCCTGATTTCGGTCAGGCGAAACCGTGACGTTGACTGTGCCTGCATTCAAATCGGAATTGAGATTGGCCGGAATGGGCCACCCTCGGTAGATCCTATATGTTGCGCCTGTCGCACTGGGAGCTTGGATACCCGAGGGATACAATGCACCGGTCACCGCAGACAAGACAGCAATTTCCACATCCGAGATGTCAGCCATCAGGTTGTCGCCTGCTTCACGTTTAATCGCCACCCCATCGACGATAGCTCCGCGGCTTCCACGACGGCATTCCTACCCAGATCATCGGACATAATATCTGATGGTGATATGATTACATTTGGTGGCCCCGGCACTAGAACAGTCCAATACGGGACCGTACCATCACTTGGTAAAGCAGCTTCAGGAGCACCCTGGCCGCCGGCTCCTAGGACACTTGCTGGCCAATTGCTCATCAGCAATATGGATGTAGAACTTGTCACACCGCTATAACTGGTGCTGCCCGTTGGCACGGCACTTGCCGGCTGACTAAAGGACACCGTTCGGTTGGCTCGAACACATAGAACCGGAAGGAGTGGATGTCTATCGGCAACAAACCAAATTGCGTCTGATATTACGAGATAGTCCCCCGGCTGGATATAGGCTGAATCTAAGATTGTATCCCAAATCGCATTTCCATAGCGGTTTGAATGCGAAAATCCTCCCGATACTGGGCTGAATGCCACATTAAGCCGAAGGAAGCGGTTCGATTTCTCCAAAGGGTTGTGCGATCCTCGCGGACGATAGGCATCGGCTGTTGCCCCAATTTTTCTTGACGCAATGTTGAGACCCCAACTGATGCGATCCTGTAGGTGTGCCGAATCCATTCTAAACTACCAAAGTGGTGCTGCTTGTTGCCAGTGCGGGGCCACAGGGAACACCAAGAAATCCACATAGACGCCGTCTCCAATCATCGAACAAAAGAGCGCGATCGCGAGGTTCATCCTTATTTCTGGTCCACACAGCGGCCTGGTCGGTGTCTAATCCCTCCCCTGAGCGTGGGATAGCTTGCTCCAATTCGTTAAGAGTGGAAAGGTATCGCCTGGTTATTCCTAACTCAGACGAAGAAAGGTTGTTTAACCTAAATTCGAGCAGCCCATAGACCTGGTAATATCGCCAAGTCTGGAAACCCGTGGGTGGCGCCCCATAAACCGGATAGCCGCAGAATCGTCTCGCATCAGCTTTCTCTCCGTCCGAAATGGCGATTATAGAAATGATCCGTCCCCCCGGCTGAATAATACGGTACCACTACCGCTAGTTAGTACTGCTGCCGCAGTGCTAACTAACGTATTTACGGAGAGCAGAATACGACTGTTCGGTAACACCGGCATGTCTGAGTTCGCCGCCATGACCGTAAGATCGGTCCCAAATCGAACATAGGCTAAACTAGTGGCTGTGTTCGTGATGACGACTGTCTCTCCGCCACCCAAGAGCATCACATTAGTGGAGATGGTTCCGGCTGTTAGTGCTACAGTTCCTGTCGGCCGGAATCCACTCGTTGTACCGGTAGCCATACCATTATTCCTGTTTGTAGTTTCGCTTAGCCGACATGCTCAACGATGACCGCTCGCTTGAATGCAGCGTTGGTGGCGGTGGGGATCGTCGCGGAGTTGGTTGTGGTGTCTGAGGGAGCACAGAAGCCCCCAATCCAGTACCAGGACTGGGCAATAATCTGCTGTAGGCGGTCAATTGGTTCCCGGGTCACCATGGCAATATCATTAACGACTGAAATTATAGAATCCGCCGGGGCGACATCTTCGGCGGCCATTCCAGCAAAATCGCCTTCGACCAATGCTCCTTGGCCACATATGATGGGACGTCGAATCATAACACCGGCAAGTGTCGGATGGATCTGCACAAAGGTCTCTGTCGTAGGAGCAAAGCGAAGCCCGAGAAAGTCATTTGCCATGCCAGAACGAAATACCTGGTTGGCAGAAGTCGCGCCCTGAAATAGTTGTTTAAAGTCCGGATCTGAGAAAAGTTGCCTTGCGGATACGGGGTCAAGGTAACAATTGTACGCGCCATCGATGTCTGGAACGGCATTAATTCTCAGTTTCGCGACTGCATCGAGGAGGTTCGACATCGTCAGAGTATCACCGACCTGCAGCAGAGATGTATTTGGCCGCTGGGATGGCCGGACGATTGTGGATGCAATTGCCGACGTAACGGTATTGCCCGCAGCACCATCAGATACGATAACATTGCTCGAGAATGTCAGTATCCCTGATATTCCATTCGGGGCGGTCGAAACATTTACAGTGTCGGCAACTGTACTAACTGCGCTATAGATGTTCGCACCAACGGTGACAGAAAGTGGATTGGCCGAACTCACCGGCAGCTGGACACCATTGACGAACGCGTACTGGAAGCCGCGAATATCATCAACTGAGATTGAAGCTACCGACGTGGTTATGCTGACTCTGACTCGCGTATTGCCGCCCAAATATGAGCCAAACAGTGCATTGCGCGCGATCTCGTCAAGGCTACGCGCAGCTTGTTCTCCATTCACGTAGGCGTTCTGCAGAAACTGTGATGCTATCCCAACTCTGCTCGTAACAACATTTAGATCAGTCGTCGCTGCATAGAGGTTAATAGATATCGTGTATTGTTCAACGCTCCATGTGGTTGGAGTAAGACCATTATCGAAGTTAGTATTCGTGGCAGACGTGAGCGGTGTTGTCACGGTCGGTTTGAGCCCGGCACGAGTTTTCGTTAGCGTTTCACCAATTCCCACAGCTATCTGTTCTCTGTCGGCGCAAGCTCTGTACCCAAGTCTGGATCTCAGAGCTTGGTCAAATTCGCGCTCGAGGAAACCCTGCTGGATAATGGGCTGTAAGGCGGCAGGAAAATTTTGTATTCCCATGTCAGTTGTAGGTCCTTTTCATAAAGTATAATAATAGCGGTCTCTGGGAGCAGCCGAACACTTAGCCACGATATTTGAGAATCGTAGCTCGGGCTATCTTGTATTCCATATCGTTCATTTCTGTGGCAAGCTTTGGCCTAACTGGACCTGCCGGGGGTGGTCCTCCAGGATTGGACGAAAAGCTGCCGCCAAACAACCATGGCTTCTGCCTCTTGAATTTTTCTATGGCAACGGCCGCGCCTGCCACGGAACCATCGTCAGCCAGAGACAAAGTGGAAATATCCATCAGCTTAAGCCCGTCGAGATCGATCATACCCGCTCGTAGGGCCTCGGCCTTCAATTCAGATTTAATTATTCTAACATAGGAGGCCTGACGTATCTCCTCAACCTCACGCTCCAGACGATCCGCTCTGCTCTGTAGCGCAGCAGTTTCGTCAGTAGATGTCTCAGAGACGTTGTTTGTATCCGACATTGTGCTCATGCAATTATATTCCGGTTGTGATTCGTACTATCTCATCAGAACACACATCTATGTCATAGGCTTTGCAAATCGCTTGGATAGCTGACTCCTTGCTAATTAATCCGTTATTCGTCAGAGCAACTAGGGTTAGCGCGTCTTTTTGACGGTCGTCTGCTGACGTTGGATACCATGTTGGCCATTTAAGTGAGAGTGGGCCGCCTGGATCTATTGGCAGAACTTCATCCCCCATTACGTTTAACCGGTAAATTCTTGATGCGGCAATGATCATTTGCATTAAACTCAAGAGGCCGACCTCACCGTATGAGATTCGAAGATTATCAGCAAGCCAAACCAATCCCTGATTCATCAGTTCAAGAGCCTTGCCGGACTGTGCAGTCGTCAGGCGGTCCGGCGTCGATCTATTCCCATGCATGGCCTCTAGAGCGAATTCTCGTAATGTTCTGACGTAATCGAGGACAGCTGCGGAAGCTGTTCCTCCTATTTCGAGAAGGCGAGCATCTCCTTTTTCGCCAACAACAAGGGCATTCCCAGCACCTTTTAGGAGATCTCCGCCCGTCATTGCAGGCTCTTTTAACAATAATGTAGGATCACTGCTATACTTGAGTCCCCTGCCTGCCTGGCTCAGTTGGTAGTCAATCTCGATTTGAGCTTCTATTGCAGCACGAAACGTGCATGCACCATCGACAGTCGAAATGGAAGACGACATTCCAGGTAGGTTTTTGATCCAAATTATCGGTACGAAGCCAAGGCCATGATGCACTGTCCTGGACTCATCAACATCTGGTTTAACTAGTGATCCAACCACCGCTGGACGAAACCATACCTCTGAGTTTTTGTCCCAGCGGCGACAAAACCAATATTCGGCATCAGCGTCATCGATTGCGTACCCGGTTTGTGTCAATACAGCACCCGATACCTTATAACGCTCAGTGACGCTGGATAGAGTGTCTGGAGATTCAATGTCCCATACCGGCTCCAAGTACAAGCTGTCCTTAACATCAAGGAAAAGCCTACCACGGAGAACCCTCATCAATATTGCGACAGAACCCACCGATCCCCGCAATGCAGCATCAATCATAACGAGATTGATTTTTGTTTCTTTGCATACTTTTGACAGAATATCTCGTGCAAAGGGATTCGGACAATCAATTGCTGGGAAATGCCCCTCACTGAATAGCAGAGATACACTGTCTTCGACGACTATCTTGGACAAGGGGTATCGAATGTTAGGACGACGCTTTCTCAGCGGGATGTACTCTCCTGCTGCTCCTCTTTCATCATGAAATTGGTAAGACAGTACGTCGTAAATTCGACCGGTCAGCACCCGATTGAGGATGTCAAGGGTCCTTGTGCGGTCGGGGTAGTCCGGGTCGCGGGGGATCAGATCACATATTGTATCGAACATACTTTCTCCGAGATCCGTAGACTGAACTAGGTGGCACGTGTTCTCTCAGCGACCTAAATGTGTGATAGGTAACTGGCGGAGAGGACTGGAGGAGCGAGCAAGGGTCATAAAGCCTCGCACAAGAGCATCAACTTGGTCGTCTTTGTAACCAAGGGGAAAGTCCCTGAGTTCATCGACGAACTTAGCATTCCAGGCTCCTCTTAGCATGGACATATTATTGCCTTCCATCTGGGACGCGACTGGAAGTGCTCGTGTAAATTTCGATCCTGTTTCGCGGAATGCTACAATTTTGTAGCCGGCGAGTCGACCACTGAGATACGCCACTTGGCTCTTACCTGCTTGCCCAGGGTCCTCCGGTAACCCAATCCAAACTGCCTCTCCGTCAGACCGTGCGACAGCATTAATGATGTCTTCAACTTCTCTGGGGCTTCCTCTCATTCGCGCGACGTCAAGTATCGTATACTGGCCTTGTGAATTACGGCACAACTTGACACCGACAGTCCAGTCGGGATCGTTCTCACCCGTCGCAGTCGTTGCAGCCAAATCCCACGCCCGGACTACCCGGTCAGACGAAGCATGCAAGAATTCCTCAAGGGTAGTAATTCTATCTACCCGGAACAAGCCGCCTGATGCCGGCCGAGGTGTTTGCTGGAATAATGCGGCCCACACCCGCTCACCGACCAACTTTCTCTTTCGCTCAATTTGATTCCGGTTCTCCCAAGCGGGCCATATCTCTTCACCGGGTAACCGCCCAAGAGGATCATTTTCTTCGGCAAGCGAAGGCAGACGTAGAACCCTCCAATTGCTGTAGTCATGGCTTACCAACAGGCCGCCAAGGTCTTCCTCATGCCAACGGGTCATAATTAGAACAACACGTGCTCCTGGCTTTAGGCGGGTCGTAAGTTCAGAACGGTACCACGACCAAATCTTGTTCCGATAACTGGAGCTTTCCGCCTCTGCTTGGGATTTGACCGGATCATCTATTATAATAAGATCGGCCCGCCGTCCGGTAATACCTCCTCGAACCCCTACCGCATAATACTCGCCCTTTGTAGAGGTCCGCCAATTGGATAGTCCACGCTCTCCTGGCAGCACACTATATCCAAGAAGCTGCTTGTTTATGTTAATTGTGTCTTGAAGGCGGCGACTGAAGTGCTGCGCTAGACCAGCCGTATGAGATGCTGCGATGATTGATGTCGCTGGGTATCGCATGAACCACCAGGCTGGGAATAGAATCGATGCATAGGTGGACTTTGCTGAGCCGGGGGGCATAAGTACCATTAGTCGATCAAAACTCCCCCTGGTCAGTTGATCAAGTTCTCTTAGCAGTAGCCGATGGTGCGCTGCGGGTGTCTGACCGCACTGCTTCTGGTTCACAATTGCCCAGTCAACTAGATCGTGGCGTATCCGCTGCCTTATTAATTGTTGCTCTTCACGATTCTGCCAATCCGATGGTGATATCGGCATCACTTAAGGAACGGAATTCATTGTGGAACGCAGGGTTCGTATAACATCCTGAGCTAGTTGGCTGGCCATGGAATAGTTTCCACTCAGGTTATGCCATATCGACACAGTAGCCACATTCAACTCGAGGCACAGTCCACACCCTACCTCCGCACGACATGAACGATTTGGGAGTCTTTGAAATAATTTCATAATCTTTTCCCGGGTTACGTACCATCGTATCAGACTGAATATTGCGATCATTGTCCGAGCGGCTGCAACCGAAGCGCCTTTGGAGGCAGAGTTCGAGAGCATAGCAGATCGGGTCGATGGTCAATAGCAGCACGATGCACCACGGGATCTGACGCTGGTGCGGCCATCGGTGCCCTTGCCTGTACCGCACAGGTAACCGATCGGCTCATCGTTGGGTGTTGGGCGACATGGAAAACTGACC
>QGNH01001846.1_pt1 | contig 10231 bp, 11 predicted proteins | sample 1735481 | NCBI WGS metagenome assembly QGNH01 (sample SAMN09239004, study PRJNA386568) | Viral metagenome, whole genome shotgun sequencing project. | reverse complement strand
TATGCGGTCCAGCGGCTGAAGTCCCTTTGTCCGATGTTGGGAAAAATGAAGATCGCCCAGATTCTTGCCCGGGCCGGTCTCCATCTCGGCGTCACCACCGTCGGGCGAATGCTCAAGGAACAGCCGCAACCAGTGCCGGCCGGCAAGGACGGAGATTCGACCAGCAAGAACCGGGTGGTCACCGCGAAGTATCCTGGCCACCTGTGGCACACCGATCTGACTGTGGTTCCCACCGCGCGGGGATTCTGGACGGCATGGCTCCCGTTTACCTTACCGCAATGCTGGCCTTTTGCCTGGTGGATTGCCCTGGCCGAGGATCATTTCTCGCGCCGGGTCATGGGTTACGCCGTGTTCCTCAAGGAGCCCTCATCGGCCGGAGTCTGTACGATGCTTGGTCGAGGCATTGCTGTAGCCGGCAAAGCCCCCGCCACATCGTCTGCGACCACGGGCCCCCATTCGACTGCGACGGTTTCAGGCGTTGGTGCAGGCGTAAGGGGATCAAGCCGCCACGATATGGCGCGATCGGCAAGCACGGGAGCCTGGCGGTCATCGAGCGACTGATCCTTACGCTCAAGACGTTGCTCTATTGTTTGCCGCTGGTGCCCTTGCGCAAGAGCACTTTCCACTGCGAAAGCGGCGCGGCGATCGACTGGTACAACGCGCACCGGCCGCACATGACGCGGGGCGGAAGGACGCCGACTGAGGTCTACGCCGGATGCTATCCGGCCAACCGCAAACCTCGCTACCAACCACGCCAACGCTGGCCACGCCCCTCTCCTTGTGCAAGGCCAGCAGCACTGGTGAAGGCTCAACCTGGTGCGAGGATCGAGATCGATGTCGACTTCGCATCCGGCCGACGCCACCTGCCCATCGTGCATGTGAAACGCGCCGCTTGAAAGAGCAGTCGGTTTCGTGTTCGGTCTTCGCGGCCTGTGGTGCGCATCTCGACTGTTTCGACAGCAAGACGGCGAGTAGCTGTTGCCTGCCAGCCACCATTCGGGCATTCACTTCGGCAACTCCTTCGAGCCTCTTGTCGCCATGGATCCCCTTCACCGTGGGGCACGAAACTCGCTGGCCCAGCACAGTGGGGTGGTCCAGCAACTTTTTACAACCACAACGGGTGGAAGGCGCACTCAATGTGTCCACCCAACAGGGTCGTGAAAAGTCCCTGGACCGGGACGGCGACGAGGAATTCTATCCAAGTCTTGCGGCGCGGGTTACCGCTGGGGTGATTGCGTGGCAGACGTGGACGTCATGGAAAGCGGGGCGTCTTTGGGGCGGCTCCCCCAATGTTTGTTCGGCTCCGGCCCCAAGACCAATTCCAGCGCGCCGCCTTTGACCAGTTCGCGGTGATCGAACCAGGGCCGCGTCAGGGGCCGGCCGTTGAGCGCGGCCGACTGGATGTAGCGGTTCTTGGGTGCGTTGTTTCGTGCCCTGATGACAAACGCCCGCCCGGGGTAATAGTCCGGATCGAGATGGATCGTGATCCGGTCGAAGATGGGCGAAGTGATCTCGTACACCGGCTCAAGCTCCGCGCCACCCCGCACCTGGAACAGGCCGATGGCCATCATCACCCCCAGGGCGCCGGCTTGCCCCTGGTCTTCGTCGCCGCGATAGCCCAGGTCCGGCGTGTCGCCGCCGAAGGTTCGCTCCTTGACCTCGCGAACCCACTTCTGCGTCAGCCACGGGGCGCCTGCGTAGTTGAACAAATGGGCCATCTCCATCGACGGCTGGTTGCTGTAATCGACGTAGCCCAGGTTCGCGGCGCTGGGGGCGACGAAGTTCGCCGCCGCGCTGCGCTCGAAGATGTCGTTGAGCCGGCGGTTGAACGTCTCGCGGCCGCCCATCAGGCCGATCAGGCCTTCCACGTCATGCGGCACGAACCAGGTGAACTGCCAGGCGTTCGTTTCACACCAGTATTTAGACGAGAGCGGGTCGAAGGGCGACAGCCAGGTGCCGTCGCGGCGTCGGGGCCGCATGAAGCCGCTCTCGCGGTCGAACAGGTTGCGGTAGTTCTCGGCTCGGTGCAAGAACATTCGGTAATCGTCGTCCTTTCCCAAGTCCCTGGCCATCTGGGCCAGGCACCAGTCGTCGTAGGCGTACTCCAGCGTGGCGGAGGCCGACTCGGCGATCCAGCCCTTGGGCCGTCCGTCCAGCGGCACGTAGCCGTAACGCAGATAGTCTTCGATGCCGCCCAGGTTGGCGCTTTGGTACTCGTAGTGCCCGTGGCCCATCAGACCGCCGGGGAAATGGTTCTTTCGCATCCCCTCGTAGGCCGTGGCGACGTCGAAATCGCGGATGCCCCTCATGTACGCGCCGACAATCAGCGGCGTGGAGTGGGCGGCGATCATGACGAAGCTGTAGTTATGACCGGCTGGGCCGCGCGGAATCAGGCCGCCGTCGCGGTACATGCCCAGCAGGAAGCGGACGAACTCGCTGTACGTCCTTGGGTAGGCCAGTCCCCAGAGCTGGTTGAGGTTCCAGAACGTCATCCAAAAGGCGTCGGAGTTGTAATGCTGGTAGAGCGGCCGACCGTGCGCGTCGAGGGGGATCTGCCGGATGCGCGGGGCCGGACCGGTCATGTCGCAATACTTGCCGTCGATGTCGCTGGTCAGCCGCCGGCCCAGCAGGGCGTGCCACAGGTCGGTGTAAAACTTCCTGCGTTGCGGCTCGCTACCGCCCTCCACCTCGATCTTGGCCAGCCACTGGTTCCACACCTCGCGTGACTGGCGCCGTACGCGGTCGAAGTCCCAATGGGGCAGTTCAGCGTCCAAATTGCGGCGAGCCTGCTCGATGCTGACGTACGACAGGCCGACTTTCATCTGCAGGTGGTTGTCTGCCGCCAGCGAACACCGGACGATCCCGCCGGAATTCTTGCCCGCCACCTCGCGCACCGTACCCAGACGCTGCTTGCCCGTCCAGCCGGTGATGTCTTGGATCGGCCGGTCGAAGCGGACCACGAAGTGCACCGTGCAGGGCTTCGACCGTCGCTTAGCTGCGGTCGGCCCGTTTACCTGGTAGCCCTCGATCTCGCTATCGCCGACCCGCCGCAGCATCGCGCCGGGCACCGGCACACTGATGGTCCCTTCGGCCAGATTGATGGCCACGCGGCCGTCGGCCGTTGGGAAGCGGTAGCGGTGCAATCCCACCCGTGGCGTCGACGTCAACTCGACGCGGATGTGGTAGCGATCCAGCGTGAGGGCATGATAGCCCGGCTGGCACACTTCATCGTCGTGCCGAAAGGGCGAGCGGAAGGCCTCAGGGCCCGCGGTCGGATCCACATCGCCGCCGACCGGCATCACGGACACTCCGCCCAGTTCCCAGGCGTGCACGTGACTCAGTCCGCACACCGAGCCTTTGTGGTAGCAATAGCTGGAATTCCAGGGCGTGGCGGCGTCGGTGTCGGGGCTGAGGTTGACCATCGCGAACGGGCGACAGGCCGACGAGAAGAAAATCCACCGCGAATGTGCCGAGTCGATCAACGGGTCGGCGTAATCGGCCGGTTCTTTGGCTTGGGCCGCTGAGAGCCCGAGGGCCAGGCAGCACGCCGCCAGAGTTCCCGCGCGGCGGAAGGTTGTAGCCATGTTGCACACTCCCATATGTGTTTTGATCCTGATCGCCGTCCCTGTTGATAAGCTCGTAATCGTTGTCCGTCAATAATGTAGAGAATTCTCAAAACACCCCAAAAACACGGGAAATGCCGCAAAATAGGCCCTTTTCGTGTGTTTAGGCTCCTCTCTAAAAACCCACCGAAACCCGCCAAAACCCACCCTCTTCGGCGTAGATACGCCCGACATTTCCGGGCTTACACCTCCCCCGATCCACGGGAAAATAACTACAGGGCTGCCCTTGCCCGGGAATGCCCCTCTGAGCCCCTAGGAAGCGATTTAACGAGGGGGTCAGAGTGACCAGGTGATTCTACCCTACCAAGCACTCCGTGCGATCCTGGGGTCTGCCTGGGGCAGGTCTTAGGAGCCGACCGACTGCCCAAGCGATCCTTGAGGCTGCTGGGGAGCCGGTTGGAGAGAGGCAGGACCAGCACCGTAGGCACCTCTCCACTTCTCAGCGGACGATGATCGCTGTTAAGGCTGTGGAGTATTATACCAAGGAAGCGAATGAGAGGATGCAAGAAGGTGGGAAGCTAGGCGGAAAAACAGGCGGACGTGGGCGATCGCAAATAGGGGTAAGGCCACCCGGCCTTACCCCTATTGTAAGTACAGGCCAATCTCGTGATAAAGCATGTCAGGCCCTCAACGTGAGCGGTAGAAACGTAGAGAGAAGATATTACTCTCTTGGATCACAAGATTCTTGATGGCCGGAATCGTGAGAAGGCTTGTGCATCTGTGGGTGTAGAGCCCCGATACACTACTGTAGAAACTGATGACCCCATTGCCTATGTCCTTTCCAAGAACCTCCACCGGAGACACCTCTCGACTTCGCAGCGCACGATGATCGCCGCAAAGGCTGTGGAGTATGAAAAAGCTAGGGCTAATGAGAGGATGCAAGAAGGTGGAAAGACTGCTGGACGAGGAAGACCACAACAGGGTATGGACACACGGCCATACCCTATTCAAGGTCAAGGCACTGCCCGAGATAAAGCCGGTGCAGCTCTCAACGTGAGTGGACGAAATGTAGACCGTGGGCAGAGGGCAAGGCGGATTACAGCTCCAACCGTTCCCTAGTTGGAACGTTGTAATCATCTCGAAAGTGATTGCACACCTTATCGTACTGGGTCAGGGTAGCCAGCAGGGTTTGAACGAAATGATAGCGGGCTGACTTTTGTTTCTCGGGCATGAAAAGCAAAAGTTGGCCCTCGAAAGAAGGTGCGTCAATCTGTGTACCTTTCTCCAGCAGGTTGTGAGTGGATTCCATAACGGCCATGATGCCCGTGGCCTGCCCTTCATCAAGATCATTTTCCAGAATGAAATGCCTCCAAGGGTCCTTGCTGGAATCAAGCATAAGAAACATTAGGCGCTCCCGATACTCCAACCGTGCAATACGCGCCTCCAAACTTTCAAGTGTCATAATATTGCTCCTTGGTTAGTTACAGCCCGAACGTACAGGACAGCTTACCAGGGTGAGAGGCGTTGTCAACGGGTGAGCCCTGCTGTAGTTTATTCCCGCGGACTTGGGGAGGTGCTTCCTACTTGAAATCACTCAGGGCAGCAACGAGGGCAGACCTTGGAATCTCAGGCACAGACCACGGGAAAGGACCCGATACGGTCCGTTCAATTCGTTGCTCCGCTGTCCAACCAGCTTGGACTTCTAAGCAACGCTCGGCAATGGTCTGTAGTCCGGGGGAATCTTTTTCTCGGGCAATCGTTCTGCATTCGTCACAAAATAATCTTCGCCTTCGATAAACAACCTTCCCGCACAGTCGGCAACGTGGTAGTTTTTTCTTCATAAGCATCTAAATAAAAAAGACCGGCAACCGGAGCTATTGAGCGGTAGGCCCCGGTGCCGGTAGCTGACTACAAGTCAGCCAGTTTCGAGGGGATGGCCTTGTGAAGGGGAAAGGTGGAAGCCCTCACAAAGCCAGAGCAAAAAGTGTGAGGATGAGAAACACCGTTCGCTCACGTTGGAAAACCATACAACGCCCCCTTGTTAATCCCGCGTGTATTAGGGCAGCATCAACAGGGCAGGACAACCCGTTGATGCTGGGGCAGTGTGGAGCGAAGACCACGCCCACCAGTCTAACCGCTGGCCCCTTGTAATAATCCGGTTCCACGGGTCGCTCCTCCCGTGGTTCCGGTCGCTCGAATCAGTAAATCTTGCCGCCATCTTGGAAGTGGATCTTCAGCGGAATTCGAGGCAATGAATTCCCAACAATGGCATCGTGCCCAGTGAGTTGCAATCGTCGGCGGTTTTCTTCTTGCTGAGCCTTTTCGTCCTCAGTCTGCAAGTCGGAACCTTGCAACTTTGTAAGGGCTTTGATCCTGGTACTGATGTCAGGGTCCCCGGGCTTGCTGAAATCAATCACGGGCAAGATCAGCGGAACGCCGTCTTGGCCCATTTTTGCAAACTTCACTTCGTCGGGATGGTAAGTCGAAGCGTTGTCACGTTCCCCAGCATCAACGAAACTACCACCAGGGGTTGAATAGTTCGGGCTACCGGCTGACCCGCCAAGCCGACCACTCGGGCCGGCTTGAGCCTGGTATTGCAGACCTACTCCGCTTCCTACACGTGGTCCCAAACCTGCACTTTCGAGTTTGCGGAGGTCCTCAAGGCGCTGCTCCTCCCTACGGGCGTGGACGATAATGCTCGTGACGCCCACAGTGTTTTGAGTTAGCATCAGCGGCTTCCCTCCGGTAAATTCACTTCGTCGGCCCCGCCCACGGTTGCGGGTCGTTTCCCCCATCATAGTTGAACTGGCATCAGGCCCGCCGGATTCCGTTTCGGCTTGAGAACCGTCTTGGTCGGCCGCATTGTCTTCCAAGTCGTCTTCGTCCGAATCGTCGTCTTCGTCCGAATCGTCTTCTTCGTCGTCGTCATCGCGGTTCTTCTTGTGCCGCTTTTCGGCATTTACGACGAGATGGGCCAAGGTCAAATCGCTGGCCTGGTTGAGAATCGGCCTGTCCTCTTCAGTGAACCCGCAATCGCCGCACTCGTACAGCAAGGCGTTGATGGTTGTCTCCCGCTCTTCAGGCGTGAGGCTGGTGTTGGTAGTCAGCTTGCGGGCCGCGCGGAAATGTTCCGTGCTCGCGGCTCGATGCTTCGTAGCCAAGTCATGGTTGCCGGCCGCATCGTTTACCTTGGCGGCTGCACGTTGCAGACGTGCCGCTTTCATGTGCGATTCGGCGGTTCCCTTTCGCTTTGCAACCCCGGATGCACGGGCCGCGGTGCGGCTCGCGGCTGCATCGCTCTCGGCCATACTGGCGAAGGCCGCTCGCCTCTCCGCATCACTGCTGAAGATCACATTTTCTGTTACGCTACTCATCTCTGTCTCCTCAAAAAAAGTGGTTTCGCTCCGAATAGGTGTAGGTCGGCCCAACCAGTCATTTCCGCTGGGTTGGCCATTGAAAAGTGTTGCATCGTTCAAGACTAATGTTAGCATCAGTGTTTCTCCTAGGGCTGAGGTCGATAAATAATTGGAGCCGCATATCGCGTTTGCGGCTCGTTTGTCTTCGGTTCGAGCCTGTCGATTTCGTTGTTGATTTGTTTCAGGGTTTTTTTGGCCTTCTCAAGTTTCAGCATCAATGCCATTTTTGTCTTGGTAACATCCTCTTCGTCAAGTCGATTGACAGAGGGCGGATGAAACGCCTTGAATTTTTGCAGGTCTTCGTCAGCGCGAGATACCGATTCGCGGAAATAAAGTTGCCTGATTCTCAAATTCGGTAGACCTTCACCGGGCCCCCAATACTGCTGGCCATCGGTCGAAGCCCCATCAGGGAAAACCGTCCGGCTGCCCCCTGTAGGAAGCATCAAACGGATTGCAGACTCGGGGCCAAGTCCGTGAATCTTGGAGAATTTGAGGTAGTCCATGCGCTCAGTTTGTTGTTGCTGTTCCATCATTTCGCTGTCCTTTCCAAAAAGTTAGTAGTGGTTAAAATCGGTCAGTAGGTCTGAACATATCCCGCATAGCGTTTATCAAGGGTTCCTGGTCAAAGGGGTCCGCTGTTGCGAACCGCTGGTGCAATTCCATTTCGGCCGCCCGCTGGGCTTCATAAACCTGGTGCATCACTTCATACCTGGTCTTCTCTACTCCGTCTTCATCAGGTCTGCAACGCGGGTCGCCAATGTAAATTTTCTTTTTTGATGCGAGTTCCGAGGCAGCAAGCATTGCTAAAGTGAAAGCGCTGCCGAGGTCACCGTGTCCGAGTTCATCCCGCGGAGAAACAAGCCTGAAGCCATACGATCTTTCCTCTACCCTCAGCCTGTTCAAGTCTCTGCGAAGGTCGGCATTTTCATAGAGTTCAACTCTCGCATCATTAAAAGCCTCGATAGTCGCGGTTGCCATTTTCTGCAAGTTCTGGCCAGTCTGTGCGATTTCGACCATCCGGATTCGTTCCGTCATCCAATATTTTTGCATGTTCTTTTGTGGAACGGCCAAGCCGGTAGCACCCAGACGTTGAGCCATGAATGATGCCTGCCATGGATCAAAATTCAAACTCTTCAAGTCGAATCGGGAATTCAAATCGACAAGGTAATCCTCGATCAGTTGTAGGTTGATTTTGTGGCCCTTCGTTGCCCGCCAAATCTTCGTTGATGCCAGTCTGATTCGGCCATGGTCCGTTCGCCCCCTATGAACACCCAACACGCACACTGCTGATGCATCACGAGAAACCCCGAGGTCTAGTCCCGCGCAGTATTCAAACCCTGCTTGAGCTGATGTTTGTGGTCGAAGGTAATCGTGAAACGCTTGGCTGATCGTTTCGGTCGTGAGGGCGTCACCACCCCCTTGCGTCCACTCGTTCAACCACAGTCTGCGGTAAGCGATTGATGGCAACAGCCGCTCTTGTTCCGCAAGGGCCTCGGGAGTTATCCATGATGCAACCGGCCCTTCTAATCTGCTGAAATACCAGCCTGCATCCTTGCGGATAATTTCGCGGGCCTTCCAAGTCCAGTCGTCTTGGATGCCAGCGTTTGTAATCACGCATACCATGCAAGTCGAACGTTTCGCAGCGCTGGAGATGAGCGAGTCCCAGAGGTCCCGCTTTCGCCAATGAACCACTTCGTCACAGATCAAAAAATCAGGAGTCAATCCGTAGGCTGTCGGTGCATCAGAGGAAATAATCTCCAAGCTGCTTTGCGTGCGGGTGTTTAACACGCGATAGCTTTGAACTTCAAGCACACTGGCCAACCACGGATTGATGAGAAGCAGTTTTCCGATTGCATCACGCAACAGCCGGGCTTGATCCTGGTCGCCAGCAGCACCGATACCGGACAATCGCCTACGTGATGCAAACAATGCCCATGCGGCCATGATGCCTAAATCGGCTGACTTGCTGTGACCTCGTGGCCTTTCGAGCCAACCGCGGGAAAAGGTTGCCTTTGACTTGGCCCCGACTACTGCCCTCTTCCAACCAGCATCAAGGGCTTCAAAATCCGTGCGCTGCCACGGGTCCGCCACTTCGCCCAACGGCCTGGGGCCTTGATCGGTGTCGATCATCAAGGCTTGGCGGAAAGCGCTGGGATCAGCCTGAATGTTTTTCAGGTCCATTGTCTGCCTCTTCCCACAGACTCCGATAGGCCGCTCCTCCGCTCGGGGTCTGCATCACTTGTTTATTGCGATGGTTTCATTCTGAAAATCCTTTCGTTAGAGTTGTCCTTGTATGAGCCGCCTTCAATGCTTCGATATACCTCAGTGATGCCCCGATTCCCCACCCTCCTCATCCCCGGATAGACAAATCTTGGGGAGTGTCTTGTGTTGCCTGCGCTGTGCGTTGAACTCCAGACGTTCCATCTCCACCGCAGAGCGAAACGAGTTGCACCGCTTCCTTCGCGGTGGTGCATAAAACACACTCCGCGGAGTTCGCCACGTGTCAGTGTCCCGGAAATACATGCTGCACCTCCTCTTGATTGCCGAGTGCCTTGATGTGCTGATCGCAGTTTTCAATGTCCTCCTTGAGCCAAGAAGCCCTCTCTTCAAGGGCCGGAATGTCGAGGTCTGCGGGTTCCTGGACCCATCGCTTCGTTTCTTCGTCGAATCGGGACATTAGTGTTTGCAAGGGAGCTGACCGATATTGCTGTAGCTCTTTGTACCTCGCAATGTGCGGCTGCAATTCGCGTAGCTCTTTCGCAACCAGCTCTTTGCGTGTTTTCCAGTAGGTGCGCATCAGACCCCAAAGCGCTCGGGGGTCATCTTTCGGTGGAGCAACTTCCGGCCCTGAAAAATCCCTTGCCCGGCCGTATTTCGTGCCATCACTGAAAAGCAGCCAGGAATTCTGGTACTCGACCGGATCGCCTTTTTGTTCCTTCAGGGCCAAATAGTAATCGAACCAGCTCACGCGAGGCAATTGGACAGGTGCCATCGCTTCCCGTACAGCCTGGTTCAACTCCGCATTAGGTCTGCTGTTCTCTTCTGGAAAAAACCTTTGTCGGTCGGTGCTGTGAAGGTCAAACATCGGCGTTCTCCTCTTCGTTGCTTGTTTCTGCCCCAGGGGCCGGTAGGCTGTACAACGCCTCTAGCGCGTCTTCTCTTGCATCACGGTCAAGGTGGAGCGCTGCTATTGCTTTGTCCCTCTCTTGCGATCCTCTGGCCACCTCCCTAGTTCTACAGCATCATTTTCTT
>QGNH01001770.1_pt1 | contig 10235 bp, 11 predicted proteins | sample 1735481 | NCBI WGS metagenome assembly QGNH01 (sample SAMN09239004, study PRJNA386568) | Viral metagenome, whole genome shotgun sequencing project. | reverse complement strand
AGCCCCACAATATGAAGGGGACGCCAGAGTGCCGCTACTGTACTGTTCGAGCGTTCCGAGACAGAGCGCGGTACCCCCAGATAGGTTGAGGGTTAGGCCCGCGCCGCTGGTTGGCCAATATCCGGGTGCAACACCATTTGCCCATTGCGCATTTGTCGACGAGGTCGCCGTCTGGGTTTGGGGCTGCTGCCCCATGGCATACGTGGTGAACAAACCAACTGCGGCGATTAAAGCCCAGCAACTCTTAGCTGTTAGAGCGCTGTGTCTAGGGCGGCGCAAAATTCGAGGATCTGGAGTCGAGTTCGGCGACGAAAACAATCCGGGAGGAATTAGCGCGGCCGTTACTTTGATCAATCGCTGAAAAAATTCGGAGGAACGAGCGGACAGCGGTCCACTTGCGGGTGTAGGTCTCAAGAGGAGCTCCTTCGAAAAGCCGGAAGAATGCGAAGTCAACTCTCGACGAGACCGGCTAAACGCGCTTACATGTTGAAGGAACCTAGTAGAAGGACTCCGAGTTGGCAAGCGGCAATACTGCCCTCGCTCATTACTGAAGGATTATTGCCCGAAGTAACAACCGTATTTACTAGGTCGCTAACAGTGCTTCTTGCGTAGTCTCGAACGCGAGCAGAAGAGGATCGGTATGTGCCCGCGCGGAGCCGAAGTCCGAGGTCTGCTCTATGCAGCACTCTGGGGGCGCAAGCAGATAGTCGTTGAGATGCCCATCAGTGTAGGTTCGTGCATATTGAGCGTTGGGTCCGTTGACCACGCCGACGTCAGCTCTTCTGCCACCGACCCATGTATAGAACGTGATTGTCCCAATCTCTATGGAATAGATTGCTTGTTCTCGCGTCCACTTCCAATCAACGCCTGCGAGATGTGTGATTCTTTCATGGGCGGGGATTTATCTCCGGCATAACTCCTTCTGAGCAAAAAGTCGAAACGGCATATCTCGTCTTGTTCCTAAGTCTAAAGTTGAGTGGCAAATCAGAGTAACCATAGCTAGTTCATACTTTGTATATAGTCAATGGTTCTTGACAAATTAGTACAAATGCCAACAGACTGAGTTCTCGCAATTTCATTGCTCCTTCAGGCATATACGAAAGTTTCGACAGTCTTCAAATAGATTCGGACATCCCACACAGCATCGTGAGGGTACAACATGCTCCGCTTCACCCTCCCGTCCAAGTTGGTTGCCATTCGAGCCTGGGCCCCGTTATCGCCGCTCGGCTCCGCTCTCGGCGTGTGGGTATTGCTCGTCCTCCTTTTACCGGAATTTCTTCACTACCGGCCCACAAATTCTGTCGTGGACTTGTGGTTTCTTGGATGGATCGTCTCAGTCCTCTGCTTGTGGTACACGTTGCTATGGAATCTCGTTTTCGCCATCTTCAATATTGCTGACTTCGGATCTAATGTTCCGAAAAGATTCCGCAAAATTATTTTTGTGGCGTTTGCTATCGTTCTGCTGATTTCGCTACTGGAGTTTGTTATTCCGTCGATGAGTATCGGTGGCGCTCGCGTAACGGTATGGCAAACAAATATTCAGCAGATCTTCCCCGTCGTCGTGTGGTCCGACCTTCTAGACTTTGGCGCGTTGATTGTTCTCGCCGCATTGATCTATTCGTTGATTTGCCTCTGCTCCGCTCCACGGCCGATTAACGCCAAGGATGTTGCCCTGCGCAGCTCGCGCCTTCAAGTGTCCCTATATAGTTGTGCGATTCTGCTGGTTTTCGAACTGCTCGAAATGTTCACGCAGTATGGTTGGGGAATCGCACTATCTCCTGGTTGTACTCCGAAAGTTATCGCCAACTGCACGGCTCCCAATGACAAGGCATTAAGCCACATGCTGGTGTTCTCTGCAGCAGTGCTCTCCAGCCTGCTGTTGGTCGTCATGTATTTTCCTGTCTTCGCCGTGCAATCCGGTTGGCGCGACGACCTGCTATCGCAGGCAGTGACCGAAAACCCCAAACTCGATGAACAACAATGGCTTGCAGCGCACGGCCTCACCCCTTCACCATGGAAAGCAATTGTTTCCATGGTCGCGCCGCTCCTAACCGGAGCAACGACGGAAATCATCAAGCGCTTCAGCAGCTAGCTATAGCTCGCTACTTCACTGTTACTTCACCGACTTCCGTTGACTCCGATGCCGGCAGTTTTTATCTGAGGTTGTATATGTGCAGATTGTCAAATAGCGCAGAAACCAATTCGACTAGGGTGCAGCGGCCTCCCCATTTATCGACGCGTCTCTCAACCAGTACAGCCGTGAAAATGGGTGATTCTATTAACAGTCGCTCGTTTGGTACGAGTCGCTCTTACCCGATTTGGGTAACCATGCCTAATTCATACTTTATATATAGCCAATAGATCTTGACCGATTAGTACTCGTGGTAACAAACTTTCCATTCGCAACCTTCTCGGACGTTGAGACGTGCTGATCGATCCAGTCAGCCAGATTCTTATCGCTTTTGCATTGTGGGGACAAGACCATGGTGAAAAGGACAAAAGATGTTGTGAGCCACTCGTCCAGTCGGTCGGGAGCGAGCAAGGAACCCGGTCCGCTTTCCCGGTTATCAATCAGGGGACCTTCTGCACACGGAGGATTCGGCTGGGTTCGTGACTTACCCGACACACGCGACGTTCTATACGCCGCACCATTAATGAACTTTGCGAGGGGCTTGCCGGCCTCCGTAGATTTACGCTCGAAATGTCCACCAATCTACAACCAAGGTCAGTTGGGTTCTTGTACCGGCAACGGAATCGCGGCTGCTATTGAGTTCGATCAAATGAAGCTTGGAAAGGAGAAGTTTGTGCCGTCCCGCTTATTCATCTATTACAACGAGCGGGTTATGGAAGGGACGGTTAACCAGGACGCAGGTGCACAGATCCGAGACGGAATTAAGTCGGTTGCAACTCTCGGAGCGCCACCGGAGTCGCTGTGGCCTTACGACATCGGTAAGTTCGCGGATCAGCCCAGTGTGGCCGCATATGCAGCGGCCAAGAACGACTTGGTCGCATCCTATGCCCGAGTCGCGCAGATTCTCCAGCAGATGCAGGGCTGTCTGGCGGGCGGCTTCCCGTTCGTTCTAGGCTTCACTGTTTACGAAAGCTTCGAATCAGGCGACGTCGCGAAAACCGGTATTGTGCCCATTCCGGCACCGGGCGAGAAAGTGGCAGGAGGCCACTGCGTCGTGGCCGTGGGATATAGCGATCACGATCGAAGGTTTATTATTCGGAATTCTTGGGGTACGGAGTGGGGCCTGGATGGCTATTGCTTGATGCCCTATGAGTATCTGTTGAATAGCCATCTTTCGAGCGATTTCTGGACAATTCGATCGGTCACTGGTTAGCCACTATGTGAGTTAAAGGCTATTGCGATGACGGTTTCTCTTATCGGGTGCGCGATGACGAGAAAGGTCACAGTACTGGAGCGGTGGCGGATTAGAAGCATCCCCGAAAATCCTTGGTATCAGCCGGGCAAACATCATCGTGCAGTTGCGGTTGATGTCAGCGGAACGCACTGCGGCAAAAGTGGTTTGCTCGAATCCAGCCAGTGTAAGTAAGTTTCCATCGCGTGGGCACAAGTCAGATTGTTAACCGCGAAAGTAGCGGAGTCAAACTCATATCCAACTCTCACATGATCGAAATCGAGCACGATAGGAATGTGAGGCGGTAATTTTGGAACGATGTCCCGTTTGTTGACGATTCTCCATGAAGCAATTGGGAGATGATCGAACAAGTTCACGAACTCTTGGTTTCCGACCCGAGGCGAAGCGAAGGTGCAAAGGGTCGAGACGTCAAATTTTGCCTTGGCCGCATTTTCGACAACGAAAAGAGTCGCTAGTGCCGCGCCGAGACTGTGAGCTGCCACGATGGTTGGACGCGTCGGGCGACTGCTGTTTTCAGTTGACTGTAACGAGTGGCCAGAAGCAATTTCACGGCTACACGCAAGTTGATCGAGTTGGTCCGCGAAAGATCCGCTGTAAGTATTTGGAGCTGAGCCTTTCAAGTCCTCCGTTGTCCCAGGTATCCGTCGCTTAACGACTTTTAAACTGCTGTAAATTCTGTCAAAGCCGCATGCCACACGTCCAGCGGAAGGAACTTGGCGAAACGGAACGGGAATTGCGTCACCATCGTCGATCCATTCGATTGTTCCTTCGGTTCCACGGATCGCGATGACTCGCGAATCCGGGTCTATTAGACTGTGCACAACGATCCCGTAGAATTTGGTTTCAGTGCCGCCGAGGATAAAGTCCGACATATGAATCCAGGCTCCGAGTTCATAGCCGGGCGGTATACAAATCGGTTCAGGCCTGAGTGGATCGGCGTTTTGCGGATTTCTGAATATCGCGTAAGCGGCCTGGACAAATAGACCGTAAAAGTAGGCGAGTTGCACATCAAGCGGCGTGTCCACGGGAACTCCTTGTCGAAAGTCAGCAGAGTTGGTCCGGGTAAGGGGCCAGCTCAGCCAAAGTGGACTCCGGACATCTGTTTGTCAATAGGAAGTGCTTTCAGAGAGAGAATTCCTCGCACGTAGTCGTCTAAGGAAACCAAAGGGACATGATCGCGTCGGCCATTGTGGATATCTAATCTCTATCTCTGATGTTGCTGTTGGAATCGCATAAGTGACCGCCATTGAGATCCAACCAAAGTGGATGCTATCGCTGCGAACTTTTCGAACCAGTCGGAAGCGGGAGCGCTTTCCCGGGTCGTACTTTTTGCACTTTAGACATGCGACGTGTGGGATCCCCGACCTCAGGCGAAAGGGTCACGTTGTCGCGTCCAGTACCTGGCCGATGCGGTAGTCCATCTCCGCGACGACATCGGCGTACACCCCGCCGCGCTTGCCTGACTTGCCGGTAAAGCCTTCTCTCGACCAACGTGAGTTGGAACAATCACTCCGTTCGCAACGCCTCCATCGGCTCAACCGATGCCGCCCGCAACGCCGGCCACCAGGCCGAGAGCAATCCAGTCAGCATCAGCACACCACACATCACAATCAATGGCAGCAGAATCGGAACGTCGGGGAAAAATATCTGGCTATGCAGCAATCTCGTGCCAGCAAGCGATAGTACGACACCAACCATCAGGCCAATCTCCACCAACAGTCCCGCCTCCCGGCCCCTTCTGCTTACGCAGGCTGGGGGGAATTTGCTACATCGAAATACCATCGAACGCGGAAACAGCTTGCTCACTGTTCCCGAGGCAGCATTGAAGTAATGAAATCGACCGCATCAGTGGCCATCCGCGGGTCTCGATTGGCGAGAGCTACGAGTACATAACCGCTGCCGGGCAAGATGTGCAGCTCGCCATTAATCCCAGGCGCACCACCGCCGTGACCATATCCTCCATCCGGAAGCACATAGAACCCCATTCCATAATCCGCCCGCAGTGGGCTCGCCTGCGTTGCCTCCCGCAAGAGTTCAGGTCCTAACAACTTGCCGGATTGGAGCGCTTGGGCAAAGAGGAAAAGGTCGCCGACGGTGGAATAACCGCCGCCTGCCGAAGTTCCCGACCACGGCATGCCGGCCGTATTTGGTGCCAGACCATTCGGCCCGCGCGTGTAGCCGATCGCACGCGCCTTGACATGATCTGCCTCAGGTCGCGAGTCGGTATGCGTCATACCGGCGGCCAAGTAGATATGTTCCCGCACGTATTCCTGATAGGGTTTGCGACTTACTAGCTCCACAATGCGCCCCAGCAGAATGTAACCGTAGTTGGAGTATTCCATCTTCGAGCCGGGCGGGAAGGTCACGGGGCGGTTTCCGAAGAGTTTGACGTAGTCTTCAAGCGATCGCGTGTCCTCGCGATGCGCCTGATACTCCTGAGTGAAAATGTCGCCGGTACCGCCAGTATGATTCAGCAGTTCTCGAATCGTGACCCGCGAGGCGAGGTCGCGGTTCGGATAGTCGGGCCAGTAGGTCGCAATCGGCTTGTCGAGCGCGAGCTTCCCCTGCTCCACTAGCTGAAGAATCGCGACGGCGGTGAACATCTTATTCATCGAGCCAATACAGAACTGCGTATCGACCGTGTTCACAGTGCGGTTGCTCTCGTCCGACATACCCCATGCCTGATCGACCACAATCTTGCCGTCGTGCGCGATTAGGATTGCGCCAGAAAATGCGTCCAACCCTTTCGTCGCGGCTACGTGCTCCCGTACTCGGGCCGCAATCTGGTCATCACTGGCTGCGGGATTTGCCGCACTCTCCGGCGGCGGTACCGGGTGTCCCATCATGCCGGCAATCACGGGAGGGCTTACTGATGCCAGATCCATCGTGGACTCGGAATAGGAGCCGCGACCTTCCTTCATCAACACCACTATATGTGTGCCGGTGTCTTGCTCGATCCGATAGATCGTCATTCCTCCGGTCATGCTCCGCAGGCGCAAATCTCCTCCGGCACGATCATCGCCTCCGCTGCGGCCGTATTTTTGCCAGAAAGCTGTGATCCTGGCAGCATCGCCTGAATTGAATGCCTCCAGCCATTGCTTGAAGACCTGAAGGGCAGGGCTCTCCGACGCAGGAGCCGCATTCGCGGACATTGCCGCAGCCAATATGAGGACTGCGAGGGCGGTAGCAGTGCGTTTGATCATTTGTTGATATCAGACGTCGCACGACCACGTTCGTGAGATTGGTTCTGACAATTTTCTGCATCTAGACAGCCTGCAATCACTAGAAGACAGTGCCGCAAGTCCAGTATGTAAAACACGCGCCACTTATAATCTTGGCGGAGGCTACAACGTTGAATTTTGATCGAATGATTGCAGAAATCGAGCAAGAGATTGCAAAGCTAAATCTGGCGAAGGCTGCTCTTGTAACGGCTTCTACCGGCGGCGCATCTACGAAATCTAAACCCGGCAGGCCCGCGAAGGTAGCCTCCGTTGACTCAGGCGCGACGAAAGCGCCGAAGACAAAGAAGCGGACTATGAGCGCAGCAGCCAGGAAAAAGATTGCGGCCGCTCAAAAGGCACGTTGGGCTAAGCACCGCGCAGAGAAGGCGACAAAGAAGTAGCACGTCACGGCCGCAGCCGATGTACGCAGCCGCTCGCCCACAATAAATGCGCGTCTGGCGAAAATCATAAGCCTTTGACAGGAATGTCGTCGACGCATACGAGATCGGTCTACCGCGCGTCGGGAGCCGGTACCAAAGAAGGAAACAGAAATTTCAGTGATTCGACATTTTGCTCAAGAAGTTGCGGCCCGGTTTATGCATACTATCTACGGACTCGTCCTAACCGGAAGGGGTCCCATTCGCATCTTCATTCTACCGGCTCAACCGGCGACGGCCTTGCGACCGCCCCCTGCGATAGTGGGGACCGATATTGGCGAGCGTAGCTACGCCTACACGAGCGCAATCGTGTTTCAGCCAAAACAGAATCGAACCAAGACAGTAAATTTAAATCCGTGCTGCCGAATAATTTTCAGAAGAAAGCGCGATGTGAAATTATGCATACTAAGTGGCGTAACTGTTCCACCTCGCATTCTTCACCTGACCGGCTCCGCTGCCGGCGCGGCCCGTGCGACCCACCCCTGCGTTAACTGGGGATCCAATGAGTGGGCGTAGCTACGTCTAATTCTGAAAAACATCCTCTCACCCCACCGTGGTCGGGCAGTCGCTGCGGATTAAAGTCTGCGAAGGCGCCCGTTGATGCTCATAGCCTCGGTGCCAATTGTTCGATTTATACCGATACCGGATAATAGCTTCATCATGTTTTTGCTGAACACCTAGGAGTCTCGTGCAGCACGAGGCTCCTCTTTTTTGAGAGGAGCGTTTCAGCCCTCCCGAAAATGCTCTGCGCGCAGCACTCGTTCGCGTCGCTCACAACGCGGTGAGCGTCATTTCTAAAAATCAAATTTCTCGATAGGTCTGCCGCTCGTGACTCGCTTGTCATGAGCGGTCGAACCTCTTCGTCTCTCAAGGATCGGCATCCGCATCGCGCGGATGCCGTTTTTGATTCTGTTCGCCGACAAGGCCTGTTTCGTTTTCTGCAATTTCAAACCCCACTTATTCGAAAGGAAGACGCATGCCAAGGAAAGACTCGCACCTCGCAATCACCTACCGCCCGATCGGTGCGTTACGGGCCAACCCGCGGAACTCGCGCACTCACTCCAAACGCCAAGTTCGGCAAATTGCCGACAGCATGAAGGCATTCGGGTTTACAAACCCCGTGCTATTGGATGAGACGGATACCATCGTCGCCGGTCATGGCCGCGTTGCGGCCGCCAGACTGCTGGGGGTCGAAGATGTGCCAACGATTCTGCTGGCGGGCCTGACCGCAGATGAGCTGCGCGCGTATGTAATTGCCGACAATCGCATCGGGGAAAAGGCCGGGTGGGATCGCGACATCTTGGCAATCGAGTTTCAACACCTGTTGAACGTTGAGAGCGACATCGACATTTCCGTAACCGGATTCGAAGTCCCGGAAATCGACCTGATAATTCTTCCCGCGACTGAAAACAGACCACGTCCCGATCCCGATGACGCATTCGACGGAGCGGCGACAAGGCTTGTCGTCACTCAGCCGGGTGATCTGTGGCAGATGGGCGACCACCGCATCTTCTGCGGCAGCGCACTTGAGGAGGAGTCCTATTCGAAGTTGCTTGGCGGGGAGCGGGCGGCGATGGTGTTTATCGACCCGCCATACAACGTCAAGATTCAGGGCAATGTCTCCGGGAAGGGGGCGGTCAAGCACGGCGACTTCGCGATGGCATGTGGCGAAATGGACGAAAGTGAGTATCTAAACTTCCTCAGCCCCAGCCTGGAGCTGCTGGCCAAGTGCAGCGTGCCGGGCTCCATTCACTACATTGCGATGGACTGGCGTCACATGGATGCGCTGCTCTTGGCCGGTAACGAAGCTTACAGCCAGTTGCTCAACTTGTGTGTTTGGGCCAAGGAACGCGGTGGCCAGGGCTCCTTCTACAGATCCGCCCACGAGCTCATCTTCGTGTTCAAAAACGGCAGCGGACCACCGAGAAACAATATTCAGCTCGGGAAGTACGGCCGCAACCGGACGAACCTGTGGAAGTACCCGAGCGCGGCTACTTTCTCAAGGAGCGGCGACGAAGGCAACCTGCTCGCCCTGCACCCTACTGTGAAGCCGGTCGCGCTGGTAGCCGACGCAATCCTCGACTGCTCGGCACCGGGGGAGATTGTCCTGGACAGTTTTCTCGGGTCTGGCACGACGCTCATCGCAGCGGAGCGTACCCGGCGCGTTTGTCGCGGCATCGAGCTAGACCCGCACTACGTGGACACCGCGATCCGCCGCTGGCAGCGGCACGCCGGCGGACATGCCGTCAACGTCGCGAGCGGTAAGACATTCGACGAGATCGCGAAAGAGAAAGAGGAGGTCATCCATGGCTGACAAACGAGACTACGAAATCGGTTACAAGAAGCCGCCACTTCACACGCGCTTCAGTCCCGGACAATCCGGAAACCCTAACGGCCGGCCGAAGAAGCGCCCCTCGTTTACTAACTCTTTTCTGAAGGAGCTAGATCGGCGGGTGACCGTGATTGTCGATGGGAGGTCGCGATCCATCACTCAGCGTGAAGCCATCGTCATGCAACTCACGCGAAAGGCATCCGCCGGCGATATCAAGTCCGCCAAGCTCTTGATTGACCTGCTAGGGGTGGCCGAATCGCATCGCGGCGAAGCAGGCGTGCCCGCAGTGCGCGCGTTGGAGGCGTTGTTTGAGCAGCGGAAGGCGCAAGACGCGGCGATCACAACGACGACCGACGAGAAAGGGGACGGCGATGCTAAAGATTAACTACGGAAGTCGCGCACTCCGTTTCGCATCTCGCCCCCTTGAGCAAGACGCGCCGCTCAACATTCTGGAAGGCGCAGTGCGAAGCGGCAAGACCTGGTGCCTCATCCCAAAAATCATCCGCGCCTCCCTCTATAACGTCGGCGGTCGCAAGATCATCACCGGCGTTTCCAAGCTGAGCATCTACAGCAATGTCCTGGTTGATCTGTTCGAGTGGGTAGGCGAGGGGAATTACCGCTACAACCGCAGCACCGGGGTGTTGTCGATTTTCGGTTGCGAGTGGCTGGTCATCGGTGCACGCGACGAGGGGTCCGAACGCAAAATTCGTGGCCTCACTGTTGGCGTGGCGATTTGCGATGAGCTGAGCCTCATGCCGCAGAGCTTCTTTGATATGTTGCGCACGCGCCTGTCACCTGCGGGCGCCCGTCTCTACGCGACTACGAATCCCGACAGTCCCTACCACTGGCTGAAAACCGACTA
>QGNH01001098.1_pt1 | contig 10237 bp, 14 predicted proteins | sample 1735481 | NCBI WGS metagenome assembly QGNH01 (sample SAMN09239004, study PRJNA386568) | Viral metagenome, whole genome shotgun sequencing project. | reverse complement strand
GGGGCGATGGTCTCAAAGTACTTGGACCGTTCGCCAGGCTTGTCGACCAGGCCGATGTCACCGTACTTGATGGCGAGGCCGCTGAAATGCATCCCGTCCTCGGACGCCTCAACCGGCGACAACAGCGACCGAGTTTCAACTTGTGTCATGCTCTCAGAGTACCCTTCATCAGACGCCCTTCGGGATCTTACCTGAGACGTCCAGGCTGGCCGGCGCCTTCAGCGGAGCGATCGACTGGTTGAAGGCGTCGAGCTCGGCAGGCCCCTTGGCCAGGCCCTCGGCCGCGCGGACCTCATTCGCGTTCATCCAGCCGCCGGCGAGCGCCGCGTTATAGGCGGCGTAGCGGGCTGCCGTATCTCCGCGGAGGAGACCCTGGAAGTCAAATTCAGCGTGCTGGTTGGCCGGCAGGACGCCGAAGTTGAGACGCCCCTCCAGCCGCTTGAGCCAGAAGCTGAGGGTGTAGCGGATGAACCCAAGTGACTGCTCCGCGACGCCCTGCCCCCAGGAGCTAGTCTTGTCGAGATCCATCAGGAGGTGCGGCGGCACCCCGTAGATACGGGCGACCTCGCCGAGCTGGAACTGGCGGGACTGGAGGAACTGCGCCTGCTCCGGCGGGATCGAGACCGGCACGAACTTGAGGCCGGCGTCCAACACCGCGATCTCGTGGGCGCGGGCGAGGCCGGCGACGCGCTCGCGCCAGCGGAGCTTGATGGCCTCGGCCTGCGGCTGCTCCAGGCGCTGCTCCGTCTGGAGGACGCCGCCGAGGAGCGAGCCAGAACCGTACAGCCGCGCCGCGGCTTCCTCGGCAGCGATGCCGAGGCCGATCGACTGGCGGCACATGGCGATCGGGCTCAGCCCCTTGATGCCGTCATAGCCCAGGCCGGGAAAGTGCAGAATCTCCTCATCAGTCAGATAGCCCCCGCCGACCCGCGTCGACATCGCGTACACCTTCGGGCCGTAGGCGGTGCCGTTCGGCAGTAGCTGGCGCATCGGCTGGACGTCGAACGGCAGGAGCGGCATGAGGCGCACAACCTGGTCGCCAAGCTCGTTGTAAATCTTGAGGCAGAAGGAGTTGCCCCAGAGGAGTAGGTGGGTCAGGATCAGCTCCCAGAACTCATACGATGTGAGGTCCGGGTAAGGCTGCTGGAGCACCTGGACAGGGACGCGCGTGCGGTCGATGCTGTCCGGGGCATCCTCAAAGACGTTGAGCGGTAGGCCGGCGATCGTGCCAGCGATCACCTGGACGGCGCGATAGACCGCGGTGAACCGCATGGCGTTGGTCTCGCCGACGTTGACCCCGGAATCGGTTGTGAATCCGGTGCCGAGGATCGCCACGATGCTGTCGGAGGAGAGCGGCACGCTGGGGTTGTTCAGCGAGGCGCGGCTCTCGGTGCCGGCCAAGCCGTTCCTCAGCCCGTCCATGAACCATCCCATCGCTGGGATCGTACCCCGGCCGGAGATGTAACAGAGTTGTAACGATCGCGCAAACCGTGGCACAGCACGCGCGAGTGTGCTACAGTAGTAACATCGAGACGATAAGAGCCAGTAGGAAACCCCGACAGCTCCGTCTCGACACCAAGAATATTCAGCCCGACAGACAGTCCGCACACCGTAGGCAGCCCGCGGCGGGTTAGACCGGCCACCCCCCAACCGGGGGTCCGGCGCGATTCCGCACAGCACTACAAAGGCCGCGGCGGCTGCGCTCTAGGGCGGGAGGCCCCTGCAGGGGCCTTTTTTTTGCCGTCAGAATACGCTGGGCGGCGCCTCGACCTCGCCCGGCCGCGTCGCGCGGTCGTGAGCGATGATCGCGGCGATGGCGAGGTCGATGTGCTTGGGCGACCCCTTGTGCTCCTTGACGACGCGAGGGCCAAGCCGATCCGTCTTGACGATCATGTTGCTCACGTGCCTGGCCAGCGCCGCCGAGCCGTCGTGGGACACTCGCTGCTCCGAGCTCGCCTGCATACAGCCGTCATAGAACCGCTGCCAGGCCGGCACCATACGGACCGCCGAGGTGGTCGGCCAGGCGACGATCGGCAAGCCCTCCGCCTCCAGCGCCTCCATCGTCCGCGACCAGCGAAACGGATCCATCGCGATCTCCCGCGGCCGGTACTTGGTCGCCATCTCGCGGATGGTCGCCTCCACCTCGGCGATGTCCACCTTCCAGTCGGCGGTGCCATCGTGCTCCCAGGCGCCGAGGACGTGCAGCCAGCCGTCGGCCGTGCAGGCGACCAGCGCCGTGCTGTCCCCGTTGAACGATCCGTCAAAGCCAAAGGCGATGTCCTCTCCGGCGAGGAGCTCGCGACCCGGATCGGCCAGCCCGTCCCAAACGCCGAACGGCAGCGCGCGCTCCGTGGATTGCGTCCACTGGTTGAGGCGATACCGCCTGACGGTGTTCTCTGTCGATTGCTCCACCGCGGTCACGAAGTCGTCCTCACGCAAGAAGCCGGCGACCAGCCCTGGGTTGGTCTCGCGCCAGACAGCCGGGTCGCGGTAGTCGCAAGCGGGGTCTGCAGGCTCATACCACTTGAAGTAGAACCCGGGCGTGGCTCCAGCCTGGCCCATCTGGTAGAGACGGCCAGCGAGCGTGTTCATGTCCCATCCGGCCGTCGTGACCCCGAGGATGAGTGGCTGATCACGGGCGGCAGACCCGAGGCTCATCACGTTCCAAAGTTCCTCATCACTTTGAACGTGCACCTCGTCAAAGATAACAAGTGAGGGATTCAGCCCTTCCGCCGTGTAGGATTCCGAAGCGATTGCCCGATAGACACTGCCACTGGCCTTGTGAACTATCTCATTGCGGTACACGGTCAGAACACGCGACAGGTCGGGATCTAGCTGAACCATCCGTCGTGCCTCGTTGAAGACGATCCGCGCCTGCATGGCGGCGCCAGCGACGCTATATACCTCCGCCCCTTGTTCGCCATCAAACGCCAGCCCGTACAGCGCCAGTATCGCGCCGATCATGCTTTTGCCGTTCTTTCTCGGCATCCCGATCAAGCCGCGAGGATACAAACGCCGCCCGGTCAGGGGGTCGACAGCGTACACGCCCAGGATCAACTCGCGCTGGAAGTCAAACAGCTTGATTCGCTCGCCTGCGTGCTGCCCTTTGGTCAGGCGACAGAAACGTTCAGCGAAGCGGATGATCCGATAGCCATCCGACGGTACTGCGAGGGCGTCAACCACCCTCCAACTATACCCGCGCTAGGTACTCCGCGGCCTCAGCCCCGTATTGCTCACAGATGCCCAGGACCCGCCAGTTGTGAAAACGACAAAGGACGCCCCGCAGCCTCCCGGTAAGGTGGTCGTGATCTAAGTGCAGCGGCCCCCGATCGCAGCCTCCGGGCCATTCACAGGACCTACCCGCCCGGGCCGACCTCTTCTCTCGGTGCGTCCAGGTGCGGACGTCCTGTGGATCTGAAGGTGATCGCCTAGCTGTGGCCCAGCTGTGAAGCTGCGCGGCCGACAACGTCGCCCGCTGCTTTGCTGTGCGCGGCGTCATGACCTGGAGGGCGCGGGCTGCTGCTATCTTAGCGCGCGTCTCGGGTGAGTGTCGGTGGCCTACCATACGCGCAGACACACCTGCTCGCCTCCCCGGCGAGAAGGTCCGCCCAACGTTAGTCGTGTGACCCGGCTGAAACCGTGAGGATGGCATCAGTCACGCTCCGCCATGAACTCATCCAGCTCGTTGGCCACCCTCGGCTGTCCGCCGAGCCCGAGGCGCGCTCGCGCCAGCGGGCCGATCCCGAGCTCCGACATCTGTCGGGCGATCATCCCATCCAGGAGCCGGATCGCCTGCATCGCCTTCAGCAGGTCGGCCGCGCTCGGCAAGCTGGCCTCCATGCGGGCCAGCTGGTCGAGCCGGTCGAACAGCCGCGCGACCGCCGCTAGATCCTCCTCGCGCAGGAGGCCAGCAGCTTCGCTCTCGCGGTACGCCTCATAGGCCGCCCCTACGCCCAGGCCCCATCGATCGGGCGCCTCTGGCAGCTGCACACGGTCATGCTGTGACTGCGGGACCGCGACCCGCCGGCGCGCGTCCGCACCGGGGGCCGGGGTTGGTCCCGTCTTGGCCATCTTAGACAGCGCCGCCCGTCACCGGAACCGGGACCGGGACGCTAGGACACTGCGTGCCGTTGGTGGGATGGGGGCCGCACACGAGCGGGGTCGGGGTCGGCGCCGGAGTAGGTGTCGTCAGGGGTGGCGTTGGCGTCGGCACCGGCGTCTCGGACGGTGTCGGCGTAGGCGTCGCCGTCGCCGTCGCCGTCGGGGTCGGTGTAGGTGTAGGCGTCTCGCAGTTGACCGCGAACGTCTGCTGGCCGGAGTTGTCGCCGGTCAGATTCTCGTGACCGGCCACGTCGATCTCGTCAGGCTCCCGGTACAGGTGGTACGTCCCGTTGGACAGGCCGGCGAAAGTAGCGTGCCCGTCGGCGCCGGTCGGCGTAGCCTCCTGGCCGTTGCTCAGGATCACGTCGCCGGTCCAACCGGCCACGTTGACGGTCGCGACGCCGCCGTCGGCGTTACAGGCGACGCTGACCGACGTGACGTGATGGGCGCTAGCGGTCAGGCTCTGGTCGCCAACGATGAACGATACGGAGCCGAGCGCCACGGCGGCCGCGACGAGGTAGGCCGCGTGGCGGCGAGCGTGCTGTATCGGTCGAATCATGCGATGGTCTCCCAGTGTGTGACGGGTTGTTCCGCCGTATTGTATCGCGTCAAGCGACCCGTCCGCGGGGATGTAACAGGTTGGTAACGATCGGTCAAAATCTGGCACCAGTGCTTAGCGGCAAGCTATGATCAACCTATCAGATCAACCTCGGCTAGGAGACCCGCCATGACCGACACCTACCAGCGCAGCGACCGCGACCTCGGCGTCGTTGAATACCGGACCGCCGGTAACGCCCCGACCGTAACTATCTACGGCCCTGACGTCCACTTCAGCGAGACCCGCGACGGCTACATCCGCCTCTCCTCCGGCGTGCTCAACAGCTCCGCCGAGGCCGACGAATTCGCCTCGATCCTGGTCGCCGCCCGCCACGAGCTCCGCGAGCTCAACGGCAACGCGGCGGCGCTGTAACAATCCGGAAACGGGTGGCACAGCCGCCGTGGGTGCGCTACAATCATCATATCAACCAACCCCGTAGGAGCCCTCAGATGAACCGCCTCACCACCCTCGCCCTCGCCGGTAGCGCGGCGATCGCCTTCACCGGAGCCGCCGCCGTATTCTCGGCGCCGGCCGCCGCACCGCACGTCGCGGGCACCACGATCGCCGGCAACGCGGCCAACGACCTCGCCGGTACCTGCACCGACGGGCACTTCACCCGCGACGGCATCACGTTCAACTTCTGCACCGTCTCGCCACGATGACCGCCGACCGCCTGCGCGAGGTCGAGCGCCAGATCGCCACCGACCTACACCGACGCAGCAACGCCGAGGTCGCCCGTTGGGCGGCCTGGGCCGAGCAGCACCCGATCGCCGCAGCGCGCGGCTACACCACGCCAGACCGCGACCCGGCAACCCCGGGCGCATCGACCACGGAGGAACCGTCGTGAATGACGCCTACGACAACGCCCAGACGGACCGAGCGATCCTAGAGGCGATCAACAACCCCTGCTTCGAATGGAACTGCCGGTGGATCGTTGCCACCGACGTGTCGGCGCAGTCGCTCGCGCTGGCCCTACATACATACGAGCACCTGCTGGAGCGGCGCGGCGAACTCACGCTGGCCGAGTACTACAGGCCGCCGGCGTCGAGCGTCGAGCCGCCGACGATGCGCGACTACCCGCAGCGGGTCCGGTGAACGCGAAGCAGAAGGCGGCCATGCTGGCCAGGCGTACGTGCGCTTGCGTCAGCGTGGAGCACGCCTGCGAGCCGCTCGCGGACGCCCTAGCCCGCGTCAGGCGATCGGCGGGACCGACGCCTCCAACGCAGCAACCTCGGCCGCGTCGGCAGCCTCGCGAGCCTTAGCGTCGGCGAGCAGCGCAGCGGCTTCGACCTCGGCCGGCGACGCGACTGGCGGAGCGGCCGGAGCCGCAATCACTGGAGCCGCCCCAGGAAGCGATGGAGCGGACGGTGTAGCCGGCTCCGCGGCCGGCGCGGTAGAGGGGGCGACTTCGGGGGCGGCCGGCACGACGGCTGGCGTCTCAGCCTCTGCCACAGGCTCCGCAACGGGTTCTGCTAGGCCCTCGGCCTCGGCGGCCGTGGCTCCCGAGTTGAAGGTAGAGCCGTCCCAGTGGACGAACCCGCCTCCCGAACTGGGGATGGCGTGCGTCCAGCCGACGTTGGCGTCAGCGAACGGGTGTTCGCCACCGATACCGCGGAACGGATCTGCTGTCTGCATGTCAGCGCCTCACGATGAACACGACCAGCGCGACGGCGAGGAGAATCAGGACCACGGTCTCGATCATTCGGCCGCCTTGTCGCTGCCGGCGGCGCTGCGCTCCGCGGACTTGTCGGCCGCCTCGGCCTCGGTCTCGACTGTGTCGGTCATCGTTGGGTCCTCGGTCGGTGGTTGGTCATGATTCGATAGTACCCTCATCATCGTCGGGCCACTCCTCGCGCTCCCAGCCCGGCGCGAAGGTGGCCGGGACCGGCCCGCGGATGATCGCGGCGAGCTCCGACTTGTCCAAGCTGTCCCCGGCGGCCAAGATCCGGGCGACCGCGGCGACCGACCGCGCCCGAGCCGCCTGTACCAGGGGGAGTTCGGACAGCTCGGCCTCCTGCTTGGCTGCCTCGCGGGCGAGCCGCTCCTTGCGCTGGACCTGGACCCAGGCCCGCGACGCAGCCTTCTGCTCCGCCGGCGATGCTTGCACTCAGAATACGGTACCGCGCGACTGCGGAGTTGAACCAGCCTCATCCAGCAGCCGCTGGCAGAGGACCCGCTGATCGCGCTTGATGCCCCCGATCGCGCGCTCGATCCAGTCGATGCTGTGGGCGGTACGCTTCTTGCCGCCGTCGATCCACGCCTGCCGCTCCGCGACCTCGGCCTTGGTGGCCGCGAAGTCTATGCCGAGAGCCCGCGCGCGTCCCTGCCAGTACGCAACATCGCCGGCGTGGAGGCTACCCGGAGGTACCAGCGGGAGCACCTGGTCACGGATGAAGTCAGACAGGTCGGACACGCCGCCCCTCCCGCGCCCGGGCGCCCGACCCGAATCCGCACGGCACGTGCGTAGAACTAAGCAGGGTGGCGGCGCGCGTATCCTGCTCGACTTTTGCTGCCGATCGGGGAGACGCTACGTCTGTATGCGTACGGATCCCGTCTGCACACAGCCGGCCGGTCTGATTCCATTTCCCCGCGAAGGGGGGAGTATGCCTGTACGCGGGGTGGTGTGTATCCACGCCTCCGAGGCTACCCCACCCCTACGTCGGCAAGACGGGCGGCGCATGCCCGGACTACCGTAGTGTGGTAGTCTGCCTCGCCAGGTGCACCCACGACTGCCCATGCACCGCCCGGCCAACCAGGCACTACCCATGCTAGGTGGGCGCACAGTGTCGCGCCTACTGCCTCTGCCAGCGTGGGCAGTGGCATGGTGGGTGGACTAGATGCTCCACCCCGTACATCACCATGCCTGGGGTGTGGAGGACAATCCCTACTGCCACAGAAGCAGTCCTCTAGGCTGCTATGAGATGGCCTCACATGATCTCCCGGTGCTTATGGGCGCTCTCCCGCTTAGCCACCAGGGGGCGCAGCGAGGCCGTGAGCAGACTCTGTAGGTCGATGTCAAGGCTCTTGGCAAACTGCTGTGCACGGACCACGCTCCGGACGGCCGCGCTGTAGTCGCCGTCTTCATAAGCCTCCCAGACACGGTCTGTCGCAGCGACCAGCTCGCCGAGACCCTCCGCGACCTGGTCAGCATATTTGACGTAGGCAGCGTGCCCTGGATGGATCGCCACGTTGCTGGCCTCGCGCCCCGATTCGCTCTCCGACAGAATCATCGTCATCGCTGCTCCTCCAAAAATCGACTAGCCGTTTGGACCAGTATAGCGTGGAATCGCGCTGCGCGCTCACCACCACCGCCGACCAGCGCGCGTAGCCGACGCTTTGGGTCGCCTCCCTAGGGTGGCGAACCCGATGTCGCGTTTTGCGACATGAGATTTGTATTCAAATGTCGTATTTGCGACATCGACGCCTAGAACAGGCATCGGCTGTGCCCTTCGGCCTCGGCAAGGCATGCCGTAGTAGTAGAGGTGCAGGAGCCGGTTGGGTAAATGCAGCCTTCAGGCGGTTGGGCTTGACGATTGCCGACTACGTTGTACAGCGGATGCTCTTGGCGGATCGCCTGCGCCTCAGCCTTGTAGGCGGCCGCTCGTGACGGTAGATGCTGGATCTGCATTGATGCGATCTGCTGTGCCCAGGGCTTTTTGGCGAGGTGGTTAGACAGTCGGACTAGGGAGGACTTCCCGGAGCCGATATAGAGTAGCCGACCAGCTGCGTCATAGATGCGGTAGACCGCCGCCGGTGCCGTCGGCTTGACCGTCGGCTTCTGGAGGTACAGGCAGCAGTGGTCGTAGGCGATGTCATACGCCTCCCGCGACCACAGGAATTCGGCGCCACGTGCTCTGTCCGCCTTCCGGAGCGCCACGGCGCCGGGGTGCTCCGGCACCTCCATAAATTGCGCCGCCGTGTGGCTGAAGATGCCGGTGCGTGTGTGCGTGCAGCCCATAATCGCGCATTCCTCCTCGCGCGTCCAGTCAGGTCCACGCCCCCAACCAACCACCTTCACGACTAGGTCCTTGCCGCCACCCTTTGCATACCACTCAGGGTCATTGTCCAACCCGACGAAAGCCGCCTCGCAGAGAGCCGGCTCCGCTTGGCACATCTGCTCCCAGGTCAGCGGTCGCCATCCAAGCGGCTTCGATGTTGGGTCGTGCGTGAAGCCGATCATATGACCCCCTCGCCGGCTGACGTAAGGCCAACCGTAGCATTGAGCGAGAAGTGCTGCGCGTATCCTTGATCAATCAGCTCGCCGCGCAGTCGCTGCTGCTGTCGGGCTCCGACCGTCGTGCCTGTCCCCCAGTGAGTAAAGGACATCACACCGTTCTCGGCGAGCTGCCGTAGCATCTCTAGGCCGCCCGCGGAGAGGGCGCGCTGCCGACTGTCGTGCGCCAGGTAGACAGACTCTCCGGCCGACAAGATAGCGGCGGTGATATCCTTACCCTTGGCGCCGTCTCGATTCTTCCTTGGTCGAAGCGTCACAGAGCCGCCAGTTGGCTCGCCAACTTCAACCTCGTCGGCGTACTTGGGTGACTCTACGCCGATTACCTGAATTGAGGTTTCCAACGCCGCCGGTAAGCTGCTGTGCCCCCGAATCCCCTTAGCAGCATCCTTGCCCGGGTGCGCCAGTAGCAGCGTAGCTGTCTTGCGGTTGGTGATCCGCTGTATCTCCTGGCAGGTAGCGATCACCTTACCCATGTCCACGTTGCTGTTCTCATCGCCGCCTATCGTGGCGGCCAGTGTATCGAACGTCACCAGCACGGGCTGCTCCTGCAAGACGTAGCCAAACAGCGCTTCCACGTGCCGCTTGTCGGCGAAGTTGAAGCCCTCCTCGTGCGACCGGAAGGCGTCGAGGTTAGCCCCCGGGTGAGCGTACTGCCACGCCTGTATGCGGCTGCGTAGCGTCCCTTCGGCGAGCACGTAGAGTACCGGCGCTTGATTCAGTGGAATGCCGAGACAGCAGGGTATGCCGGCTGCCATGCTGAGCTGAATGTCGAGCGCCACCAGCGACTTCCCCGACCATTCAGGGCCGAACATCGCCGCGAAGCTACCCTCGGCGATCAGCCGGCCGACTAGCGGTGCCGGTAGTGGGTCGGTGAGAATTTGAACAACCGTCCTGACCCGGAACGGTATAAGCGGTTGCGGCTCCGGCGCCGAGCCGAGCGGCCTGGACGCTGGGTTATGCGTGAAGTCCACGGGCGGTTCGCCCTTGGGGTGCTGGCAGGCGGAGCGCGCGAGCCGCTGGTAGTCGGCGAGCTCATACGGCCGGCGCCCGTCGGCGTGATCGAGCGGGATGGTCTGGAGCTCGGCCAGGATGCCGTCATAATTCCAGCCCTTGCCGCGAAGCCGGCAGGCGATCTTGTATAGCGTCTCATCTTGCTGGCCGACCGGGATCGGCTCGCCGGGAGCTACCGGTTGGGTCGTGGCGGCCGGAGGTGGCTCGGTGACCCACTTTGGCGCCGGCGCCATCGACAGGTGGCTGACGATGGTGTAGACAGTACCGTCAACGCTCGATCCCGGGCCGACTAC
>QGNH01000854.1_pt2 | contig 10238 bp, 11 predicted proteins | sample 1735481 | NCBI WGS metagenome assembly QGNH01 (sample SAMN09239004, study PRJNA386568) | Viral metagenome, whole genome shotgun sequencing project. | reverse complement strand
GACATCGCGACCATCCCGGTCCCGCGCTTCACCGATACGGGCTCGGAGCCAGCGGGTGCGGTCGGTCTCATGGGGCATCCGAAGCTGCCGTGGATACTGCGCCAAGTCCAGAAAGCCGAGCCCAAGTGCAACAAATGGCGCACGGACGGACGCGAGTGCCAGCGCTTCATCGCGGGACGCCAGCTCTCAGATGAAGACGAGCGGGTGCTGAAAGAGCAGCGACGCCCGCACAACGCATTCAACACGACTCAGAAATTCATTCGTTACATCTCGGGCGTGCAACGCGATTCGTATTTGGCGCTCCTGTTCAACGCCGTGAGCATGGATAACGACCAGGCGCAGCTTTTCGGCGATCGCGTCCAGAAATACTTCGAGTGGGCCACGAAAATGTCCCACGCGAACAATAAGCGAAGCAGGGCTTTTAACGACTTCCTGATCACCGGGATGGGATGGACGAAGTGCTTTATCTCGCGCGCAAAGGATCCCCGCGGCCTCGTGGGTTACGATCGTATCGATCCGATGGAGATGCTCTGGCCGGATGGGTGCGCGGAAATCAACCTAGACGCCGAACATTGCCGGTGGCGCGCGCGCGAGGCGTGGATCGAGAACGAGGAAATCAAGGCGCTGTTCCCTTCGAAAGACGCGCACTTTCTGATCGACTACGCGAGCGCTGAGGGCAAGGCGCTGAGTTGGCCGTCGGTTGATCGAGTCCCGTACAAAATCCCCTACGTGCAGAGCTACCCGCTGGACAAGCTCAAGGCCAACAGTGTTGGGAAGAAAGACCAGTCGCGGATGCTCGAGTTCGAATGGTGGGACAATCAGGCGGGCTACGTCTTCGAAGATCCGCTGGATAACACCGAGCAATTCATGAACGAAGCGGAGTTTAGCGAGTACAAAACTCGCATCGGGAACCTATTCGACCTCGAAGTCGAGCACTTCGATAGACAGATAGGCCGGCACTTCCAGCATGCGTTCATACTGAATCGGCGCTTTTTGATGGAAGAGCCGGAGCACCTGGCGGGATCTCGGTTCACCTTCAATCCGGTTTGCTGTCATTTCGACGAGGAATCGAAACTGGCTTACGGATTCGCGAAGGTGATGCTCGACCCCAACCGCTACATCAACAAGTTTTTCAACCAGATGCTGGAGAGTTTCGCGAAGCAGGCCAAGGGTGGCTACCTCGCAGAAGTAACAGCATTCGACGATAAGGCGCAGCTCCAGGACTTTATCGATACCGCTTCGATGACAGGCTCTATCAACGTCGTTGGCGACGGCGCGATTCAGAACAAGAAAATTATTCCCAAGCAGCAGCCGGAAGTGCCCGCCGCTGCGATGGCGATCATGCAGTTCGTCATCTCGGCGATGGGCGATACTATCACAGGCATCAACGCGGAGACGCTCGGGCTAGGCGGGAGCGGCACATCCGGCGTGACTCTCAAGCGCAAGCAGCGCGCGGGGATGGTCCTGCTCGCGGCCGAGTTCGACGCCGAAGAGGACTGGCGCCAGGAAGAGGGGATGATCGTTTACGATCACCTTCAGCTCATTTCCGACTCGCGGCTGATTCGGGTGGGTGGCCCGGCTTCACAGGAAGGCGAGGTGATCAAACTCGAGGACGCGCCTTTCTCGCTGGAGTATGAAATTTCGCTCGATGAAGCCGAGCGCGATCCGAACATGAAGCAGTACCTAGCGGATCTCCTGCTCGGACCGTTCGGACAGACGCTACTCCGGATGAACAAGTTCCTGCCAATGTTCGTGCGCGCGCTGCCGATACCGCGGACCTGGGCGATGGCGATCGAAAAAGCCATGACCGACGAAGCGCAGCAGATGGCGAAACTGCGCGAGGCTGGGTTGCCGGTGCCGGGCGGTCGGGGCCAGCAGAAGGGGCCGATCCAGATTCAGGCGGAAGTCGCAGAAAAGAACGCTCGCGCCGAGCTCGAAATGGCGAAGGCGAAGCGACTGTCCGGTCAGAGCGGCACCGACATGCTCAAGCTCATCATGGACGGGCTTACGAAGTCGCGCGAGGAAAAGCGCGCGCAAGGCCAGCACGGGATGGATCAAGGCCAACACGCGATGGACATGGCTACGCAAGCGACCGATATCTGGGACACGATGCGGCAACCAGTCGATAAAGGCGGCGGTGGCAAGGATCAATGAAGTCGGTCGAAGAAGTGACGGCCTGCGTGGTCGACTACGGCACGTTTATAAGCGTCGCTGAAAAGCTCGCGGAGACGTGTAAGAAGGTCTACTACTACTCGCCGTGCGAGGCTGAATACCGTGACATCTCGGACTTCATGCGCGGCTACGGCCTCGACAACGTTGAGAAGATCGACGAATTCCTGAACCCCAAAGTCCTCGATAACGTCGACCTCTTTGTGTTTCCCGACATCGGCTACGGCGACATGCAGCGGCATTTGCGCAGGATCGGGAAAGCCGTGTGGGGGCACATGGGCGCGACCAGCCTCGAGCTCTATCGGGACCAATTTTTAGAAGTGCTCGAAAGCGTGGGGCTGGAGACGGTCCACTCGGAAACGATTCTGGGGCTCACGGCGCTGCGCGCGCATCTCAAGAAAGTCGAGAACAAGTGGATCAAAATTAACGCGTTCCGCGCGAACATGGAGACCTGGCACCATCTCGACTACGAGCACAGCGAAGACTACCTGGACGACCTCGCCGTCATTTTCGGCGGCGCCAAGGAAATCGTTATTTTCGTCGTGCAGGACAACCTCAAGTCCGACTTGGAAATCGGTTACGATGGCTGGTGCATCGATGGGCAATACCCACCGTCGTCGTTTCAGGGCTACGAGAAAAAGAACGAGCTCTACTTAGGATCCGAACTCAGCGCAGATGACCTACCCGACGAAATCAAGATCGTCAACGAGAAGATGGCTCCGGTGCTCAAGAGTTTTGGTTATCGGGGCTGGTGGGCGACTGAGATTCGTATCAAAGACGGCGTGCCCTATTTCATCGACCCGACGCCGCGGATGCCCGGACAGACCGGAGAGCATCAGCTTGAGACTTGCACGAACTTCGCGGAGGTGATCTGGTACGGCGCGAACGGGATCGTGATACCGCCCGAGTTTAGGTGGCGGTTTGCGGTCGAAGCGACGCTGCATTTTGACGGCGGCGCGAAGCATGATTCGATCGTAAAAGAATGGCGCACGCTGCGAATTCCGAAGAATGTCGAGCGCTGGGTGAAACTCTATCGCTATGGCAAAGTCGACGGGGTGTATAAATTCGCGCCGGACAAGAGCGGCGAGCCTGGCGTGGTAATCGGCGCCGGAAACACGGTCGAAGCGGCGATTGCGCATCTGAAAAAGAATCTGGGCGCGCTCAAAGACCTGCCCGTCCATGCGAACGTGGCGGGGTTCGCGAGCCTGCTCGAATCGGTGAAAGAAGCCGCCAAACACGGCATTGCGTTCGGCGGTAGAATTCCCGAGCCCGAGGACATCGTGACCGAGATGGGAGATTCGCTATGAGCGCGGTAGCGGAAAAAGAAGTCGAAAAGCAGCCGCTCTATCGGTCTATCGATGATTTAATTGCCGCGTTGGCAGAAATTGACCAGCTCAAAGAGACGGTCATAATAGATCGCGTATCGTGGGACTGGCTGGCTGAGCGCGTAAGCGCCGACCTGCGAACTTGGGTCCGCGTGGACGGAAAGGGGTATGCGGCGTTTCGAGTCTATTTACCGGACTACGCGCAGCCGCTCACAATCGCGGCACCAGCGACGAACCTCAAACCGGGCGTCGTAAATATAAGCGGAGAGTAAAAGCATGGCAGCGAAGAAGACCCCCGTAAAAGTAGGACCGACTCCAGTCGGCGAGCGCAAAGACCCATTCTCGGATCTCGATGATCGAGTAGCGAACGCACGCAAGAATCTGGAGACTTCGCATAGCGATATGTTTCCGGTCGCGGTGCCCGGGGCGGCACCCGCGCCCGATGCGCCTCCAGTGGAAGTGCCAATCCTGGCGACAACCGAATTGGTTGAGACGGAGACGCCCGCAGCGGCGCCGGAACCGGCAGCCCCCGCTCCTGAGCCTGCTCCAGCGCCCGCGGCACCAGCGCCCGCTCCTGCCCCAGTGGCGGCGGCCCCCGAGACGCCAGCCGCACCCGAAGCACCGAAGCCTCCTACCGGAATTGACTGGCGGGAGTTCCGGCGCGTCCAGAAAGAAATGAAGAAAACGGGGCGGGCTCCGGAGCCTGGCGCCCCAGCGCCGGCACCAGCAGCCGCAACACCCGAAACCGACGCCGACGATCCATTCGGATACAAAGCAGAAATCCGCAAAGTCCGCGAAGAATCCGATCGTCGCATCGCCGACATGGAAGCGCGGCTAGGAAACCAGAACACCGAAACGAACCTGATCGCGACCATCAATACTCAGGAAGCGACATTTCGCGCGGAGCATCCGGATTACGATGATGCTATCAAGCACCTAATCACAGTCGAGACCGGACGCTATCAGCGCAGTGGTGGTGCTCGATACGAAGCTGGCGAAATGATCAAATGGCTCTCCACACAGGAAGCGCTCCCCGAAAACCAGCGTCATCCGGACGCGGCCAGGCTGCGCACGGCGATCGACACCGAGGGCGACGCCCGCAATGTTGATGACACGACTGCAGCGATGAAGGTTGCGACGGACCTGTATATCGGCCGCCAACGCAATCTCATTGTCCAGGGCGCGCTGGCAGAGCATGTGCCGGTGCCGCAAAAGGTTTGGGAAACGGCGACGGAGTTCATGGGCTACCAGCCGAAGGCACGGGCCGCCGCAGATCCGGCTGCACCCGCGCCCGCAGCCCTAGCACCAGCGCCGACGACTACCGTAGCGGAAAAGATTCGGCGTGAGGCGCGCGCGAGTGCGGCAGGCAAGAGCATTTCGAACGCGGCGAGCTCCGCGGCGACCGAGCCCGACATGCCGCAGATTAAGACGCTCAAAGAATGGGCGGCGTTTCATTCCCGCGATCCTCAAGGAGCACGACAGTATATGGCCGAAATGAACGCGACGGATCCGAAATGGATAAGTAGACTTTCGGCGTGATCGATGCTTAAATAGCATTGCTTACGCATTTTGTCCCCCTAGCGCCCTGCCGTGTACTCCCCCTCGGCAGGGCGCACCTCTTTCTACTTTCCGTGATGGCAGAGCGGTTGATGCACCCAGCCGATGTGAGACTTGTAGGCATCCTTCACATCGAGGACGTGCGCCTCATCGGTCCAGCAGCGCCAGTCTTTGGGCACGTCGACCGTAATCAGGCAGGCATTCGTATCATCGGGATTCATATCGCGCGTAGAGATGCGCGGCTCTTTGAGAGACTCCGCGGTAGGCTTGATGCAGGTTTTAAAGTTGAGGTCGCTGTGACTGGCGAAGATGGACGCCTTACAACCGATCACGAGCAGCGCTATTAAAGCGAGCGCCACCACAGTTGCAGGACTCGCCGGACGTATTTGCTTCCGAGTTCGCTGATTCGCCATTTGCTTTTCCCTACCTTTCGATTTGTCCAGGAGATGGGGATCACCGCGTATGTAAAGCCCATAGTAATCGCTTTCAGCGGCATCTCGACAGTCAGGTCGAATTGCTCGCTTTCGAGCGGTTGCATGGCTTCTATGACTTCGCGCCGGTAGAGCTTGAAGGCATTGGTCACGTCGTTGTAGTCGATCCAGAAGAGCCACTGGATGGTCTTGTTGGCTATGCGGTTCAGGATGAGCTTGGGCCATGGATAGTCCTCTACTCTAAATAAAAGAGAACCGCTCCAGTCCCACCGCGAGCCGAAGCAACAGTCGTAACCTTCGACTTCGATACGATGAAAGCAACGAACTAGATCGGCGGGATCGTCGGAACCATCCGCCATCATGATCGCAATTACGTCTCCGGTGCAACGTGTGAGGCCGCGTCGCACAGCCAGCCCATAGCCGTGAGGTTCGCCATCGTCGGGGGAGATTATGATTTCACTTTCGATATCTCGCCGCAGAAGGATCGACTTTATTTTGCCGTGCGTAATGACGGCGTTTACTCCTTCTTCCCGCGCGGGTATGACGACAGACAGCTTCACTTCGCGGCCTGCTCGGCTTCGACCATCTCGGTGATTAGTCGCTCGTGGTCGTAGGTCCAGGTCCAGTTCGGATAGTGCGCTTGCCACTTGCGCGGATCCCCGATGAACCACTTGTGATCACCTTTGCGCGGAGTATCGACGTAGGAGGTTTGCATCTTCTTGCCGGTCAGCCTCTCGCAGTCGGCGATGGCCTCGAGGATCGAGCAGTTGGAGTGCCGGCCGCCACCCAGGTTGTAAACAGCAGCGGAGCGCGGCTTTTGGATGAATTCCCACATCGCAGTAACGACATCGTGCGAATGGATGTTGTCGCGCACCTGCTTTCCCTTGTAGCCGATGATCTGGTAGGGCTCGCCTCGAACGGCGCATTTGACCAGGTGCGACAAAAAGCCGTGCTGCGCGACGCCCGCGTGGTTGGGGCCGGTCAGGCAGCCGGGCCGGAAGCAGACGGTCTTCATCCCGAAGTAGCGGCCGTATTCCTGTACGAGCAGGTCGGCGCTGAGTTTTGAGACGCCGAAGAGGGAGTGCAGGCATTGGTCGACCGGCATCGACTCGTTGATCCCTTCATATCCCCAGTATCCACCACGCGGATGATGCCCGATTTCATAACGTCTTTCCTGTTCTACGATGTGTATCTCAGTATTTGGCCTGTCCCCGTACACCTTGCTCGAACTCATGAAGACGAACGGCGTTTCGGGACAGTACCGCCGCGTCGCTTCCAGCAGGTTGAGCGTCCCTACCGCGTTCACCCCGAAGTCGGTGTGTGGGTCGGATGCCGCCCAATCGTGCGAGGGCTGCGAGGCGCAATGAACGATCGCATGGATGTTTTTATCGCCTCGCTTAAATAGCGCCTCGACGCCGAGCTGGTCGCGAATATCGATGTTGTAGTGGAAGTAGTGTTGGACTTCGCTTTTCAGTTGTCGCAAGTTGGGTCTCGTACTGGCAGCCGCCCCAAAAAACTGCGCGCGCATGTCGTTATCGACGCCCACAATATCGAAGCCCTTTTCGGCGAAAAATCGAACCGCAGCAGAGCCAATCAGCCCGGCGCTTCCTGTCACGAGAATGACGTTGCTCATCGATATTCGACCTCGCAGCCTTTGTCGGCGCATCGAATGACCGCGCCTACGTTGAGAGAATTTGCCCACTTTGATGCACGCGCGATCTGCTCGGACGTCATCAACGAAGTCGGAAACATCACCGCTTTGCGCTCCGCATAGTAGGGGAGCTCGGGATTCCATTCGAGTCCGTAGATCAGAATAACATCGTCCGGCTTGGTGTGGTCCTTAATCGCGTGCGCGAACGCTACCAAGCCGCCATCGCTCGGGTGCAGATCGTAGTGGGCGTGGAAGTACCAGAGCTGCGAGGCGATCAGCGCGTAGAAAAGCAGCGCTTTCACTTCGAGCGCTCGCGCTTGTAGTCTTTCTTGGCCTGTAGATACTCGCGTCGCGCGCCTTCGCGTTCTCGGATGATTTTGCGCCGTAGCGCCTTAGCAACTTTAGCTCTCATGATTCCTCCGTCAGCATTTTTGCGACCCCGAGAATAAGAAAAACTCCGCATGCCACTGAATAATAGGCATGTACCTCGTAGAGTGTCGGGAACAGAAAGAAGGGCAGCAGGAAAGCCCCGAAGCAAATCAGCACGATCATCCGAGAATCTCCTTGATGCGTTCCTTGATCGTATCCCAAAGCGCGGGCGAAAAGCGCTGCTCAAGCGTCCCGAAGTTATGCTTGCGCTGCGCCGGCTGCGAGGTGGTCAGAAGTGCTCCAAGCGGCGAACGCGCCTTAATTCGATCCGTGTAGGCAGTCCAGCAAACGCCCACGGCGAGCGCGGCCACCACAACAAAAACAGAAGCACCGCGGCGAATGGCAGCAAGGTAGGCAGTTTCACGAGCGCGGTCAAAACGCCGCTCAGCAGGCAGAATATCCATTTGTCCTCCAAGCCGTACGCTAAAAAGCTCGCGGCAAAAAACAGCGCGCACGTATCGATCAAGAACGCCGTCGACCAGTAGAGATAGAGAGGACTGGCAAGGTAGAGGCACCCAACGATCCACGGATCAATGTCGAAGTGCGTCGCGATTCGTCGCAGAGGGAACAATGCCAGAACGCCAAAAGCCCAAGCGACGCAACGTCCGGACGGATCGAGTCCAACGCCCATTCGTGCGAGCAGGGCAACGATCCATTGGAAGAGGGGGAATTCAAACGGGATCGACCATGGAGGGCCGAGCACAGGAGTCCAGTAAGCCAGCCATGGGCCTCCCCGCAGGAGCCAGAAAACACTGAGCGCGGTCTGAGTTTGTCGGAATCCATGTTCACCTACCAGGGGCTGATTCCAGCGCACAGCTAAAATAGCGGCGCTATGCGCCAGAAGCGCCCAGAAAAGAATCCGTTTCATGCTCTCAAGTTCTCGATTAGTCGATCTATCTCGCCGCGAAAATAACGACGCAGACTGCACGCTGAATCGTAAAGATTGAAAAATGCCGAAGTGGTAGCAAGACGTTCTTTCGCGATCAGCGCCTCTTCAATCTCGCACTGCAATGTAGTGCGCAGTTGGAGCAAAGCATTGTCAACCTTCAAACAACGTACACAGAAATGAGTTTTGGGGAGAGGTTTCTTACGCATGCCTATTTTCATAACGGAAAATAGGGCGGGGGTCAAACAGAATCGACGCTTGACAAGAATGTTGCATGCGCGTAATCGTGTGCTTAGCGGAACTGCTGAAGCTCAACAGCCTCAAAAAGCTACCGGCCCTAACCTTCTGGCCGAGAGACGAAAAACGAAGCGACCATCTCACGATGGCCTCCGCGCTGACCGATTCGTAGCGTTGACGTGGAGGCAGTGCTGAGATGGAAACAGTCATAGTTGCCGGCGACCCCGCAGCCGTCACCCTTTATTCGGAACTCACCTACGCTCAGGCCATCCGATACACGACTGCCTCGAAGTTGATGGCGGTCGGGCTATCGAAAGACGACCCGAGCAATTTCGTCCAGTACTTCGAGGAGACCTCGGAGAAGAACGGAGACACGATCAAGTACGACTTGATTTACAATCCGTTCGGCCCTGGCATCGCGGGCGATTCGGTTATCGCCGGCAACGAAGTGCCTCTGACCTACGATCAGGCAGCGCTGGTCATCAATCAGTTGCGACAAGCCATGCTCCTCAAGGGCATGATGTCGCAGCAGCGGGTGCCTTTCTCCCTGAGAGATAAGGCGCGCAACGGCCTCGCGAACTGGTTCCGGACCATGATCGACTACTCGCTGATGAATCAGGCGGCGGGCAATACCGGAGCGACCAAGCTTCCGTATCTGAATAACGCGATCAACGCGCAGAACCCGGGCGATGCGGGTGCGTACAACTACACCGGAATGCAGTCGCCGATCGAGCCTTCGAGCGATCACGTCATATTTCCGGGCGGCGCGACTACGGAATCGACCGTAGGCACCGACCCTAAGTATGCGTTCAACCTGGACATGATCCCCGACATGGTGGCGATGGCGCAGGGCAACCTCGCGGTTCCTATCAAGCCGGTCATCATCAACGGTCTGGAAATCGCAGGCGTGACGTTCCTCGACCATCTGCAGGTCAAAGACCTCAAAAAGAACTTCTCGCAGGGCGAGTGGGGAGACTTGATGCGAGCCGCGCTACAGGGCGGGCAGATTCAAGGCAACCCGATTTTCACTGGCGCGCTCGGAATTTTCGACAACGTGGTCCTGCATCAGGACACCTATCTTCCTTGGGGAGACGGGCTGACCTCGACCACGAACCAAGTCAAAAATCCACAGACCAAGCAGCTCGTGCCGGCGCCGAACTCGCTCTACAGCTACTCCTACGCGACCGCGAATATCGGGCGCTTTGTGTTCCTGGGCGCTCAGGGAATCGCGTTGGCGGTCGGAATGGCCGATGGAACCCCCGACAATCCGCTGCGAGTGAAGTGGGTCGAAGAGCCTCTGGACGGTAACAACCAGCTTCGAATCATCAATGGAATGATTTTCGGGCTGTGCAAGACGCAGTTCGGTGGCAGCGACTACGGCGTGATTACAGGGAGTACGTTTGTTTCCGTAACCTAAGTAAAAAGAGCTATAGCGCCATAATAACAGGTTCTATTTTAGAGGGCTAGATGGACGCGAATGCAAATCAGATGATCAATTTTGCGAGCCGAATTGCCGACTCCTTGGAGCATCTCGTTACTCACGACATGCCAGA
>QGNH01001281.1_pt2 | contig 10258 bp, 17 predicted proteins | sample 1735481 | NCBI WGS metagenome assembly QGNH01 (sample SAMN09239004, study PRJNA386568) | Viral metagenome, whole genome shotgun sequencing project. | reverse complement strand
TAGGCGGCGGCGTAGGAGGCGGAGAAATGCTTCCTTGCCTGCGCACGAATCTCTGGAATCTGCCCTCGAATATAATCTCCGGCCTGCGCTAGCTGGTCGATCGAAAAAGCCCGCAGACGCGCCGTGATTTCAGGAATGTCGAATTGCTCAGTGAGCGTCGGCAAGAAAACGGAAACAGCCTGAAGTGCCAGGAATTTAGCCCGCTGGATCTCCGTTTTCAGATCAGCTCGCGTCCCAACGAGCCTCGGGATTAGCGGCTTGAGAAGCTGTCGATGAGAGTCATCGAATCGGTCATTTAGCCGAATCGCAAATCTAGTCAGCAACGGGCAGACGCACTCAGGATGATCGCTCCATGGCTCATTCGCCACGTAGCTAACCATCTGCATCACGCAAGCTGTATCCAGGGCGTCGCCGGATCCTTTGTGCAGTGGAATATTTTCAATTTCGATTAATCTTTTTTCGTTGAGCATTTTTCTTTCCCTTTTTCTTCCTCTATCGCCCTTCGCCGATCGCCCCAATAATTCTTCAGCTCCCGCCGGGCGGTCCATTTGGACTGAAGCTTGCAAATCTCCAGAAGAGAGTACCCCTTCACAATGCGATTCATGCCATTGATTGCTCCGGAGAGGAGGACCCCCTCACCACCCTCGATCTGCTGCGCGCTATCCAGATACATACCGAATTCGCGAAAGACCCTCAGTAGGGCCTTGGCTTTGGAAAGCTTCATTTTATTTTCTCAATCCTTACAAGTCTGGCGCGGTAGGTACTGCACGGAGTTCCGTCGTGAATGTTCACCCATTGACTATTCGCCCACCGATCACTCTTTGAAAAATGGTCATGCCCCCTCCCATACACAACCGTCGCCTCTTCTATCTCACGCTTGATTGCGGCGAGCTGCGCCCGCAGCCGGGCGTTCTCGGCTTCCAAGTCCTGGTCGTTCTCACGCTTGAGCGCAGCGAGTTCGGTGCAGACCCTATCTATGATTTCGTCGGTCATTTTATCCCCATTAGTCTTTTGAACGCTTCCCGAGCCTGGAGCGGTACCACTGCCTTGCCCACAATTCTAATACGGTGTGTCCTCGGCGGAATCCCATCATCCACTCGGGCACGGTCGCGGGCAGATTGACTCCAAAGTTTCTTTTGTAGAAAAAGGAAAGACTCATCCCGGTTTTCCATTTGAGTCGACTCTTCATCACGCCCGGAGAGCGATAGTCTCTTGCTGTCGGAGTAGGCCAGTAAAAACCATCTTTCTCGTAGAGAGGGAGCACCAACATCCCGTCCGGCAAGATACCCGTCACGACACTGGAATCCAAGAATTTCAAACGCATTTCGCATGGTTTCCACCTCCTTCGCTTGGTTGATTCCGCGAGGTTTTCAATGAAAACAAACGTTGGAGAGATTTCTTTGGTAAGGCGGACAATTTCCCAAAAAAGGCTGCTTCGCTTACCTTCCAACCCGAAGCGAGGACCCGCAAGACTTCTGTCCTCGCATGGAAACCCGCCGTAAATAATGTCGATTGGCTTGGAAAAAGAGCCCAGTAATGTTCGCACATCATCCCAGATAGGTGCCCAGGGCAATTCGGATGTTGCGATGCGAGAAAGCAAGACTGATTGGGCATATCGATCGTTCTCACAATAGGCGATTGGACGGACCCATGGTGCCAAGGCAAGAGTGAATCCTCCGATTCCGCTAAAAATATCCAAGCCATTCAGCACTTCTTTTCTCCGGCTTCGTCGGTCATACCCGCACCTCGATCGCAGCTTCAAGAGCCGCTAAGCATTCTTGAATTATTTGCTTATGCCAGGCGGCGTACTCGGCGGCGGACTCTGCGGACTCGGCGGCGTACTTGGCGGCGTACTCGGCGGCGGACTCGGCGGAAAAAGCCTCTTGAACCTTACCACATACTTCCTGCTGTTTGTTCCAATCGCCAAATGGAATACCACGCATCTCATCCGCTAAATCTTTCCGTCCTGCGATTTCCGCTGCAATAGGCGCAAATACAGCGGCTGCTTTGTAAGCTAAAACTTTAGCCCTTGCAAAAGATTTTCCATCCCGAGTATTAAGTAGCCTCGGAAGGTAGGGTTTGAGTAGCTGTCGATCTGCTTCGTGCCAACGGTCATTTAATCTAATCACAAAAGAAGTCAAAACCGAGCATGCACATAAAGGAGCGTCCGAATGCTCCTCCCCTGCCAGCCAAGCAACCGCCTCCATAGCGCACATGCCATCTTCCCGTGTATCATGTGATCCCTGTTCTAGTTTCAATGCTTCCAAGTTCATCGTACTTCCTTTCGAATCTCGTTTAAGTTCATCCCCGCCTGCTCAGTAGCGTCTGCGCAGGCAAAGGCTTTAGCTAGAATTGGATCGGTCATTTTTCTCCCTCAAGCTCTCTGAACAAATCCTGAATCTCCCCACGAGTTAGCTCATCAACATGCTCGTGCCCGAATGCGGTAACCACCACATCTTTGAGATGATCATTGTCGTATCCGGCAATGCCCGCCACTGCGCGCAGCCGGCGGATCTGCGCCTCCGTTGCCGGTTCATTGCGCCACGCTGGGATCTGCTTTCCGCCTTGCGTCTTCGGTATTTGCTCCGCCTTAGCGCGCAGGTTCTGCGAAATAGAGCCCTTTACCGTTGGTGCTGCGGGGCGAGCCGTTGGGGCGGCTGGCGGAGGAGGCTTTGCAGGAGCCTGGGGCTGGGGTTTGCTCGGCAGAGGCTTAGCTGCTGGCGATCTCCCCGGTGGCGCAGCGGCGTCGTTCCCATCGTCATCCTCCGCTGCAAGCCCTACTATCGACTCCAACGCCGTTCGGCGAGCATAGGTCACCGCGCTCTTTAGTGCCTGCGGATCTTGCTTTGTGGGCTGCAGCGGGTAGCTACCGCTAATCCACTGGCCAGAAGAATGAAGAAGGATTGTTACGAGCATCGGCTTGCTCCAATCGACGCACTCGGTGATCTGGACGACGCTAAACCCATGCTCAGTCAGAGCGGAGCGGCAGGCGTCCCAATCGGAAGCTAGGTCGGCGTACATGGATTTGAAATGTGGGTTCTCGCTATCTTTCTTTGGGGGTTTTAGCGCAGCCTGCACCTTTGGGAGAGCCGCAGCTAGGAGGTCTATTTTTTCACTGAACATGTGGGCCTTTCAAAAATTATTTGGCCGAGCGGAAACGGAGCTCATGGGGGTGAGAGGATTAGCTTCCGCCCGGCCACTTTTATCAGGAAAGCTTGAAATTGATTTGCAACAGAAGGGATCGAGCCTTAGCAATCTGCTTTTCCAGATCGGCTACGAGCTCCTCGAACGTCATTCCGTTGATCGCCAGCTCCTCCCGTGGGCGTGGCATTAGAAGCAGAGGCGCTAAGGGCTTTGGTGATGGATTGAAAGTGAGAGGTTTTGCTTCTTGGCTTTGAAATGGATTCAAGATCTATTCTCCTGTCGCGCGCAACGAAGGGTGCGATCAGGAAAGCTAAGCCCGCGTGCTTGCTGCTGCCCATGTCTGTTGATCTCCCCAATTGTTTAATTTACTGAAGCGCGCCCTAAAGCCAAATCCCCGCGCAGGCAGCTCCAACGAGGGCTATAATTGCCCGGCTTAGTTAAAAAAGTCTAGCTTTTTCTCATGGCTAACTGCGCAATATCGCTAGATCTATTGCCATGGTGCGCATGCGCATCGCGCTAGCGCAGGCGCGGCAAGTATATAAGCGCTGCGGCAAAGTATATAAGAGGCGCGCTAGGGCTCCTGGCGCCCCGTAGCGGCGTGGCATTTGCGGTAGGATGTTTGGGCTGGAAGAAAGCACCAAAAGGCTTTATCTGGCCAAAGACGCGAAAGCCCGGCGCCTCTTGGGGGAGGGCCGGGCTTTCGATTGAGAGCATTAAGGACTATTTGCTGGCTTTCACTAAGAGCCAGGGGCCATGCTTCACCGGCTACCGCCCGCGGCTTTGAGCGCCTGCCCGATCTCGCCCGTGACTTCCTCGAGCTCCCGCTTGGCGCGGGCCTCGATCTCGCCCAGATCCCGCAGCTGCTTGGCTAAGCTCTCAAGCCTGACGGCCAAGAAGGTGAAATGCGAGCCGTCGATCTTGCCGCCCGCGCCGAGCGATACGACGTTGGCGATAGCCTTCTTGTCGGTTGCAGAAAGAGGGATCATGTCAGCGCCGCTCAGCCGAGCCTCAATCAAATCGCTCTCAATCTTTATCACAGCAGCCTTCGCGTTTTCCCATTGCGCGAGCAGCTCGGGGGCTATCTTTTTATCGACTTTGGGATTTTCCTTACCGCCGGTATCTATTCCCATTTTGTTGGCTAATCGCCGGCGCGCGGCAACAACTTTGTTGTAGGCTAACGTCCTCTCGCGGCGAGCTATTTGAAGCGGCGTGAACTTTGAGATGTCTTTTTTTGACATGTGGATCTCCTTTTTCTTCATTGATCGCTCTGCGGCACCGTGCCGAAAGGCGAAAGCGTGAAACCTGAATGTTGCGGCATGCCCTGCTCTACCGCTGGGGGCGGGGGAGGGGGCGCAGCTGGGGGTGGTGGCGGTGCTGAGAGGTGGATTACCAGCCCGACGAGCCCGGAAATGAGTTGGATGAGGATCATTTTATGCCTCCCTCAATGCCCGCTCAGCGGCTGGGACGTCGATATAGGGATGATGCTTTGGATTGGCGTACTTCCGATAAAGGCGCAGGTAGTTGATGACCCACTCGTCAACCGGAAAACCAGCGTCAGCGCACCACTTGCGATAGCCCGGCTCGGCAAATTCAATGCCTTCACAGGCGATCCGAGTGTTCAGGCTAATTATCGCTATCGAATCGAGTGAAGATGGCTTTTTCATTCTTCATCCTTTGCCGGGGCGCCCTATTGCTGCCCCATGGCATAAGTATAGCCCAGATTGGTATTATGTCCTAGGGAATAATGGCGCATTGCGCAACAAAGTTGGCCCGGTGCGGCTAAAGAAATCAGCTAGTTAGCGCAGCGCGCGTCGAAGATTCTTTGGCATTCGGCAGGAATGGCGGCTAGAAAGGTGAGGGAGGGGCCGCTAGGCCTTTCCGCGGATGTTAGTGGCATCCGGTTAAGGAGGCGTTTTCCGCCTCCCTCACCGAGTAAATAGCACGCCGAAACTTCCGCGCTCAAGATTTTATTCCAATTTAAAGGGGGACGATTTTGAATGGCGCGCATCAATTTCGAAGATGATGTGGAGTCCAAAAGGCAGTTCTGGGGGTTGCTCAAAGCCGTCGGTGATCGAGATGCGGCGCTTGGGAAGCTGGTTCGATTTTTTCGCCTTGCGCAAAAGCACTTCGGCCAAGAAAGCCCAATTCCAAAAGAGGAGCTGGATGCTGAGGGCCTCGGGTGCATGATCGAAAGCGGGTGGGCCGTCCCGGTTAGCGGAGGATACCGAGCGCTCGGCGCAGAGGAGCATTTCGCCTGGTACCGGCAGAAGGTAGAGGCCGGTAAAAAGGGAGGGCGGCCTAAGCAGGCTGAAAACGATAACCGCCCGGTTATTTCCGCTAACCGGGATAAAGCGCCCGTAAACCCTCCTGCTCCTGCTCCTGCTCTTTCTCCTGCTCTTGTTAAAAACCAAGATACTAAAGGCGACGGCGCTATGCGGCAGACCGAGCTAGCGCTTGAGCTTGCTACGGCTACGCCGAGCGCCGCTAGCGCAGCGCTCCAGAAGGTCCGGGCTCTTGGCAAGGATCGGGGATCCGGAGAGGGGACGGCGGTAGCCTTCCTGATCGGCGTCTACATCCGCGCTTGGCAGGGGAGGTGGGGAGCGGGTGCTCGACCGGACGTCGGAGGTAAGGCGCGGGGGATTCTCCTGCGCCTGGTTCGCGACCACAAACCGGAGCACCTCGCGGATCTGCTTCAGGTCTACTGCCAGATGCGCGATCCGTGGTTTGAAACGAAGAAACATGACCTCGTCACCTTCGAGGGGAATTACAACAAAGTGGCGCTCGCTTTCACGAGCGGATCTAGCTCTGGCACGAATTGGGATTTCGTGACTGGGAGCGATGAATGGAGAAAAAATGGAACTGAGTATCTTCCAAGCGCAAACTGAGCGGCTCAAGGGAACCTATGGCGATCGCAACTACCCAGACGAACGGCTGAAGCTTTTCTGGCGGGCATTCGCCAATTGCTTTGCGACAGATTTCGAGGACGCCGTCAGCGAGTGCGTCGCTAACCGCCGCGCCCCGCCGATGCTGAAAGAGCTGGGCGAGGCCATCGAGAGCGCTAAAAGCCGGCGGCTGTCCTACCGCGGGCCAGGTGGGATCGGGGATGTTCTTCGCCAAGCGGAGGCCAGCAACAAGCTCGCTAACCCGGAGCTTGTGCGCGAGTGCGTGAAGCTTTTCGAGCGCCGCCACGCACCGAAACATGGCGAGGGGCCTTTGACCTACGAACAATTCCAGCAGGGATGCGATTACCTCGACGACGTCGCTGTCGTGATGGGGAGAAAATGAACCAGCTGCACATCGTCTCCGTCTCCGGCGGAAAGGATTCCACGGCGCTCTACCTCTGGGCGATCGAGCGGTTCGGTCGCCATGGCTTCAAGGCCGTCTTCGCTGATACCTGCCACGAGCACCCAGTCACCTATAACTACCTGCGCAATCTGCCAGCTATGGCTAAGGGGGCCGCAGATCCACTGGGTCAAAGCCGATTTCCGCGATCGGCTCAAAGAGAAATTCAATACCGCAGCGGATCGCAGCGAGAACCAGCAGCGCTTTATCGCTCGTAACCATGAGTGGATTCGCGGCAAGGATTACTCCAGCGGCAATGCCTTTCTGGATCTCATCATGTGGAAAGGCCGCGTCCCAGCGGCTAAGAGCCAATTCTGCACGGAATTTCTCAAGCTGCGCCCCATTCAGCGGTGGCTTGAGGAGATCCGGGGGGATCAGGAGCTGATCAACTACGTTGGAATCCGCGCGGCTGAAAGCCTCAAACGCGCCAAGATGGATGAGGAGGAATTCAGCAACTTCTTCGATTGTCTGGTGAAGCGACCATTGCTGCGATGGACCACAGAGCAGGTTTTCCCCATGCTCGAAAAGCACGGCGTTCCGCCCAATCCGCTCTACGCAGCCGGCCTAACTCGAGTCGGCTGCTTCCCGTGCATCCACGCACGCAAATCAGAGCTGGCCAGACTTCCCGACTGGGCTTGGGCGAAACTAGAGGAATGGGAAGGCATCATCGGCCGATCCTGGTTCCCGCCAGGCATGATTCCGCTCAGCCCGGAAAAGAGAAAGCGCCGGGATGAACTGCGAGAGATGATGACCGCCGGAACGCACGCGGAGGATCTGAACGATCTGCATCGCGAGCTGGAAGCGATTCAGGTCCCTACCACCTCCGAAGCCCGGCTCTGGAGCAAGACGACTCGCGGCGGCCAGCAGCTCGATCTCATGGCTCCCGACGCCGCAGATGTCCCTAGCTGCATGTCGACGTGGGGAGTTTGCGAATAATAAATTGACTGCCCCACCATCTCCAAATACTGTCTCGTTTGGCTGAGGCGCCTATTTAAAAAGCCCCTCCGGGAGCTTCAAATAATGGTTTAGCCTCAGCCGCTAATATTTTCAGGAGACAAAATGCAAGCAACGAAAAAAGAAGAAGATAAAATCCCTGCGAAGGTTGGTCGGTCCTATAAGTTTTTCGTCGTCGCTCAAAAGCGTGATGCCGCTGGCCAGCCGACAGAGGTCGAGCTCCTGCAGTTCGATACGCGCCCGCAGTTGCGCAAAGCGCTTGAGGCGCCGGAGTACGATCGCGCGATGTTCCGCATCTTCCGCGGATTCGAAATGGTGGTCAAGATCGATCGCCGGGTCAATCTCGTCTGATTTGTGTGGACGGGACGCCTAATCGGTCGGGCATCGGTCTTGAAAACCGATGTTCCTGAGCACCTCTACAAACGGTTAGAACCGAAACAGGAGAAGAAAAATGCATCCCGGGGATAAAGAAGACAGCTGCGACGTGCGTGACATTGCGGAGCGTAAGATCACCAAAGATCGGGAGAAACGGCTGCTGAAGGGTGAAATAGACTCAAAGCAATGCGAGATGGAGGCGCATCTCGATATCATTCGCGATGGCGTTGAGAGCCGCTTGGTTGAGTGCATCGAAAAAAAGGATTTCCAAAAGTACCGCGTGGATTACGTCTACGACGGGAAGGTCATGGAAAGCCGGGCGATGGAGATGGGAGAGCGGCAGCTTGAGCTTGTTCCCAAGGATAGGGCAGCCGAAGGCCAGGATCAGGCAAAGGGCACGCTAGCGCATGTCTAATAAGCCAGAAAGCCGCATCCACCTGCGCGGGTTTGGATCGATGACGACAGAGCGGAAAAAGGAAATCGCTAGCCAGGGAGGGCGAGCTGCGCAGGAAAGCGGGCGCTGTCACCGCTGGAACAGTAAAGAAGCGAGAGCGGCCGGCAAGAAGGGCGGTCTCAGCATGGCGAAGAAGGTTGATAAATCTTATTGGTCGGAGCTTGGCCGGCGCGGCGGGTTAGCCAGGCAGGAGAAGCAGGAGAGCGGGGAGGAATGAGTAATAGACCGGATCTTCTTCCTTCAATCGAAGCCGCAATCACGGCTGGGCATTTTATCGAATGGGAAATAGAAACCGTTCCTGGTGGATTCGTTTACTTTCGGTCGAGAGGTGGGGATGGGCCGAAGGCAATTGCGGACGTGCTGGCTGCGATAGAGGCCTCTGGCTATGGGCGTGGTGCTGCATCTTGGGAGCCAATGATGTCAGAAGACCGGAAGCAGATCGACCACCCGACGGACTGCTACAGAGCAAAGCAGCTGGTCGCGAAGTTGCCGCGCCTTGAAAACGGTTGGGTGGTTATTAGAACTGCTCCAGAAGGGGATTGAAATGGCCCGCGAACAACGTAACGTCTGCCTCACTTCCGGCATCTGGGTCCGCTGCGCGTTTGACCGGCTGGTCAAGCCGCAGGAGCTCAAGCCGCATCCAAAGAACAGCAATCTGCATCCACCGGAGCAGATCAAGTTTTTTACTGAGATCCTCCGCCTTCAGGGCTTCCGTCGCGCAGCCACCGTATCGCTGCGCTCGGGCTTCATAACCCGCGGTCACGGGCTAGTCATGGCCGCCTTCGCTCTCGGCTCTGAGGTGCCTGTAGAGGATCAGGACTATGAGAGCGAGGGAATCGAGCTACTCGACGTTGAGGCCGACAATGAATTGGCCAGACGGGCGATCGTCGATGTGAAGATTAAAGTCGCCAATCTGGAGCAGATCAAGCTCTTCGGGTTCGACGTTCAGCTGGCCGGCATCGGCGAAATGGACGCCAGCAAGCTGATCGCAGATTTTAACGCAACGCAGAGCGGCCAAGGGGGGGCGGACGGCGCCCCCGCTAACACAAGCGAGCCGATAACGAAAAAGGTTGAATTCGAATGCGATGCGAATCCAGATCCAGATGGTGAAAGCCCCAGCGCTACGACGCAACAACATTGTCCGCGATGCGGTTTCGTTATCACAGGCTAAAAATGTCGCACCCGCGAATTTTAAATCAGTTATTTGAGAATCCTCAGTTTAGCCTTCGTGAAGACTGTCTCGGTTATATAGTCCGAGACATCGTTAACATGAATTGGTGGAACACATCGAATATCCTCATCGGATATGGTTCAGGAAGCAGAATTAGCGCTCCGTTTTCGGAGACTCAAAAAAGAATAGCCGTTCAACTAAAAGAGTTCTATCGGGTTAGACGACTTAAGTTAAAAAATGAGACCAAATTTCGATCAGAGCTAAGGAATTACATCGCGGGAAAATCAGCAAAACCCGGAGAACAGCTAGGAATTTTTTCGATGCGTTGTCGCGCAAATCCGTCGCAATTTTTCGAGAGAGAGGACGGCTCGATGACGTGGGTCGACTGCACCTCTAGGGCGACATATGCGGCAAAGTACGTTTTCCAAAATGGGTTCATAGATTTTGACGGAAGGTGTCGGGTTAACGGGGCAGACGAGATAGTCAGGTGCATCAAAAATGGGGAATGTGAGGATCTCGGCGTTTGTGAGTATTTTATAGACGGTAAAAACTCTGTAAAAGAGGAAGTTTTTTCTCAGAAACGAATTCAATGGACCGTCGAAGAATGGGTGCGACGACTGGGGATTTCAGTAATTAGGGAAAGGCTTTGGCTGTTTGATTTAATTAAGCATGTGAGGACGGATCCATTCAAGAACTACGAAGCCGAACAAGTCAATTTGGGCCGTGCCATCGGCGTTAACGAAGTGCTTTATGGATTCAAAACATTCGCCAGCTACACCAGCCACGCCAGCGACGCCAGCCGCGCCAGCCGCGCCAGC